>JADMIO010603832.1_pt1 | contig 112166 bp, 119 predicted proteins | sample 8958161 | NCBI WGS metagenome assembly JADMIO01 (sample SAMN16585339, study PRJNA669376) | soil metagenome | isolation source: Crop rotation soil | place: USA: Cullars Rotation, Alabama | collected 2011
CGCGACAACTTGTCCACGTGGAATTCTAAGCTTAGGATCCCAATGTGCTGGAAAGAATTATTACGATCTGGTACTTGCCAGTAATTTTTGCCGCTTCGAATCGCCGAAGGGCAATCAGGAATTGTTTGCCAAAGCTTATTCCGCGCTTAAACCTGGCGGTAATTTTGTCGTTAACGACTTCGTGCCCAACGAGGAGCGCACCGAGCCGACCTTCGCGTTGCGCTTTTCCGTTTACACCCTCACGCACACCCCGGCAGGCGAGTGCTGGACGTTGTCGCAATATTCAGAGTGGCTCAAAACGTCGGGCTTCGAGTCAATTCAGACCCACGGCGACATCCCAAAGACCTTGCCGGGAACGACTCTGATCGTCGCTCGCAAGAGCTAAAAATTTTCACCGCGAAGGGCACGAAGAACACGAAGGATGATCCCTTCTGTCTGAACTTCGTGTCCTTCGTGGTTGGATTCGGATCTGCTCAGAGCAGTTTCTTGCCGCCGCTTTCCCAGCGGCTGAGACCGCGTCCTTGCGCTTTGCGGCTGGCGATGATGCGCCGCCACTTTTCTTCGTCCGGCAAAAGCTCGTCGACTTGGTTGGCCGCGTGAGCGGTAATCTGCAGCCGGTTGTTGTCGGGATCGAAAAGATAGATGCTGCGCTCGCCCTCGGGCCGCAAACCTTCCTCGGCACGCTTGTCACCCTGGGCCCGGCCGCCGTGGCGCTCGATCAGCGCGACCATGGAATCGAAATCTTCTTGCGGCACGTCCATGGCCATATGGCAGCCGCGGCCGTGCTTCTTGCTCCGCTCGGATAACGCCTCGACCTCCACGAGACCGATCATCTGACCGCTCTGGGCCGGGATCAGCTTTTCACCGACGCACGCGATCGGCACACCTCCGCCCAGGGCTTCGAGATAGAAGGTCAGCGCGCGATTGAGATTGACGGTTTCGAAAACCGTGTGGCTGATGCATTCGTGGAGCGGCGCGGCCCGCCGCACGCACACTTCGAGATGATTACCGTCGAGATCGTCGAAGTAGATCGAGCGCGCCAGCGGCGCGTCGGCGGAATGTTCGATGGGACCGCGCACCGCGTGATTGGCCGCGCGCAAATTTTCCTCGATCTCGGCAAAGCGCTGGCTCAGCACACCGATGCCGACGCGCGGGCCGGCACTCGTCGAAGGCTCGGCTTGAATGCCCGGCAAATGAAGCCCGATGATGTTTTCGCCGGCAAGCACGTAGCTCTGCCGCGGACTGCCGTCGGGATTGCGCCGCGTGGTCTTGAGCTTTAACCCAAGCACTTCGGTGTAGAAGGATTGGTTGGCCTCAAGATCGCGCGTGGGAAGGGCGATGTGGTCGATAGTTTCGACGCCAAAGCGAATTTCCGCAACCATAGTTGTGCAGCTCCTGCGGTCAGAGTTTCATCGCTGACGCGACCTTACAAAAGTCCGGCGCAAATCGTCAATGACTTTCCGTGTCTAAACAAAAAATTTTGCACTAAATGGGAAGCTCGGGGAAAGTAAACGCGCGCTTGCCGAGGCGATGCGCGCCGTTTTTTTCGATCACTACCGTGTCGCCGCAGCGGATCGAGTCCGGCGCGTCGCCGGGCATGGCGCCGGGCTTGAGCACGAAAACATTCCCTTCCACCAGCGGCAGATCGAGATGCATCGTGTAAGTTGCGCTGCCGTGCGCTGGGTCGGCGGTTTCGCCGGTGATCTGCGGGCGGTCCTCGCCGATGCCGCGGCCGTGGAGCAGCATGCCTTTCGGGGTGTGTCCTGACTCACGCACGAGCTTCTGATAGAGCGCCACGACTTCACGAAAGGAGACGCCGGGCTTCATGAACTCGACCAGCGCATCGAATACCTGAACGCTGGCGTCGAACGCGCGGTTCAGTTCCGTAGGAACTTTCCCCAGGCAGGCCGCCTGCACGGTCTGCGCGATGTAGCCGCCGTACTTGGCCTCCAGCTCGGTATTGATCATATCGCCTGCCTGGAGCGGCCGGTGCGGCGCGATGCGGCAGGCCCAGGGCACGTTCACGCCCGCGCCCCAGTGGGTCATCGACGGATAATCGCCGCCGTTGGCGATGATCGTGTGCCAGATCGTCGCGACCATCTCGTTTTCCATAACGCCGGGCCTGGCCTTGGCAAGAATCTGCGCAACCACCCGATCGAGAATTTCCGCGGCGCGTTCGATCCACGCGACTTCTTCGGGGCCTTTCACCGAGCGCGCCTCCTGGAGAAGCTCGGTGGCATTTCCGAAGCGCGCCTGGGGAAAAGCGTTGCAGACTTTGTCGAAAATGCCGGCGACGACCGTTCCCTCGGGCGCACGCAACAGACCGCCAAGACCGCAGACACCGATCCGAGCGTGATCGAGCTTCAACTCGCTCAGGCGCGCGATCACCGGCTCGCCCCAGGAGCGCCGGCTCGTGCGAACATCGCTCACCCAATCCTGGGCAATGCGCCACCATTCGACCTCGTTGCCGCCACGCACAAAGGCGGTGGCTTCACCATCGAGCGGAAACACCATCGCGACCTCGGTTTGATGCCCGCCGATATGGGTCAGATAGCGAATATCCGCCTGAAACTGGTCCCAGTGGCTCTGGTTGGGAAAGCCAACGAGGGCGTCGAAATCCAACGCTCGCATCAGCTCACGCACGCGCCCCCAGCGCCGGCCACGCTCGCCCAGGCTGAACTTCGGTAAGCCAAAGCCCCGTTCGCCACTATTGATCATGAGCCTGTCTCGCTTTCGCTTGTGTTTCCTTGAACTTATATACTTACCCAACGAGCCTTCAAGATCTGCCGATGTTCCTGGCGCGCCATGGTTGTCTTTCCGGCCCTAGCTTTGCCCGGACCTAGATGTTAGACTCCGGGCCGTGCTGACCAGCGATCTGTCCGCCAATCTCGCCCGGCAAAATCGCGCGCACTAGATCCTCATCTGGGGCACGCCCATGCAGTATTTAGCGATTTGCGAGGACGATCTCTTATTTCAGTTTATGCGCAACGTCGCCGCCGAACAGGGCGAGGTGCGCTACCTGGTGCCTAACGATAAGATTGCCCGCGCAATCAAGCGGCAGGGGGGCAAGGTTTGGCACGGCGATCTTCTCAAGGAAGAGACCTATAAGAAGATCAAGCTTCACTACGTCGACCAGGCGATCGTCTTTATCCGCGACGTCGATCTGCAGGACCGTGTCTGTCGCCTGCTCCGGGCCCTCGATAAGATGGTTTCCATCGTATCGCTCACCTCGGCGAATAACGGCCATCACAAGGAACCCACCGACCCGCTGCTGCGCCATCTTCAGTTGTCCGACATTTTCGAGGAGTTTTGCGCCTCGCAACTGCTCGACACGTTGAATATCAAAAGGGTCGAACGCATCCGTTCGCTTTTCGCCGACGGCAAGAAGGTTCACATCCTGCTCCAGCACGATCCCGATCCGGACGCCATCGGCAGCGCGCTGGCGCTGCGCGAACTGCTGGGCCGCAATCGCGCGACCACGCCGATCGTCACCTTCGGCCTTATTACCCGCCCGGAGAATCTGGCCATGGTACGGTTGCTCGACATTCAGGTCGAGCAGATTTCCTACGAGGATCTGCACAAGGACGGCGCGCGGCTGGCGCTGGTCGACGTGCAGCCGCCCTACTTCGAGAAGCCCCTCGGACGGGTCGATCTGGTGGTGGATCATCACCCGAAGCGCATCGCCTTCAAGGCGCGCTTTGCCGACCTGCGGAGCGCCTACGGAGCGACGTCGACCATTTTCACCGAGTATCTGCGCGCCGCCGGCATGGAGCCGTCCCAGCGTCTGGCCACCGCCCTGGTCTACGGCATCAAGACCGACACGTTGTTTCTCGAGCGCGGCAGCAACCTCGCCGACCTGAGCGCGTTCAATTTTCTTTATCCTCTCGCCAACAAGGCGATGATCTCGCGCATCGAGCGGCCGGCCTTGCCACGCGAGGATTTGGAAGCGATGGGCCGGGCGCTGAGCCGCCTCCAGGTCGAGAATGGCGTCGCCGTCATCCATCTGGGAGAGACCAACCGCGAAGATGTGATCCCGCAGCTCGCGGAGTTTTGCCTGCAGATCGAGGGCGTCGACTGGAGCGTGGTTTCGGGTCTGGTCAAAGACCGCGTGGTGATTTCCGTGCGCAACGTCGGCTATGTCAAAAGCGCCGGCGAGATCATGAAAAAACTCTACGATGACATCGGCAGCGCCGGCGGCCACCGGGCCATGGCAAAAGCCGTCGTGCCGCTCGATCGCTTTAAGGAGCGCTTCGGCGAAGTCAGCGAAAGAGTGATCCGCGACGCGATGGTGCCGATGATCGTCGACCGCGACCAGATCGAGCTGGCGCTCAATTAATCGTCATCGCATCATTCAAGTACATTGCACCAGGCATGCGGGTCGGGGCGGGTTTCAAACCCGCGCCGACCCGACAACTTTGCCGCAGGCGCATTGATATTTGCACAGCCTCTCTCCCCTTTCTTGACAAGTCCCCGCCCAGAGGACTAAGGGTGAAGCCACGAAATTTTACTAGGAGGTCATCATGCCCAAAATCCGCCATCTGGCGATTCGGACCGAAGACACCGGAAAGCTCGCGACCTTTTACATGGACGTCTTCGAGATGCAGCTATTGCACAAGGACAAAAACGAAGGCGGGGCGATTTATCTTACTGACGGTTATTTCAATCTGGCGATCCTGCCCAACCACGAGCAGCAATCCCCCAACGGCCTTTACCACTTTGGTTTCGAGGTCGAGAATGGCGAAAAGATCGTCGAGCGCCTGAAGAAAGTCAATCCCAACAAACTGCCGAAACAGCGTCCCAACGGCCGGCCTTACGCCGAAACCCGCTGTTCGGATATCGACGGCAACTATTTCGATATCTCCGAGCACGGCTTTCTGAACGTCGAGCCGGTGGGCGAAAAGAAACCCAGCTAGGTCGGTTGCATGTTCCGTGGCAGCCATGCGCGCTGCCACCGCTTTCTCCTCACCGTTCTTGCGGTGGCGGCCTGCTTCGCCGCGGCGTCCTTGGCCGCAGCGCAGACGCGAACCAATTTCGCGTCGAGCGTCACTAGCGAGAGCATGGCCGCTGTATGGGTCGCGCGCGACCGCGGCCTGTTTAAAAAGCACGGTCTCGACGCCCAGTTCATTCTCATGCCGCGCAACCCATTGGCGGTGGCGGCATTGATCGCCGGTGAGATCGATACCGCGATCATCGGCCCCGGCCATCTGATCAATGCCGGACTCAGCGGCGCGGATCTGATCGGCATCGCCAGTTTTCATCAGAAGCTCGATTATCGGCTTAACGCGCGCCCCGACATCAAAAGCGCGGAGGACCTGCGCGGTAAGCGGATCGCCATCAGTGGCCCTGGTTCTACTTCCCACTTGGTGTCGATGTTGGCGCTGCAGGGTCTCAGCCTCGATCCAGCGCAAGCGCGCATCACGTTTCTGACGATTCCCGGCACGGAAATGAACCGGCGCCTGGCTTTGGAAAGCGCCGCCGTGGATGCCACCACGCTTCGAGGCGCGGTGGGCGATCTCTACGGCGCCAAGGGTTACAACGTGCTTTACAATTTTAAAAACGGCGCCGTGACCTTACCGCAAAATACTCTGGTGACGACGCGCCGCACCGCGGCCGCCAAGCCGCAAGTGATCGAGGCGTATCTGAAAGCGATGATCGAGGCGATCGCATTCACCGTCGATCCGGCGAACAAGGAACTCGTGACTCGGCTGATCGCCACCAATCTGCGCTTGACGAACCCGGGCGATGCCGAAGAATCCTATCAAGGCGTGGTCAATTCCTTCGAGCGTGTGCCGCACATCAATCTTGAAGGGATGAAACGGCTGCAGCGTCTCTTGGCGCAAATCAATCCCAAAGTCGCCGAAGTGCGGATCGAAAGCGTCTTCGATAATTCGTTCATGAACAAGCTCGAAAACTCGGGGTTCACCCAAGCCGTGTACAAGAGGAATTGAGAGCTTCGGTTATTCTCTTTACGCGAAGATGATTCCACCACGAAGATCACGAAGCACACGAAGGAAGCCAGAAAAAATCCGCACTTCGTGCCCCTTCGTATCCTTCGTGGTGAGTGTGCCTTGATTGACATTATCTGAATTATCGGACCCAATCTTTGGGCTGGAGTATTGAGTCGTGCGGACTGAGAACATTCCCGTTGTCGTCGTCGGAGGCGGCAGCGCCGCCTTCGAAGCGGCGGTGGCCGCAAAGCAAGCGGGCGCGCCGAAAGTCGTGATGCTGGAAAAAGCGCCGGAACCCGAGTTCGGCGGCAACGCGCGTTTTTCGCACACGGGATTTCGCTGGGTATTCTCCGGGCCGGACGAGATTCGCCCGTTCCTGCCCCACCTCGACGACCAGAGCTTCGCCAGGTTGCACATCCCGCCCTACACTGCGGAGCAGTTCCACGGTGACTTGCAGCGGGTCACGCGCGGGCGCATCAGCAAGGAATTGTCCGAAGTCCTCGTGGCTCAATCTAATGCGGCGATCCACTGGATGCGCGAGGTGGGCATCCAATGGGATATCGACAGCCACGTGATCATTGACGGGCGATATTATTTCGAGCCCGGTATGGTGATTCATCCGGCGGGCGGCGTCGAAGGTGGGCTGGGGCAGTTGATACAGTGGCGTGAGATTGCGCTAAGGCTTGGCATTGAGATTCGCTACGAGTCGAAAGTCGCAGCCTTGCTTGGCAACGACCGGCTCATTGATGGCGTGCGCGTGTCGGATGCCAATGAAGAATACGAGGTTCGCAGCAGTTCTGTGATCCTCTGCGCCGGCGGTTTTCAGGCGAGCGCGGAGAAGCGCGCGCGTTATCTCGGCCAGAACGCCGACTTGATGAAAGTCCGCGGCAGCAAGCACGACACCGGCGAAGTGCTGATGATGGCCATCGACCTGGGCGCCAAAACCGCCGGCCATTGGCAGGGCGCCCACGCGACCCCCATCGACGCTACTTTTCCCGACGTCGAGATCAGCAACAAGGCGAACCGCTACGGCTACACTTACGGCATCACGGTGAATTCATTGGGGCAACGATTTTTCGACGAAGGTGAAGCGCGCCATTCATACACCTACGCGAAAACCGGTTGGGCCGTGCTGGGGCAGCCAGGCGCCGTCGCCTACCAGATCTACGACCAGAAGGCGACGCCGCTTTTGAACAAGCGCTACTACGAATTCTCCCATCCCATCGAAGCAAACACGATCGAAGAGCTGGCAACAAAAATCAGCATCGAGCCGGCCGTGCTCACTCACACGATCCGCGAGTTCAACAACGCCGTGCGCAAGGATATTCCCTTCGACGCGACCAAGCTCGATGGCCGCTGTACCGAAAACATCGCGCCGAAAAAATCCAATTGGGCCGACACCATCGACAAGCCGCCCTACTGGGCTTACGCCGTCACCGGCGGCATCACCTTCACGTTCGGCGGCTTGCAGATCAACACCCAGGCGCAGGTGCTGAACACGTCCAACAACCCGATCCGCGGGTTGTTCGCCTCCGGCGACATCGTCGGATTATTCTTTCATAACTATCCGTCCTGCACTGGCCAGACGCGCAACGTGGTTTTCTCGCGGCTCGCGGGGAGAAATGCCGCGGCAACGGGGCTATAACCGCATCATCGTCTGCGCTTTTTGATTTCGAGATCGGTTCTATCCGCCTCGTGTTACCTTGACTTCACCCTGGTTTTCTCGTAGAAAAAATTTAGCAATCTTGGGGCTTTGCCTTGAGTCTGTTTCGCGTTTTTTCCGAGAAAAAGCGCGTGTCTCTTATTTTTACCGGCAAATGAATCATCCTTATTTTCCGCTGCTCGTGATTTTCGCGCTGGCGGGCGTGGTGGTGCTCCTGCTGCTTCTGGTCGCTTCGAAAATCGGCCCTAAATCGACCAATCCCGCTAAAGCGCAACCCTTTGAGTCCGGTAATCCGCCGCGCGGCGATGCGCGCATTCGCTTCTCGGTCCGGTTTTATCTGATCGCAATGCTGTTCCTGATCTTCGATCTGGAAGTGGTATTTCTCTATCCCTGGGCGATTTATTTTCGCCAGCTGGGAATTTTCGGTCTGGTGCAAATGGGTATTTTTCTCGTGATCCTGACCGTCGGCTACATCTACGTTTGGAAGAAAGGCGCGCTCGACTGGGACTGAGCCGATGGCCGAAACCGACTCACAGCTTGCCGCCGTTCAGGCGAAACTTGGCGCGAAAGTCATCGAAACTTTGCGTCCGCAGGGCGACGACGTGGTGATTCTCGACCGCGGCGGTCTCTGCGAAAGCTTTCGTCTTTTGAAGCAGGAGCCGGAACTCGGCTTCGATTTTTTGTCCGACATCACCGCGGTCGATTATTGGCAGAAAAAGGAACCGCGCTTCGAGGTCGTCTATCAGATTTTTTCGCGCGCCCGGCGCATGCGCCTGCGCGTTCGCGTGCCGGTACCGGAAAACGATCCGGCGGTGGAATCGCTCACCCCGCTCTGGCGCGGCGCCAGTTTCCTGGAACGCGAAGTCTGGGATCTATTCGGCATTCGTTTTATCGATCACCCGGATTTGCGCCGCGTGCTTTTGTACGATGAATTCGTCGGCCATCCGCTGCGCAAGGATTATCCGGTCAATCTCACCCAGCCGCGGGTTCCCGAGCGGACGATCAACGGCACCTTCGTCGACGAGCGCTCGCGCAACAAACTCCTGCGCCTGAAAAAATCCCTGGGAAGCAAACCTTAGCGATTGCCATGAAAGCCGAAAGCAAAGAGCTCCCCACCGAGATCATGGAATTGCAGATGGGTCCCTCGCACCCAGCGACCCACGGCACCATCAAATTCAATCTCAAGCTCGAAGGCGAAAAGGTTCTCGACTGTGACGTGGAGGTCGGATTTCTCCACCGCGGCTTCGACAAGAGCTGCGAGCAGGCGACCTGGACCCAGGTCATTCCTTACACCGACCGTCTGAATTACGCCTCGTCGCTCATCAACAACGTGGGCTACGCGCTGGCTGTCGAAAAGCTGATCGGCGCGGAAACCCCGCTCCGCTGCCAGTACATCCGCGTGATCATCAGCGAGCTCGCGCGCATCTACGATCATCTGACCTGTTGCGGCATGGCGTCCTCCGAGCTGGGCGCGATTACTGCCGGCTTTTATATGATCGAAGCGCGCGAGATGATCACGCGCATCGTCGAGGACCTGACCGGCGCGCGCCTCACCGTCACCTACGTGCGCATCGGCGGCGTCAAGCACGACCTGCCGCCCGACTTTGCCGAAAACGTGTTGGACATGTTCAAGAAGATCCGAAGATTGCTCGGCGATTGCGATCGTTTGCTGTCGCGCAACCGGATTTTTCTCGACCGCCTGTCCAACGTCGGCGTGATGTCCCGGGAAACCGCCTTGAGTTACTGCCTGACCGGGCCGCTGCTGCGCGCGACCGGAGTCGATTACGACGTGCGCAAGGCGTTTCCGTATCTGGTTTACGACCAGCTCGACTTCGAGGTGCCGCTCGGCAGCCGCGGCGACAACTACGATCGATTTATCTGCCGCATCCGCGAGATCGAGCAGAGCATGAAAATCGTCGAACAGGCGCTGGCAAAATTACCGGTGGGGCCGGTATGGATCGACGACCCGCGCTTCGTGCTGCCGGAAAAAGAAAAAGTCTACGGCAGCATCGAAGGCCTGATGCATCATTTCAAGATTATCATGGAAGGTATCCACGTTCCCCCGGGCGAAACCTATTTCGCCGTGGAAGGCGGCAACGGCGAGCTCGGATTTTACGTCGTCAGCGACGGCACGGGACGGCCCTATCGCCTGCGCGTGCGGCCGCCGTGCTTTATCGCCATGGGCGCGTTTCACGAGATGATCAAGGGTTACATGGTCGCCGACATCGTTCCCACCTTCGGCATGGTGAACATGATCGGCGGCGAGTGCGATCGCTAAAAATCGAGGATTGAAGATGGAGGATCGAGGATAAACTAAGGATGAAGGATGGCGGTAGGGTGCAATCCTCCATCCTCGATCTTCGATCCTCGACTAAATAATGGCGTTGGAATTTTCGCCCGAGACATTGAAAGAATTCGAAGCTACTGTGGCGCGCTATCCGAAAAAGGAAGCGGCCATGTTGCCTGTGCTGTATCTTGCCCAGCGCGAGTTCGGGCACTTGAGCGCCGAGGCGATCGAATATGTGGCGAAGATCATGGATCAGCCGCCCGCGCGGGTGCGCGGCGTGGTGAGCTTTTACACCATGTACAACACCACGCCGATCGGCCGCCACCACATCCAGGTGTGCCGCACTTTGCCTTGCGCCTTACGCGGCGCCGAGAAAGTCACGGCGTTCTTGACGCAAAAGTTGGACGTCAAGCCGGGGCAAACGACCAGGGACGGAAGATTTACTCTATCGGAAGTGGAGTGTCTGGCATCCTGCGGCACCGCGCCGATGATGCAGGTCAATGATGATTATTATGAGAATCTCACGGAAGAGAAAATCGATCAGATTCTCGACACGATGAAGTAAATGGACAATTGAAAATTGACAATGGATAATTTCGGACTCCGGAATTCCGAATCGTTCTCAATTATCAATTATCCATTTTCCATTGCTTTTTAGTCATGGAAAAGATTCTCCTTCGCAATATCGGCATTGCCGATTCCCACACGTTGGCGACTTATGCGAGCCGTGGTGGCTACAAGTCTTGGCAGAAACTTGTCCTGACGATGAAGCCGGAGCAGTTGATCGACGAAATCAAAGCTTCCGGCCTGCGCGGGCGCGGCGGCGCGGGCTTCCCGACCGGGATGAAGTGGAGCTTCGTTCCTAAAGACAATCCGAAACCTAAGTACGTCGTCTGCAATGCCGATGAAAGCGAACCGGGAACCTTTAAAGACCGTTTACTGATCGAGCAGGATCCACACGCGATCATCGAGGGTACGCTGATCGCCGCCTATGCGATTCAGTCGCACACCGCGTTCATTTACATCCGCGGCGAGATGGTCTTTGGCGCGAAACGTCTGGAGCAGGCGGTTGCTGAAGCCATAGAGGCTGGCCATATCGGCAAGAATCTTTTCGGCTCGGGCTACGACATCAATCTGATCGTGCATCGCGGCGCCGGCGCGTATATCTGCGGCGAAGAGACAGGTTTGCTGTCCTCCCTCGAAGGCGGCCGCGGCTGGCCCAAGCTCAAGCCACCCTTTCCCGCGACCCACGGGCTATTCGGTTGTCCCACCGTAGTGAACAACGTCGAAACCCTCGCGGCATTGCCATGGATCCTTGAACGGGGCGCGCCAGCCTACGCGGCTCTGGGCACGGAAAAAAGCAAAGGGACCAAGCTGTTCAGCGTCTGCGGCCATATCGCGAAACCCGGTGTCTATGAAGTGGAGATGGGCTATCCGTTCAAAAAATTTCTTGAAGAAGATTGCGGCGGCGTGCCCAACGGCAAAAAACTTAAAGGGGTCATTCCCGGCGGCGGTTCGATGCCCGTGCTGCTTCCCGACGAGATCGACAAAGTGAACCTCGACTACGAATCGGTTCAGGCCGCGGGCAGCCTGCTCGGTTCGGGCGGCGTGATCGTCATGGACGAAAGCACCTGCATGGTGCGGGCCGCGCTGAATCTTTCCCGATTCTTCGCACACGAGTCCTGCGGCCAATGCAGCCCATGCCGCGAAGGCTGCCACTGGATGGAGAAGATTTTGCACCGGATCGAATATGGCGAGGGCGAACAGGGCGATCTGGATCTGATTCTCAACATCGCCGGCAACATCGCGGGCAACACGATCTGCCCTTTCGGTGATGCCGCCGCCTGGCCACCGGGCGCATTCATACGTAAGTTTCGCGGCGAATTCGAAGCGCACGTCGCAGAGAAAAAATGCACGGTGCGAAATTGACAGGTAGGGGCGACCCCCCGTGGTCGCCCTTTCAGCGGGCAGGCACGGGGGCCTGCCCCTACGCAAGAAAATGGATCCGGTAAAAATCACCATCGACGGCAAGGAAGTCGTCACCACCAAAGGCAAGACGGTCATTCAGGCGGCCGACGACGTCGGCATCCCGATTCCGCGCTATTGCTATCATCCGAAGCTTTCCATCGCCGGCAATTGCCGCATGTGCATGGTCGAGATCGAGAAAATGCCCAAGCTGCAGATTTCCTGCAACACGCAGGTGGCCGAGGGCATGTCGGTTTTGACCCAAAGTCCTAAAGTGCTGGCGGTGCGCAAGGCCGTGCTGGAATTCTTGCTGATCAATCACCCGGTGGATTGTCCGATCTGCGATCAGGCGGGCGAGTGTTTTCTCCAGGATTATTACATGCAGCACGATCGCCAGGCGAGTCGCTTCGACGCCGGCAAGGTGCACGACCGCAAGCGCACGATCTTCGGCCCCAACGTGGTGTTCGACGGCGAACGCTGTATCAAATGCACCCGCTGCGTGCGTTTCTGTCAGGAAATCACCAAGACCGACGAGCTGTCGGTCGTCAACCGCGGCGATCACTCGACCATCGCTTTGTTCGACGACGCAGTGCTCGATAATCCGCTTTCGGCCAACGTGGTCGACATCTGCCCGGTGGGCGCGCTGACCGATCGCGATTTTCGCTTCAAAGTGCGCGTCTGGTACCTGCAAAAAACTCCGTCGATCTGCCCGGGCTGCAGCACCGGCTGCAACATCAGCCTGGAGGCCTATGAGAATCGCATCGCGCGCTTCAAACCGCGGACCAACGAAGCGGTCAACAGCCATTGGCTCTGCGACGAAGGGCGCTATTGCTTTCACGATCTCGCCGGCGGCGAGCGCCTCACTACGCCGATGATCCGTCAGGAAGGCGGCCTCGTGCCGGCCACCTGGGAGCAGGCGCTCCAAGCGGTTTACAACGGTCTCAAATCGTCGGCGCCGGTGGCGGGAATTCTTTCCGGCAGAAACACCAACGAAGAAGCGTTTCTGTTCGCCAAACTGATGAAAAAAATTGCGCCCGCTTGCGCCCTGGAGGTTTTCTACCAGGAGCGCGCGCTGACCGAAGTGCAAAAAATTCTTATGAGCCCGGACCGCTCGCCCAATTTCCGCGGCGCGCGGGCCATGGGCGTAGCGGACGGCGGTTTCGAACCGCTGGTGCAGAAGCTTTTATCCGGCGGCTTCGCCGGGGCCTTTATCGTCGGTGAAGATCTGATTCGAAGCGCGAAGGACCCCGAAGCGATGCGCGCGGCGCTCAAAAAGCTTTCCTTCCTGGTGGTCCAGGACACCCGCGTGACGGAGACCACGCAGCTCGCCCACGTGGTTTTGCCGGCGACTCACTTTGGCGAGAAGGAAGGCACCTACACCAATCGCAAGGGCCGGGTGCAAAAGTTGAACGCGGCGCTGATCGCGCCCGAAGGGGCGCTCCAGGACAGCGAGATTTTTCTGCGCCTGCTCGAGTTGGCCGGCGACAAGGGCCGGTACACGACGCCGGCGGAGATCTTCGCGGCGCTCAGCCGCGAAGTTTCCGAGTACACAAACATCGACTACGAATCGATCGGTGATCAGGGGCTCGAGTTGGGTGGCGGCGGAGCATCATGATCGTTGACGTAGCCATTGTCGCGTTAAAAGCCTTCCTCGTTGTCTTCATGGTGCTGAACCTGGCCGGCATTCTGGGCTGGGTCGAGCGCAAGGGCAGCGCGCTCATTCAGGACCGCATCGGCGCCAATCGCGCCTCCATCCTCGGTTTCGCCGGCATGGGTCTGGTCAATACTCTGATCGCCGACCCGCTCAAGTTTCTGACCAAAGAGGATTTCGTCCCGCCGGCCGGCGACAAGCTGCTCCACACTCTGGCGCCGTGCATGGCCCTGTTTCCGGCGCTCGTGACCTTTGCGGTCATCCCCTTCGGCGACGTGATCACGATCGGCGAGCGGATGATCAACCTCCAGGTCGCCAATCTCAACGTCGGCATTCTCTATGTTTTCGCCATGGGTTCGCTCGGCGTTTACGGCATCGTCATCGGCGCCTGGGCTTCGAATAACAAATTCTCGCTGCTCGGCGGCGTGCGCGGTTCGGCGCAGATGATTTCCTACGAAGTGGCGATGGGTCTTTCGGTGATGGGCGTGCTGATGGTTTACGGCAGCCTCGATCTCCAGGAGATCGCCCGCGACCAGGGCGCGTTGATCGCCACGTTGTTGCCGCCGGCGCTCGGCTTCCTGCAGCCGCTCATCGGTTGGCTGCCCGCCTGGGGAGTGTTTTTGCAACCGCTCGCCTTCTTGCTTTTTTTCACCGCGGCGGTGGCGGAAACGAAACGGATTCCGTTCGACCTGCCCGAAGGCGAATCTGAACTGGTCGCTGGCTACCACGTGGAATATTCCGGCGGCAAGTTCCTGATGTTTTTCGCCGGCGAATTCGCCGAGGTCGTCACGGCGGCGGGACTGGTGGTGACGTTGTTTTTTGGTGGCTGGCAGGTGCCCTACCTAATGCGCGACGGTTTTCATTTTCCCTGGGGTTCTGTCTGGCTGCTGCCGCAGATCATCGTGGTAATTCTTCAGTTGATCGCTTTTACGATCAAAGTGCTTTTTTTCTGCTGGCTGCAGATTCTGCTGCGCTGGAGCGTGCCGCGCTTTCGCTACGATCAGGTGATGCGGCTCGGCTGGAAGATGATGCTGCCGCTGGCGCTGCTCAACGTCGTGGTCACGGCGGTCGTGATCATCGCCGCCCAATAAACGAGCCATGGATCTTTCGACTTTGATTTTCTTTGTTCTGGCCGGCCTGCTGGTGATCTCGGCTCTGCTCGTGGTTTTTCTCCGCGACGTGGTTCACTGCGCGCTGGCGCTGGTCGCCGCGTTGCTCATCATCGCAATTTTCTTCGTGAGCCTGCACGCGCCGATGGTCGGCATCCTGCAAATCATGGTCTACGCCGGCGCCGTCATGGTGTTGTTTCTATTCGTCATCATGTTTCTCAATCCCACCGTGCTCGAGCGGCCGCGCGCGCTCTGGTGGAGCGCCGCGAGCATCCTGGCGTTGCTGCTCGGCGGCCTGCTGGTGCCGTTGTTTTTCAACAACGAGCCGCACGGCGATCCGGTGGCGTCGACCGAATTGTTCGGCAGCCCGGAGATGCTCGCCAAGAGCCTCTTCGGCGATTTCGTTTTGCCCTTTGAGATCGCCTCGGTGCTGCTGCTGGTCGCCATCGTCGGCGCCGTGGTGCTGGCCAAACGGGAGCGCTCGGCGCCATGATGCCGCTCAATTATTATCTAATCCTGAGCGCGGTGGTGTTCGCCATCGGCGTGGTCGGCGTGCTGATCCGGCGGAATTTGATCGTGGTTTTGATGTCGATCGAGCTCATGCTCAACGCGGTCAATCTGACGTTCATCGCCTTCTCGCGCTATCTCGGCTCGATGGTGGGCCAGGTGGCGGTGTTCTTTGTCATGGCCGTGGCCGCCGCCGAGGCCGTGGTCGGCCTGGCGATCATCATCGCGGTTTTTCGCCAGCGCCAGAGTCTCGATCCTCAGGACATGCAGATCCTCAAATGGTAACCAGCAATCTCACGACCGCCGATTACGATCTGCTGCGCTGGATCCCGCTGATCCCGCTGCTGGTCGCCGCGGTCAATCTGTTTTGGGGCCGCGCCCTGGGCCGCAAAGCCGCCGGCATCCTGGCCTGCTCGGCGCTGGGTGCTTCATTTGCTCTGGCGTTCTCCGTTTACTGGCAGCTCCCGTCCAACGGCATGTTTCGCGACCTGGTTTACACCTGGATCGATTCCGGCTCTTTCAAAGTCAATCTCGCCTTCCAGGTCGATGCGCTGACCGCCGTGATGCTGCTGATCATCACCGGCATCGGCTTCCTGATTCATATTTATTCCCTCGGCTACATGGGCCACGACGAGGACTCGATCCGCTTCTTCGTTTACCTGAATCTTTTTGTTTTTTTCATGTTGACGTTGGTGATGGGCGACAATCTGCTGCTGCTCTTCGTCGGCTGGGAAGGTGTCGGCCTCTGCTCCTACCTGCTGATCGGCTTCTGGTACCACGATCCGAACAATGCGATCGCCGGCAACAAAGCATTTATCGTCAACCGCATCGGCGATTGGGGTTTCATTCTCGGCATTTTTCTCTTGGTCACCGAACTGGCGCGCCAGGGCGTCTGGACCTTGGACTTCGTCGAGCTGCAAAAGCACACCTCGATGCTGAGCCCGCAGGTGATCGGCTTGATCACCTTGCTGCTGTTCATCGGTGCCGCCGGCAAATCGGCGCAGATCCCGCTGTTTGTCTGGCTGCCCGATGCCATGGCCGGCCCGACGCCGGTGAGCGCGCTGATCCACGCCGCGACCATGGTCACGGCGGGCGTTTACATGACCGCGCGTCTCCATTTTCTTTTTTCGCTTGCGCCGGCGACCTTGAGCCTCATCGCCTGGATCGGCGCAGCCACCGCCTTTTTTGCCGCGACCATCGCCCTCACACAGAACGACATCAAGAAAGTCCTGGCCTACTCGACGGTGAGCCAGCTCGGCTACATGTTTTTGGCCGTCGGGCTGGGCGCTTTCGGCGCGGCGATCTTTCATGTCTTCACCCATGCGTTCTTCAAAGCCTGTTTGTTCCTCGGCTCGGGCAGCGTGATTCATGCGCTGGACGGCGAGCAGGACATGCGCAAGATGGGAGGCCTCAAGGCGCACATGCCCACGACCTATTGGACTTATCTGATCGCGACTCTGGCCATCGCCGGCGCGCCGCTGACCGCGGGATTTTTCTCCAAGGACCTCATTCTCTGGCAGGCCTTCAGCCACGGCGCGATGGCGCTCTGGGCGATCGGCGTCATCACCGCGGGCATGACCGCCTTTTACATGTTTCGCCAGGTCTTCCTGGTCTTTCACGGCGAAAGCCGCGCCGATGCGCACGCGCAGGCGCATCTGCACGAGTCGCCGGCGGTGATGACTTTGCCGCTGATCGTCCTCGCCGTCGGCTCGATCTTCTCCGGCTGGTTAGGCGCGCCGGAATATCTCTGGGGCAGCCGCTGGGACGTCTGGCTGTCGGCAATCTTCGCCGTGCCCGAAGCGCATCACGGCTCGGCAACAACGGAAATCGTCGTGACCTTGTTCACCTTCGGCGTGGTGGCGATCGGATTCTATCTCGCCTATCTCAAATACGGCCGCGCCGGCAGCCGCATCGCAGAGACCGATCAAGCCGGTGGTTTGTTCTATCGTCTTTCCTTCGACAAATATTACGTCGACGAAATCTACGATCTTATTTTCGTCCGGCCGTTTACCGCCGTGTCGCGATTTTGCGCCGAGATCATCGATCCTTGGGTGATCGACGGCACGGTCAACGGCGTGGCCGCATTGACCCGTGGCTTCAGCCAGGTCTGGCGCGGGATTCAGACCGGCAATGTGCAGCACTATGCGATGGGTTTGCTCGTCGGCACCCTGGCGCTGCTCGCTTACTATCTCAGTCAGTCATAACCATGTCGGAACTCGCGATCGGTCCTTTGAGTATTTTGCTGGCGCTCCCCGTGCTCGGCGCGGGCCTGCTGATGCTTGCGCCGAGGCAAAAGCACGCGCTGTTCTCGATCGCGCTGCTGGCCTCCGTTCTGGAATTTCTCTGGTCAGTCAAAATATTCACGCTTTTCGACGGCGCCAACGGCGATATGCAGCTCGTTGAACGGCTTCGCTGGATGCCCGGCTTCGGCATCAACTACATCGTCGGCATCGACGGGATCAGCTTGTTCCTCGTACTGCTGACCACCCTGCTCACGCCGGTCGCGATCCTCGCCTCCTGGTCGGTAGAGAACAAGCTGAAAGAATATCTGATCTTCATGCTGCTACTCGAAACCGGCATGCTCGGCGCCTTCGTCGCTCTCGATCTCTTTCTGTTTTACGTCTTCTGGGAAGTGATGTTGGTGCCGATGTATTTTCTGATCGGCGTCTGGGGCGGCACCCGGCGCATCTACGCCGCGCTCAAATTCGTGGTTTACACCATGGCCGGGAGCCTGTTGATGCTGGTCGCGATCATCTATCTCGCGACCCGTCATGCTCAGACCGATCAGGCGCTTACTTTCGATTTGCTGAAACTCTACGGCCTGCGCCTGCCCCTCGAGCAGCAGATCTGGCTGTTTCTAGCCTTCGCGCTGTCGTTCGCGATCAAGGTGCCCCTGTTTCCGTTTCACACCTGGTTGCCCGACGCCCACGTGGAAGCGCCGACGGCAGGATCGGTGATCCTGGCCGGTGTGCTGCTCAAGCTCGGCACCTACGGTTTTCTGCGCTTCGCCATCCCGCTTTTTCCCGATGCGGCAATCCTTGCCGGCCCGGTGATCGCGGCCCTGGCCGTGATCGGGATTATCTACGGCGCGGTGGTGGCGATGATGCAGGGCGACATCAAAAAACTGGTCGCGTATTCGTCGGTAAGCCATCTCGGGTTTGTCATGCTCGGTCTGTTCGCGCTCAACGTGCAGGGCGTTCAGGGCGGCATTTACCAGATGATCAACCACGGCCTCTCCACCGGCGCCCTGTTTCTTCTGGTCGGCATGATCTACGACCGGCGCCACACCCGGTTGATTTCGGAGTTCGGCGGTCTGTGGAAGCAGGTGCCGGTATTTTCGGCAATATTTCTCGTGGTGATGTTCTCTTCCGTCGGCCTGCCGGGATTGAACGGCTTCATCGGCGAGTTTCTGATTTTGCTCGGCTCGTTCAGCGTCTCGCCGTTCTTGACCGCGGCGGCGGCCACCGGGGTTATCCTGGGCGCGATCTACATGCTCTGGATGGTTCGCCGGGTGGTCTTCGGCCCGCTCACCAATCCCGCCAACGAGAAACTGACGGATTTGAATGGCCGGGAGATCGGCTTGCTTGCGCCGATTTTGTTTTTGATCGTGCTCATGGGGGTTTACCCGCAGCCATTTTTACAACGCATGCAGCCGGCGGTGGAACTGACCTTGAAACGCATCGCGGCGGTCAGCACCGCGCCGGTGGTCGCCGATCACGGCGCCGCGGGGAAGACGCGAGGCAATGGACGTTAATCTGCTGCCGCTTGTCCCGATGGTGCAGGTGCTGCTCACGGCGCTGGTCGTGATGGTGCGCGATCTGTTTATCGACGACGATGAGCCTAAGGGATTTCTCGCCTTCATCAGCTTGATCGGTCTCGGCCTCGCCGGCGCCGAGTGCGTCGCGCTGTGGGGCGGTGAGCAGAGCGCCTTCGGCGAAAGCATCATCCTCGACAATTTTGCGCTTTATTTTGCCCTGATATTTCTCGCCTCTGCTGCGTTGACGATCCTCTCGGCGATTCAATACCTGCGCCAGCGGGCGATCCACGAAGGCGAGTTCTACGCGCTGATTCTTTTCGCCACCGCCGGCATGATGCTCATGGCCGCCGCCAACGATCTGCTAGTTTTCTTTCTCGGCCTGGAAACCATGTCGATCGCGGTTTACGTCCTGACCGGCATGTGGCGCGCGAGCGACCGTTCCAGCGAAGCGAGCATGAAATACTTCATCATGGGCGCTTTCGCCACCGGTTTTCTGCTTTACGGCATCGCCCTGATCTACGGCGCCACCGGCGCTACCAACCTCAATCGCATCGCTGAATTTTTGGTGGAGCAGCCGAGCGACTGGCCGCTCTATCTGGTCGGCGGCGGATTTCTTCTGCTGGTCGGCTTCGCATTCAAAGTCGGCGCCGTGCCGTTTCACTTCTGGATACCCGACGTCTACGAAGGCGCGCCGACGCCGGTTACTGGATTCATGGCCGTCGCGGTCAAAGCCGCCGCGTTCGCGGCCTGGGCGCGCATTCTGCTGCAGAAGCTCTCGCCCCTCGACGCCGACTGGATTTTTCCTTTGTGGGTGATCGCGATCATCACCATGATCCTGGGAAATCTGCTGGCGCTCACCCAGAACAGCGTGAAGCGCATGCTCGCTTACTCCAGCATCGCGCATGCCGGCTACATTTTGATCGCGATCGTCGTCGGAGCGGAGTGGGGCGGCTTACCGCTGGTTTTTTATCTGGCGGCTTACGGTCTGATGACGGTGGGCGCGTTTGCGGTGCTTACCTGCATGGCGGACGACGAGGCAGCCAATGAAACCTATCGCGACTTCGCCGGACTGGGATTCAAGCGGCCGTTCCTCGGCATGGCCATGTCGCTCTTCATGCTGTCCCTCGCCGGCTTCCCGCCGCTCGCCGGCTTCACCGGAAAATTCTACGTCTTTCGCGGCGCGGTGCTCTCCGGCCACGTGAGCCTGGCGGTCATCGGCGTGCTGAACAGCTTGTTATCGGTGGCTTATTATCTCCGCGTGATCGTCGCCATGTATATGGAGGAAGGCGGCGCGCCGGGCAAGAGCTTCACGCAGGCGCCTTACGTGTATGTCGCCATCGCGCTGGCGGTCATCGGCACGATCTACTTCGGTCTTCTACCAGCGATGCCTCTCGACTGGAGCCGCGCCGCCTTCGCCGCGCTGGAATAAGTCAGCGGTTAACCCGCAAGTAATTCATCTGCCAGCCGACACGGCACAGCGAATGAAAATGAGCCGCAGCAATTGAGCAGCGGCAATAAATCCCCCAATGGCCCCCTTTGACAAAGGGGGCGGGCCAAAGGACCGGGGGATTTTCGTTTGATAAAGCCACGGGCCCCGCTAAAAATTCCACGCCGTTCCTCGACCGCAGGGAGAAATCTTTCTCTCACTCGCGCCGGCAACGCACCCGCGGCAATTCGAATCATCCGCACAAAAAAAGGGCGACCACCGGTCGCCCCTACGTCCGCGCAGCGTTAGCACCACCAATGAGATAATCCGAGACTTCTCGTAAAAAATGCGGTCACGGCATGCCGTGTCCCTACACCATTCTTCCGCGATCTATTTTGCGCTCTTTGCGTTCTTTGCGGTTAATTTCCGCTTCTTAATCCCCTGCGCATTCCGAAGACGGGCACGGCATGCCGTGCCCCTAGAAATTGTAGGTGCGAATTCTAATTTTGCGTTCTTTGCGTTCTTTGCGGTCAAAATTCTTCCGGCTTCATTTCGATTTGACAAAGAACCCGACGCTGACCGGGACTTCGGTCGTGCCCGGTAGCCAGTCCTCGAACTTGCCTGACTTGATATAGAGCTGCGCCGAGCCGCCGCCGTCGAGGTTCAGTAATTCCGGCGCTTCCAGTTGCCACTTGGGGTTGGAGAATAATTCCTGCAGCTCGGCGAAGCTCAGCCCGCCCATGACCGCGTCGGTGACCGCGATGAGCATCTGTCCCTGCTTGTCGATGCCGATCACCGCGCGGCGCGCATAACGGCCACGGCCCAACCCTGAAGAAATTTCCACCGGCGCGCCGTGGTGCAGCAGGAGCGGACCGCACTGCAACGCTTCCTTCGCGTCAGCCGGTTGAAATTCATCGCGATGAATCACGAACGGTCCGCCGTCGCCGACGCCGAACACCCCGGTGTAAAGCGAATGCCGGGACACCGCGCGGTTGATCTCCTGCGCCGCGGTCTTGAGATAGGCGAGCGGCCGGCCCTTCTCATCGAAGTAGCTGGCGTTGATCGTCGCCAGCGCGCCGCTCTTCTCAGCGAAAGTCTTGGCGTCGGCGCCTCTCAACTGCCACTGGCCGGCATGAAGCACGCGCGGCGCGATCTGTTGAGTGTCAAAACGCGCCAGCTTGAGCTCGAGGGTATAACTCGGCTCGCTGCGTTCCAAAGCGATCGTGCGGAGCGCGACGCCTTTTTGTAACGTTCGCCACTGCCCCGCGTCGCGAACCGATAGCGTCCCCCCCGCGATCAACCGGCCCGGGGCCTGAGATCCCACCTGCGCCGAAAAAAACAAAATCACCGGCAGCAGGAGCGTGAGCGCAAGTCGAGGAGGTGTCATGGCTGCGCTCAAAATAACAAATGGCCACGGAAAGAAAAGCTGAAATTTTCGGCGGCTCAGTCCGCTTGCGCGCTTGGCGGTGTTGCTGATAACTCTTCTTAAAAAAGGAATCAGGGAGGCAACCATGAAACGCTACGTCTACGTAATGATTCTCGCCGGCCTGCTCGGCGGCTTTTCAGCCTGCGGCGACAAGAAGGACAGCGCCGCGCGCGACCAGGAAGCTCAGAAGGTTTTGCAGGAAGGCATGCAAAAGGAAAAATCGATGGTGGAAGGCATGCAAAAGGGCGCGGAGAATCTGGAGAAGAAAATGACCGAGGGAAAAAAATAACGGTCAAGTGCAGTGCGCGCGACGTGGCGCGATCCGCTATCTACGTATCACCGCGATTGGCAGCGGCATTTGAGTACACCGGCGGCAGATTCTGAAATACGCCCACATGAATTTTAGGTCGGCGTGGGTGAGGTTTTCATATTGACCCACGGCATGGGCGATAATATCTAATCCGTTGGATCGGCCCTAGCCTATTGGCGGCACCGACACACCACGCACGCCCGCTTTTGCGATCGCCCGAGCAACGAAACCTGAGGTTTTCACATCCTCGATAAATTCCCGCAGATAGTTGATGCCTTCGGCACGGCCTTTGGGAATACCAAGCGCTTGCTGGATCGCCATGAATCGGTTGTCAAACACACGAGACCCAGGAATCTTTCGCGCGCTGGCATCCAGGTGCTGCCGCACACCGGCGAGCACGTCGACTCTGCCTGATGTGAGTAGATCCAAGGCGGTTCCCGGGCTGGTTGCGCGCACCAGCTCCGCGTGTTTGATGCTACGGCTTAAAAATAGGTCGTAAGCGCTCTTTCCCGACACGCCGATGCGCACGCCGCTGCGATCAACATCGTCAATGGCTTTGAACTTCGCACCAGCAGGTACCAGGTAGGTTCCTTCAATCTCGACATAAGGTGCAGTGAAATCGATCTCGCTGGCGCGTCCGGGATCGATGGCCAGAAACGCCGCGTCCCACGCACCCGCTTTCAGCGCATCGAACATCTTGCCTGCCGACTCAAAGCCGACGAGCTCGATGGAAACGTCAACTCGCCGTCCCAACTCTCGCGCCAAATCCACTGCGAGGCCGCTCAGCTCGCCGGTAGCGGCATCTCGTTTTGCGAGCACAGGGTTGCCATAATTAATCCCGACGCGCAGCTTTCCAGTCGGCGCGAGACTGGTTCGTAAAGAAGCAGTGATCATAGAATTTATTGGAATAACCTATCGGTCGTTGATGTGACGCTCGCGACGAGAATATTCAACCAGCCCTGTATATGTCAATGCGGATCAGGAAAGCGTTGGGATAGCAAGACGCGACCCCGTAGGTGTCCCCCGAGGATTATTTCAAAAAGAACGCGATCCAGATAGCACAGCGACCATTGATTGAGTAATGAGCGCCATCAACGTTGCTTCGATTTGAAGATAGCATTGAACAACGGCCTAAGGACATTCGTTTAGTTACTTTGAAATGCGAGGTGTACAAAACACAACAGCCCGCCGGATCGTTTCGGCATCCGGCGGGCTGTTTCGCGTCTCGAATTATGCGCGTAATGTTTACGCGGCGGCTTCCTGTTGCTGCTGCGTCTGCCGCTCTCGGCGGCGTACGCGGCGGCTTTTCTTGCCGCCCTTGGCGGTTTCCTTCTCCGCTTCGCCACCGACCAGCTCGATGATCGACATCTGGGCGGCGTCGCCGTGGCGAACGCCGACTTTGATGATGCGCGTATAACCCCCCGGGCGCTCTTTGAAGCGCGGGCCGATGCTGTCGAAAAGCTTTCGCACCACGGTTTTGTCCTGCACGATGGCGGCCGCCTGGCGCCGCGCATGGAGCGTGCCCTCCTTGCCGAGCGTGATCACCCGGTCAACCCAGCGGCGCAGCTCTTTGGCCTTGGGATCGGTGGTGCGGATCTTTTCTTCGCGTAATAGAGCGGTGATGAGGTTTCGCATCAGCGCCCACCGATGGGACGAGTTGCGGCTCAGTTGTCTTCCCGATTTCAGATGACGCATGGCTTAGACCGGTTCTTTCTCGGCGGCTCGTTTGCGGGCTTCGATCTCCTCACGCGCCGGGAAATGATCGATCTTCATGCCCAGTTCGAGCCCCATTTCCTTGAGAATCTCTTTGATCTCGTTGAGCGACTTGTGGCCGAAGTTCTTGGTCCGGAGCATCTCCTGTTCGCTCTTCTGCACCAGCTCGCCGATGTACTTGATGTCGGCGTTCTGCAGGCAGTTCTGTGAGCGCACCGAGAACTCGAGCTCATCCACGCTGCGAAACAGATTTTCGTTGAGCGGCACGGCCGGACCGTCTTCTTTCTTTTCGGCGCGCGGCTCTTCCTGGAAGTTGACGAAGATGCTGGCCTGATCCTGGAGAATCTTGGCGGCATACGCCATCGCATCGTCGGGCTTGACGCTGCCGTCGGTATGAACTTCGAAGACCACCCGGTCGTAATCGGTGCGCTGGCCGACGCGCGCGTTGGAGACCGTGAAATTGACCTTCTGAATCGGCGAAAACACCGCGTCGATGAAGATCGTGTCCACCGGCGCGCCCTCTTCCTTGTTGCGCTCCGCCGGCACGTAGCCGCGGCCGAGCTTGATCAACAGCTCCATGTCCAGCTTGGCGTCGCGCGCCAAGGTGGCGATCTTGTGGTCGGGGTTGAGAATCTCGACCGTCGCCGGCGCGGCGATGTCCTTGGCGTAGATCACGCCCGGTCCCTTGGCGTCGATGCGCAAGGTCTGCTGCTCGCTCTCGTTCAGACGGAAACGGATTTCCTTTAGATTAAGAATAATGTCCGCCACGTCTTCGGTTATCCCGGGCACGGTGGAGAACTCGTGCAGGATGCCTTTGATGCGCACCGCGACGACTGCTGCTCCCATGAGCGAAGACAGCATGATGCGCCGGAGCGAATTGCCGATGGTCTGGCCGAAACCGCGCTCGAACGGCTCAGCGTAAAACTTGCCGTAGGTCGAGGTCAGAGTCTTGTCTTCCACCTCCAATAGCTTAGGCTTAATCAAATCCGTCCAATGCTTGTACATTGTCGACATAGCGTCTCCCAAATTCGAACTCACTTCGAATACAATTCGACGATCAACTTTTCATTGATCGGCATCGTGATGTCGCTGCGGGTCGGCAGGATCTTGATCTTGCCGCTGAAGGTGTCCTTGTCGACTTCCGCCCAGTCGGGAACGCCGCGGCGCTGCGCGCCTTCCATCGACGACAGCACGCGACCCATCTGGCGGCTCGATTCGGCGACGGAAACCACATCGCCCGCGCGCACCGTGTAAGAAGGAATATTCACCTTTTTACCGTTAACGAGAACGTGGCCGTGGCGCACCAACGTCCGCGCTTCGGCACGCGAGCTGGCAAAGCCGAGCCGGTAAGCGACGTTATCGAGCCGGCGCTCCAGCAGCACCAGCAGAGTCTCACCGGTAATGCCTTTGGTGCGGGCGGCCTCGGCGAAAGTGCGGCGAAATTGCTTTTCCAACAGGCCGTACATCCGCTTCACCTTTTGCTTCTCACGCAACTGAATGCTGTACTCCGAGAACTTGGGCCTGCCTTGCCCGTGTTGTCCGGGAGGATAGTTCCGCCGTTCGATCGCGCATTTATCCGTGTAGCAGCGCTCGCCCTTGAGGAACAGCTTCAAGTTCTCGCGCCGGCAGAGACGGCATACCGATTCCGTGTATCTAGCCAATCCGATTTCCTCCTCTGATCATCAAACCCTTCTGCGTTTCGGCGGACGGCAGCCGTTGTGCGGGATCGGCGTAACGTCCTTGATCAGGCTGATGTTGATGCCCGCGGATTGAAGCGCGCGCAGCGCCGACTCCCGTCCCGCGCCGGGCCCGCGCACAAAAATCTGCACGCTGCGAAGCCCATGATCCATAGCTTTCTTGGCAGCGCTGTCAGCCGCCTGCTGCGCCGCAAAGGGGGTGCCTTTCCGGGAGCCTTTGAAGCCCATCGCACCGGCGCTCGACCAGGAAATGACGTTGCCTTGATAATCGGTGATCGTGACGATGGTGTTGTTGAAGGTCGAGTGGATGTGCACCACCCCTTCGGCAATGTTCTTTCGGCCGCGTTTGCGGCGTGCGGCGCGCTCGGTTGCTTTCGCATCCGCCGACCCTTCGGTTTTAGGTTTTTCGTCCGTGGCGTCTGCCATACTTCAACTCCTGTGAACGTTATCCTTTTGACGGCGCCTGTTTCTTGCCGGCGACGGTCTTGCGCGGCCCCTTGCGCGTGCGTGCGTTGGTATGGGTGCGCTGTCCGTGCACCGGCAAATTCTTGCGATGGCGCTGGCCGCGATAGGAACCCATGTCGAGGTGCCGCTTGATATTCGCCGTCACCTCACGCCGCAGGTCGCCTTCCACTTTGTAGCTCTGTTCAAGAACCTGGCGAATCTTGGCGATCTCGTCATCGGTCAGATCGTCGGTCTTGCGATCGAGCGAGACGCCGGCCTGATTCAAAATCTGCCGCGAGGAACTCCGTCCAACGCCGTAGATATAAGTCAGCCCCACTTCAATCCGTTTGCTCTTGGGCAAATCCACCCCTGCGATACGCGCCATCGTTACCCCTCCGAAATTTTCAAGAACGCCCCAGCCCCATTTTCGATTTTAGATTGATGATTTTGACTTGCCGTTCGACCGGGTGTTGTCCCTCAATCCAAAATCCAAAATCGCCAATCCAAAATTCGTCATCCTTGCCGCTGTTTGTGCTTGGTGTTTTCGCACTGCACGCGCACCACGCCCTTGCGGCGAATGACCTTGCACTTGCTGCAGATTTTTTTAACCGATGCCCTGACCTTCACGTTAGCTCCCCTTGTTTAGCGCTCTCGGAAGATGATCCGGCCGCGCGCCAAGTCGTACGGAGACAGCTCGATTTTGACCTTATCGCCCGGCAAAATTTTTATGTAGTGCATGCGCATCTTGCCTGAGATGTGCGCCAGCACTTTGTGTCCGTTGTCCAGTTCCACCCGAAACATGGCGTTGGGCAGAGTTTCTAATACGGTACCCATGACCTCGATCGCATCTTCTTTTGACATAGGCGACTCTTACTTCGGCGCTTCCGAATTAGAGCTGACTCAAAATATAGGGCCCGTTTTTCGTAATCGCGACCGAATGCTCGAAATGGGCGGCCAAGCTGCCGTCCTTCGTCACCGCGGTCCAACCGTCTTCCTTGATCTCCACTTCGTAGCCGCCCGCATTCACCATGGGCTCAATTGCCAGGACCATTCCGTCCTTCAAACGCAGACCGCGATCCGGCTCGCCATAATTCGGTACCGGCGGCTCCTCGTGGAGCTTCTTGCCGATGCCGTGGCCGACAAATGCGCGCACGACGGAATAGCCGGCGCTTTCAGCGACGCGTTGCACAGCCGCGCCTAAATCACCCAATCGTTTCCCGTCGTAAAGCTCGGCGATGCCGCGCCGCAGCGATTCTTCGGTCACCTGCATCAGCCGCTCTGCCGCTTCGCTGACCTGCCCGACCCCGACCGTGATCGCAGAGTCGCCGTAAAATCCCTCGTAGATCACCCCGTAATCGAGACCGATAATATCCCCTTCGCGAAGCGGCCGGTTCGAGGGAATTCCGTGCACGATCTCCTCATTCACGGAAGCGCACAAACAGCGCGGATAAATCCGTCCCGCGACGCTATAGCCTTTGAACGCCGGAATCGCCTTTTTTTTTAAAGTCAGCTCTTCGGCGACGGCATCCAATTCCAGGGTGGTCACACCCGGTGCGACTTTTTCTTTCAACGCCTGTAGAACCTCGGCCACAATGACATTCGCCCGCCGCATGATCTCGATTTCTCGAGCCGACTTAAGCGAAATCACTTCGCCGCACCTCCCAGGGCTGCCAGCACCCGCGCGTTGATATCACCAACGGCGCCGACTCCGTCGATTTCCTTCAGCAAACCGTGCTGGCGATAATACTCCAGCAGCGGTGCCGTCTGATCGCTGTAAACCTTCAGCCGGTTGGCGACGGTTTCCTCACGGTCGTCATCGCGCTGAAAAAGCTCGCCGCCACAGCGGTCGCACACCCCCGTCTTTTTGGGGGGGCTGAACACCCTATGGCTGAGTGCGCCGCAATTTCGACAGGTGCGCCGACCCGCCAATCTCTCAATCACCACGTCGTTCGGCACCCGAACGGACAAAGCTGCGTTCAGCGCGATTCCCTCGCGTTGGAGAATCGCGTCAAGGCTCTCCGCCTGCGGGATCGTGCGCGGAAAGCCGTCAAGGATAAAACCGGACTCGCAGTCTTTCTCCTTCAGCCGAGCTGCGACCATATTGACGATCACGCCGTCCGGCACGAGCGCTCCGCGACTGATATACTGCGATGCCTCCTGGCCCAGCGGGGTTTTTTCCGCAACCGCTTTGCGCAGAATGTCTCCCGTCGAGATCTGGCAGACACCAAACGTATCCTGAAGCAGCTTGGCTTGCGTGCCCTTCCCCGCGCCCGGTGGTCCCAACAATACGACGCGCGCGCCCGCGGCCACTCCTAGCCTCGTCTCCCACGCAGCCGTCCCCGCTTCATAAAGCCTTCATAGTTACGGGTAATCAGATGCGTTTCCATCTGGGCTACGGTGTCGAGCGCGACACCGACAACGATCAGCAGCGCCGTGCCACCAAAGTAGAATGGCACGTTGAACTGCTGCACTAGGATGGTCGGCAAAAGACAAACCACGCACAGATATATGGCGCCGCTCAAAGTAACGCGCGACAATACGCGTTCAATGTACTCGGCAGTCTTTTGTCCGGGGCGAATGCCGGGAATATATCCGCCCGCTTTCTTCATGTTATCCGCAACGTCGGTCGGATTAAAAACCACCGCAGTGTAGAAGAACGCGAAGAAGATAATCAAAATCACATAGATCACGTCGTGCAGCCAATTTCCCGGCGCGAGCATCCCGGATACCGTTTGTACCCAGGGATGATTGGCAAATTGCGCCAACGTAGCGGGGAAAATCAAAATCGACGATGCAAAGATCGGCGGAATCACGTTGGCCGTATTGAGCTTGAGCGGCAAATGTGAGGTCATGCCACCGTACATTTTGCGGCCCACCACGCGTTTGGCGTACTGGACCGGTATTCTGCGGTTGCCGCGCTCGACGAAAATGATCGCGCCCACCACGATCACGCTCAGCACCAAAATCGTTAGCACCACCAGCGGGGCGATCTCGCCCTCGCGCATGAACTGCAAAGTCGTGCTGAGCGCCGACGGCAGCCGCGCGACGATCCCGGCAAAAATGATCAGCGAGATGCCATTGCCGATGCCGCGCTCGGTCATCTGCTCGCCCAGCCACATGATGAAGGCCGTGCCGGAAGTGAGCGTGATCACAGTCATGATGCGAAAGCTCCAGCCAGGGTCAAGAACCAGGCTGTGTCCACCCGGACCTTGGGTGCCTTCCAGGCCCATGCTGATCATCATGCCCTGAATGATCGAGAGGGCTACCGTGCCGTAACGCGTGTACTGCGTGATCTTGCGCCGGCCGATCTCGCCTTCCTTTGAGAGGCGTTCGAGATAGGGAAAAACCACGGTCAACAACTGCAAAATGATTGACGCGCTGATATAGGGCATGATGCCCAAAGAAAAAACCGAGAACTGCTCGAGGGCGCCGCCTGAAAACAAATTGAGAAAGCCGAGCAGATTATTCTTTTGCTGATCGAAGAAGGCGGCCATCGCCACTCGATCGATGCCCGGCGTCGGCACGTGCACGCCAAGACGATAGACTGCCAGCATGGCCAGGGTAAAAAGCAGGCGGCGGCGCAGTTCGGGAATACGGGAAGCGTTTTGAAAACCGCTAATCATGAATTTGCAATCAACTCCGCTTTGCCGCCGGCCGCTTCGATCTTCTCCTTGGCCGAAGCCGAGAAGCCATGTGCTTTGACAGTGAGCGCGCGCGTGAGCGATCCCTCGCCGAGAATTTTTACCCGGCGATTCTTGCCCGCGATCAAGCCGTGCGCCGCGAGATTTTCCGGCCCGATCTCGCCGCCCTCGGCGAGCTTTTCGAGCTGGCTCAAATTGACCACCGACATCTCCACGCGAAATGGGTTATAAAAACCACGCTTGGGCAAGCGCCGCTGCAAGGGCATCTGACCGCCTTCAAAACCCGGTTGAACGTTGCCACCCGAACGCGCGCCCTGCCCCTTATGGCCGCGACACGAAGTCTTGCCGTGGCCGGACCCGTCGCCGCGCCCCACCCGCTTGCGCTTTTTGTTCGAGCCGGGCGCCGGTTTCAAATCATCAAGTCTCATAATCAACGAATCTCCGCCAAAACTTTGCCGCGCCGATCGGCGATTTCTTCGGGCGCGCGCAGCTCGCGCAGCGCTTCGATGGTCGCCTTGACCATATTATGCGGATTGTTCGAGCCTATGCATTTGGTCAAGACGTTCTGGATACCCGACGCCTCGACCACGGCGCGGACACCGCCGCCGGCGATAACACCCGTACCATCCGACGCCGGCTTGAGAATCACATAACCGGCGCCGTAGCGACCGACCACTTCAAACGGGATGGTGCCGTCCATCACCGGCACACGGATCAGGTTTTTTTTGGCCTGCTCCAAGCCTTTGCGGATCGCTTCCGGCACTTCGTTCGCCTTGCCCATGCCGTAACCGACTACGGAACGGCTGTCGCCCACGACGACGAGAGCGCTGAAGCTGAAACGCCGTCCGCCCTTCACCACCTTCGCCACCCGGCTGATGTGAACGACTTTTTCCTTAAGGTCCAATCCCTGCGCGTCGATCCGTTCCAAAGGCACCTCTCGTCAATAATCCCGCGATTAGAATTCCAGTCCGCCTTCTCGGGCGCCGTCGGCCACCGCCTTCACACGCCCGTGAAAGAGGAATCCATTGCGGTCGAAAACAACCTTGTTGATGTTTTTTTCTTTGCACACTTTCGCCAATGCCAGCCCCAGCCGTTTAGCGACTTCGACACCCTTGCTCGATTCATTGACCTTTGCAAGGTCCCCGGTCAAAGTCGATATGGCCGCCAGTGTCTTTCCTTGAGCGTCGGAGATCACCTGAACGTAAATATGCTTATTGCTGCGAAACACGCAGAGCCGCGGTCGCTCATCCGAGCCCACGATCTTGCGGCGAACGCGCGTCTTGCGGCGCAAGCGCGCCATGTCTATCCGCTTATTCATGCAGAGTCCTCACCGTCTACTTGCCACCCGCAGAGCCCACTGCCTTGCCCGCTTTGCGCTTGATGAATTCTTCTCGATACTTAATACCCTTACCCTTGTAGGGCTCGGGCGGTCTTAGATCGCGGATCTTGGCGGCCGTTTCACCGAGCAACTGGCGATCCGCCCCCGACAACGTAATAATAATCTGGCGCTCCACCGAGGCGCTCACTCCCGTCGGCAGCGGGAATACTACGGGATGGGAGTAGCCCAGGGTCATGTGCACTTCCTGGCCTTTTACCTCGGCGCGATAGCCGACGCCGTTGATGTCGAGCACGCGGCTAAATCCCTGACTCACTCCCTGCGCCATGTTGGCGATCAGTTTGCGCGTCAGGCCGTGCAGCGCACGAATCTTGCGGTCGTCCTGCTCTCGCTCCACCCGCACGACGTTGCCTTCGACCTTGACCTGGACGCCGGATGGGATCGGCGCCTGGAGCTTTCCTTTCGGACCTTCCAGGCGAACCGCGTCCGCATCGACTGCGACCTTCACCCCTGCGGGAATCGTTACCGGTAATTTTCCAATCCGTGACACCTGACACCTCGACTCAGACTACCACACCGAGCAGATCAGCTCGCCGCCGACCTTCGCCTTCTGTGCTTCACGATCGACGAGAATTCCCTTGGGCGTCGAGAGCACGTGAATACCCAGACCTTTGCGAACCGGCGCCAGCTCTTTGGAGCCCACATAAACCCGCCGCCCCGGCGAACTCACCCGTTTCAAGCCGGAGATGATCGGCCGATTCTCACGATCGAACTTGAGCTGGATCACCATTTCTTCGCCGAAACCAACGGCGGCTTTCACTTTCTTTTGGTCCTTCAAATAACCTTCTGCGATCAGAATCTTTACGATGCTCTCTTTGAGCCGCGACCACGGCACCGCCACCCTCTGATGGCGCGCGCGCGAGGCGTTTCGTATCCGGGTCAGCATATCCGCGATGGGGTCCGTCATTGCCATGATAATTCTCCGAAACCTACCAGCTCGCCTTGATCAATCCCGGAATATGTCCCTTGCGCGCGTGATCGCGCAGGCACAGCCGGCACATGCGAAAGCGGCGATAAAAAGCCCGTGACCGGCCGCAGAGCGGACAGCGGTTGTATTCGCGCACTTTGAACTTATTCGGCCTTTCAGCCTTGACTCTGAGACATGTCTTGGCCAATGGAAGTCTCCCTCTCGTTTAGCTGGCGAAGGGCATGCCCATGAACCGGAGCAGCGCCCGCCCTTCTTCGTCGGTCTTTGCCGTGGTCGCGATTGTGATCGTCATGCCGCGGGTCTTTTCCACCTTGTCAGCATGAATCTCGGGAAAAATAATCTGCTCGCGCAAACCGAGCGAATAATTGCCCCGCCCATCGAACGAACGATCCGAGACGCCCTTGAAGTCGCGCACGCGCGGCAGTGCCACATGGATCAGCCGATCGAGAAACTCGAACATGTGCTCGCGTCGCAACGTTACCATGCAACCGATCGGTATGCCTTCCCGGAGCTTGAAATTGGCGATCGCTTTTTTGGCGCGCGTCACCACCGGCTTCTGCCCGGTGATGAGAGTGATTTCAGCCACTGTGGTGTCGACCGCTTTGGGGTTTTGCGTCGCTTCGCCGAGACCGACGTTGACCGTAATCTTGCTGAGCCGCGGAACCTGCATGGTGTTTTGGTAGTTGAACTCCCGCATCATCGCGGGCACCACATCATTCTGATATTTTGTTTTCAATCGTGCCATGCTTTTCCCATCAATCCACGGCTTCGTTGCAGCGGCGGCAAATGCGAATCTTGCTGCCATCGGCCAGCAGCTTGTGGCCGATGCGCACGGGCGCATTGCACTTGTCGCACATGAACATCACGTTGGAGGCGTGAATCGGCGCCTCCTTTTCGACGATGCCGCCTGCCTGCTGCGGCCCGCGCGGCTTACTGTGCCGCTTCACGATATTGAGCCGCTCGATGATCACGGTGTCCTTGTCGGGCAGCACGCGCAACACCTTGCCGGTCTTGCCGCGCTCCTTGCCGCCGATCACCATAACGCTGTCGTTCTTGCGAATCTGCACGGGTAAAACTCTCCTCGATGCGGTCCTAAAGCACTTCCGGCGCGAGCGAGATGATCTTCATGAACTTCTTTGCCCTGAGCTCGCGCGCCACCGGACCGAAGATACGCGTGCCGATGGGCTCTTTCTGGTTGTCGATCAACACCGCCGAATTATTGTCGAAACGAATATAAGTACCGTCGGGCCGGCCCAGCTCCTTGGCCGTGCGCACGACCACAGCCTTCATCACTTCGCCCTTTTTCACCTTGCCGTTGGGAATTGCTTCCTTCACGGAGACCACGATGATATCGCCGATCGAAGCGTACTTGCGCTTGCTGCCGCCGAGTACCTTAATGCACTGCACGCGACGCGCGCCGGAGTTGTCGGCCACATCCAATGTCGTTCGCATCTGAATCATGAATTGACTTTGACCGCCCGGAAAAGTTTAAAATCTAGGCGCCGGCTCCTTTCGAAACTTCCTCCGCCCCATGGCCCCGCTCCAAAATTTTGCTCACCCGCCAACGCTTGTCGCGGCTGAGCGGCCGGCATTCGACGATCACCACGCGATCGCCCACATGGCATTGGTTCTGTTCGTCGTGCACCTTGACCCGCGTGCGCCGTCGAAGAATTTTTTTATAGCGTGGATGCATTACCGTGCGCTCCACCGAAACCACCACGGTCTTCTCCATGCGATCGCTCACCACCAGGCCCAACCGTTCTTTTCTTAGCCTTTGGCTCTCCATGCTCATCCTCTCTGAACCCGGGGTGCTTTTTGTCGCAGCACCGTCTCGACCCGTGCGAGATCGCGCCTGGTCTCCTTGAGCTTCATGGCGTTTTCCAACCGCCCGGTGGCCCGCTTAAGCTTTAAATTGCCGATTTCCTCGCGCAACGATACCCGCTTCTGGACCAGATCATCGGCGCTCATCTCGCGCAATTCCTTAGCTTCCATGCGCTGCGCGCCTCCGTTCCACGGTAATTGTGGGAATCGAAAGCTTGTGCGCTGCCAGGCGAAACGCTTCCCTAGCGAGCGGTCCCTCGACCCCTTCCATTTCAAACAGAATGCGCCCCGGCTGTACCACCGCTACCCACATTTCGGGCGCGCCCTTGCCCTTCCCCATGCGGGTTTCGAGCGGCTTCTTGGTCAGTGGCTTATCGGGAAAAATCCGAATCCACACTTTGCCGCCGCGCTTGAGATAGCGGGTCAAAGCGACACGGGCCGCCTCGATCTCGCGCGCGCTCATCCAGCCACGACCGATAGCTTTCAGGCCGAAATCGCCAAAGGAGAGAGACGAACCGCGATGCGCGGTACCGCGGCGCCGGCCCTTTTGCAGTTTTCGATATTTGACTTTTTTTGGTTCGAGCATTTTTTATCAGTCGGTCTTTGAGAAATTCGGTGATCCGATCACCCGCCCATCATCGCTTTCTGCTGCTCTTCTTCCTCGGTTAAAACTTCGCCGCGGAAAATCCAAACCTTGACGCCGATTATGCCATACGTCGTGCGCGCTTCGGCGAAACCGTAACTGATGTCCGCACGCAGCGTGTGCAGCGGCACCCGCCCTTCGCGATACCACTCGGTGCGTGCGATTTCCGAGCCGCCGAGCCGGCCGGCGCTTTGAATCTTGACTCCCTGGGCGCCCATACGCATGGCGCGCGAAACGCTCTCTTTCATCGCGCGGCGAAAAGCCACCCGGCGCTCGAGCTGAAGTGCGACGTTCTCCGCAGCCAACTGACCGTCGAGATCGGGACGGCGTACTTCGTGAATGTTGATATAAGTCTCACGCTTGGTGAGCTTGGTAATTTCTTCCTTTAACTTCTCGATCTCGGCGCCCTTCTTGCCGATCACGATGCCCGGGCGTGCCGTGTGGATGTTAATCTTAGCTTTGTTCGCCGCCCGTTCGATCTCGATGCGCGAGATGCCGGCATGATAAAGCCGGCTCTTCAAAAACTTCTTCACGCGAAAATCTTCGTGCAAGAGCTTGGGGTAATCGTGACGCGCAAACCATTTGGAGTCCCACGACTCGATCACGCCCAGACGAAACATTTTCGGATGTGTTTTTTGACCCATCCCCTAACTCCTCTCCTGCGCTTCATCGAGCACGATCGTCACGTGGCTGAGCCGCTTCCGAACGCGGGTCGCCCGCCCCTGCGCGCGCGAAGTAAACCGCTTCCACATGCCCGCCTCATCGACCTTGGCCTGCTTGATGAACAGCCGGTCCACGTCGACGCTCTGCGTGTTCTCGGCGTTCGCGACCGCCGTGCGCACCGTCTTGGCAACGATGTTGGCCGAACGTTTGGGGGTGAACTTGAGAATGTTCAATGCCTCTTCGACGCCCTTGCCGCGGATCAGATCGACCACGAGGCGAACCTTTCGCGGTGATATCCGGATAAATTTTGTAATCGCGCGTGTTTCCATAATTCGACTAACTCATCAATCCTCGGCGCGTCGCTCCTTACGGCTTGGGCGCCGGCGCTGCCGCGGGCTTCGGTGCGGCCCCCGGCGCCGCTGCTCGTGGCACCGCGGAGGGTGCGCCCGTGGTTTCCTTGGCTTCGGCCTTGCGATCACCGGAGTGCGCGAAGAAAGTTCTCGTCGGAGAGAACTCGCCGAGCTTGTGGCCCACCATGTTTTCGCTGACGAACACCGGAATAAATTTTCTGCCGTTATGCACGCCGATCGTGAGCCCGACCATCTCGGGAACCACCGTGGAGCGACGCGACCAGGTGCGAATCACCTGCTTCTGACGCGAATCGCCCATCGCGACGATTTTCTTAATGAGATGCGAATCGACAAAGGGTCCTTTTTTGACCGAACGCGCCATCGCCTACCTGCCTTTTCTTCGCTGGACAATATACTTGTCGGAAGAGTGATTCTTGCGAGTCTTATAACCCTTGGTCGGCTTGCCCCACGGCGTCATCGGATGATTACCCTTCGACCGACCCTCTCCGCCGCCATGGGGATGATCCACCGGGTTTTTTGCAATACCGCGGGTCGCCGGCCGAAATCCCAGCCAGCGAACCCGGCCCGCCTTGCCCCACGAAACGTTTTCCTGATCGGCGTTGCCGACTTGGCCAACCGTAGCGCGGCAATCGGCCAAAACGTAGCGTAGCTCGCCAGAAGGAAGCTTAAGCAAAGCGTAGGAGCCTTCTTTGGCCATGAGCTGCGCACCCAGGCCGGCGCTCCGCACCAGTTGGCCGCCTTTGCCGATCTTGAGCTCGATGTTGTGTACGACCGTGCCGACGGGAATGAATTTGAGCGGCAGCGAATTACCCGGCTGAATGTCGATGTTGTCGTCACCGGCGATCACCGTTGCGCCCACCTGCAGGCGCTCGGGCGCCAGAATGTAGCGCCGCTCGCCGTCGGCGTAGCAAAGCAGCGCGATGCGCGCGGAGCGGTTGGGATCGTACTCGATCGCTTCGACCTTCGCTGGCACGTTGAACTTATTGCGCTTGAAATCGATCAACCGATAAAGCCGCTTGTGCCCGCCGCCGCGATGATCCGCAGTGACCCGGCCGGTGTTATTGCGCCCGCCGCTGTGATTGAGTCGCTCGCGCAGCCCCTTTTCCGGCTTCCCCTTGGTGATCTCGTCGAAACTGAGGCCGGTGCGAAAACGCATGCCCGCAGAGGTCGGCTGATAAGTTTTGATCGCCATGAACTTTCTTTCTGCCTGATTCTATGCTGCGCCGAAAAAATCGATTTTGTCGCCTTCTTTGAGGGTGACATAGGCCTTTTTCCAGTCGGAGCGCCGTCCCATGCTTTTGCCGATGCGGCGCATCTTGCCGAGATAGCGGGCCATACGCACCTGCACGACTTTTACCTTGAAAATAGTCTCTACGGCCTGTTTGACTTCGATTTTGTTGGCGTCGGGACGCACCTTGAACAGCACTTGGTTGGCGCTCTCGGTCAAGAGCGTGCCTTTTTCCGAGATCAGCGGCGCGCGGATTACATCGTGCAGGTTCTTCATGCCACCCATCTCTCCTCGAGCTTTTTCAGCGCCGGCTCGGTCAGAACCAAGTGCTCGTAACATAAGAGATCATAGACGTTCAACCCCTCGACTCGGAGCACCTTCACTTTCGCCAGATTACGCGCCGAGCGCTCGATCTTTGGGTCCGCCTCGGCGATCACGATCAATGCGCTTTCGACTTTGAGTTGGCCCAACGCCTTAACCATCAGCTTGGTTTTGGCTTCTTCAAGGTCCAGCCTATCAACGACAATCACCTTGCCTTCGCGGTTCTTCAAGCTCAGCGCCGATAGCAGAGCTTCGCGCCGGGCGGTTCGGGGCATGCGATAGGAATAATCGCGCGACTGCGGACCGAATACCGTACCGCCGCCCACCCAGATAGGCGAACGAATGCTGCCGGAACGCGCCCTTCCGGTACCCTTTTGTCGCCAAGGCTTCTTGCCACCGCCGCGGACGAAACCCTTCGACTTGGTCGCCGCACTCCCCGCCCGCCGGTTGGCGAGTTGCATCACCACGGCTTGGTGCAGTAGATGCGGCCGAGCGCGTGCGCCGAAGATCGCTTGGTTGAGCTCTGGCTGAATGACGTGGACTTCCATTGCGGTCACCTTTTCTTCACCGCGGGCCGGAGAATCACCACGCCGCGCTTGGCTCCCGGCACGGCACCCCGCACCAGCATCAAATTTTCTTCGGCGCGAACGTCGACAACTTCAAGATTCTGCGTCGAGATGCGCTCGTTGCCCCAATGGCCGGCCATTTTCTTGCCTTTGCGCACACGCCCCGGATACGACCGGTTACCGATCGAGCCGCCGTGGCGAAAATATTCGTGAGTGCCGTGCGAACCGGGAAAACCGGCGAATGACCAGCGCTTGATGACTCCGGAAAAACCATGGCCCTTGGAAATGCCGGACACGTCGATGCGATCACCGACTTTAAATAAGTCACCGGCTTTGATTTCCTGGCCAACTTCGTAGGGCGCCACATCGTCGACCCGAAACTCACGCAGAACCTCGAACGCTCCCTTGCCGGCCTTTGCCATATGGCCCTGGGCCGCCTTATTCACTCGCTGCGCCTTGCGCGAGCCGAAGCCGACCTGAAGCGCGTTGTACCCATCGGTGCTCGTCTGCTTTTTTTGCACCACCACACAGGGCCCGGTTTCGACCACGGTGACGGGAATGACGTTTCCCTCGGCATTATAGAACTGCATCATGCCGACTTTTCTGCCAATCAGACCTGTCATAGTTTTGTACCCATCAGCGCGCGCGACTCGGCCTTACCCGAACTCATTGAAGCTTGATCTCCACATCCACACCGGCGGCAATATCCAGCTTACCCAACGCGTCGATGGTCTGCTGCGTCGGTTCGAGTATATCGAGCAACCGCTTGTGCGTACGAATCTCGTATTGGTCGCGTGATTTCTTATCGACGTGAGGCGAGCGGTTGACCGTAAACCTTTCGATTCTAGTGGGCAGCGGTATCGGGCCAGCCACCCGACCGCCGGTGCGCCGCACGGTCTCGACAATTTCTCCCACCGACTGGTCGAGCACGCGGTGGTCGTAGGCTTTCAGCCGAATTCTAATTTTCTCGTTCATACGTCGTCATCCGACTTGCCGTCAAATTTTGCAATAATTCCTTCGGCGACCGCCGCGGGCACCGGTTCATAATGTGAAAACTGCATCGTGTACGTCGCTCGTCCCTGGGTCATGGAGCGTAGGTCGGTGGCGTAGCCGAACATCTGCGCCAGCGGCACGCGCGCATCGATCGCCTGCGCCGCCGGCCGTGTCCATGCCGAGCACTTTGCCCCGCCGCGAACTGATATCACCGATCACATCGCCCATAAAATCTTCCGGCACCACCACTTCTACCGACATGATAGGCTCGAGCAAAACCGGACCGGCCTTGCGCGTCGCCTGCTTGAATGCCATGGAACCGGCAATCTTGAACGCGATTTCAGACGAATCAACGTCATGATAGCTGCCGTCAAACAAGGTAACTTTCACGTCGACCACTGGATACCCCGCGAGAGCACCGTTCTCGGTCGCTTCCTTTACACCTTTTTCCACGGCCGGAATATACTCGCGCGGAATGGAGCCGCCTTTGACCGCATCGACGAACTCGAATCCGCCCCCGGGCTCCTGTGGCTCCACAGTGATCCAGACATCGCCGTACTGGCCGCGGCCGCCAGTCTGGCGCACAAATCTACCCTGCTGTTCAACCTTCTTGCGAATGGTTTCTTTGTAGGCGACCTGCGGCTTGCCGACGTTGGCGCCCACGTTGAACTCGCGCAGCAGACGATCGACGATGATCTCCAGATGCAGTTCGCCCATGCCGGAGATGATCGTCTGGCCGGTTTCTTCGTCGGTGCGGACCTTGAACGAAGGATCTTCGGTGGCGAGCTTTTGCAGAGATAAGCCGAGTTTTTCCTGGTCGGCTTTGCTCTTCGGTTCGATGGCGATAGAGATGACGGGATCGGGAAAATCGATCGATTCGAGAACAATCGGCTTCTTCTCGTCGCACAAGGTATCGCCGGTGGTGGCGGTCTTTAAGCCGACCGCGGCGGCAATATCGCCGGCATAGACTTCTTTGATCTCTTCGCGCTTGTTGGCGTGCATTTTCAACAAGCGACCGATGCGTTCCCTTTTGGTTCGGGTCGAATTGTAGACACTGGCACCGGAGGTAATCGATCCGGAATAGACGCGGAAGAACGTCAGCGTGCCGACGAACGGATCGGTCATGATCTTAAACGCCAGCGCGGAAAACGGCGCGTCATCCTTGGCCGCCCGTTCAGCTGCAGTCGTCGTCCCCGGCTCGACCCCCTTGACTGGTGGGATATCCATGGGCGAAGGCAGATAATCCACCACCGCGTCGAGCATCGGCTGAACGCCTTTGTTGCGAAACGCCGAGCCGCAGAGAATCGGCACGATCTTCAGCGACAAGGTTCCCGCGCGAATGGCCGAGCGAAGCTCTGCCACGCCGACCTCCTTGCCATCGAGATATTTCATCATGATCGCTTCGTCGCAGTCGGCGGCGGCTTCAATGAGCTTTTCACGATAAGAATCCGCGTCGGCTTTGAGGCCCTCCGGAATCGGCTCCTCGTGAAACTTGGCCCCAAGGCTTTCATCTTCCCAAACAACGGCCTTCATGGTGACCAGATCGACGATACCGGCAAACTTATCTTCGGCACCGATCGGAAGCTGCAGCACTGCCGGCCGCGCGCCTAGGCGGTCTTCGATCATTTTTACGACGCGAAAAAAATCCGCGCCCAACCTGTCCATTTTATTGACGAACGCCAGGCGCGGAACTTGATACTTGTCGGCTTGCCGCCAGACGGTTTCCGTCTGCGGTTCGACGCCGCCCACGGAACAAAATACCGCCACCGCGCCGTCTAGGACGCGCAGTGAACGCTCGACCTCGATGGTGAAATCGACGTGACCCGGCGTGTCGATGATGTTGACCCGGTGATCGCGCCAATTGCAGGTCGTGGCCGCAGAAGTGATAGTAATTCCACGCTCCTGTTCCTGCACCATCCAGTCCATGGTCGCGGTGCCCTCGTGCACCTCGCCGATTTTGTAGTTGATCCCGGTGTAATAGAGGATGCGCTCGGTGGTCGTGGTTTTGCCCGCATCGATGTGCGCCATGATCCCGATGTTGCGGGTCTTCTCTAGTGAAGCAGTTCTTGCCATTTTTCTTTGCGCGGAAAAAAAGGAGGCGGTCTAACCGCCTCCTTTCCAGCATTCACGACGCTGTGACTTACCAACGATAATGCGCGAAGGCGCGATTCGCCTCCGCCATTCTATGCGTATCTTCCTTCTTTTTTATTGCCGTGCCGCGGTTGTTCGCCGCATCCATTAATTCAGCCGCCAATTTTTCTTCCATCGACTTTTCTGATCGCGCGCGCGCGGACTCGATCAGCCAGCGCATGCTCAAGGACAGTCGTCGCTGCGGCCGCACTTCGACCGGGACCTGGTAGGTCGCGCCGCCGACCCGCCGCGACCGAACTTCTACCGTAGGCCGGGTGTTCTCGATCGCCCGTTTGAAAACGCCCAGGGAATCTTCCTTGGCCTTGGCGGTGACGATGTCGAGCGACCGGTAGAGAATCGATTCCGCGACGCTCTTCTTGCCGCGGCCCATGATCGTGTTGACGAACTTAGCCACGACCTTGTCGCCATACTTCGGGTCGGGCAGAATCTCTCGTTTTCGGACTTCACCTTTGCGCGGCATAAATTTTTTCCTACTTAGGTCTCTTCGCGCCGTACTTTGAACGGCCCTGGCGGCGCTCCTGAACGCCGATCGAATCCAAGGTACCCCGCACGATGTGGTAGCGCACGCCGGGAAGATCCTTGACGCGGCCGCCGCGGATCAGCACCACCGAGTGCTCCTGCAGATTATGTCCTACTCCCGGAATATAGGAGGTGACTTCTATCCCGTTGGTCAGACGCACGCGGGCAACTTTCCGCAACGCCGAGTTCGGCTTCTTCGGTGTCGAGGTATACACACGCGTGCATACGCCGCGCTTTTGCGGACAACTCTGAAGCGCCGGAGCGGTGTTCTTGCGTCGCTGTTTTTCCCGGCTTTCGCGCACTAATTGGCTGATCGTAGGCATATTTTTCCGTTCACACTGTCGCTTGGAATCAGAGGAATCGTCGGTTACTTAAATTCCTCTAGGGAAATCCTTTTACTAGCAAAATCCCCTAACGATGTCAAAACTCGACTCCGATGCATTAAACAATTGGGGGGAGATTCCTCGCACGCGCTCGGAATGACAGTTATGAGTATTTGTCATCTCGAACGTAGTAAGAGATCTTTCCCCCAAACTGCACCACTGCCTAAAACTCCTAGGCCTCCGCGGCTTCGGAAACCACGGTGCCCGGTCCCTCCGGATCGTCGATCTCGATCTCAGACTTAGAATAATCGGCCACACCCGTACCCGCGGGAATCAAACGTCCCATGATGACGTTTTCTTTCAGGCCGCGAAGCAGATCCACTTTGCCCTGAATCGCCGCCTCAGTGAGCACCTTAGTGGTCTCCTGGAACGACGCCGCTGAAATAAAGCTTTCCGTCGAGAGCGACGCCTTGGTGATGCCCAGGAGCAGCGGCTCCGCCACCGCGGGTTTGCCGCGTTCGGCGATCGCTTTCTGGTTCTCCTCGTCGAAGCGCCACTTCTCGACCTGATCGCCGATCAAGAATTCGGTGTCGCCGACTTCTTTGATGCGCACGCGGCGAAGCATCTGCCGGACGATCACTTCGATGTGCTTGTCGTTGATGCGCACGCCTTGCAGCCGATAAATCTCCTGCACTTCGTCGACCAGATATTTCGCCAGCGCCTTTTCACCCAGAATGTTCAAGATGTCGTGCGGGTTGGACGAGCCGTCCATCAGCGCTTCACCGGCGCGGATACGGTCGCCGTCGTGCACGCTGATGTGTTTGCCCTTCGGGATCAGATATTCGCGCGGTTCCCCGACTTCCGGCGTGACCACGACTTTGCGCTTGCCCTTGGTGTCCTTACCGAATGACACTACGCCGTCGATCTCACTGATTACGGCGAACTCCTTCGGCTTGCGCGCCTCAAAGAGTTCCGCGACGCGCGGCAAACCACCCGTGATATCTTTCGTCTTAGTTGTCTCGCGCGGCATTTTCGCCAACACGTCGCCGGCGTAAACCGTCTGCCCTTCCTGCACGTTGATATGCACGCCGACCGGCAGGAGATAACGCGCTTCCGATGTGCCAGAAAGTTTGGCGGTCTGCCCTTCGACATCCTTGATAGAAATGCGCGGCCGCTTGTCGATGTCCTTCGAATCCGTAATGATCTTGGTCGACAAGCCCGTCCGTTCGTCGACCTTTTCTTCCATCGTGATGTTTTCGATGACATCGCCGAATTTGACCACCCCGCTCACCTCAGTGAGAATTGGAATCGTGTAAGGATCCCATTCCGCCAGAAGTTCACCCGCCTTGATCCGCGTCCCATCTTTCTTTTTGAGCTTGGCGCCGTACACCACCGGATAGCGCTCGCGCTCGCGCTCGCGGCCATTTTCACCTTCCGGATAATCGACGATCGCGACTTCACCGTTGCGATTCATCACCACTAGATCGCCGTCTTTATTCGTGACCGTGTTGACATTGATGAATTTGACCGTGCCGTCGTTGCGCGACTCCAGAGTCGTCTGCTCGGCGCGCCGGCTCGCGGTGCCACCGATGTGGAAAGTGCGCATAGTGAGCTGGGTGCCCGGCTCGCCGATCGATTGCGCGGCAATCACACCAACCGCTTCGCCCAGATTGATCATATGGCCTCGACCAAGATCGCGGCCATAACACATGACGCAAACACCGCGGCGCGAGGCGCAGGTCAGCACCGAGCGGATCCGAATACGCTCCAAGCCTGCGTCTTCGATCCGCTGCACCAACTCTTCGTTGATCTCCTGATTGGCTTTGACGATCACGTCGCCGGTGAATGGATCGCGGATATCTTCCAGCGCCACCCGCCCGAGCACGCGGTCGCCGAGCGGCTCGATGACCTCGCCACCTTCCATGAGCGGCGTCATTTCGATGCCGTCCATGGTGCCGCAATCATCTTCACCAATCACCGCGTCCTGCGCCACATCGACCAGCCGGCGGGTCAGATAGCCGGAATTGGCGGTTTTGAGCGCGGTGTCGGCCAAGCCTTTGCGCGCGCCATGGGTCGAAATGAAATACTGCAACACGGTGAGGCCTTCGCGAAAATTCGCCGTGATCGGCGTTTCGATGATCTCGCCCGACGGCTTCGCCATCAAACCTCGCATACCTGCGAGCTGACGAATCTGCTGGGCGCTGCCGCGCGCGCCGGAATCCGCCATCATGAAGATCGGATTGAAGCTCGGCACAGAAACTTCACGGCCCTGATCGTCGATCACTTTCTCCGAACCCAAGTCGCGCAGCATCTCGTCCGCGATGCGGTCGGTCACTTCGGCCCAGATATCGACGACCTTGTTGTAACGCTCGCCGTCGGTGATGAGACCATTTTTGTACTGCTCTTCGATTTCGCGCACGTCGTCGTGCGCCCGCTTGAGCAATTCTTCCTTGCTCGGCGGAATCACCATGTCCTTGATCGAGATCGAGATGCCCGCGCGGGTCGCGTTCTGATAGCCGATGTCTTTCAGACGATCCGCGAGAATGACCGTCGCTTTGTTGCCGGCCAGGCGGTAACTCACGTCGATCAGGTTGGCGAGTTCTTTCTTTTTCATCACCCGGTTGACTTCTTTGAACGGGATGACGCTTGGCACAACATCGTAGAGCAGAATCCGCCCGACAGTCGTATCGATACGCTCGCCGTCGATGCGCACAGTGATCGGCGCCTGAATATCGATCTCGCCCTGATCGTAAGCGATGCGCACTTCGATCGGACTGCTGAAAAGCCGGCCGCTACCTTTGGCGTGCAAACGATCGCGGGTCATGTAGTAAAGCCCCAGAACGATATCCTGGGTCGGCACGATGATCGGCTTGCCGTTGGCCGGCGAAAGAATATTGTTGGTCGACATCATCAGGGCGCGCGCTTCGACCTGGGCTTCGACGGACAGCGGCACGTGCACCGCCATCTGGTCGCCGTCGAAGTCGGCATTGTACGCGGCGCAGACCAGAGGATGGAGCTGAATCGCTTTGCCCTCGATTAGAATCGGCTCGAAGGCCTGAATGCCCAGGCGATGCAAGGTCGGCGCGCGGTTGAGCATCACCGGATGCTCGCGGATAACTTCGTCGAGAATGTCCCAGACCTCGGGCAACTCACGCTCGACCATTTTCTTGGCGCTCTTGATCGTGGTCACGTGGCCGCGCTCTTCGAGCTTGTTGTAAATAAACGGCTTGAACAGCTCCAGGGCCATTTTTTTCGGCAGCCCGCACTGGTGCAGGCGAAGTTCGGGACCGACGACGATAACCGAGCGGCCCGAATAGTCGACCCGCTTGCCGAGCAGGTTCTGGCGGAACCGGCCGGTCTTACCCTTGAGCATGTCGCTCAGTGATTTGAGGGGCCTGCGGTTCTGGCCGGTGATGGCGCGCCCGCGCCGACCGTTGTCGAAAAGCGCATCCACCGCTTCCTGGAGCATGCGCTTCTCGTTGCGGATGATCATGTCCGGCGCGCTCAACTCCATCAGCCGTTTGAGCCGGTTGTTGCGGTTGATCACCCGGCGATAAAGATCGTTCAAATCGGAGGTCGCGAACCGCCCGCCATCGAGCGGCACCAGCGGCCGAAGATCCGGCGGAATCACCGGAATGACTTCCATCACCATCCATTCCGGCCGGTTGCCGGAAATACGAAACGCGTTCAGCACCTTCAGGCGTTTCGCCATTTTTTTCCGGCGCACTTCCGAGTTGGCATCGCGCATTTCCTGGCGGAGATCTTCGGAAAGCTTGGGCACGTCGATGGCCTTGAGCAGCTTGCGGATTGCCTCGGCGCCCATTTCGGCGACGAACTTGCCGCCGAATTCTTCCACCGTCTTGCGGTAGCGCGCCTCGGTCAAAAGTTCCTTGTACTGGAGCGGCGTCTCGCCCGGATCGATGACGATGTACGATTCGAAATAGAGAACTTTTTCAATTTCTTTAAGGGACATGTCGAGCAGCGCGCCGATGCGGCTGGGCAAACTCTTCAAAAACCAAATATGCACGACCGGCGTCGCGAGTTCGATGTGCCCCATGCGTTCGCGGCGCACTTTGGATTGAATGACCTCGACGCCGCACTTCTCGCAGACCACGCCGCGGTGGCGCATGCGTTTGTACTTGCCGCAGTTGCACTCGTAGTCCTTGGTGGGACCGAATATTTTTGCGCAGAACAAACCGTCGCGCTCCGGTTTGAAGGTCCGGTAGTTGATGGTTTCCGGTTTTTTGACTTCCCCGTGGGACCACGAGCGGATCTTGTCCGGCGACGCGACCGAGACTTTGATCGCGTTGAAGCTCAGCGGATTTTTCGGTTTCTCGAATAAATTGAATAGATCTTCCATCGAATAACCTCCGGTTAAGCGGCAGAGCCGATTTCGCTCCGTCTACTTCTCTTCCACCAAGTCCACGTCCAGACCTAGGCTTTGAAGCTCCTTGACCATGACGTTGAATGATTCCGGCAAGCCCGGCTCGAGCAGATTATCGCCTTTGACGATCGCCTCGTACATGCGCGTGCGTCCGACCACGTCGTCCGATTTGACTGTAAGCATTTCCTGCAGCGTATAAGCGGCGCCGTACGCTTCCAGGGCCCAGACTTCCATTTCGCCGAGTCGCTGGCCGCCGAACTGCGCCTTGCCGCCGAGCGGCTGCTGGGTGACAAGCGAATAGGGACCCGTCGACCGCGCATGGATCTTGTCGTCGACCAAATGATGCAGTTTCATGATGTACATCACGCCGACGGTGACCTTGCCGTCGAACGGCTGTCCCGTGCGGCCATCGTAGAGGGTCACCTGCCCGGTCGCAGGAAGGCCGGCCTTCCTGAGCAGATTGAAAATCTCCTCTTCGGCTGCGCCGTCGAACACCGGCGAGGCAATGTGCACGCCTTCGCGGTATTTCTCCGCGAGCTTCAACACTTCCGGATCCTTCGCGCCTTCGATCAACTCGTTGGCTTCGCGGGTGTTGAGAAATTCCTTGAGCCGGCGACGCAGCGAATCGCCGTCCTCGCGGTGGGTTCGCAGCATCTCATCGATCTGCTGACCGAGACTACGCGCGGCCCAGCCCAGATGAGCTTCGAGGATCTGCCCGACGTTCATGCGCGAAGGAACGCCCAGCGGGTTCAACACGACGTCGACCGGCGTGCCGTCTTCCAGATAGGGCATATCTTCTTCTGGCAAAATCCGGGAGATGACGCCCTTGTTGCCATGACGCCCAGCCATCTTGTCGCCAACCTGAAGCTTGCGCTTGATCGCGACAAAGACTTTGACCATTTTGATCACGCCCGGCGGCAGCTCATCGCCGCCTTTGAGCTTCTCGATCTTGTCTTCGAAGGCGTGCTTGATCAGATTGACCTGACTGGTGGTGCTGTCGATGATTCGGCTGAGCTCGTTTTCTGCCGATTCGTTGTCGACGCGAATTTCGCTCCAGTAGGACATTGGCAGTTGATCGAGATCTTCCTCCGTCAATTCCTGCCCTTTGTTGAGCAACACTTTGCGGTTGTCATCGCTGATCCGGCCCGCCAGGCGCCGGCCGACCAAAAGCTTCTTCAAGCGGCGCAGGGCCCCGTCCTGGAGAATGCGGACTTCGTCGTGCTGGTCTTTCCTAAGCCGCACGACCTCCTCATCTTCAATCGCCTTGCTGCGCTCATCTTTGCCAAGGCCCTTGCGCGAAAAAATCCGCACGTTAATGACCGTGCCTTCGACACCGGGGGGAACTCTCAGCGAAGTGTCGCGCACTTCGCCGGCCTTTTCGCCGAAGATGGCGCGCAGCAACTTTTCTTCCGGGGAGAGCTGAGTCTCGCCTTTGGGCGTGATCTTGCCGACGAGGATATTACCAGGTTTCACCTCGGCACCGATGCGAATGATGCCGCTCTCGTCCAAGTCCATCAAAGCTTCGTCGCCGACATTGGGGATATCCCGAGTGATTTCCTCCGGGCCGAGTTTGGTGTCACGCGAGACGCATTCGAATTCTTCGATGTGGATTGAGGTGTAGATATCTTCTTTGACGACCCGCTCGCTAATGAGGATCGAGTCTTCGAAGTTATAGCCACCCCACGGCATCAACGCGACGACGACGTTGCGCCCGAGGGCCAATTCGCCCATTTCCGTCGAAGGTCCATCGGCGATCACATCGCCGGCCTTCACCTGGTCGCCGACCAGAACGATCGGTCGTTGATTCATGCAGGTGTTCTGGTTGGAACGCTGATATTTGACCAGATTGTAAATATCGACGCCTGTATCCCGCGGGCTCGAAGTCTTATCGGCCTTGATGACGATCCGGGTCGAATCGACCCCTTCCACCACGCCGTCACGCCGCGCCACCACCGTGACGCCGGAATCCCGCGCCACGGTCTTTTCCATGCCCGTACCGACCAGCGGCGCCTCGGTGCGCAGCAGCGGCACCGCTTGGCGCTGCATGTTGGAGCCCATCAGCGCGCGGTTGGCGTCGTCATTTTCCAAAAACGGAATCAACGAAGCCGCCACGCTGACTAACTGGTTCGGCGACACGTCCATGAAGTTGATCTCTTCCGGCCGCGCCATGACGAACTCGCCGCCTTTGCGCGCGGAGACCAGGTCCACGCTGAAGTTGCCGCGGCCGTCGATCGGCGCGTTGGCCTGGGCGATGACGTGATCTTCTTCCTCGAGCGCGGACAGATAGCGGATGCGATCGGTGACTCGACCGTTTTCCACTTCGCGGTACGGCGTTTCGATAAAACCGAAGTCGTTGACCCGCGCATAAGTCGTCAGCGACGCGATCAAGCCGATGTTCGGACCCTCCGGCGTCTCGATCGGACACACCCGGCCGTAGTGGGTCGGATGCACGTCGCGCACTTCAAAACCCGCGCGCTCACGAGTCAGACCGCCGGGGCCGAGGGCCGATAGGCGCCGCTTGTGGGTGATTTCCGAAAGCGGGTTGGTCTGATCCATGAATTGCGAGAGCTGGCTCGATCCGAAAAATTCCTTGAGCGCCGCGGACACCGGTTTGTAGTTGATCAGCTCCTGGGGCATCAGGGTTTCGATGTCCTGCAGGCTCATTTTTTCTTTGATCGCCCGCTCCATCCGCACCAGGCCGACCCGGAAATGATTTTCCACCAGTTCGCCTACCGCGCGCACGCGGCGGTTGCCGAGATGATCGATATCGTCCACCGAGCCGTTGCCGTTCTTGAGCTCCATCAGGTAGCGCACCACCTCAAGGATATCCTCTTTGCGCAAAGTGCCCTGCTCAAGGGGCACGCTGAGCTTCAGACGATGATTGAGCTTGAGACGGCCGACTTTTGAGAGATCGTAACGGTCCGAGTTGAAAAATAAATTATTGAAGAAATTGGTCGCCGACTCTACCGTCGGCGGATCACCGGGACGCAGGCGCCGATAGATTTCCAAGATTGCATCCTGGGGGGATTTGATGCGGTCCTGGAGCAATGTCATGCGCAAATAGGGTCCAACGCTGGATTCATCGATAAAGAGCACCTCGATCTGGTGAATGCCCTTGTCGCGAATCAGATCGAGTTTTTCCTGGGTGATTTCCTGATTGCACTCAACCAGCACTTCCTTGGTTTGCGGGTCGACGATGTCGTGCGACGCCACCCGTCCTAAAATATCCTCCCAGGCGATCGGCACCTGCTTCAGCTTGGCGGCTTCCATCTGGCGCAGAATCGGCCGGGTGAATTTCTTTCCTTCCTTGACGATGATGTCGTTGGACTTAGGGTCACGCACATCGGCGCTCACCTTGGCATTGAGAAGATGCGGGGCGTTGAACAACAGCGCCGGCTTGCGCCCGTCGAACACCACCGTGTCGCTCTTATAGTAATAGTTGAGCAAATCCTCGACGGTCATGCCGAGAGCGCGGAGCAGCACAGTCGCGTGAAACTTGCGGCGTCGATCGATGCGTACGTAGAGAACGTCGCGCGGATCGAATTCCAAATCGACCCACGAGCCACGGTAAGGAATCACCCGCGCCGAGTAGAGCAATTTCCCGCTCGCGTGGGTTTTGCCTTTGTCGTGTTCGAAAAAGACCCCAGGGGAACGGTGGAGCTGGCTCACGATGACCCGCTCCGTCCCATTGATCATGAAGGTCCCGTTGATGGTCATCAGCGGGATCTCGCCGAAATAAACTTCCTGCTCCTTGACGTTTTTAATGCTGCGCGCGCCGGTCTGCTGATCGACATCCCAAAGCACCAACTGCACGGTCACTTTGAGCGGCGCCGCGAAGGTCATGCCACGCTGATGGCATTCCTCCACGTCGTACTTGGGCTCTCCAAGGGAAAAACTGACGAACTCAAGAGAAGCGGTCTCGTTGAAATCCTTGATCGGGAAAACCGACTTGAAAACCTCCTGCAGGCCGATGCTCTGGCGCTCCATCGGCACCGCGTCTTTTTGCAGAAAGAGATCGTAGGACTTCTTTTGGATCTCGATCAGATAGGGAAGATCGATGATCTTGCGAATTCTCCCAAAGCTTCGGCGAAATCGTAAATTATTGGCAACTTGAAATGCCATGGACACTCCTCTGTTGAACTTGCGGTCAACATTCCAACCCTCTATCAAGAACCGGCAAGCACAGTTCGAAGCGCTCTACTTAATTTCCACCTTCGCGCCCTGTTCTTCGAGTTTCTTTTTGATCGTCTCGGCTTCCGCTTTCGCCACGCCCTCCTTGACGTTCTTGGGCGCTCCGTCGACCAGGTCTTTAGCTTCCTTGAGACCCAGCCCGGTAAGCTCGCGCACGACCTTGATGACCTGAATCTTCTTTTCGCCCGCGTCGGCCAGAACCACATTGAATTCGGTCTTCTCTTCCGCCGCCGCAGCAGCCGGGCCAGCAGCCGCAGCAACTGCCACCGGCGCCGCCGCGCTTACACCGAGCTCTTCTTCGAGCTCTTTGACTAAAGCCGCCGCGTCCATCAGCGTCATGTTCTTGATGAAATCCTTGACCTGCTCTTTCGATACGCCTTCCATAGTTTCCCCCTTGTAAATAAATGCTGTGAAATTAGTCCTTATTCACCTTTGGCTTTTCGCAACGATTCAAGGAGCCGCACCATCTGCGCGCCGGGCTCTTGAATGGTGCGCAGGAGCTGAGTCGCCGGCGCATTGATCATCGCCAGCAGTTTCGCCTGCAGCTCGGGCTTGCTGGGCATCTTCGACAACAGCTTCACGCCGGCCGAGTCCATGAAGCGGCCCTCGAACACGCCGCCTTTGATGGCCAGTCGATCGTGATCGTCAGCGAATTTGACCAGCGCCTTGGACAAAAGCACTGGGTCATCGTAGGCAAAAACCCAGCCGTTGGGCCCTTCGAGAAGCTTACTCAGGTCGCCGAAAGCGGTGCCGTCCAGGGCGCGGTGCACCAGCGTGTTCTTGATCACCTGGTACTCGCCCGAAGCATCGCGAATCTCGCGTCGCAGACGGGTCATTTGCGCCACACTGAGGCCGCGATATTCGGTAACGATCGCCATCTTCGCCGATTTGAGCCGCTGATGAATCGCCGCCACGGTTTCGGCCTTTTCGCCGTGACTGGCCCGCACAACCTGCGCTTCCGACATTCTCTTCTCCTAGTTTAGCGAATCAAGCAGCCATGGCGCGCACCTGCGCCAGGTCGATTTTGATTCCAGGTCCCATGGTCGTGGCGACGGTCACGCCCTTGATATAGTTGCCTTTGGCTGAAGCCGGCTTGGCGCGCAGAATCGAACCGAGCACGGTGCGCGCGTTGTCGATCAATTGCTCGGCGCCGAAGGAGGCTTTTCCCACCGGCACATGCACGATGCCGGCTTTATCGACCCGGTATTCAAGTTTGCCCGCTTTGATTTCCTTGACGGCTTTGCCGATATCCGCGGCAACCGTGCCGGTTTTGGGATTGGGCATGAGGCCGCGCGGGCCGAGGATTTTGCCGATACGACCGACCGCGCCCATCATGTCTGGGGTCGCCACCGCTTTGTCGAAGTCGAGCCAGCCTTCGCTGATCTTTTTGATCAGCTCGTCGCTGCCGACGAAATCGGCGCCGGCTTCCTGCGCTTCTTTTTCCTTGTCGCCCTTGGCGAAAGCGAGCACGCGTACAGCTTTACCCATGCCGTGCGGCAGAGTCACGGTGCCGCGAATGTTCTGATCGGCTTGGCGTGGATCGACGCCGAGACGAATCGCCATCTCGACGGTCTCGTCGAATTTCGCGTGAGCGGTTTCTTTCGCCAGACGGAGGCTGTCTTCTAAAAGATATCGTTGACTGCGGTCGACCTTTTCGAGCGCGCTACGAAATGCTTTGCCGGTTTTACCCATAAAAATTTTCCCCTGCTAGACGGTGCGAGGCTTGATCAGCCTTCGACCTCCAAACCGATGCTCCGCGCCGTGCCTTCGATCGATTTTTCCGCCGCCGCCAAATCCTTCGCCGTCAAGTCCTTGAGCTTGAGCTCGGCGATCTGCCTCACCTGCGCACGCGTGACCTTTCCCACTGAGGTTTTACCCGTCTGCGAAGAACCCTTTTCTAGGCCCGCTGCCTTCTTGAGCAATACTGACGCCGGCGGCGTCTTGGTCACGAAAGTAAATGAACGGTCGGCGTAGACGGTAATGATCACCGGCGTGATCATGCCCTGCTGCGCCTGCGTCGCTGCGTTGAACGCCTTGCAAAACTCCATGATATTGACGCCGCGCTGACCCAACGCCGGACCCACCGGCGGACTCGGATTCGCTTGCCCGGCGGGAATTTGCAGCTTGATTTCCCCGATGACTTTTTTCGCCATTGACTGCTTCCTTGCTAATTACGTTCGACCTGAACGAACTCAAGCTCTACCGGCGTCGCCCGGCCGAAGATGCTGATCAAGACCCTGAGCTTGCCCTTGTCGGGTTTGACCTCTTCAACCACGCCGTTGAAATCCGCAAACGGCCCATCCACCACCTTCACGTTCTCACCCACCGAGAAAAGTACCCGCGGCTTGGGTTTGATCGCGCCCTCTTCCATCTGCTGCGTGATCGCCCGAACCTCTTCATCAGTCACCGGCGGCGGATTGGTGCTTCCGCCGACAAACCCGGTGACTTTCGGCGTTTCCTTGACCACGTGCCAGGTCTCGTCGCTAAGCTCCATCTGCACGAGAATATAGCCAGGGAAAAATTTGCGCGAGGAGGTTTTTTTCTTGCCCTTGACCAATTCGACAACTTTTTCCACCGGCACGAGAATCTCGCCGAAATAGTCCTGCTTACCCAGCGCGCGAACCCGCTCTTCCAGCGCCGCCTTGGCCTTTTGTTCGTAGCCCGAGAAGGTGTGAACGATGTACCACTGTTTCGCCATACGAGCGCCTACGCGTCAGCCGATCACGGCCTGAATCGCCTTGGTCAATGCGAAATCCACCGCTGCCAGATAAACCGAAAGCAGCAAGACTACGATAATTACCACCAGCGTCGCCGCGTAGGTTTCCTTGCGCGAAGGCCAGTAAACCTTTTTCAGCTCCTGCCAGGCTTCCTTGAAGAACTCGACTCCCTGCCGAGCCCCATCCTGGATTTTTTGAATCCAATCACCCATGGCGATCGTGAATATGGCGGGTCAGGCAGGACTCGAACCTGCAACAACCGGATTTGGAGTCCGGCGCTCTACCAATTGGAGCTACTGACCCCGTACCCTTCTCAGACCTTGACCTCGCGATGCATGGTGTGACTTCGGCAAGACGCACAGAATTTCTTCAGCGAAAGCTTTTCCGTGGTCTTTTTCCGGTTCTTGGTCGACGTGTAATTTTTCCGCTTGCATTGGTCGCAAGCAAATCCGATGAGTTCGCGCATGGTACAATCCCCCTCAGCGCTCGGCTATTGGATAATCTTCGTCACCACTCCCGCGCCCACAGTCCGGCCGCCCTCGCGGATGGCGAACTTGAGCCCGTCGTCCATCGCCACCGGCGTAATCAGCTCGATCTCGACGTTGATGTTGTCGCCGGGCATGACCATTTCGGTACCTTCCGGTAACTTGACGACGCCGGTCACGTCCGTGGTGCGAAAATAAAATTGCGGGCGATAGCCGTTGAAAAACGGCGTATGACGTCCGCCTTCTTCCTTGGTGAGAACATACGCCTCGGCGTTGAACTTGGTATGCGGGGTAATGCTGCCCGGCTTGGCGAGAACCTGACCGCGCTCCACATCCTCACGCTTGGTGCCGCGGAGCAAAACGCCGATGTTGTCGCCCGCCTGCCCTTCATCGAGAAGCTTGCGGAACATTTCCACACCGGTGGCCACGGTTTTCTGCGTCGCCTTGAAGCCGACGATCTCGATTTCTTCACCGACTTTGACAATGCCGCGCTCGACTCTGCCGGTCACGACCGTGCCGCGGCCGCTGATCGTGAAAACGTCTTCGACCGGCATGATGAACGGCTTGTCGATGTCGCGCACCGGCTCCTGAACGAAGGAATCCACCGCGTCCATCAATTTCAGAATCGCGCCCTCGCCCATCTCCGAGGTATCGCCCTCGAGGGCCTTCAACGCACTGCCAATGACGATCGGCGTGTCGTCGCCAGGGAATTTGTACTTGGAGAGAAGCTCGCGGACTTCCAGCTCGACTAGCTCCAAAAGCTCCTTGTCGTCGACCATATCCGCCTTGTTCAGGAATACCACGATGGCGGGCACGCCGACTTGGCGCGCCAGAAGGATGTGCTCGCGGGTTTGCGGCATCGGCCCGTCCGCCGCCGAGACAACCAGAATTGCACCGTCCATTTGAGCCGCGCCGGTGATCATGTTCTTGACGTAATCGGCGTGGCCCGGACAATCGACGTGAGCGTAATGCCGCTTGTCGGTCTCGTACTCAACATGGGCAATGTTGATTGTGACGCCGCGCTCTCTCTCTTCGGGCGCCTTATCGATCTGATCGTAAGCGAGAAATTTGGCCTTGCCCTGCTTTTCCAAAACCTTGGTAATGGCCGCCGTCAGTGTGGTCTTGCCGTGGTCGACGTGACCGATCGTACCAATATTTAAGTGCGGCTTTTTACGCTCGAACTTCTGCTTGCTCATCTCATCCTCCTATGAATTTTACCGGTGACTCACTTATGAAACCAATACCGTGCTTCACGATCAGGCAAAGCCCAGGAGCGGGATCGAACCGCCGACCTCGTCCTTACCAAGGACGTGCTCTACCGACTGAGCTACCTGGGCCCATCAAGGCGCCCTCTAAAACAACATGGATCACGCCTACATGAGCCTGCACAGCCCTCATGGCGGCGCGATTTCGAAAAGTGGAGCGGGAAACGGGACTCGAACCCGCGACCCCAAGCTTGGAAGGCTTGCGCTCTACCAACTGAGCTATTCCCGCGCACGAGCTCGCGAAATATGGTGGAGAGGGAAGGATTCGAACCTTCGAAGGCATCGCCGGCAGATTTACAGTCTGCTCCCTTTGGCCACTCGGGAACCTCTCCCTATTTCCCTTCACCCCACGAAATTTTTCCCCACTGCGCACAAGACGGCCGGAGTTTCTAGCCTAGCGAACTGGAGCTGGCGATAGGACTTGAACCTACAACCTGCTGATTACAAATCAGCTGCTCTACCGTTGAGCTACGCCAGCCTAATCAACGCGTCTACGTCCTGGCGCAAAGCATAAAGGTCGTGCAAAGCAGTCCCTTTTTTAATGAAAGAAACAGCACGCTCGTTCGTCAGCCGCCGCACGACTCTGCGGTCAGCGCACAAACGAGGACGCTGTCATGGCATTCTTCTTTTGTAAACGGGTATTTAAAGCATCTTAAAAGAACTATGTCAACAACCCCACCGCTAAATCATTAAAAATCCTTCTATCTGCCTGTCGGGCGACCCAGATTGAGCTTTTGTCTCAGGGCTTCATAGAAAAATATCGCAGCGGCAGCACCGACATTGAGCGAGGCCACCTTCCCCAGCATGGGGATTGATACCAAAAAATCGCACTCGCGCAGAATAATCGGCCGCATACCTTTCCCTTCGCTGCCCAGCACGATGGCCAAGCGCGCCGGATACTCTTTCTCATAAATCGTTTCTCGACTGTCGCTGTCGAGCCCGACGAGCCAGTAGCCGCGGTCTTTGAGTTGCTCGATCGCGCGCCGCAGATTTGTGACCCTGCTGACATTGAGATGATAAGCGGCGCCGGCCGAAGCCTTCACCACCACTGGCGTGACTTCTACGGAGCGATCCTTCGGTATCACGACATGATGAATGCCGACGGCCTCCGCCGTGCGAAGGAGCGCCCCAAAGTTACGCGGATCGGTTAAGCCGTCCAGGATCAAAATCCATTCAGCGCTCGCGTCCGCCGATATCCTTTGAAGCAAATCTCCGAACGCGAAGTAGTCATAGGCTTTGACTCTTGCGACCACCCCTTGGTGTCTTTGTCCTTCGACCAAACGATCCAGAACTTGGCGCTCGACTGAAACCACGCGCAAAGTGCGGCGCCTCGCCTCTCTCGCAATCCGGATGAGCGCATCGCGCTCGCTGCCGCTAGCAATCAGAATCTCGTTGACATCACTACTGCGAGCCTGGAGCATTTCCAGCACCGGGTTGATGCCGAAGACTAGATTTTCGCTCTGAGCCATCGAGTGGTTATTCCCGAGCGGGATTTTACAAAGCGCGAAGCACCCGTTAACATGCCACCAGTGAAGCGAAGAATTCTGCTCCGCTATTTGATCTCGGAGGTTTTGCCGCCGTTTTTTCTCGGTCTGCTCGCGTTTACTTCGGTGCTGCTGGTGGCGCGCATGCTCAAGCTGATCGAGCTCGTGGTCACCCGCGGCGTGCCGCTGCTTCAAGTCGGTAGACTCTTCGCCTTGATCCTGCCCACGTTTTTGGAAATGACCGTGCCGATGGCTTTTCTCCTGGCAATCCTTCTTGGACTTGGGCGCATGTCTAACGATCAAGAGCTTCTGGCAATGAAAGCGTCGGGCATCAGCCCGACGCAGATTCTCTGGCCCGTCGGCTGTCTGGCCCTGCTCGTGGCGATCGTCACGCTGTTTTTGACCTTGTATGCTCGTCCGGCGGCAAACTTTGCACTAAAGAAGGAACTTTACAACATTGCCAAGACCCGGGTGGGCACCGCCCTCAAGGAAAAAGTCTTCAACGATGACTTTCCGAAAATCCTCATCTACGTCGAAGAAATCGTGCCGCCGGGAAGCACGGCGCAGGGAGTGTTGATTGTCGATAAGCGCGACAAGTCGCGCGAGGACATTATTCTCGGCAAAGTCGCCCGCATTACCACGGACGAAGAAACCAACTCCTTGAGCCTGCGCCTGTTCGACGGCTCGATCTACGAGCGTGAAGCGAATCGACCTGGCTTCAGCCAGACACGTTTTAATATCTACGATTTCAAACTCGATCTCGATGACTTGGTGGGTCCGGTCCGGCAAAAAGAATCTGGGCCCAAGGAAATGGCACTTACGGAACTGTTAAGCGCCATTCGTACCAAGCAAAGCAACGGCATGAGCACGGTCCCGGAAACCATGGAGCTTAATCAGCGCATATCCTTCGGCTTCGCCCCCCTGGTATTTTGTCTGCTGGGCGTCGCGCTCGCCTTGATTCCGCGCGCATCGCGCACGAACCGATCCTGGGGTTTCATGCTTTGCCTTTTCTGGCTCATGGCCTATTACTCGCTACTGTCCCTTGGCAAAGCACTGGGAGACAAAAGTATTCTCCCGCCGCTCCCGGCACTGTGGATTCCGAACCTGGCCGTCGGCGCCATCGCTACGCATTTTTTCCGCCACGCGCTTCAGGAATCGCCGCTCTATCTTCCTCAGTCCTTGGAGCGGGTGGCGACCATGGCGGTGAGATTTGTGCGCGACCTCAAACGCAAACGATAGGTATGGCGAGTCGCATCCGCTTCAAGTTTCTCCCTATTGCCGGCATCCTCGACCGCTATGTCGCTGCCGTTTTTATCCGGATCTTTTTTATCAGCCTCGCAGTCGTCATCTTGCTTTACGTGACGGTCGATTTCTTCGAGCGAGTCGGCACCCTGCTCGATTCCGGAGCATCGATGTCGAGCATTCTCCGCTATTTCCTTTATAAAGCGCCGCTGTTGATCTCGCGTGTGGTCGGCTTCGCCACGCTTTTCTCGACTTTGTTTTGCCTGGGCAGTCTCGCGCGCAGCCACGAGATCACGGCGATCCGCGCTGGCGGCATCACTGTGCAGCGAATCGCTTTGCCGCTATTGCTTGTGTCGGTGATTATCTGCGGCTCAACATTTGTCTGGAACGAGTCCCTCGTGCCGATTTTTACCCACCGGGCCCAGGATATCTATCGCAGCGAGATCAAGAACAAGCAGCAGCAAAGCCTGCTCGGCTCGCGCGACATCTGGATTCGCGGAGAGGGCAGCTTCATCAATATCGACAATTTTGACTCGCGCGCCAACACATTGGACCATGTCACGGTGTTTCTCCTCAATCGCGACTTCAGCTTGCGCGGCCTCATGGAGATTCCCAAAGCCCAGTGGACGAAAAACGGTTGGCAGGCCGATGAGGTGACAGAGTGGCGCGTCACGCCGGACGGCTCGATTGCGGCCCAGGAAAGCAAAGCCAAGCCGCCGCTCACCGAAACCCCAGCGGATCTTGCGTTGCTTGCGCGCGATGTCGAGGAATTCACGTTTTTCGATTTGCAAAAGCAGATCGCCGACATGAAGAGCAAGGGTATCGACGCGACGACCTATGAAGTCGACCTGCAGACCAAGCTCGCCTTTCCCTTCATTTCCCCGCTGATGGTGCTCCTCGCGATCCCGTTCGCCCTCAAACGCCAGATGAGCGGCAGCGTCTCACTTAGTTTTGGCATCGCCATGGCGATCGGATTTGGTTACTGGGTATTAACGGCTTTTTGCGTCTCATTGGGCCACAGCGGTGCGCTGCCCTCATGGATATCCGCGTGGGTGCCGAATGCAATTTTTACACTGATCGGTCTGTATTTCTTCACCGCCGAAGAATAAGAACTCACGCACAAAAGAAAATGCCTTGACCGGTGTCTGCCGGTCAAGGCCTCAGCGCAAATTGTGGATCAAGGATCAGCGCTTTGAATACTGCGGCCGCTTGCGCGCTTTGTGCCGACCGTACTTCTTGCGCTCAACTGCGCGCGGGTCGCGGGTAACGAAACCGGCTTTCTTGAGCGGAGAGCGCAAATCGGCGTTGGCCTGAATCAACGCTCGCGTGATACCGTGACGAATCGCGCCGGCCTGACCCGAGTTGCCGCCGCCGGTTACATTGACATCGATATCGAAGCTACCGCTCGTTTGGGTCACGTCAAAGGGCTGCAAGACGATCATGCGCGCCGTTTCCCGGCCGAAGTATTCCTGCAGCGTCTTGTCGTTGATTTTGATGGCGCCCTTGCCCGATTTCAAAAAAACCCGCGCCACCGAGGTTTTCCTGCGGCCGGTTGCCGTAAAAACTTTTTCCGCCATCGCTTCTTTGCTCCTATGCTACGATTGTCAGAGGTTGAGGCTTTTGCGCGTCGTGCGGATGCTCGGGACCGGCATAGACCTTGAGCTTGGTGACGAGTTTCCGGCTAAGACGGTTTTTCGGCAGCATGCCTTTAACGGCGAGACGAACCAGCTCTTCGGGCCGTTCCGCGAGCATGTCCGCTGCAGTTCGTTCGCGGATGCCGCCGGGATATTCGGTGTGACGATAATAAACTTTCTTTTCCAGCTTGGTTCCCGTGAGCTTGAGCTCGCGGGCATTTACGACAATTACGAAATCCCCCGCGTCCTGATTCGGCGTAAACACGGGTTTGTGTTTGCCGCGCAGGACTTTGGCGATCTCCGTCGCCATCCGTCCAAGCACCTTTCCCTGGGCGTCGACGATGAACCAGCGCCGCTGGGACAACGCTTCTTCTCTATTCATGGCACCAGACTCCAATAAAAATATGGCGGGGCCGACGAGACTCGAACTCGCGACCTCCGGCGTGACAGGCCGGCGTTCTAACCAACTGAACTACGACCCCGATATGGAATTCCTCAATCTCCTTTTGGTAGGCGGTACAGGATTTGAACCTGTGACCCCCGGCTTGTAAGGCCGATGCTCTCCCGCTGAGCTAACCGCCCGCCGTTTTATCTACCCGCCCGTCGATACTACAGCCGAGGAATGTCTTTGAATGATGCCGCTCTTCTACGGGAGCCCGGCTCTTTAACTATGAAGCCTTCGGCGTTCTTGTGAATAATACACCAAAACGCTCGCGATCATTGGAGCGCAAAGCAATGCGGTTTTATAACAGCACGTGTGCCGGGTGTCAAACCACCCGGCACACAATGGCAAGCAAGTTATTGCGGCAGAATTTCCGAGGCGGGGACGTCCTCGACCTTTTCGCCGAAAGCCGGCGCGTCGTCCTTCGCCTGGCTCTCGACCGAAGCGTTGCGAAAGAGATTATCGGGATCGTCGAGGATCAGGGCTTTCTTTAAAACCTGATCCATGTGCGCAACCAACTCAATCTCGACGGTTTTGAGAACCGTGGCGGGAATTTCCTCGATGTCTTTCTCGTTCTCAGCGGGAATCAGAACTTTCTTGATCCCCGCGCGATGCGCCGCCAGAACTTTTTCCTTCAGACCCCCGATCGGCAGCACCGTTCCGCGCAAGGTGATTTCGCCGGTCATGGCGAGATCGTTATGGACCGGGATCTTCATCAGCGCCGACACCAGGCAGGTCGCCATCGTGATACCCGCTGATGGCCCGTCCTTCGGGATCGCTCCCTCGGGGACGTGAATGTGAACGTCGAGCTTTTGGTAGAAATCCTTTTCCAAGCCCAACTCCGACGCGCGCGACCGCACGTAGCTCATCGCCGCCTGAGCGGACTCCTGCATCACATCACCAAGCTTTCCCGTGATGATCAATTGGCCTTTGCCCGGCATGATCGTCACTTCAGTCGCGAGCAACTCGCCGCCCAATTCCGTCCAAGCCAAACCGGTCGTGACGCCGATCTTGACCTCGGTCTCGGCGCGGCCATAGCGAAATTTGATCGGGCCCAGGTATTTGTGCAGGCTCTTCGTGCCAACTTGTATATGCGCGTTGCGGTCCTTGCGCACGACCTCCACCGCTACTTTGCGGCAGATCGAAGCGATTTCGCGCTCGAGATTCCGCACCCCCGCTTCCTTGGTGTAATGCCGGATCACGCCGAGAATCGCGTTGTCCGTGAACACCAGATTTTCGGGTGTCAGACCGTTCGCTTCCTTCTGTTTTTCCAGGAGATACTTCTTGGCGATGCTGAGTTTCTCCAACTCCGTGTAGCCGGCGATGCGGATGATTTCCATGCGGTCCTGTAACGGCCGGGGAATCCGGTCCAGCGTGTTCGCCGTCGTGATGAACATGACCTTCGAGAGATCGTAGTCGAGGTCCAGATAATGATCGTTGAAACTGGTGTTTTGCTCCGGGTCCAAGACTTCGAGCAACGCCGAAGACGGGTCGCCGCGGAAATCCGTCGACATCTTGTCGATCTCATCCATGAGAAAGACGGGATTGCTCGATCCGGCCTTTTTCATCGACTGAATGATTTTTCCCGGCAATGCTCCGATGTAGGTCCGACGATGGCCGCGGATCTCTGCTTCGTCGCGCACGCCGCCGAGTGAAACCCGGATAAATTTTCTGCCGGTGGAACGCGCGATCGACCGGCCCAGCGAAGTCTTTCCGACCCCCGGAGGCCCCACCAAGCAAAGGATCGGGCCTTTGATTTTTCCCACCAGGCTTTGCACCGCGAGGTATTCGAGAATGCGCTCTTTTACCTTCTCGAGGCCGTAGTGGTCGTCTTCCAGCACTCGCTCCGCTTCATTGATGTCGAGCTTATCGTCAGTGTACTCGTTCCAAGGCAGGCTGATGATCCAGTCGATGTAGTTGCGCACCACGGTCGCTTCCGCCGACATGGGCGACATCATTTTGAGCTTCTTGAGTTCCTTTTCGACCTTGTCCTTGGCTTCGGCCGAGAGCTTTTTCTGTTTCAGCTTCTCTTCGATTTCCTGAATCTCGTTCTTGAATTCGTCCTTCTCGCCCAGCTCTTTCTGGATCGCGCGCATCTGCTCGTTCAGATAGTATTCCTTTTGCGAGCGCTCCATCTGTTTTTTCACGCGCGACCGAATGCGCCGCTCGACTTCCAGGATCTCGATTTCGGCGCGCATGTGCCCGAGTACTTTTTCCAGACGTTCGGCAGCGGCAAAAGTCTCGAGCAAGTTCTGACGATCTTCGAGCTTGATGCCGAGATGAGCAACAATGGTGTCCGCCAAGCGGCCGGGATCGTCGATCGAAGAAACCGACATGACCATCTCGGGAGGAATCTTTTTCTTTAGCTTGACATAGTTCTCGAAAGTGGTGTGGACTTCACGGACCAGGGCTTCGATTTCCGTATTACGCTCGACGATCTCGGGAGCGTCCTCCACATCGACCAGGAAGAACTCGGGATTGGCAACAAAACTTGTAATGCGCGCGCGCTTCTTCCCTTCGATTAAAACCTTCACGGTACCATCGGGCAGCTTGAGCATCTGCACGACCGAACCCAGGGTACCGATCTTATAAATATCATCCTCGGCGGGATCGTTCGTCTTGGCATCCTTCTGCGACGAGAGAAAAATCAAACTCTGCTTCTGAGTCGCCTCTTCCAACGCTTTGATCGAACGCTGGCGGCCGACAAACAGCGGCACGACCATGTGCGGAAAGACAATGATGTCTCGCAGTGGCAGCAGCGGAACCCGCGCCGGCCCGCCGGCGGGATCCTTGTCGTCTTTCTTGTCTTTTTCGTTTCGAAATAGCATTGCGACTCCTCCTAAGCGCTCTCTGCAGCTTTGGTGTAGACAACAATCGGAGGATCATGTTTCTCTACGACATCCTCCGAGATCACCACTTCCTTAATATTGGGCTGGGAGGGCATGTCGTACATTATTTCCAACATGATATTTTCCATGATCGCTCGTAGCCCGCGCGCGCCGGATTTTCGCTTCGTGGCGTCGCGCGCAATGGCGCGAAGAGCCTCCTCGGTGAACTTCAGGTGCACGGACTCCATTTCAAACAACTTGGAATATTGCTTCGTGAGCGCGTTGCGCGGCTCTTTGAGGATCCGCACCAGCGCCGACTCATCGAGTTCGTCGAGGGTCGCGATCACCGGCAACCGTCCGATAAATTCCGGAATCAATCCGAATTTCAACAGATCTTCGGTTTGCACATCATGCAGAAGATCGGTGGCACGCCGGCCATCCTTATCTTCCAAGGAACCGCCGAATCCCATGCGCTTTCGTCCAGTGCGCTTGCGAATGATATCGTCCAGACCGACAAAGGCGCCGCCGCAGATAAAAAGAATATTGGTTGTGTCGACCTGCAAAAATTCCTGCTGCGGGTGCTTGCGTCCGCCTTTGGGCGGCACGCTCGCCATGGTTCCTTCGATAATCTTCAACAAAGCTTGTTGCACACCTTCGCCGGACACGTCGCGGGTAATCGAAGGATTGTCCGATTTCCGCGAAATCTTGTCGATCTCGTCGATGTAAACGATGCCGCGCTGCGCTTTTTCGACGTCGTAGTCGGCGGCCTGCAAAAGATTGAGGATAATATTTTCAACGTCCTCGCCGACGTAACCGGCTTCCGTGAGGCTGGTCGCATCGGCAATGGTAAACGGCACTTGCAGAAAGCGTGCGAGAGTTTGCGCAAGCAGCGTCTTTCCCGAGCCAGTGGGACCGAGGAGAAGAATGTTGCTCTTCTGCAATTCCACATCACCCGTGACCAGCTGGCTATCGATTCGCTTATAGTGGTTATGGACTGCGACCGCGAGTATTTTTTTGGCTCGCTCCTGGCCGATCACGTACTGGTCCAAAACACGTTTGATCTCTGCCGGTTTGGGCACGTTCGACGAGGAGCTGATGTTCTCGTCGTGATCGCACTCTTCGGCGATGATGTCATTGCAAAGATCAATGCATTCGTCACAGATGTAAACAGTCGGGCCGGCGATCAGCTTGCGCACCTCGTCCTGGCTTTTGCCGCAAAAAGAGCAGACGAGATTTCCCGATCCGTGTTCACCGTGCTTTGCCATAGAACCCCCGGTTCAACTCCGACTACTTCTTAATGGATCCTTCGGGCCGTGTCGCGATCACTTCGTCAACCAACCCATACTCCTGGGCCTGCTTGCCGTTCATGAACATATCGCGATCGGTGTCTTTCTCGATCTTCTTCAAACTTTGCCCGGTATGCTTCATCAGAATGTTGTTGAGCTCTTCACGCATGCGGAGAATTTCCCGTGCCTGAATATCAATATCCGCCGCCTGACCCTGAAATCCGCCCAAAGGCTGGTGGATCATGATGCGCGAGTGCGGCAGAGCAAAGCGCTTGTTCTTACTGCCGGCCGCCAACAGGACCGCGCCCATGCTTGCCGCCTGCCCGACGCAAACCGTGGAGATCTGTGGCCGGATGTACTGCATGGTATCGTAGATGGCCAATCCGGCGGTGACTGATCCGCCTGGGCTGTTGATGTAAAAGAAGATATCGCGTTCGGGGTCTTCCGATTCGAGAAAGAGAAGCTGCGCAGTGATCAGGTTGGCGACTTCGTCGGTGACGACGGAGCCGAGAAAAACAATTCGATCCTTCAGGAGACGCGAATATATGTCATAAGCTCGTTCGCCACGGCCCGTTTGTTCGACCACGATGGGGATGAAATTCATATATAAGTGAACCCCTTGACCACAAGCGGCATTCTATCTTTTTTCCGCCTCCTCATCAACCTTAGAAATCGGCGCATCGACCTCTTTGATCGCCGCGCGATCGAGCAAATGCTGCAAGGTACGATCGAAGACCATCTGCGCGCGCAAATCGTCGCGCGTCTCGGCGCGCGCGTAGTGATCGCGCAGGCTTTTGGCGCGCTCGCCAGCTGCGCGCGCCAGCGCGTCGACCCGTTCCTGCACATCCTTGTCGCTCACTTCGATATGTTCGCGCTCGGCGACTTTTTCGACGAGCAAGGTCGCCTGCACCTGACGGGTCGCGCGCGGCTCGAGATTCTTTCGCACTTCTTCGAGCGGCGTTGCTTCGCTGCTCTCGCGCTGCGCCGCGAGCTGATTCTGATAGCGCTCCATCAAATACCGGGTCTGGCGCTCGACCATCGACGGCGGCACAACAAACGAGTGCGTTTCGATGAGACGGCTCACCACTTTTTCCTTGAGATCTTCGTTTTGATAGTGATCCAGCTCGGCTTGCAGCCGTTCGCGCAGGCGCGATCGCAATTCGTCGAGCGATGCACACTCGCCGTGATCTTTGGCGAATTCGTCGTCGAGCGTCGGCAAGACTTTTTGCTTGAGGTCGCGCGCGACCACCGAAAAGTCGACCGCTTTGCCGGCGATTTCCTTGTTCGGATAATTGTCCGGATAGTTGACCGTGATTTGCTGCTGCTCGTTTAATTTCAACCCGGTAACGGCTTCTTCGAATTGCGGGAGCGCCTGACCGGAACCGACTTCGAGCAGATAGTTTTCACCTTTGGCACCGGAGAACGGCTTACCGTCGACCGATCCTTCAAAATCGAGGGTCACAAAGTCGCCCTTTTGTACGGTGTCGCGTCCTTCGATCGGCTCGAGGCGCGCATGCCCTTCACGAAGACGCTGCAACGCCGCCTCGACCTGCTCATCGGTCACGGCGATTTTTGCTTTTTCGATTTCAAGGCCGAGATAATCCTTGGCTTCAATCTCGGGCTTCACTTCGAACACAGCAGAAAACGAGAACGGTCCGCTTTCGTTGAACTCCGCAGTTTCCACTTCCGGGCGGGAAACAATTTGCAGGTTTCGTTCCTTGACGATCTCCTCGAGCGATTCTTCGACCAAGTGGGAGCGTACTTCGCCCTTCACCTGATCGCCGTACATTCCTTCGAGCACGCGGCGCGGGATTTTGCCGCTGCGAAAACCTTTGACGCGCACGCGCTGCCCGAGATTTTTGTAAGCGCGGGAGAATTCGCCGGCAACGGTTTCCGCCGGCAATTCGACTCGAACCTTGCGTTGCACGGGACTCAATTCATCGATGTCGATTTTCATGATCGTTCCAGCCGCCGGCTCGCGCGTGGCCGCGACGTCATCGCGGGCGGCAAATTCACCCTTTCTTTTCTTCCAGTTTGTCCTTGTTGGTGCGAGAGGGGGGACTCGAACCCCCACGGTTGCCCGCTAGATCCTAAGTCTAGTGCGTCTGCCAGTTCCGCCACTCTCGCAAAGCAAAAATTCTGTCCATTTTGAACCAGGAATGCAGAGTAAAAATTACCCCTCCCCATGTCAAGCGCCGTTCGACGCCAGTATTGGCAAGAAACTGCTATGGAAATCAAAGGATTGAGGATTACGGTTCGAAGTAAGACAGAGGCGGTTTTACCGCGTTTGACAGGAACTGCACGGACAAAGCGTGCGCAGATAATCGAAGGTATAAATGCCAGTGCTGTGGCCGTCTTGCCAGTAAAGCTCGACGGCATAGTTGCCGATACCGGCCATGCCGGTGAGTTTCGCGTCGGGAACGTCGAGAAAGCGCCGCTGCGTGCCATGTCCCTGACAAAGCGCGCAAGGACAATTGCCGCGCAGATACGCCTCGGGGTATTCGCCCACGTGGCCGTCGTCCCAGGTGATCCGGACAACACCGCGCGCCTTGATATGATTGATCTCAGTCGGCAGAGATGCGGTCATTAAAAATTTAGAACTCGACCAGGCCGTCGCCGATCGCGGTCATGAAGCCGATTTTGCCGCGGTTGACCAGGTAAGTGCGCGGCCCCAGGCCGTCGCGGCCGACCAGGATCGCTCCGGTGACCGGAAGAAACTGGCTTTTCTGCATCACGAGATCATTGAGCGCGCTGCCGGGCAGCAGGTGAATGTTACCCTGCACGAGATACGGGCCGGCGCTGAGCAGAGCGCGACTTTGGTCCTTTTTAATGTAGAGCGTATCGGCGGCCGAGCGCCGCGCGCCGCCTTTCGAGTCGAGATCGGCGATCAGAAATACTTCCGGAAGGTAAATCAAATACTCGTCGGCTTCCGCCGTCAGCGGCTTGCCTTCGTGGGTTTCCAAGGTCGCTTCGCGCAGCGAAAAAACCTCATCGCCGCCACGGACAATCAGAAAATTGCTCAGTCGATCTTGATTGGTGGCCAACACACCGCGCACCATCGCCGCCTGCAGATAAACCTCCAGGCGCATGGTGTAGGTCAGATTTTCGTTGGCCATCGTGTTTGAGCGTGATGCCGCTAAAGAAATCTCGGCGGATTATCCCACTCCACTCAGGCTTTAACAACCGCGCATTAGCGGTCGGTCGCCGGCATCTCTCGGCCTTTTTCTTCCAGAAGGCGACCCACCAATTGGAGGATGTCTCGAGCGCCTGCCGGTTTCACCAGAATGCCGTCGAAGCCGACTTCGTCCGCCCGCTCCTGCACTTCGTGCTGCGCCCAACCGGTCACGGCGACGAGCACCGCGTCTTTTCCCGCCGGTCTCGCGCGCATCTTCTCACAAGTGTCGAAGCCATTCAGGCCCGGCATGCCGACGTCGAGCAGCACCGCGTCGGGATTGAAACTCTCGACAATTTCAAGGGCGCTCCAACCGTCCGCCGCGGTTTCGACCTGGTGACCCTGCTTGCTGAGCAGCATCGAGTACATTTCTCGCGTGCGCGGCCCATCGTCAACGATCAGAATGCGCCAGCCCGGTGTCTCGGCGGCGGCTCCCCGGTCCAATTGCGGCCGGCCTTGCGGTTGCTGTGATCCGCGCGCAACGGGCAGCGAAACCAAAAACTCACTGCCCAACCCGAGGCCGGCGCTCCGCGCCTCGACCTTGCCGCCATGCAACTCCACCAGTCTGCGAGCCAAGCTCAGTCCAAGTCCCAAGCCGCTTTCCGCACGTTCCAGGGAGCGGTCGATCTGATAAAATTTTTCGAACACGTGCGGTAGTTGATCGGGAGAAATGCCGACGCCCTCGTCCGAAACCGAAATCGTCGCGCTGCCGTCCTGCACCGCCGCGCGCAGCCGGATGCTCTTCCCCCGGGGCGTGTATTTGGCGGCGTTGTTTAGAAGGTTGACCAGAATCTGGGTCAACCGGACCGGATCCGCCTCGATTTCCACCGGCTCGGGCGGGAGACTCACGATCGGCTGATGCCCGTGGGATTCCATAAAATCGCGGCTGGCGTCCAAAGCGCCTTTGATGGCTGCAGCCAACCCGAGCCTTTCCTTTCTGAGCACCAATGTATCGCGGGTAATGCGCGCCACGTCGAGCAAATCCTCGATGAGGCGCGCCAGATGCGTGACCTGCTGGTCGATGATGTCCCGGCTCAACTGGACGTCGGGATCGAGTTGCTCCTTGAGGCGCATGATTTCCACCGCGCCGCGAATCGGATGGAGCGGATTGCGCAGCTCGTGCGCGAGCGTGGCCAGAAACTCATCCTTCTGGCGGTCCGCATCGCGCAGTTGCTGCAGCAGATGGCGGTTTTCTTCTTCCCGGTTGTAGAGCCGCAGCAACGCTTTGACAGTTGCCAGCAGCTCTTCGGCCTCGAGCGGCTCGGTCAGATAGCCATCAGCGCCGCCCTCCAAACCCTGAACTCGATCGGCTTCGGAGACGTGGGTCGCCGATATCTGCAGGATCATAATGGGCGCCGTCACCGGGTCGCGCTTCAACATCTGGCATACCTTGAGTCCGTTAATATCCGGCAGCATGACATCCAGAAGAGTCAATTGCGGCTTTTCTTCGCGGGCGATTCTCAAAGCTTCCGTCCCGGTGCCCGCATCCAAGACGCGATAACCGGCGCGCTGAAGGATCCGGCTTTTCGCGTAACGGCCGGCTTCGTCGTCGTCGACATTGAGAATCCAAAAATCCTGGGGATTCATAAAAGCTCCCTTCAGTGACGAAACCTGGCGTGCCGCATTGTCAGAGTCTTTCCTCTGCGGTAAACACCCGCTGCCACAGCTCTTCGATTCGTTGCCGTGACAGCTCGGCTTTGTTGATCACCGCGCAGGTCTGAGATCCGAGCAGCCTGCGGTCTGCCTCGGTCAAGATTGCCGAAGTAATTACTGCGACGGGGATCGATTGTGTTGCACTGTCGGTCTTGAGTTCATCCAACAATTCGAAACCGGAGATATCCGGCATGTTGAGATCGAGAAGGATGAGTTGCGGCGGCCTGGCTCTGATCATGCGCAGCCCCTCCCGGCCGTTTTCGGCTTCCTTTACATGGCAGGGCACGCCGTCAAGGAATTTCGACAACACATAACGAGCCGCCGGCTCGTCGTCGATAATGATAACCTGTGCGGCGCTTTCGCTTCCGTCCGCCGCGCCGCCGGTCAAGCGCTGAAGCTGCTTCAGCAACTCGTCTTTTTTCACCGGCTTTACACAATAAGCATCGGCGCCGAGCGCGAGCCCCTTGCCGCGATCTTCCACCGCCGAAAGCACCAGGATCGGAATGTCTCGAGTGACCTCGTCGGCTTTCAGCTCAGCCAACCAATTCCAAGTATCTTCACCGCGCAAAACGATATCCAACAGGATAGCGCGCGGCTGCAACTGTCGGAGCGCGGCGCGCGCGCGGCGAATGTTGGCCGCGGCGACTGGCTGAAACGGCGAGCCGCGCAGATAGTTCTCATAGATCAACCGCGTTTCCGGCTCGTCTTCCACGATCAAAACCGGCATGCGCGACGGATCGATCTGCCAGTCTTCTTGCTCCGCCGTTTCGTCGGTGCGTTCGAGGCGCAACTCGACATAATGGAGCGGAATGGTCAGGCTAAAAGTCGAACCGATACCTATCTGGCTGGCCACATCGACCCGACCGCCAAGCAAACCGGCCAGCTTCCGGCACAGCGGCAGGCCCAGGCCAGTCCCTTTTACTTTGCGTTGCACTGGATTCTCGATCTGAGTAAATTCCTCGAAGATCCTCGCCTGATCTTCCGGGGCGATGCCGATGCCCGTATCCGCCACTGCGAACGTCAGGGTTCGACTATCTTGGTTGACCTTCGCGCTGACCCGGATCTCGCCGCGCTCGGTAAATTTCAACGCGTTCGAAATAAAGTTGCGCAATACTTGCGACACCTTGGTCTCATCGCTGTACAGCAACGGCACGTCTTGCACGTCTTCAAACACCAGATTCACCGTGTGTCCCACGAGAAGGGGCCGCAGCATGCCGCGCACCGCGCTGAACAGGTTCGACACCGCGAACTCGATCGGATGGACTTCGATTTTTCCCGCTTCGATCTTGGCCAGATCGAGCAAATCGTTGACCAGTTCCAACAAACCCTCGGCCGATTGGCGGATAAAGCCCACCTGTTTTTCCTGCTCGCCGGTCAAATCGCCGTCGGCGCCGTCGAGCAACAGGCCGGACAGAGCGAGGATCGAGCTTAGCGGTGTGCGAAATTCGTGACTCATTTCAGAGAGGAAACGGGTCTTGATTTCGTCGGCGCGGCGCAGATGATCGGCTCTTTCGTCAAGCTCGGCGTAGAGCGCCACCACACCGCGATTGGTATCTTCCAGCTCCTGGTTGACCCGCGCCAATTCCTCCTGGCGTTCGCGCGTTTCCGAGAGCGACTGAAGCAGTTCCTGATTCTGTCGCTTCACTTCATCGAACGCGTTTTCCGGGCGCTGCGCGGCGAGAGAGTCGACAATCTTCCCCAACCGGGCCACGGTGATCAAGGGCGCGCGCCGCGGCAGCACCTTCTTGAGCAAGATCGTGGTGCCCTCTCGAGGCGCGGTTTGAATATCGCATTGATCCACCAGGCGCCGCGCGCCAATGATGCCCAGCCCCATGCCGGTAGTCGAACGATAACGACCATTGAGGATGGTTTTGAGATTGGCGATACCGGGCCCCTGATCGCTGATCCGAACCAGAAGAACTTGCGGCGCCGTATTGCCTTCGACCTGAAATTCGATTTTTCCGGCTTTGGCATAGCTATACGCGTTGCCCGCCAGCTCGGAAACGGCTGTAGCCAGGCGAGTTTGATCCTGGGAGTCGAACCCCAATGCCTGCGCGATCAAACGGGTACGCTGGCGCGCCGACACGATGTCTGGCTCGCGCTGTACCATCACGGTGGTTATTGCGTAAGCCATGAAAAGTCTCTGCCGGCAGCGGAGTTTGCACCACAAGCGACCAACACCGTCACGTCGTCGCGGCCGCGGTTAAAGTCGCGGTAAAGCACTGCGGCAATCAGGCTCGGGTCGCGCTGTGCCAAACCCGGGTACGATTTCAGATCCCAGCGGCTCATCAAACCGTCGGAGTGCATGATTAGAATGGAATCATCGCCCCACGGATAGGTGAACTCGGAAATTTTCCGGACCTCCACACCGGCAGTGCCGTTGAGCGACGCAAGGTGGCGGGCATCGCTGTTCGCAATGATTGCGCCGCTGATATTGCCGACGCCGCAGTAGCGGACAACTTTCTGGGAATAATCCACTTGGGCGACGGCAACAGCGGCGCCGCGCGTGCTTCGCAGCGTGTCGTGAAGTCTCTCGATGATTTCTACCGGCGCCTCGCGCCGATGCTCAGAAAAACTTTCGATCGCCTGCCGAGCCGCGACCGCCGCATGGACGCCATGACCGAGTCCGTCCACCACCAGGCACAGACCCTTGTCGGCGAGCAATTCAAATTTCCAGCCGTCGCCACAAACTTCTTCGCCGGACTTGGCGATGCTGACGACACCGATGTGCATTTCGTGGATGGGATCGATCTTGCGCTGACGCGGCCAGATTCTCGCCAACACCGCGGTCCCTTTGTCCGGCACCGAATGAATGTCGAATTCACTTGCAAGCCGGGCGATCGCGCCCAAGCCGTTGCCACAGCTGCCCGCGCTGGAATAACCGTCGCGAAAGCTCTGAGTGAGATTGGTAATGCCCGGACCGCGGTCGAGCGCCATCAGTTCGATACCAAGCGCGGCCAGGTCTTTGATCGGACGCACCAGAATCTCGCCCTGACCGGCGTGTTTCAGCAGATTCGTGGAAAGCTCGGTGGCGATAATCGCGAGATTGCTGCTGTCGGTTTCATCGAGGCCGGCCTGGTTGGCCAATTGGGTCGTGGTACGCCTCGCCTCGGCGGTGTCACCGGGATCGCGAATCGGCAATGACTGTTGTGGGCTGTCTAAGATCAACTTGACCGCCATCTCACGATTGTGACGCGAGTTCCCCGGCCCGGTGTTGAATCGATGGAAAAATCATTGACCAGCCGCTTCGCCCCGCCCAAACCCAAGCCCATGCCGGAGCCGGTGGAAAAGCCGTCCTTGAGAGCCTGCTCCGGATTGGCGATACCCGGTCCGTTGTCGGCAAAGGTCAGACGCAAACCGCGACGGGAAGCATTGTTAAGCGACTCCATGCGCACGGTCCCGCCGCCGCCGTGCTCGTAGGCGTTGCGCGCCAGCTCACTGGCGGCGGTTACGATCTTCGTCTGCTCCACCAGGCTGAATCCTAACGTCAACGCCCACTCGCGCACGAGCTGGCGCACCTTCACCACGTCCGCGGACGTTTGGATCGGTGCGCTGGCTTCTTTAATTACTTCCAACGGAAGTGTTCCTTTCCTTCTGCGCCTGCTCGAGAATCGCCATGCCCTTGTCCACGTTCAACGCTGTGCGCACGCCTGGTAAAGACATGCCCAGCTCGACCAAAGTAATCGCCACCGCCGGCCGCATGCCCACCAGAACCGTCTCCGCGTCGAGCATGCGCGCCATGCCGGCGATATTGCCGATCATCCGGCCGATAAATGAATCGACGATTTCCAACGATGAGATGTCGATGAGTACGCCCTGGGCGCGGTCTTTGACGATACGATTGGTCAAGTCCTCCTGCAGCGTCAGCGCCAGCTCGTCGTGCATGTCCACCTGGATGGTCACGAGCAGAAAACGGCTCATCTTGAGGATTGGAATTCTCTCCATGGTTGATTCCTAGGATCTGATCGCGACTCGGGTGACCGCAGCCCCGGTGCGCTGTAACGCGACGGCAAAGGCATCCGCCAACGTCGCCTTGGTGACCACCTGGGATAAATCGATACCCAGATGAATGATGGTCTGCGCGATCTGCGGCCGGATCCCGCTGATGATGCAGTCGGCGCCCATGAGCCGCGCGGCAGCGACGGTTTTCAGCAGATGCTGCGCCACCAGCGTATCCACCGTCGGCACGCCGGTGATGTCGATGATCGCGATCAGCGCCTCGGTTTCGACGATCTTTTCGAGCAGGTTTTCCATGACCACTTGGGTGCGTTCGCTGTCCAAGGTGCCGATCAAAGGCAGGGCGAGAACGTTGTCCCAAAGGCGCACCACCGGGGTGGAAAGTTCAAGCAGCTCTTCCTGTTGGCGGGAAATCACCCCTTCGCGGGACTGCTGATAGATTTCCATGGTGTAAAGGCCGAGCTTGTCGAGGAGAAGGCTCACTTCCCAGATCTGATCGTCCAACCCCTGGCCTTGAACCGCATCCTTTCTCACGGCACCAAACAGCGGCTGCTTTAAGGAGAAGACAAAAGTCGCCGTTTCCGAAGGAGAGAATCCTTGCGTGGCGCGGCTCTGCGAAATAACGCCGAGCATATCTTTGACCGGTTTCCAGACCGCCGTGTCGATCTGCGTTGTTCCGGCCTGTATAGCCTCGGTAAAAAGCCTGAGGAATTCCCGCGACTGCTCACGCAGCGCGTTCTCCTTTATTAGATCCGGGCGCAACGTCGCCGCGGCCATTTGCTGGGCGATCCATTCTTCGAAGATCTGCCGTTCATTTTTCTGTACCAGTTGTGCGAGTGTTTGTGTTTGTGCCATTCCGCCTCCTTCAAATCCTCAAGTCCCAGATGGCGCTGATCGGCGTCGGTTGCGCAACCCGAGATTCCTGCTCCGGATCCTTTTTTGTAAAAATAGAGTAGCATTGCCGAAGCGGCAATCTAGTAGTGTAGTTCGTGTAATCAGGAAAAAACCCTCTTTCAAGCCGGGAATTCCTAACAAACTGTCTATTCTTGCCGGCTGGCTTAGGTCAAGGAGAGGGACGAAAAGATTTCGGACCTGGAGGGAAAATGGTGGGCCGCCGGAGACTCGAACTCCGGACCCGCTGATTAAGAGTCAGCTGCTCTACCAACTGAGCTAGCGGCCCAAACAAATCAAAGAGGAAGAGGATCGAGGATCGCGACCTTCCATCGTCTATCCTCGATCCTCGATTTTTTCAAACTGGGGTGAGTGAAGGGACTTGAACCCTCAACCCCTGGGACCACAACCCAGTGCTCTAACCAGTTGAGCTACACTCACCGTAACCAACTATTGGCGCGCCAGAAGGGATTCGAACCCCTGACCTACGGCTTAGAAGGCCGTTGCTCTATCCAGCTGAGCTACTGGCGCCAGTCAGAGTAAAGAGTGTTGAGTTCTGCGCGGGAGATTTCCTCACGCTTCGAATTCCTCACCACTCAGAACTCATCACTCAGTACTCGCGGATGGTCGGGGCGAGAAGATTCGAACTTCCGACCCCCTGCGCCCAAGGCAGGTGCGCTACCAGGCTGCGCTACGCCCCGTCAATGACCAGCGGCCATTCTACACAGCACCTGCCCGAAATCAAGTTTGCAGCGGGCCATCGACCAGTTTCGGCAGCGCTTCGGCCAATCGTTGGAGCGCCTTGCCGCGATGGCTCACCGTCGCTTTGGCCTCGCGCTCGATTTCGCCGAAGGTTTTGCCGAACGGCGGAAAGAAAAACAGCGGATCGTAGCCGAAACCGTTGGCTCCCTGCGGCTCAAAAGCAACCCGTCCTTCGCAAGACTCCCGCGCAACCCAATCAATTTTCTTCTGGGCGTGCGGCGCGCAAAGCGCAAGCGCGCAGACAAAACGCGCCGTGCGCCGGTCTGTTGGCACTGCGGCCAGGGCGTCGAGCAGCTTCTGATTGTTACGCTCATCGTCGGCATCCGCGCCGGCGTAGCGCGCCGAGTAGATGCCGGGCGCGCCGTTCAGAGCGTCGACTTCCAGGCCGGAATCGTCTGCGAGCGTGAGCAGACCGGAAAAATCCGCCAGAGTCCGCGCTTTTTTTAAGGCGTTTTCCTCAAAGCTTCGGCCGTCTTCGACGACCGCGGGCGGATTGTCCAGGTCCTTCAGCGAAAGAAGGCGCAGATGTAGCGCGGCGAGAAAACTCTTCACCTCGGCGAATTTTCCCGGGTTGGTGGTGGCGACTAAAAGATCTAACACTGGAAAGACGATTTCAGTTCAGCGCGGCGATGACTTTCTTCTGGGTTTTGAGCAGCTCTTTGATGCCCTGTTCGGCCAGTTCGGCCATCTTTTCCATTTGCCTGCGGGTGAACGGCGCCGCCTCGGCGGTACCCTGCACTTCGATGAATTTCCCCGCGCCGGTCATGACAAAATTCATATCCACGTCGGCGCGGCTGTCTTCATCGTAGCAAAGATCCAAAAAAATCTTGCCCTCAATGATACCGATGCTCACCGCCGCCACGACGTCTTTGAGCGGATTGGCGGCGATCACGCCGCGCTCGAGCCAGCCGCGCACTGCGTCGGCAAGAGCGACGTAGGCGCCGGTGATCGACGCCGTGCGCGTGCCGCCGTCGGCCTGGATCACATCGCAGTCGATCCAGATGGTTTTTTCGCCCAGGATTTTCAAATCGGCCACCGCGCGGAGACTCCGGCCGATCAGGCGCTGGATCTCGTGGGTCCGGCCGCCGATCCTACCGCGCGCAGACTCGCGGCCGATGCGTGTCTGCGAGGAGCCCGGCAGCATGCCGTACTCAGCGGTGATCCAGCCCTTGCCGGTGTTGCGCAAAAAGGGCGGAACCCGCTCTTCCAGCTTTGCGGTGCAAATCACCCGGGTATCGCCCATCTCGATCAACACCGAGCCCTCCGCAGTCTTGATGTAGCGCGGTGTAATCGTCACCGCTCTCAGTTGTGTCGGCTTTCTTCCGTCCGTCCTCACCTCGTCTCCCCTTTTTGCCTTTTTACTTTTTAATTTTTAATTTCTTTCACTCAGCTATTCAAATGAAACACGACCATCTTTAATTCCGTCATCTCCTGGACTGCGTATCGCGGTCCTTCCTTGCCGAAGCCCGAATCCTTCAAGCCGCCGTAGGGCATCAAATCGACGCGCCATTGGGAGCCCCAGTTGACGTGCAGGTTGCCGGCTTCGGCTTCGCGCGCGAACTTCATCGCCCACTCGACGTTCTCGGTAAAAATGCCGGCAGCAAGACCATAGACGCTGTCGTTCGCCAGCGCGATCGCTTCTTCGATCGTATCGAACGGCGTCACCGCCACAGCCGGACCGAATAGTTCGTCGCGCGAAATGCGCATATCGGGATGCACGTCGGCGACGATGGCCGGCAGATAAATCGCGCCGCGCCGGCCGCCGCCGGCCACCAAGCGCGCGCCCGCGCCGACCGCTTCGCCGACCCACTCATCGACCCGCACCGCCTCGCTCTCTTTGACCATCGGACCGACTTTGATCTTCTCGTCCAGTTGATTGCCGGTGGTAAGCGCTTCGACTTTCGGTTTGAGCGCGCCGAGAAAATCGCCGTAAACTTTCTTCGCGGCTAAAACCCGCTGAGTCGAGATACAGGTCTGTCCCGCGTTGCCGTAGCCGGTCATCGACACGACGTTCGCGACCTTGTCGAGATCGGCATCGGGCATGATGATCACCGGGCTGTTGGAGCCCAGCTCCATGGTGACTTTTTTAATGCCGGCGGTGCGGCAAATGCGATCGCCGACCTCGCGGCTACCCGTGAACGTGACCTTGCGCACGCGCCGATCTGCGACGAGTGCGTCGCCGATCTCGCCGCCCGAGCCGGTGATGCACTGAATCCCCTCCGGCGGCAGACCTGATTCGAGAAGAATCTCCGTGAGCTTGATCGCCGAGAGCGGCGTGTCCGACGCCGGTTTGACGATCACCGTGTTGCCTGCGGCCAGCGCCGGTCCGACTTTGTGGCAGACTAAATTCAACGGAAAATTAAACGGCGCGATCGCCGCCACCACCCCACAGGGCACGCGCAGAGTGAAGCCGAACTTTTTGCTGCCGGTGGGGTCGGCGTCCAGCGGCACCGTTTCGCCGTGAATGCGCTTGGCTTCTTCCGCGGAACCCATCATGGTTTCCACCGCGCGGTTGGCTTCGCCGCGCCCCTCGGCAATCACCTTGCCTTCTTCCTTGGAAATCGTCTGGCCCAGATCCTCGTTGCGCGCTGCCATGGTGTCGGCGGCCTTGCGCAAAATTGTCCAGCGCTCATAGCTCGAAAGCTTGGCCATGACCTTGGCGCCGCGCTCGGCGTAGGCCAAAGCTTTTTCCAAATCACCGGCATCGGCTTTGGGAACTGTGTCGATGACCGAGTTGTCGAAGGGATTTCGCACCTCGATCTTCTTCGCCTTGTCGATCCATTGCCCCGCGATAAAATTTTTCATGATCGAATCCTTCCGTGAGCCGCCGGCCGGAGTCGCTTCATCCGCCGCTCGTCTCGCCGGTGTTGCCGCGATAAAAGCTTCGCCCGTAAGCGCGGTGAAACGCCGTCCATTTGGAGCCCGGCTCCTTGGCCGGCAGATTTTGAATCGCCTGGATTTTGCCGTCGAGATCGTCCAGTGCGTGAAGCATAACGGCTTCAACGGTCTGCGGCAACTTGGGTGAGCCGAATTCGTAGGCGCCGTGATGACTGACCAGCAGATGTTTGACGAGCAATGCCAGCTCCGGCGGAAAATCGGCAATCGCGGCGATTTTCCGGTCGACCATTTCCACTTCCATGACCAGATGGCCGAGAAGCTGGCCCGCGTCGGTGTATTCCACCGAGCGGTCGAAGGAAAATTCGTAGACCTTGCCGATGTCGTGGAGAAAGCCGCCGATCAGCAAAAGGTCGACGTCGATGCCGCGATAATTTTCCACCACCTTGAGAATCAGTTTCAGCAGCGAGAGCGTGTGTTCGAGTAGGCCGCTTAGATAAGGATGGTGGATCGTCTTGGCGCCCGGCGCCTGCCGCAAGAGCTGCATCAGTTCGGCATCGGCGAAGCAGGCTTCGGCGAGGGCCAGCAGATGCGCATTCTTAATGGTGCTGAGAATTGCTTGGAGCTCGGCGAGCATGGCATCGGGATCGAAGGAACTCGCCGGCATAAAATCCTCCGGCGCGATCTTGGACTCTTCGACCCGCATCACGTCCTGCACACGAATCTGCATTTTTCCTTGATAAAGCGCACCATGGCCGCGCACGCGGACAAAATCATTGCGCTCGAAGCCGCGCCCGAGATCGTCGGCGCGCTCCCACACTCGCGCCTCGATTTCGCCGCTCCGGTCGAGCAGCTTGAGGATCAAATAACTGTTACCGCCCTTGGTGACGCCGTGATTCTTGGCCGCGACGAGGAACAGCTCGTCCACCGGCTGACTGTCGCGAATATCCGTAGCAAAGAGAGTTTTCATGCCGGCCTCCCGCTCATCTGAGGGTCATCGCCAGATCGAAAAGCGAGCGCACCACGAAATAGCGCACAAAAATCACGGCGAGCCAAACGACCACCGGCGAGAGATCGAAGCCGCCGGTGGTGACCGGCAAACGCGCGCGCACGCGCTCCAACACCGGCTCGGTGGTGCCGTAGATAAACCGTACGATAGGATTGTTGTTGTCCGCCTGGACGAAGGACATCACGATGCGGGCGATAAGAATCCAGATGTAGGCCCAGAGCACGTAGTCGAGCACCTGGGCCACGGCGAAAAGTAAATTCGCGATCACAAACATCGCCTCATCCGCCGCGCGGCCCGAAGAGCGCCGTGCCGATGCGCACGATGGTCGCGCCTTCTTCGACGGCGACGTCGTAGTCGTGGCTCATGCCCATGGAGAGCTCTTTCAGACCGACGTTGGCGATGCCGCGTCTTGAGAGTCTTTCTTTGATCTCGGCCAGCTCGCGAAAATAGCGCCGGCTTTCCTCCGGGTTCTCGCGAAACGGCGGCACGGTCATCAATCCCTCGATCCCCAAATTGGCAAGAGGCGCTGCCTGCTCCAGCAGAGCTTCGACCGCGCCCTTGGCGATACCGCTTTTGCTCTCTTCCCCGCCCAGGTTGACCTCGACAAAAACTCTGACGACTTTGCCGCGCCGGCGTCCTTCCTTGTCGAGCTCGCGGGCGAGCGCGATGCTGTCCAGCGACTCGATCACATCGAAGATCTCCACCGCTGCTTTTGCCTTGTTGCGCTGCAGGTGGCCGATCATATGCCATTCGGCGCGCTCGGCGACGGCTTTCCTTTTGCCCTGCGCTTCCTGAACGTAGTTTTCCCCGACGAGCGCCAGACCGGCCGCGATCGCAGCCCGGATCGCTTCGGCATTCTGCGATTTGGCCGCGCCGAGGAGCTTGACCGCAGCGGCAGAGCGTCCGCATTTCGTAGCCGCTTCGCCGATCCGCTCCATGATTTTACGATAGTTCTCTTCGACCCCGGCCATGAGGGCATCTGCTTACCACAACGGGTGCGAGAATTCACATCGCGGCGTGGCCTTGATCGGTGCCGCCGGCTCGCGTAGTAGTCTCAAACGGAGAATCTATATTCATGCCGTTCGCATACCTTCCGGTCATGGCGCAAAGCGGCGCGCCCAAACCGCCGCGCGTGCTGGCGGCGCCGACGAAAATCGCCTGGCAGCCGCTCGCCAGACCGGTCGGCCGATCGCGGGTGGCGCTTCTCACCAGTGCGGCGCTGCGCCTGGCCGATCAGCCACCGTTCATTCCGCGCGAAGATTTGAGTTACCGCCGCGTGCCGTCCGATCCCGGCGCCGGCGCGATCGTCATCGATCATCATTCCGGTATCGGCCGGGTTCCCCGGGAAGATCCCGAGATCGTCTTTCCGCGCACCGCCCTCGCCGAGTTGGCCGCGCGCGGCGCTGTCGGCAGCATCGCGCCCTTTCACTTTTCTTTCATGGGCGGCGTGCGCAAGCACCCGGAAATCGAGAACGATCTCGCTCCCGCGCTCGCCGACGAGCTGGCCCAAGCCCAGGTCGACCTCGCGCTGCTCGTGCCCTACTGACCGTTTTGCCATGAGACCGTCGGTCTCATCGCCCATGTGATCGAAGGCCGGGGTATTCCAACCCTGGTCATCGGCACGGCTCACGACATCATGAGCCGGGTTGCGCCGCCGCGTGCCGCCTTTGTCGATCATCCGGTTGGCCGGACCTTCGGCCCGCCGCACGATCGAAAGCGCGGCGAGACCATTCTCGCCAAGGCGCTGGCGGAGCTGCCAAACTTCACGCGGCCGGGTGAGATTCGCGATCTGGGCTGCAATTGGACACCTGACGGTAGCCGCGCCTGGGAAGAAGAACTCCGCGCCGAGCTGCTGCGCGACCGTTGACACAAAATCGATTTGATAGTTAATTGCGGACTATTCTCGAAGGAGTTGTTAAATGGCGCAACGTTCCACTCGAAGCTTTCTCGCGCTGCCCATCGGAATCGTTTCGGCGCTGCCAGCCTCCGCCGCGAAGGAAATTTTGAATTGACCGGTACGAACGATTTTCAGGAGAATGTATGAAGCTCATCAACATCGCCGTCTTGAGCGCGCTCTTCCTTCTGCAACAGTTCAGTCCCGCGTCTGCTCAGGAGGGGTTCTATAAAGGTAAAACCGTGCGGGTGATTGTCGGCGCTTCGGCAGGCGGCGGCTACGATACTTATACACGCACGATCGCGCGACATATGGGCAAGCACATTCCCGGCAACCCGGTGCTGGTGGTGGAAAACATGCCGGGCGCGGGCTTTTTGATCTCGGCCAACTACATGTACAAAGTCGCTAAGCCCGACGGCCTGACCATCGGCCATTTCATCGGCGGCCTTTTTCTCCAGCAACTGCTCGGTAAACCCGGCGTCGAGTTCGACTCGCGCAAATTCGAATTCATCGGCGTGCCGGGGCAGGACAATTACATGCTCGGCATCGCTAAGTCCACGGGCATCACCAGCGTCGAGCAACTGCTCGCGTCGAAGACGCCGATCAAGCTCGGCGGCGTCGGCGCCGGTTCCGCCACCGACGACATTCCAAAAATTCTGGCGGGGACGATGAACTTTCCGCTCCAGCTCGTCACGGGTTATAAAGGCACCGCCGACGTTCGCCTGGCTTTCGACAGCGGCGAAGTTCAGGGCGTCTGTAATTCCTGGGAATCGTTCAAGGCGACCTGGAGCAAGGAATTGAGCAGCGGCGATATCGTGATGATATTGCAGACCACTGCCAAACCGCATCCCGATCTGCCCAAGGTGCCGCTGGTGATCAACTACGCCAAAACCGAGGAGGCGCAGAAGTTCGTAAAAGCGATCGTCCACAGCGTCGGCCCGACCGCGCGCCCTTACGTGCTGCCTCCGGGCACGCCGAAGGACCGCATGCAGATCCTGCGCAAGGCGTTCATGGACACCATGAAGGACCCTGAATTTCTCGCTGACGCGACCAAAGCCAAGCTCGACATCAATCCGCTCGATGGTGCCGAGCTCGAAAAGGACGTGAAGGAAGTCTTCAATCTCGACCCGGCTCTGATCCCGCGCGCGAAAGAGATTTTGAAGTGACGGCGCGCCCGAATTCGCTCACCGCAGCGGCGCAGAGAACACGGAATTTCGCTGGGTGTGGCTCGCGCGTCTTCGCTCAATGGCGGGAATATAGCGTCAGTGGCTTCGACAGGTTTCCTGACCGCGAAAAAATCTAGCTTTCCGGAGAATTCTTAATCGATTCGCGATGCCGCGTTGGTGCGAGCGACGGCGATGCCTCGGTGGCCGGAATCGGTGCGCGCGACAAAACTTTTACCGCAACCCGCGCAGGCGCGGGGCTTCAAGCCGAGCAATGACTCGATCGTGGGCCGGAGATCCACGTGGCTGTGCCGGGCGGTATTCACGATACGAAAGGCGCCGTTCTCGGGCAGATGAACGTAGGTCCAGACCCGGCCCGATTCAGGCAACTTGACACCGTGCTCGCCCCAAGTCGCAGGCGTCGAACCCCGGCCATGATCCGTGGTCACGATCACGGCGGTTTTTCTGCCGTACGCGCCCATCTCGTTCAACGTAGTGATCAATTCTTCGATCCAGCGATCGTAGCGCTGGAGCGCTTCTAAGTAGCCGGCATAATCCTGCTGGTGCCCGTAAAAGTCGGCATCGACGAACGAAATGAACATGAAGTTCGGCTGATGCCGGTGCAGATAGGTCATCGCATGCCGATAGGTGTGCTCGTCGAGTCGGCCGGCTTTGCGGTAGTTCTCCGATTCCCACTGTCGGTCTCCCTGCAAACGATTGTTGTGGCGTTGCTCGGCATCCATCGGGCCGTCGAATACGGGCTGCTCGCCCGCGTTGACAAAGGTCGTTTTAGCCTTGCTTTCGACTGCGCAAGCGATGCGATTCCACGATGCCAGGGTCGCGACTTTTTTCGGATGGAGTTTCAGCTCATGCACGAAGCGTTCGGGAAATGTCTCAGTCGATACCCGGGCGCATTTGTTGTGCGAGCACGCCTGCACCGAGCCGGCGAAAATGCTTTGATACGCCGGCAGGCTCACTCGATAAGGGTTCGCCACGCGGTCGTTCATGAACAACCGCGTGTTGCCCGACAAAGAGGATTGCAGATAGGAAAAAATCGGCACGCCGTTTGGGCGCGCCGCTACTTCCTGCCAGCGCACGCCGTCGAGCATCACGAGGATCACGTTCGCAGGGGTTTCCGGCGACGAAACTTCCCGCGCATCGACGTCGGTCTCGGTCCAGAGCGAACTGTTGGCGCAGTCGTCGTCGAGTGAATCCACGCTGAGCGCCGGGATTACGGTGCTCGCGGCGTAGAGCACAAATAACAAAAAGCCGAGAAGCGCAATACGCAGATAATTCTTTCTGGCGGACATGCCCAGTCGTAATCGCACAATCAATGCCAGATGTCACAGCCGTACGTGGTTGGTTTTGCGGCAAAAAGCTGAGGTGGGGCCTAGACAAAAATGTTCAGCGCGCAAAAATGATCATGGTTCTCAATGCCACACTGCCAGTGATGGCACTCGCCATTGTCAATCTGTCGCTGCCTTGTCACGACAGAAGCAACATCGTACGGCAGCGAAACATCGTGATGCGATAGATTCGAAGTGAAGCGCAGCACTAAAAACCACAGTCGGCCGGCGTGACATCCACGCTGGCGATCGGACGTTTGTCCTTGTCGTAATAAGCGTAGCGAAGCGCCACGCCTTTCTTGAGCAAATCATCGCGGGTCTCGGGCTGGTTGCAGGCGGCCTGTGTCACTCTTTGTTTGGCGCTGGCGGTGAGCTTGGCTGGATCGATTTGGCTCTTGCTATAGCTCACGAGGCGGTAATTGTAGATCAATATACCGGGCGCGCCTTCCGCCGGCATGAGTTCGGTTTCCTTGTCGATCATCATCGGCACCGAGCGGTTGATCTCGGCGGTGATCTTTTTGAGATACTCCACCGAGCGCGGATCTTCTTTCGTTGTAAAATAACCGGGCAGGATCCACCAGATTAGCAACGCTGCCAACACGCCGCTCGCTGTCCAAACAATCGCCTTAGCCATCGAACAACCCCCCTACGATTTCGCGTGCGGAGCATCGCCGCGCGTGCCGATTTGGAATAGATGCCAGGCAGCGTTATTGCGCGCCTCGCTGGCAACAATCGAGCTGGATGAAAGCCGCGGCAGGCGCCGCAGATCACGCTCCCTGACTAGCAAATAGGCGCGCTCGTTGCGCGCGAGTAGCCCATCGAGCGCGGCCGGCGATGTCAGCACCGGCATCGCTTCCCGTTGAGCATAAAAATTGAAGTCGTTCATCGTGTCAGCATAGATGTAAACCGGCACCGAGGCCGGTACCCTTTCATTGATCTGTCGCGCGAATGATCGCGGCGATTTGAACATTTCCAGATAAGGCATTATCCAGAGCGCTGCTCCGATCACCGTCAGCGCCATCATAAAAATGATCGACTTGGTGACTGCCAGCGGACGGCCGCGACGCAGATTCCAGAGGACCGAGGCGGCGCCGAATAGCAGCGGCGCAGCGGCCGCCAGCGCGGGAATGAGCGCGTTGCGCTGAATCAGCCATGCTGCGGGTGCCGCGGCGATGCCCGCGAGCATAACCAACGCAAAAAACCCGATCGTCGTCCATTTGTAAAGTGCGTTACCAGCGATTTTGCCGGAGGCTAAGTCATCAAAATATTTTCCAACGCACAAAGCCAGCGTTGGCATGAGCGGCAGCAGATAAAGATCGCGCTTGGTATTGGACAAGGTGAAAAACAGCAACACCGAAAAAAACCAGAGAACAAAGAACTGCGTTGTCGGCTCGGTCCATCGCCATCGCCAGGGGCGAAAAGCCGCGAGCGCGGGCACGAGAAAAATCGTCCACGGCAAAAAATCCGCCGGCAGCGTGGTCAAATAATAGTAAATCGGCTGACGATGCCCGGCGCCTGCGGTGTAGCGCTGGATGTGGTGAATGTAGATGAAATCGGCAAGCCAGCGGTTTTCCGTCGCACGCGCGACCACAAAAAACCAGGGCGCCGCGACGAGAAAAAAAAGCGGGATGCCTAGCTGAAGCTTAAGCCGGAAAATCAGCCGCCAGTCGCGGCGCGCGAGCATCGACGCGACGACGAGTAAACCAGGTAGAACGACACCGATCAGCCCTTTGGTGAGAACCGCGAGGGCCATGAACGGATAGGCCCACAGGACCTCGTGCGGGCGACTCTTCTGAAAAAGTGCGCGCGCGATAAAATATACCGCGAAGACGAACGCGGCGCAAAAAAGCGTATCGACGTGCGCCCAGCGCGCCTCCCATAGCACGCGCATACTGGTGGCCAAAACCGCGCCCGCGATCCATCCGGCGCGCGGCGTAAAAAAATCTCTGCCCAACAGATAAGTCCCGAAAACGAATCCGACGCCACCCAAAGCCGCCGGCAGGCGTACCGTCCATTCGTTGACCGCACCGAAAATCTTTGCGCCCAAAAGCGCCAGCCAGAAAAATAGAATCGGCTTGTCCGTGTAGAGCGCGCCGTTGACCGTCGGTACGATCCATTGGTCCTTGGCGAACATCACCCGGACGATCTCAGCGTAGCGCGGTTCCACCGGCGCCCAGAAATCGCGCGCGCCCAGACCAAAGAAAAATAGAAAAAGCGTGAGTGAGAAAAGTGAGAGAGAATAGTTATTGCGCAGGTTCAACCGGAAAGTCTCTGCCCAAAAGAACAGTTGAACCTAACTCTTACCAGCGCAGTTTCGGATTTGCCAGAGCTTGTTCCCGCCAGGACGCACTCGGTCAAAAGGGAGGGGGACGGCGCATGCGCCGTCCCCCTCCGGACAAGTGCTGTGATGAGCTGGCTAGAAGGTATAGATGACCTGCCCCGCCAAGGTGGTTTGACTACCATCGGCTCTGGAGCTGCCGCGCTTGAAAAAATGCTCATTCGACCAGTCCTGACGCAGTTCCAACCGGCCGAGCAGCATCTTGGTAAATTTGTAGGAGCCCGTCAGCGTCACCTCGCCAACGGTCTGGTTGGCATGGGTGCCGCTGAAATTACCACCCAGGCGCGCGCCGTCGCGGTCGTTGAAAACCTCACCGCGGAGCGCGGTAGTAAACCGTTCCGTCCAGCCGTAGGAGACGATACCTGCAAGACCCTGCCACTGCGCATCCCGGGTGCCGCCCAGCGATGCGTCATCCTCGTGCCCGTAGGAGTATTCCAGGCTGATGGCGAGCGGGTCGAAAGGCTTGATCGTCGCCACGTGACTCATGGTAAAGCGCTTGTTGGCGTCGTTGCCTCGCTGTTCAGGGCCGTAAATAAAGCTGCTGACCAAAGAGAACTGGTCCATCGGCGTAAAGCTGAAACCCCACATGCCAGACGGCTGGTGGTTATTGTCGTAGGGATCATCCCAACCGGTCACCACGCCGGCATTCACCGACAAGGTCTTCAAGATCGGATAGGTGAACAACATGCCGAGGTGGCGGAGAGGAATTGCATAATTGAAGAGAAATGAGCGCGAGATGTTGTCGTTGTACGCTCCCGGATTGGGCAGGATTTCGGTCCCTAGAGTGGTAACAAAAAGACCGCCCTTAATACCGATGCCCTCGCCGACGGGAATCGTCGTAGTGACATAGGCCTCGCGCAATTCAGCAGAAGGCTCCTTATGCAATGCCTTCCCCCACAGAGTGGCTTCCCGGAGCAGTTCACCGGTGCGCCCGAAATCGCCGGAAATGTGAAAACCCACGCCCCAATCCTTCTCGGGCTTGTCGAGCATTAAATGGAAATTGTTGAAAACGATTTTATTCTGATCTTTGTCGAAGTACCGGCCGCTGATGTTGGCCGGCGATTTTGGATAATTGGAACTCCAGGTATAGCTCGTGTCCAGAAATCCGCCGATGCTAATCGCCAAAGCCTTCTCGAGAGCGTTCTTGCCGGCCGCAATTTGGTCGTCGAGCAGACCGACGCTGCCGTCCAAACTGAGCCACCCCGGCGCCAAGGGCTTGTCTTCGTCAGCGGCGCGGGCGATTCGCATCGGCGCCAACGCCATACCAAAAGCCAAGGCCAAAGTTGCCAATCGCTGTATTTTCAAGAGAACCCTCCTTCTCAGTCGCCCGCGATAGATAGCAAATTCGTATCCGAAGTTAATGCCCGCAAGCTAGCAGCAATAGAAATGCCATACGTCTGAGCATGTTCTTGCTGTCAAGTATTTGAAATTGAAAAATATTTATTCTGACAAGAGATAAAAAAATTTCTTGTGCTCAACTTTTGGTCATTCCTGATGCTTTTCTATGCACGAACAAGCAGTGGAAACGACTACAAGCCTAAGCCCTTCACGTGGGCCTAAGCGATACGCAATTTCATCGTTCCGTCAGCGCCGCGCGGCGGCGCCGAGCTCAAAAACCGGCGAAGACGACGACTTTTCCTCGGCAACGGGCGCCGCCTTCCTGTGCGTGGCGTACAGGGCAAAGCCTGTGAAAATGAACCCGCCAAAAATATTCCCCAGCGTCACCGGAATCTGATTCCACAGCCACCAATCGGTCATGGAAACCGGCGCCCCCAAGATCATACCCGCCGGAATTACGAACATGTTCACCACGGAATGTTCGAAACCCTGCGCGAAAAAGGTCAGGATCGGCAACCACATCGCGGTGATCTTGCCGACCGTCGACTGCGAGCTGAAGGACATCACCACGCCCAGCGTCACCATCCAATTGCATAAAATAGCTTTGATGAACGACGCCCCTAAGCCGTCCAACCCAAGCTTTGCGTAGCCCAGGGTTTTAGTTTCGCTGATCGTCATCAGAGTCTTCACCAGCGGCGCTGAAGGCGCCAGCGTTTTCACGAAGAGCACCGCGTAAAGAAGTGAGCCGAGCAGATTCCCGAGAAAGACCCAACTCCAATTCCACCAAAGGTTGCGCATGCATATTTTCCCCTCGAGGACACCGAGTGGAACCACGGCGAAATTGCCGGTAACCAGCTCGAGCCCAAGCAGCACGATCATCACAAAACCTACGGGGAAAATCAGCGCGCCCACAATGGCGGCCCCGGTTTGCGCCGTCCCGGTGAGCGCCAGTGTGGTGGCAAAACCGAGCAAGGCACCGGATAGACCGCCCCGAATGAGAAGATCTTTCGCGCCGAGCTTTCCCTTTGTCGCTCCCGCCTGAATCATACTCTCCACAATTGCATCGGGTTTTACGTACGCCATGAACTTTTCTCCCTATTGACTGTTTTGACTGTAATGACGCTTCGTCGGAATTGCCGAATTGACGCACCAGGTTGAGGTAGCTGTGAAGCGACGCAATTTCGCAATTTTTTTGCGCCTCAAGTGCTCCGCCCAATGCTCGGAGCGCGGTCTTCTTCCGGCGCGAGCGCGTACTGATCGTTCTGGTTCACCAGTTGAAAAATTTTCGCCTTGAGTCTGGGATCCGTCGAACAGGTGCCGGTCTTGAGATCAAATTTGTAGCGATGCAACGGGCAGACGACCTCTCCGCTATCGATCGTGCCTTTGCACAGCTGACCGCCTTCATGTGGGCAGATGTTTTGGATTCCATAAAGCTCGCCGTTGAATTTGAACACAGCTATCTCTTCGCCTCGGGCGCGCAGCAATTTTGCCGCACCCTCGGCTATTTCTTGGGCGCGAATGACAGGAGCCGCCGCGGCTCCCGGGTCGGTTGGCAGCTTGCTCTGGGGTATAACCTGCGGAATTTTTTGCAGCTGCTGACGCATTGCTTTAAATGCGCCGTATTTCACTACGCCGGCAATGACATCAGGCAAACTCTCGCACGGCACATCTTCCATCAGCTTGACCGGTAAATTGGCTTCGCAGCCGGTAGCGCCAGCGGCAAACACGTCCACTGCCTCGACGATTTCGCCGTTGAGCTTGATATTTTTGCCGAGCAGTCCAATGTCAGCGGCCGTATGATTGCCGCAGCCCGCCGGACATCCTGACCAGTGCATACGCAAGGGTTGAGTCTTGCCTAACTTCGTTTCCAGTTGTCGTGCCGTCTTGAGCGCCCAACCTTTGGTTTCAATCAAAGCGAAGTGGCAGTAGTCCATTCCGGTACAGCTCACCAGACCGCGCATGACCTCGGAAGGATCGTAGCGTAGCTCCTGGAGCACGGGCTCACTCGTGAGCTCGCCGATCCTGCGGTCGGGCACATTGGGAATGATCAGATTTTGCCCGACCGTCAAACGGATTTGGCCGTTGCCGTAGTTTTCGGCCAGATCCGCGACCCTCAGCATCTGTTCCGAGGTCATGCGCCCGACAGGCACGGCCAACCCGACGTAGTTGAGCCCCGCCTGTTTCTGGCGAAACACACCGACGTGATCGGTGTGTTTCGGCGCTCGCTGATCGATGCCCGCGGAGGCAAGCGGGCGATCCGCGCGGTGTTCCAATTCTCTGCGAAATCTTTCAACGCCCCAGGCTTCGATTAAAAAGGCCAACCGCGCCTTGGTGCGCAGCTCGCGCGCGCCGTGGTCGCGGAAGATCAGCGCAATCTGGCTGCAGATCGCCGCCGCTTCTTCGACAGTCACGAACAGATTCAACGGCGAGGCGATGCGATAACCGCCCGATCCCATCTTGCCGCCCACCGCGACGTTGAAGCCGGCAACCTCGATTCCTTCGATCGTCTTGAGCGCCGGAGTCAGGCCGATGTCCTGCGCTTCGGCGTGGGTGCAAGCTTCCTTGCATCCGGTAATGGTCACATTGAATTTGCGCGGCAGATCGGTGTAGTCGCGGTTGCCGAGAAACATCTGGGTGAATTCGCGCACCACCGGGGAGGCATCGAAAAGTTCGGTCGGCGTGAGCCCTGCCGCTGGGCAGCCGATCACGCCGCGGATGTTGTCCATGCCGGTTTGCAGCGAGACCAGATCGACGGCTTTGAGACGCTCCCAGATCCGGGGAACGTCGTTGATCGAAAACCAGCGCAGTTGAATCTGCTGGCGCGTGGTGAGGTCGGCGAACCCTTTGCCGAACTCAGCGCTGACCGTGCCGATCGCGCGAAGCTGACTGGCGCTCATGAAGCCGTTGGGGACGCGCAGCCGCATCATGAAGCGCCCCGGGGTTTGGCGGCGAAAGAATATACCGGCCCACTTCAAACGCTCCTTGTCGCCGTCGGTGATCTTTTCCCAACCCTCGTCGGCGTAGCGCGGGATATCCTGGAGAATATCGAGGCCGTTTTTTTCGCTCTTATATTCTTCGATCTTGTTCATCGCCGTCTGCCAATTTTCAGCTCATGGCTCCGCGCCTTTTTGATAAAAAATCTCCGGAGCGCTCTCGGACTGGTGCGCGAGCATCTTCTGGGCGTTGACGATCGCCTGATCGATGTCCTCAATGGGCGTTGGCGAAATCCTGCCGTGTCCCGGATAAAGCGCGCTCAGACCGAAGCAGCGAAGCCGCGCGAGCGAATCCAAGTAATCGCCGATGCTCCCGGATTCCGCGATGTAGGAGAGCGTGCCGCCGGCGAACACGCTGTCGGCCGAAAACAACAGTCCATGAGTCGTCTCGATGATTGAGATGCAGCCCGAGGTATGGCCCGGCGTGTGAAACACGCGCAGGCTGTAGTTTCCCAGATCGATGCGCGTCATGTTCTCCAGCCAGAGATGAACGCGCAGCGGAATTTCGTTCAGATCATTGCCCTTGTACATGGTCACGTAATAATCGCCGGTGATCATCTTGGAGGCCGCCAGGCGATAGGCCGCGATCATCGAGGACTCGTGAAAATAGCGGTTGGCGCCGATGTGGTCGCAGTGCTCGTGCGAGTTGATCACCAGATTGATATCGCGGACCTTCATACCGACGTAACGCAGTCCGCGTTCGAGCACGGGAAAATTCTGGTCCGAGCCCGAATCGATCATCACGTTCATGTAGTCGCCCTTGATGACATAACTGTGACTGCTGCCGCCGAGGCCGCGGATCTGAAAAATTCCCGGCTGAAGTTCCGTCACGTCGGTTCGACAAGAATTCACTCTTCTTTCCTTTCCGGCGCCATGGCGCTCTCCAGATCGGGGTAGATCTCGAACTGATCGGCGAAGCGGTCGTTCTGAAAATAGCCGCTCAAACCAAAATCGAGGTTGCAAATTCGCAGCACGCCGGCGCGTTGATCCACTTCTCTCTTGAACGACGTAAGCAACCCGACTTCCCAGACACCGAATTGATGAAGCTCTTTTAAATCAACGATCACCCGCACGCCGGCGCGCGACAGCCAGCGGCGAAACAGATAACGCACCCGGAGCGGTTCGTTATTTTGAGCTTGGCCAGCCGGCTTGATGATCATCCAACCGCCGGCGGCGCTCACCCGGTACTTCAACGCGGCCTATTTCCACAGCGGCCAAGCCTTGCTCCGATGCCGATGATGAACGCGCGGCACTTGCAGGTCGAAACACTTGGCCATTTCCAACACCGGCATCTTGGGGATGTCGGAGTCGGCCTGATCACCGAAAACTTCCGCCAAAAAAAGAATGTTGTCGAAGATCTTGCCCGTGGGATTCTTCGGTCGCGCTTTGGTCATCCTCGTCCTCCCGCAAAAAATCAAAGGGCGCTCCATCGGAAACCGATGAGCGCCCTTGCTCAATCGAGGCGTCGTTGCCTGCAGATCTAGTCAGCAATCGATATGCCACGATTGCGCCGGGGAAATCGTCGCAATTTCACCGCGGCCCAACAGACCGCAATCGCAATTGCCTATGTGGGAGTCAGGGACTGCCTAGAGAGGTGGCAGCGTGGGTTTCGGAAAGAATTTTCTAGCTTTTGTCGCTCTTGAATACGCCGCCGGCCAGGATAATCGCTTGCGCGACTTCGGCCATCGGCTTGCGCATGTTCATGCTGGTCTTCTTGATCAACGTGTAGGCTTGGTCTTCAGAGATGCGTCTTTGCTCCATCAGCAGCCCTTTGGCGCGCTCGATGATTTTGCGCGCTTCCAGCGTTTCTTTGAGAGTGGTGTTTTCCGCGCTGAGCGAAGCAAAATCGCGAAACTGGGTAATCGCCAATTCGATCGCCGGGCTCAGTTCCGCCACCCGCAGCGGCTTGACCAGATAGCCGCGGACACCCGCGCTCTTGGCGCGTTCCACGGTCTTGCCGTCGAAGTGACTGGTCACCAGCACGATCGGCAGCGGCTGCGCGCGCATCACGTCGCGGGCCGCGTCGATACCGTCCATGTCGGGAAGACCGACGGCCATCAGCAACACGTCCGGTGATGCCGCGCGCGCCAAAGGCACGGCCAATTTGCCGCTGGTACCCTCGCCGGCGACCTCGTAACCGCCCTGTTTCAGACTGGCGACGATCTGCTTGCGCGACGACTCGTGATCATCGATGACCAGGACCCTTCTCATCTAACTACCTGGCCTCCATTGTCTTGGCATTGCGCGAACGAGAAACGCGCCGGACGAACTCGGATAAAAACCGTTCCGCGTAGTACTTCAAAGTCGGCGCATAGCTCTGAGTGTCGGCGCGAATCTTGTCGGGCAGGACATAGGGCGCGAGGGCTAAATCCTTCGAGCGCTCGTCCAGCCAGCGCTCGATCATGCGCGGCGTCACTTCGAGGTGAAATTGTAAACCGTAAATGGTTTTGCCCAGGCGAAAAGCCTGAGTGCTGTAGTGAGCGGAGGAAGCCAGTCGAATCGCGCCAGCCGGCAACTCGAAGCCGTCGCTATGCCATTGGAAGACCGTCGCGCTCTCGGGCAGATAGCCGAGCAACGAATCCACCTGGCCGTGCGGCGTGATCGATATCGGATTCCAGCCGATTTCCTTTACCGGCCCGTGGAAAACCGTCGTGCCCAAAGTGGATGCGATGAGTTGCGCGCCGAGACCAATACCCAAGACCGGCACCGCGTCGTCGATCGCAGCGCGGATGATTCTTTTCTCCCAGCGCAAAAACGGAAAGTTCTCTTCCTCATCGACGTTCATAGGCCCGCCGAGGACGATGAGCGCGGTCACTCGCTCCCATTCCTCGGTCGGCGTTTCACCATGAAATAGGCGCACTACCCGATAATTCGATCCCTGCTTTTCTAAAACCTCAGAAAAAAATCCCAGGTCCTCGAATGGATCGTGCTGGAAAACCAGGACCTCTCCCATCGTCCCTCACGAGATCAGGGCCGGAGCATTGAGCGACGAGGACTGAGCTCGAAGAACTAAACAAATCTCCGCGCTCAGTCCTCAGGCTTTTTCAGATATCGAAGTACAGAGCGAACTCCCAGGGGTGAGGGCGCAGGCGGATGGCGTCGACCTCGGCCTTTCTCTTGTACTCCAGCCAGGTCTCGATCACATCCTTGGTGAACACATCGCCACGCAGCAGAAAGTCATGATCCTTCTCCAACGCATCGAGCGCCTGATCCAGCGAACCGGGCATCGACTTCACCTTGGCCGCCTCCTCGGGCTCTAGTTCGTATAAGTTCTTGTCGATCGGTTTGGGCGGCTCGATCTTGTTGCGGATGCCGTCCAATCCCGCCATCAGCATGGCCGGGAAGGCCAAGTACGGGTTGGCGCTGGGATCGGGGGTTCTGAATTCCAATCTTTTTGCCTTCTCGCTGGTGGAGTACATGGGGATGCGCACGCAGGCGCTGCGGTTTCTCGCCGAGTAGACCAAATTGATCGGCGCTTCGTAGCCGGGGACCAGTCTGCGGTAGGAGTTGGTCGTGGGGGCGATAAAGGCGCAGAGAGCGTGGGCGTGCTTGATCAACCCGCCGATATAGTATCGCGCGGTGTCGCTGATTAAACCGTAGCCCTTCTTGTCGTAGAAGATATTCTTGCCGGCTTTCCACAGACTCTGGTGGCAGTGCATGCCGGAGCCGTTGTCCTGGAACAGGGGCTTGGGCATGACCGTGACGACCTTGCCTCTCTTTCGGGCGGTGTTCTTGACCACGTATTTGTAGGTGAGCACCTTGTCGGCCATGCGGGTCATGGTGTCAAAGCGCATGTCGATTTCGGTCTGACCGCCGGTGGCGACTTCGTGGTGGTGCACTTCGATCTTGACCCCGCACTTCTCTAAATTGAGCACCATCTCGGAGCGCAGATCCTGGTACTGGTCCATGGGCGGGACCGGGAAGTAGCCTTCTTTATATCTGATCTTGTTGCCCAAGTTGGGGCCGCTGTTGTTGCCTGAGTTCCAGAACCCTTCGATGGAGTCGATGTGGTAGTAGCCTTCGTGGTGGTTCTGGTCGAAGCGCACGCTATCGAAGATGAAAAACTCGATCTCGGGGCCCCAGTAGCTGGTGTCGGCGATGCCGGTGGACTTTAAATACTTCTCGGCTTTCTGGGTGATGTATCTAGGATCGCGGGTGTAGGGCTCGCGGGTGATGGCGTCCAATACGTTGCACAGAAAGCTGATCGTGGAATGCTCGGCGAAGGGGTCGATCATGGCGGTGTCGGCGTCGGGGAGCAGGATCATGTCCGATTCGTTGATCGACTGAAAACCCCGAATGCTCGATCCGTCAAAGCCCAGGCCCTCTTCGAACAGCTCGGCGGATAACTCGGTGGCCGGGATCGAAAAGTGCTGCCACAACCCGGGAAAATCCACAAACTTTAAATCCACGATCTCAACCTTGTGCTTCTTCGCTAATTCCAGTGCGTCTTTCACCGACATGTGCGTCTTCGCCTCCTCAAGAAATAGTTGCGTGAAATTTTTTGGTGGGTCCTTTTCTCAGTATCAACTTGGTTTACGCGCATTCGCGCGCGCTAGATCGCATCCGCTCCCTTTTCCCCGGTACGAATGCGCACCACCTCCTCCACTGTCGAAACCATGATCTTGCCATCGCCAATCTTGCCGGTCTTCGCGGCGGCAGAGATCGCATCGACAACGGGGACGACCTGGTCGTCTGTCACCAGGATTTGCAGTTTCACCTTGGGCAGGAAATCCACCGAATATTCAGCACCGCGATATAGTTCCGTGTGGCCCTTCTGACGGCCGAAGCCTTTGACTTCCCCCACCGTCATGCCTTGAATGCCGGTCTTGGTGAGCGCTTCCTTGACTTCATCGAGCTTGAACGGCTTAACGATCGCTTCAACCATTTTCATCGAGATACCTCCTCGGAGTTCTCACTTCGCTCCGCCGTCGGCTGTTCGTTCGAAGGAAAGCGCTAGGTGACGCACCGACGATCAGCAAGTGATATGCCATTACCCCATCGTGACTTGATCTTGCCGAATCCATTAAAAATCAACTGAGTTGTGGAGCTTACGATTTCTTTTCGATCGCTTCAAAAGCGAAGCTGCTCAAACATTAAGCGTAGTGCCCAAATCATCATCAAACGGCGTAGCCATTGTATTTTTGAATAAGACTTTGATTACGCCAGGACTGAAAATTACGAGGGCGGAGTTGCCCCGATCAAATCCGGGAACCGCTCCGCCCTCGTGATGGGAATGAACTATACGACGCTTTGTTTCAAGGTAGCCGAAGAAGCCGCGTGCGCGGTATAGGCGCCTTCGGTGAAAGTCGCCGCGCCGTGCGGAGTCGCGCCCGGAACCAGCGAGTACTCCGGATAGGCTGGGATACCGTGCTCGTGCAGATCGAGGCCCATGAGCTCGCCTTCCATCGACACCCGCAACACGCCCAGTGCGTTGACCGCGTACATCAGGGCCAGCGAGACGAGGAACGTCGCGCTCGTGACAATCAGACTGCCGATCGCCTGAGCCTGCAACACCTGAAATCCGCCGCCGTAGAAAAGACCCGTCAGCGGTGAAGCATTATCCGGACCGAGAGGACCGCTGGCGTTGAACTGTCCCGAGGCAAAGAAACCGAGCGAGAGGGTGCCCCAGATGCCGCAGATTCCGTGCACGGGCACCGCACCGATCGGATCGTCGATGCGCAGCCATTCCAAAACATCGACAGCTACGACAACGACAACACCGGCGATGAGGCCGATCAGAATCGACCCAAGCGGCGAAACCCAGTAACACGGGCAGGTGATTGCGACCAATCCGGCGAGAAAGCCGTTGACTGTGAAGCTCACGTCCCAGGTTTTGGTTTTTGGATACGCATAGAACATCGCCATCAACCCGGCCGCGCAAGCCGCCAGAGTGGTATTTGCCGCGACCCGCCCGATGCCTTCGAAATCCATCGCAGAAAGCGTGCTGCCGGGATTGAAACCGTACCACCCGAACCAGAGGATGATGCCGCCTACGGTCGCAACCGTGAGATCGTGGGGCAGCATGGGGCCGCCGCCTTCGCTCTTGAATTTTCTTCCGATGCGCGGTCCCAGGACGATGGCGCCGGCGAGAGCGACCCAACCGCCGATGGTGTGAACCACCGTGGAGCCGGCGAAGTCATGGAATCCCATGCCTAGACCTTCGAGGAACATTCCCTTGCTTCCCATCGTGGCGAGAAAGCCGTCCGGCCCCCAGGCCCAGTGGCCGATGATCGGATAGATGAACCCCGACACGCCGATGCTGTAGATCAGATCGCCGAAAAATCCGGTGCGACCGATCATCGCGCCCGAGGTGATAGTCGAGCACGTGTCGGCAAACGCATATTGAAAAAGCCAGAAAGCCAGGAACGCGACGCCCGTGGAACCGTAAGTTGCGGGTGTGCCTTGCAGAAAGAAAAATTCAGTGCCGAAGAACGGCGTCCCCGAACCGAACATGAACGCGAAGCCCCACGCATAAAAAAGCAGGCCGCACAGACACGTGTCGACGACGCATTCCATCAGCACGTTGACGGTTTCTCGAGAGCGGCAAAAGCCGGCTTCCAGCATGGTAAAACCGGCTTGCATGCCGAAGACGAGAAACGCCGCCAACAATGTCCATACGGTGTTGAGCGGATTGACGATGTCGTTGCCTTTGAGCACGGGCGGAGGCGGCGCATCTGCCGCTGTGACATTGCCGCCGATCACGCTGGACACGTAGTAGATCGCGGTCAGCACGAGCGCGATGCCAAGCGCTTTGCCGCCGAGAAGCAAATAGCCGTAGCGCCGCCACTCTGGATCGCGCATCCGCGCACGGAATCGTCTGAGTTTTTCCCTGGTAAACATTTTCACCTCCTCGGCTTTACGCCGTTTTTAGATCGCGTCTGTTCCCGTTTCCCCTGTGCGAATTCGAATGACTTCTTCCACCGATGTTACGAAGATTTTTCCATCGCCGATTTTGCCCGTCTTGGCTTGATCCATAATTACTTGCACGACCTTTGACGCGTTATCATCCGCAACCAGGATTTCGATTTTCACCTTCGGCAAAAAATCCACGGAGTACTCCGCACCGCGATACAGTTCCGTGTGTCCTTTCTGTCGACCAAATCCTTTGACCTCTTCGACGGTCATGCCCTGAATGCCTTCTCGGGTGAGCGCCTCTTTCACTGCATCCAACTTGAAAGGTTTCACGATCGCTTCGACTCTCTTCATCGCGTTCACCTCATGCGTAGAAAGAAAATGTGATCACCGTCGCTCGATGAGCAAGCGTGGTGCCATGGCGCCAATTCACCGGAGCGACAGTTGTGAATGCTGAAAATAATTGAGGAATCTGAGGTGCGATGGGTAGAGGCGAAAACTTTCAATCGTCTCGTTGGTTGCTCAACGATTGTGCCGCGTCGGATTGATCAGCTGGAAAAAGATTCGCGCCGGTGGAGTAACAGCAATGCCGCGCCGTGCCGTGACTCCGATCGGTCGCCCAATTTTTATTTTATTTTTATTTTGCGAAAGATCAGTTTTATTGTTTTTTTACTATGGCAAGCGTGACTTGGGTACGAACGCTCTCGCCACGAGGAAAAAATAAGGGATGCACACGCTTTACGCAGACTGCACGAATCCTAGGCAGGGTTTGACGGAGTTCCTGCGTCAGCCGTCTTTGAGATTTGGAATCACGAGACGATAGCCGATGCCGCTCTCGGTTCTCAGCAAACGATCGCCGGTGGGAAGCTCTATCTTCTTGCGGAGGTGCATCATATAGACGCGTAGATACTGAGACTGTTCTTCGGCGTTGGGCCCCCAGATCTCACGCAGCAGTTGTTTCTGCGTGACGACCTTTCCCGCATGCATCGCCAAGAGCTTGAGCAGGGCATACTCGGTGGAAGTGAGCTTGATCTCGCGTCCGGCGACCGTCACCGTGTGACTGGCAAAATCGATGGTCAGATGACCGGCTTCGAAGCGCGACTCCTCCGGTGCGGCGGATGCGCGCCGCTGAATCGCGCGCAGGCGAGCGAGCAACTCAGTGGCTTCAAACGGTTTGGTCACGTAGTCGTCGGCGCCCGCATCCAGAGCCGCAACCTTGTCCTCCGGCCCATCGCGCACCGAAAGGATGAGCACCGGCACACGAGTCCACTGACGCAAGCACTCCAACACGGCCAGTCCATCGAGATCGGGCAAGCCGAGATCCAACAGCACGACATCGGGCCGACGCAGAGCAACTTCTGAAAGACCCTGACGGCCGCTTTCCGACTCCAAGGCGCGGTACTGTTCCTGTTCCAGCAGAATACGCAGCAGTCTGCGGATCTGCGGTTCGTCGTCGATGACCAGCGCGGTCGCTTTTTCGTTCACGCCAATTTCTCCAAAGCTTCCTGCTGCAAGGTTTCCACCGGAATTCTCAACGTGAACTCGGCGCCCTTCGAAGATCGATTGGCCGCGCTCACCTTGCCGCCGTGCGCCACGACGAACCCTTCGACGATGGCGAGTCCCAATCCGGTACCGCCCGGCGCCGCTCCTGCGCCGCGCTGAAAAGCGCCGAAGATGCGCGGCAGGTCCGCGTCGCTGATGCCGCTCCCTTCGTCGAGCACCGACAGAAGCAACTGCCCGTTTGTAACTTGCGAACGAATGACAATCTGAGCACCGGCCGGGCCGTTTGACGACGCATTCAACAAAAGATTGCAAAGGCATTGTTCAAGCAAAGCTTGGTCCACACGAACCAACGGCAACTTGGCGTCGAGTTCGCACGCAACCGGGTTTTCTGCCAATCCGTCCCCGGCAAGATCGACGGCGGCCTGAATCAATTCGGACACGTCGCACCAATCCAGGTTGGGATGAATGACGCGTGATTCGATACGCGTCATGTCCAATAAATTGTTGATCACCCGATTCAGCCGACGCAGCGCTCGCTGGCTCTCCGACAAGGCCGCTTGGCTGCGTGGGCTCCCGACTTCGCGGCGCAACGCTTCGATTCCCGCCTGCACGGCGGATAGAGGCGTCTTCAGCTCATGCGAAACGCTCTGCAGCAGAGCGCGTTGCAAGCGTTCCGACGCTTTGATGATTTCCGCGCGCTTCAGATCCTGGTGCAACCGGTCTCGCTCCAGAATCGTACCGATGAGAACGGCGAAAGCTTCGAGCAAATCGCGCTCGCCACGGTCGAAGGTCGCGCCGGGAGCCGGCAACACAGACAGGACTCCCACGGCAGCGCTGCCAGCGAGCAATGGGAGATGTAAGGCGTTCGCCTCGGAGTGATGGTCGGTAAATTTTCCCGCTGCGCGGCGCGTGAAGAATGCCGCACTTGCCGCCGTGACATCCCTTCCACTTAACTGGAATGAGCTCGCCGGATGCGTGTCGTCCGGCAGATGCTCCTCGGAACGCGACAGGATCAGCGCGGCGCGCACACCGAAGAGCGTCTCCGTCAGTTTAATCGCCGCGCTGAGTCCGCTATCGAGATCGGCGGCCAAGCCGGCCTGATGCACCAATTCGTAGAGCGCTGCGGTGCGCCGCTCGCGCATGCGCTCCGCGACTTCTTTCAAATGGAGCCGACTGGTCAGATGGCCCATGGCGATTGCCACAGCGAAAAAACACGCAAGAATCAACGCATCTTCGACGGTACCGATGTGAAACGTAAACCGCGGCGGGATGAATACGGTATACCAGACGAACGTGCTGACGGTGGCGACAAAAAGCACCGACCCTCGTTTGAAGCGAAAGCCGGCAACGACGACCAAAAGAAGATAGAGAGACGATACCGCGGCGTGTCCTACGACGGGTTCGATCGCCAGAGAGAGCGCGGTTACGCATCCGGTCAGAACTAACGCGATCAGGTATTCGACAACAGGGCTGCATTTACTGCTACCGTCGGAAAACTTGGTAGGCTCGCGAGACATGGATTTCATCCAAGGCACGATAGTTTAGATGGACACGGCGGCCACGATAGCCAACAAAGTTTTGCAACCGCTAATTCGGCGCGTGGGAGATCTATCACAGTGTCATTTTGCCTCATGGTCCTGTAACCAGCGCGGCCGCTCCGAAGAGCGGCCGCTCGTAACTTACCCATAAATTCTTCTCAACATGAGAGCACAATCCTTATAAAGCGTAGCCCCGCTCGTCGTGTTGGCTCAGATCCAAACCCATCTGCTCTTCCTCTTCGGAGACACGCAAACCCATGGTGGCTTTGAGGATTGAAAGAATGATCACCGTACCCACCGCCGCAAATACCCAGGTTACTAGCACCGCGACGATTTGAGTCCACAATTGTCCCGGGTTGCCGAAGAAAAGTCCGTCGCTGCCCGCGGCATTGATGGCCTTGGAAGCAAACAATCCGGTCGCGATCGCTCCCCAGGTCCCGCCAACTCCGTGCACGCCGACGACGTCGAGAGAATCGTCGTAGCCGAACTTCGGCTTGAGATTGCACGCGGTGAAGCAAAAGACTCCGCCGCCGATGCCGATCAAGATTGCCGAAAGCGGTCCGACGAAACCGGCGCCGGGAGTAATCGCAACCAAACCTGCCACAGCGCCGCTGGCGGCGCCCAGGACGGTAGGTTTTCCCCGGCTCATCCACTCCGAAAACATCCAGGCCAAAGCAGCCGCCGCCGTCGCGACATGGGTTGCGACGAAGGCGCTGGTCGCCAAACCGTCCGCGGCAAGGGCGCTTCCCGCGTTAAAACCAAACCATCCGACCCACAGGAGACCTGCGCCGATTACACTGAACGGCAGATTGTGTGGCGCCATATGCTCCCTACCATAACCAGTGCGTTTGCCGTACATGAACGCCGCGACCAAAGCCGAGATACCCGAGCTGATGTGCACCACGGTGCCGCCGGCAAAATCCAAGGCGCCCATTTCGCGCATCCAACCTTTCACGCCCCACACCCAGTGCGCCAACGGATTGTAGATAAAGGTCGCCCACAACAGCATGAACACCAGAAACGTGCTGAACTTGGCGCGTTCCGCAAACGCGCCGGTGATCAGCGCCGGAGTGATGATGGCAAACATCATCTGGTAAATCATGAACGCCTGATGCGGAATTGTCGCAGCGTAGTCGGGATTTGGATCCGCTCCGACGCCGCGCAGACCTATCCAATCCAAACCTCCGATCAACCCGCCGATGTCCGGGCCAAAGGACAGACTGTAGCCGAACAAGACCCATTGAATTGTGATCACGCCGACCATGATGAAACTCTGCATGATCGTGCCCAGCGCATTCTTTCCTCGCACCAGCCCACCGTAAAAAAGGAACAAGCCGGGAATGGTCATCATCAACACCAGTGCCGCGGAAGTCAGCATCCACGCGGTGTCGCCCTTGTCGATCTTTGGCGGCGCAGGAATCGCCGGCGCGGCAGCAGCCGTTGGCGGAGCGCTTGGAGTTTCGACCTTAGCAGGCTCAGTTGGCGCAGATGCGGGCACTCCTTGCGCGAATGATTGGCCCACCGTCAAGAACAAACCAAGAATGAGCGATAATGCGAGCAGCGTCGTCGTCTTTGTTGCTGGATACATTTTGCCGTTCCCCCTCTTTCTGAAGTCTTTTTCTAGATTGCGTCTTCGCCTTTTTCCCCGGTCCGGATGCGAATGACTTCTTCCACCGCCGTAACAAAAATCTTTCCGTCGCCGATCTTGCCCGTCTTCGCATTTTCCGCGATTACCTCCACGACCTTCGCCGCCTTGTCATCGGGGACGAGAATCTGGATCTTCACTTTGGGCAAAAAATCGACTGAATATTCGGCGCCGCGATAGAGCTCGGTGTGGCCCTTTTGACGACCAAAGCCTTTGACCTCTTCGACCGTCATGCCTTGGATACCGGCTTTAGTCAGAGCTCCTTTTACTTCGTCCAACTTGAACGGCTTCACGATCGCTTCGACCAACTTCATACAAGCCTCCCGTCGCTCGGTTTCTTAGCAGAAATTGTCGCCGGAAAAATTTGCGCGACCCAATTTAGCAACGCGCATGCCCGGGTCCGGCTTCGTTGCCAAATTCACTATCTATTCACGCGATAAGAATAGAATTTTATGTTCTTTTTACGGCAGGCCGATGGGAACCAGCAGCGGTCTTAACGAACTACTGCTGCTTAGCTTTTGTGCAGGATGCCTACTTATCGAGCATTCGCGTGGAACAGTGCTTCGACCTGAATTGGTGTTCGGCTAATCACCGCTAAGCACAGATAATTCTGCGCCCATCGCCGAGAAGAGAAACTTGGCCGCAGCGATGATGAAAGATTTTGTCTACTCACCGGCACTGGCGAGTAGCGCCGTGCCGATGATCGGACAACACGTGTCGTAGATACGTTGGCCGATGTCTGAGAGTTGGCGACAAGTGCGAATAGCGCGCGAGGGTGTAACCTCTTTCACAGTCCGCCGCGGAGTTCTCGGGCGACGTGCTCGAATTTTTCTCTGAACGCTTGCGGCGAGACGATTTCCTGTTTGCCCGAGGCTGCGGCGGCTAATTTGGCCAGCTTCTCGGCGTCGTCGAAATCCTCGCGCTCCAGGCGGATCATATACTCGCGCGCAACTTTGTAAGAAGGCTTGGTGATGTCGACGCCGCGGACCGCGGTTTTCTTGGTCTTGGGATCGAGGAGATCTTCGAACCTGCGATATTCGAGCTCGCCGTTGACCAGGCAAACGAGCGCGCCGTAGATCGCCGCCGTCGCCGGACTGGGATTCAACAGAAACTCCACGGCGCCGTAGCCGAGCGTTTTCACGTACTCGCAGTCGAAAGCCACCGGCGGCGCGCAGCGGAGCTCGTAGCCGATTGTCTTGTGGACGATCGTGAGACTCTGGCCGCGCGCGGCGAAGCGCCGCTCGACCAGCGTTTTCAGAATATACGCGAGATCTAACTCCGCCATGCGCAGATGGCCGTAGCTGTCGCGCTGGATTTGCACGCCCTGAATCGAGGTCAGCTCTTCCGACGGCATGCGCTCGAGCAGCCCTTCGGCGATCACTGCCACGCCGTCGCTCCGCTGCCAGAGCGCCTGGCGTTTCAGGATCGCGCCTTCGAGCAGATCCCCGATGGTCTCGAGATGGACCGGACCGGGAAATTCCTCCGGAATCACCGACAGGGTCGCTCCCGCCGCCTTGCCCACGCCGAGCGCGAGGTGGCCCGCCGTGCGACCCATGACCACGACGAAATACCAGCGGCCGGTGGTGCGCGAGTCTTCCATCAGATTGTGGACGATCTCGAAGCCGTACTGGCGCGCGGTCTCGAAACCGAACGTCGGCGTTTCGCCCGGCAGCGGCAGATCGTTGTCGATCGTCTTCGGCACGTGGCAGACGCGAATTTGTCCCGCCGACGCTTGCGCCACCCGGCTCGCCGCGTACATGGTATCGTCGCCGCCGATGGTGACGAGATAGCGAATGCCGATGGCTTTGAGACCGCCGATCACCCGCTCCAGGTCGGCGGTGTTTTTGGTCGGATTGGCGCGCGAGGTGCCGAGGATCGAGCCGCCTTCGAAGTGGATGCGCGACACTTCGTCGTGGGTGAGCTCTTTCACGTGATCGACAGCACCCGCCATCAGATGTGAGAATCCTTCGTAGATGCCGATCACTTCGCAGCCGCGATTGCCCGCTTCCAGCGTCACCGCACTGATGGTGCCGTTAATCCCCGGTGCCGGCCCGCCGCCGACGACTACGCCCACCCGCGCAGTTTGCTTTGAGTGATTGGATGCGTTTGCCATACCGATATCCCCGACCTCGAGCCAACCGTTAGTCGACGTCTGTCTTAGCGAGTCTTCCTTTGCGGACGGACGCCGAAGTGTAGAATGCAGGTTCGCGATAGGTCGCCGCGCACATTGGAAGTCGTTTGACCCAGTCTAGTCTCGACCCCGCTTTTTGCAAGCCAACTTTCAAATCGGAATCGCAAGCCCGCACTGTGAATTTTGCGCACACCGAGCCGGATAAGCGCTTTTACGTGTGTAGAATCCGCTCACGTCGTCCGCACCGGTTTTTTGAAAAACCCCAAACATTCGGCACTCATTGACCAAGCAGCAATGGCACTCCGGTTGCTCTGAGCAGTTTGGAGTTTTGCAGCCGTCGCGAAAATTCTACGAGGGTAACAACTCTTGATGATTGTGCGGGCAAAATTGCGATACTCCGCAGTGATTTTGCTGCTGGTCGGCGCTTGCGCATCTTCGGCGCCCGTCCGTGAGCAGAGGATCGGCGACTTGGGCCGATTCGAATTTCGCGGCTCCGAGGCACGCGGCGACGGCGTCATAGTCGGCGTCACCCGCGGCCATGCCGAACCGGGCGCCATCGACTATGCCCGAAGCATCCGCGCGGCGAGCGGCGCGGGGCTGGTCATCGCTTACGGCTTTGGAACCCGCCGGATTTCGGTGGCGGAGCCGCTCGCCCAGCAAAGCCCGTTTGGCGGCCCGGCAAGCGTCTATTCCGAATTCAAAAAATTCCTCAGCGTCACGGTCGGAGAGCCGCCAAAATTTTATGTCGGTGTCAAGATCGCCGACACCACTCAGCCGCGCATCGAGGTCGCTTCCGCCGGCTTCAGTTTCGAGCAGCTCGCCGCCTTGAAGCGCGCCTACGTCGCGATCCGCGATCGCCTCGTTCAGGAGCCGCAGGCGCTGCGCGTGGCACTGGCGCTCGATCCGCTCGACGACATCTCCTGGGATGCTTTCCCTGTTAAGAATCACGGCGTCCTGATGCTCGCCGAAACGGGACTCGTGCTGCGCTTGCCGAAGATTCTCGTGGGAGGGCAAGCGGATTCCATCTATCGCGAGATCATGGCCCGATGGGTGCTTCAAGCTTTAGCCGTAGCGGAGCGAGGGCGTTTCTATGGGACGACCAAAAGCTCAGCCTACGGCCGCATCGACGTAATTCCCAGCAGAAAAAATACCCGCGGCATCGTCATCGGTGCCCCGCACGGGAGCTTCGATTGGTATACGAGAGAGTTAGTCGAAGAGTTGAGTTACCGCACCGGACTCGCGAGCGTGGTTACTCGCGGCTTCACTCCCACGGAGTGCGAGGGCTGGCGAATCAACGTCAACCGGCCCACCGAGCGTCGATATCCGAACGATACCTTGGAGCGGACCACCGAGCGGGCTAAAGAAGTGTACCAACAATTTACTGAAAGCGTTCTCGCGGCTTCCGGCGGGCCATTGGAGCAGTACATCGACATACATCAGAACACAAGCGAGCCCGCGATCGAGGTAGCGACTTTGGGAATCTCTCGGGATCACGCCGCGCGGATCAAAAGAACCTACACGGAGATTCGCAATCGCGTGCTGCTCGACTTGCCCCAGGTTCCGACAGTCGATCTCCACATCGAACCCGTGGATCCAGTGGCGATCGGCGCCTGGGCCGCAAAGGATCAGGGCATTTTACGCCTGGCGAAAAGCAGTTTTCATTTCGAGCTGCCGGCGCACCGCGTTTTCTATCCGGAGGCAGCGCGGCGCGCGTACACGAAGATCCTCGTCAAATTGATCGATTTTATCGCAGCAGACCGGACCGGAACCGAACCGGCCGGACAAGCGCTATCCATCCTTTCCAGGTAAAGCGACAAAGCTGGCCGCATCCGGAAATTTCTAAAGCTGCAACTGCGAATATTTTAGTTTTTTATTCCGGCCTGAAGCCCCTTGTCAGGATTTGCCGGCTTCAGCAATCTACGCACCTTCATCCAGTCGGCCAACCGTTTGGTCCACGACGACAATACCGGATCGGTGGACGCCAGCGCACAGCCATGTTTGCCTTGTTCGTAGATATGCAGCTCCGCGGGCACTCCGGCCTTCAACAGAGCCATGTAGAAGAGCACGCTGTTTTGCGCCGGCACAACCTTGTCGTCGGCCATGTGAAACAAGAACGTCGGCGGCGTCTGTGCCGTCACTTGCAGTTCGTTGGAGAGACTCCGCGCCAGCTGGGGATCGGGATTAGGCCCGAGCGCCATGTAACGCGAACCGCGGTGGGTGTACTCGCTGGTGAAAGAAATCACCGGGTAGCCGAGAATCAGAAAATCCGGCCGCGAGCTCGCGCGCTCGATCGGATCGGCCGCTGCGGGATTGCCTGGATCGAAATGGGTCGCCGCGGTCGAAGCCAGATGGCCGCCGGCGGAAAACCCGATGATACCGATCTGGTTGGGTATCAAACCGAACTCGCCGGCCTTGGTGCGCACGTAACGCAAGGCGCGCTGTGCGTCCTGAAACATGGCGGGATAGTGGTAGCGCGGCCCGACCCGGTACTTGAGCACGAACGCGGCCACGCCGAGCGTGTTGAACCACTGCGCCATCTCTTTCCCTTCGTGCACCATGTCGAGTTGAATGTAACCGCCGCCGGGACAGATCACGACCGCACTGCCAGTCGCCTTCTCCGGCGGCGGCAGATAGACATCCAGCGTCGGCCGGTCGACATCTTCGTTGCCCACTGCGCCGGGCGCACCATCGGGCCAAAGGACTATAACGTTCTGGCCGGAGCCTTCCGGAGAACCCGTGGCTGCGGCGATACCGCTGAAAAAATTCGCCGTGATGAAAATTATCGCGGCCAGCGTCGGCGCGATCAAGGTTCTTTGCTTCACGATACTCCTCCCCAGCGACATGATGTTTTTAGGGCACTGTACTTCGTGCCGGACACAAGAGATATTCAGTCTTTAGCACGACTTGCGGCACTTAGGCGTCGGCGCAGCACGCGCTAGTGCAGCACCCATACGCTTAGTTTATTGAAGCAGATGAGCCGCTCCAGGCAAGGGCTAACGGACTACAGTCGCCGGTGGTTGAGGGCGGGCAGCTCGGCGCGGACTCTTGCAAGGTAGTCCAAATCGATTTCGGCACTGATGAAACCGGCGCCATCGGCGCGTTCGGCTAAAACTTTGCCCCACGGGTCGACAATCATGCTGTGACCGTGGGTCTCGAAGCTTTTGGCGCTCTTGCCGAACTGGTCGGGCGCAATGAGGTAAGCCTGGTTCTCGATCGCGCGGGCGCGGAGCAGCGCTTCCCAGTGCGCTTGCCCCGTATAGGCGGTGAATGCCGACGGCACAAAAATCAAATCGACGCCGCCGTTCGCGAGCCGCCGATAGAGCTCGGGAAAACGGAGATCGTAGCAGACCGACAAACCGGCTTTGCAAAAACCAAGATCCGCCACCGCTATTTCATCGCCAAATTCCCGCGTCGCCGATTCCCGGAGCGAAGTGCCGTTGGCAAGATCGACATCGAATAAATGAATCTTCCGATAGTGCGCGATGAGCTTTCCCGAGGGATCGAACAGCAGGCTGGTGTTGTACACCTTGGTGCTCGCAGGGATTGCTTCCAGAATCGATCCGGCAACAAGATAGATCTCCAGCTCGCGCGCCAGTTCGGCCATTCTTGCGGAGGTCGGGCCCGCTATCGATTCGGCAAACTCCTGTTCGAGCTGTTTGTTGCCGCGCCAGATAAAAACCTCCGGCAGCGCAACTATCCGCGCGCCCCCGCCCGCCGCCGCGCGCACCCAGTGCTCCGCTTCCTTTAGATTGGCCGCCTTGTCGTCGGCGGCGACCATCTGCACGGCTGCGGCGCGAAATTTCATCGATCGATGACCTTGAACTAGCGATTTAGAAATACCGGACAGGGCGCGTTGCGCAGCACGTACTCCGTCGTGCTGCCGAGGACCATGTTGATAATGCGGCGGTGGCCATAGGCGCCGATGAAAAGAAGATCGTGATCGCGGTTGACCAAATACTCGATGATTTTTTGCTCCGGGTAGCCGTGACCCAACTCGTATTTGGCGTCGATCGAGTAGGAAGCGAGATAGGCGCGCGCTTGCTGCAGATTGGTCTGGCCCACGGCATCCTCGCGCGCGATCGCCACGACCGTCAGCGGCAAACGCAGCACCGAACAGAATTCCGCCGCCGACTCCATCGCCGAGCTGGCGCGCTGGCTGCCGTCGTAGGCGAGGAGCGGTTTCTCGATCGGCTTGAACTGGCGCGTCGACACGAACACCGGCCGCGGGCACTTGCGCGTGATGGACTCGGCAGTGGTACCGAGCAGCCCCGTGGAAAATTCTTCATTGACGCCGCGGTGACCGATGATTACGAGATCGGCGGTCTTGGAGCGCTCGCAGATCTCGTTGGCGATAAGTCCCATATCGAGCAAGGTCGTATAACGGATCTTTGATTTTTCACAGCGCGCGGCGAAGTCTTCGAGGATGGTGCGGCCGCGCTCCTCGAGAATTTCCCGCATCTTGGTCGAAAAATCCAAATAGGGCTCGAAGCCGAGGGAGCCCGAGATATCGTGGAAGAACGTCCCTTCGATGGAGATCGTGTCGATGATGTGCTGGCCGAAGAGCGTGCCGTCGAACTTGCCCGTGATCCAGATCGCGTAATCGAGCGCTGCCTTGGAATGGTCCGAGCCATCCAGCGGCACCAGAATATTTTTGATCATGCCGACCTCCCGACGTTGGGAAACGTTTCAGTCGACCACTTTGATCCGAAACCACGATAACAAGCAAAAGGGTTTTTGCAAGTAAATCAGGTGAAAGGAATTTACAATCGCGTCGATTTCGTGGATAATTCCCGCATCATGGCCAGTTCCAGGAACAAGCAGGAAGCCCGTCTGCAGGAACTCATCCTCAGCGCCAAGAGCAAAAATATTCAGGTGCGCACAGAGAAACTTTTACGCGAGGCCGGCTATCGCGCCAAGAGCGGGCGCTGCCGGGTGCACGGACACGAAGTGATCCTGCTCGATCGCGACGCCCGCCTGAGCGATCAAATTGAATTTCTCGCTAGCGAATTGGCCGAGCACCAAAACGACCCAGAGCCGCCGACTGCCGCCCCCGCCGCCGAAGAATAGTTTCCCGATTGCCTAGTGAACGCGGATTTTCTTCGCCGCTTCGATCCCCAGAGAAAACGCCTCGGCACCGATTTTTAACGTCATCATGCCGAGCGACGGCGCGACGTCCATCACGTGGACTTGAGCGCCGGGCCGCATGCCGTGCTCCTGCAAAAAACTCAACAGGCGCACGTCCCGCTCCCCGGCCTCGGTGATAAATGCCAACTCGACTTCCTGCCCATTGGAAGCTTCGTTCAGCGGTATCGTTTTCTGTGACGGCCCCGGCAGCGCGCCGGGAATCGGATTCCCGTGCGGGCAGGTGGTCGGATTGCTGAGCAAGGTCGCCAGCCGCTCTTCCACATCCTGAGAGATCGCATGCTCCAACCGATGCGCCTCCTGGTGCGCCTTCACCCAGTCAAGACCAAGCAGATCGGTAAGAAACCGCTCAGTCAAAAAATGCCGCCGCACGATCTTCTCCGCGACCGTTTTGCCGTCGGAGGTGAGATGGATTTCCTTGTGACCGCTGATGGTGACGTAGCCCTCCCGGGCCAACCGCTGCAGGGTAGTGAAAATCGTCGATGGCGAAACCCCGGTTTCCGCCGCGATGCGCGCCGCGATCACCGGCTCGGATTCCTCGGCGAGCTGGTAGATCGCCTTCAGGTAGTCCTCCAGCGCATGGCTCACCTGTGGCGTCTCTGTCGACTTGACAAACTTTTTTCTTTCGCCTATACGAACTTTTGACTTTGCCATAAGAAAACTATTGAATTGCTACTGTATAAACAATCACACAACCGCCTTATAGTAAAGTCGCTGTGTGAGATCAAGCGCAAAAGGAGCCGCGCCATGCTTCGCAGTTTTCCCGCCTCGTGATTCTCACGACCTTCGTGAGTTTGTGCTTTGTGCCGGGCGCGAGCCGGGCGCAAAACGAGTTGGGGTGGCCATCGGCTCACATGAAGCCAGATTGGAAAATCGCCATGAATCGCACCCGCCGGCTCATCACCGGAAAACAATGTTGCGGAGTGATGATCTTATGTGTGCTGGCTCTGCTGATTACAACCCCCGCCGCTTTCGCGCAGGACGACGCGAAACGGCTCGTCTCTTTGCTCGACTATCTTGGCAGCGATTACAAAAACGCGGTCAAAGACAGCAAGATTCTCAGCCAGGATGAATACGGCGAGATGCAGGAATTCTCCAGGCGAAGCCAGGAATTGTTCAACAAGCTTAAGGAAACCGACAAAGCGGACAAAGCTGGCGTTGAGCCCATGATCAAATCGCTCGCCGCCGAGATCGATAGAAAGGCAGAGCCAAAAGTCATCGCCGATCTCGCCCAGAGCGCCAAAGAGAAGCTGATCGCCGCCTACAAGATCGTCCCGTATCCCAAGCAACTCCCCACGCGGGAAGCGGGGCAGCAACTGTACGCTGAAAACTGCGCGCAGTGTCACGGTGCGACGGGGAAAGGCGACGGACCCGGGATCGCATCGATGAATCCGAAATCCCCGCCGCCGGCCAATTTCACCGATCCCGAGCGCATGGCCGGTTTGTCGCCGTTCAAAGCATTCAACACCGCGAGCTTCGGCGTGGAAGGAACGGCGATGGCTTCCTTCGCCGCGTTCAGCGAGGAGCAGCGGTGGCAGGTCGCATTCTATGTCATGTCCCTGCGCTTCACGCCCGAAGAAGTCGCGCGGGGGGCGGCCCTGGTGCGGGAGAGAAAATTGCCGGTGGATTTGACTTCCGTTGCCAACCTCGCGACGCATTCGGATGAACAGCTAACCGACGATCTGAAAAAATATTTTCCTGACGAGGCTCAAGCGCGCGACGTGCTCGCCTACTTTCGCCGGGGCATGCTCGAACAGAAGCCCGACCAGCTCGCCGTGACCCGCAACCTAGTGCGTGAAGCGGCTGCGCTCTACGCCTCCGGTGACAAAGAAAAAGCCTATCAGAGGGCGGTGGACGCTTATATCGACGGCTACGAACTGGCCGAACCTGCGATCTTCGCCAAGGACGCTTCCTTCGGCCGCAACCTGGAAGGACTTTTCACTCAATACCGAAACGCCATGAAACAGGGCGTCAGCGCGGACGAGATCGACAAGCAGCGCGGTGAAATCGAAGCGCGCATCGATCAGGCCGTAGAAATTCTCGCAAGCAGCGACAATTATTCGGACATTTATTTCTTTCTGAACGCCGCGATGATCATCGTGCGCGAAGGGTTGGAAGCGACGTTGGTGCTGGCCGCAATCCTGGCGATGCTCAAAGTTATGGGGGCGGCCGACGCGGTCCGCTACATCCATCTCGGCTGGATTCTCGCCTTGGTCGCCGGCGGTCTCACCTGGCTTGCGACCCAAACGGTTCTGACATTCAGCGGCCAGCACCGCGAAAGCATGGAAGGCTTCATCTCGGTATTCGCTGCCGTGGCGCTTTTTTACGTCGGCTATTGGCTGCACACCAAGTCCGAGGCGAAGCGCTGGCAGGCGTTCATTCGCGGCAAGGTTCAGAACGTGGTCGACGGGAAGAAAATTCTTGGTCTTGTCGGCATTTCCTTTTTCGCGGTTTACCGCGAGGCCTTCGAGGTTGTGCTTTTCTACCAGGCGCTGTGGCTTCAGAACGAGAACGAGCATCACCTGATCATTTCCGGCTTCGGTGCCGGCCTGGCTTTATTGGTCGTGCTCACTTTTGGGATTTTGAAGCTCGGGGTGAAGGTGCCGCTTAAATACTTCTTCGGCGCCACCGGCACTCTGCTTTACATCGTCGCATTCGTGTTTGCCGGCAACGGCATCAAGGAATTGCAGGCCGCCGGCTGGGTGTCGACGACGCCGCTGCGCTTTCCGCCGCAGGCGCCGCTGCTCGGCATCTACCCGACCGTAGAAACCCTGGCGGCGCAGGCGGCGATGATTTTCGCCTTCGTGGCGACCTACTGGTGCCTCGCCAAGGAGAGCAAACAGGCGTAGATGGAACCACGCTCACAACATCGTGACGATAACCGGCCCATTACCGGGTCGGCCGACAACGGCCTCCGCTGCGGCTGCGGCAATCTGCTCGCGCGCATTGTCGCCGAGGGCGTGGAGATCAAATGCCGGCGCTGCAAGCGCCGGGTGATCTTGCCGCGCGACCTCAAGGGATCGATGAAAATTGGTTTGTAAGGAGGGTTTTCGCCAAGTCACCGAGGTGAGAGGTCGATAATTTTTCGCTGAGCGATCGCAGCGAACCGGGCTTTGAATTTTCTCGGGACATTAATCCAGCGGAGGGGCGAATGAATTTTTGGGAGAAAGGGAGCTGTCATGCATCACCGATCAGCCATAGCTGCCGCGCTCACTGCCGCGCTCTTTATTCTCGCGCCGCTGTGCGCAACTCGAGCCGAGGCCGATGAAAACCTCTGGGGTTACGTTTACGGCACGGACACGTTGCCCGCCGGCCAAAACGAAATTTATCTGTGGACGACTTCGCGCAACCAAAAGGGCAAAGGCAATTACCGCGCCTGGGATACCTCGCTCGAGCTCGAGCATGGCTTCACCGACAATTTCCAGGCTTCGTTCTATGTGAACGGCCGTTCACATCAGATCAGCGGCGGCGCGCTGGACGATGACCCGGACAGAAAGCTTCACCGCGGTCTCGAGTGGAACGGCGTCAACTTGGAGCTCAAGTATAATTTGCTGAGCGTTTATAAAGATCTCTTCGGCCTATCCCTGTACATCGAGCCCGCCTATTCGCGCATCGACAAGATTTCCGGCGAGCGCATGAATGGCTTCAGCCTGGAATCCAAACTGATTCTGCAGAAGAATTTTTTCGACGATCAGCTCGCCCTCGCCTACAACCTGAGCCTTGAACCGGAGTGGAACAAATTCAAAGCCAGCGGGGAGCGCGAAAAGGAGCTGGAGTTCGAGCAGTCGGCGGGCATCTCTTACCGCTTTTTGCCGCACTGGTTCACCGGCATCGAAGGCCGTTATGCGTCGATTTACCCCGACTTCAAACACCGCGAAGCCAATGCCTACTTTCTCGGCCCCAACATCCATTACGCTGCCGAGCGCTGGTGGTTCACTTTCACCTTTTTACCGCAGATTTCAGGCAATCCGCGCATCTCCGGGCGCAACAGCGGCGGGCTCCACCTGGGTGAGTACGAGCGCTACGAATATCGCTTCAAGATCGCGTTCAATTTTTAATTAATGGGCCGGCGCATGTTCGATCGAATAATTGCAACCAAGCGCGTTTTCTTAGCCGGCGCAGCGCTGAGACACGGACGCGTGCAGGTGGGCGAGAACCCGCCGGTCGAGATCGGCTTTATCGGCTAAATCGATGCGTACGGCGAAATGGATATGGCTACCGGCCGCGCAGATTCCCATCGCCATTTTGGCTCCGGCCGCGTACGGCGCGACTTATCTAAGCGTGGAGCAGGCTCAGCAGGCGATTTTTCCAGGTCAACAACTCACGCCGGCGAATATCACCCTGACCAGCGAGCAAGCGCGGGAAATCGAACGGCGCAGCGACGTCAATGTGCGGAAAAAAGAAATTCGCCTGTGGAAAGTGAACGGTGGCGGCTTTTTCATCGTCGACGAAGTGCTCGGCAAGCATGAATTCATCACCTACGCCATCGGCTTGAACGCTGACGGCACGGTCAAACAGATCGAGATCATGACCTATCGCGAAAGTTACGGCTACGAAGTGCGCAACCCCGACTGGCGTG
>JADMIO011184574.1_pt1 | contig 112150 bp, 104 predicted proteins | sample 8958161 | NCBI WGS metagenome assembly JADMIO01 (sample SAMN16585339, study PRJNA669376) | soil metagenome | isolation source: Crop rotation soil | place: USA: Cullars Rotation, Alabama | collected 2011
CGCGACAACTTGTCCACGTGGAATTCTAAGCTTAGGATCCCAATGTGCTGGAAAGTCGGGCGAATCGGCGTCAGGCGGGCGACATAGCTGTTCACCAGGTCGCGCGGGGCGCTGGCGGCCGCCTTGGCGAGATACCTTAGAGCGTAGACTTGGGCCACAAGTGGTTCATTGTACAACAATTAGTCGATTGGCCGTTCGCCGCGGCCGTTTGCGAATGTGCCAATGAGCAGAAGCGGATATGCCCACGCGACGTAGGTCCCTGTCGACTGCACCTTCACGATCGACGAGGCGAACGCGATAGCCGCCGACAGCAGCGCCAGCTGCGAGGCGGACGCCCGGCGCGCGAAGGCGAACGACGACGCCATCAACGCGAACAGGAGCACGTACGCCGGCGTCGTGAGACCCGACTCGCCGACGAGTGGCGTCGCAAGCCAATGGCGAATGCCCTCGCGCTGACCCCAGAAGCCGAATGGGCTCCTGCCGTAGCCGTGGGGGTCGGTGTGATGGCCGAACGTGTCACGCAGGATCGTCCCGACGCGACCAAGCCCGTCGGCCGGTCGCGACAGCAGCCATGTGGAGCCCGCGATGACCGAGCTGGCGACCGCAAATCCGACAATGAAGCGCACGAGGCGCTCGCGGTGGCGCCAGAAAAAGCCTGCCCACGCGGGCAGCATGAACGCCGGATAGAAGCCGACGCCCGCGCTGACCGCCAACATCGCGCCGGCAAGCGCCGGTGACGGCAGGCAGGCGAAGGCGATCAGCGTGGCCGCCGCGGGCGCGATGTGCGAGGCGAACGTCATCCCGCCGATGAATTCGCGCTCGCCGCCCAGACCCAGGACGAACGCGCTGCCGGCGTAGAGCGCCACAAGCCCCCATCCGACATCGGCGTTTCCCGTCAGACGGCGGCCGATGACGAAGAGGGCCATGAGGCCCGCGAGGTGAAGCGTGATCGTCGCCAGCTTCGTGGCGAGCGGCGGCGGCAGACGGTACGTCGACGCATCGCCGAGCGGCGGCCGCGCGGTCGCATCGGGGTTGAGGGGACGTGGGTCGATCAGGACCTGAAACGGCACGTGTGCCGCGTAGAGGACGGGCCCGTACGCGGAACCCGGCGTCGCCGTGAGCAGCGGGTCGCCGTACGGAAGCCGTCCCCGTTCGCGCAGTCGCTGCGCCCCCAGATTGACGAAATACCCGGCATCGTCCGGCTCGCGCGTGAGCGCCAGGTAGACGTCACAGGACACGAGCGTGAGCGCGAGAGCCGCGAGTGCACGACCGGTCGGGCGCGGCCGCCACGCCGATTCCGCACTGCGCGATTGCTGAGCACGCCAGAGCGCACGAACCAGCAGCGCGGCGTTCAACGCGACGATCGTGATGAAGACGATGTCGAGGAAGCGCCAGTACTCCGGCGTGAGGCGAACGCGAGCCAGGCGCATGATGTCGATGAACATCACGCTCAGCGCCAACGCCAGGATGATGTCGATATTCCTCGAACTGCGTAGCCGAGAAAAGTCGAACGCCACGCCAAGCGTCACGGCGAACGCGATCAGCAGGATGCCGGCCTGTCCGGCGACGGATCGCGCTTCCCCATTTCCGTGCACACGTGCCCGGAGATCCGCGTGCACTTGGGTGATCGTGGCGCCGATTCCGGCCATCGACGGCACGGTGGGGAACGACGGCGCGTAGACCTCGCGCAGGAGCTCACGTTCATGCGTTTGCCGGCCGGCCCACACGCCCACGGCGGCGACGCACACCAGGACCACGAGCGCGAGACCGATCATTCGGCGTGTCACGTCGATGCTTGCACCGATGATACATTCCCACCGCAGTGCCGTGGGTGCTCCTTCTCGCGCTGGTCGTCGCCCTCAACGGTTGGCTCCTGACTGGTTGCCTGGTGCCCTACCTGACCGCGCGCGAGCCTGAGTACCTCCTCCTCGTGCCGTCCATGTCGTCGCTCGCGCTGTGGTTCGTTGCGGCGCTCGTCGCGTTGACCACCATTCATCTCGTCATTGCGCGTCGCCTGCTTGGCATCGGCAGCTGGCGGGACGCGTTCGTGTGGCCGGCCGTCCGATATCTGTCACCGCTTCTGCTGCTGGTCGTCCGGCCGCTTGCGGTCGTACTTCTCGCCACGCCAATGTCGCGCGCGGCCGGTCCGTGGCTTTACCTGTCGACGGACCTGTACTGGTGGCTGGTCGCTGTCGTCGTGACGATGGTCCTCGTCGAGCTCGGAGCGCTCCCGTTCTCCGTTCGATCACGCTGGATCTTCGGCGTCTCGCTGGCGATCGTGCTCGCGTCGAGCTCGCTCCTGGCGTCGCCCCGTCAACGTTTTCAGTCGGTGTTGGTCGGCGACGAGCCGAAGTACGTGCGCTATCTGGAGAACTGGTACCGCGGCCGCGGGATGGATGTGTCGAACCTTGGTCCGATCGCGGAACTGCCGGCGGGTACCGGCAACCATGCGGCAGGAAACTTTGACGGTCTTGGCCGCGCGCTCGCGCGCGTCGGGAAGGACCTGACCAACGACGCGCGACGTCTGTCGGGGCTGCCCGCACCGCCGGCGCCCGGTCCGGCGAGCTCACAAGGCGGTTGGTTCGTGGATGGCAAGCGTGGCGGCGTGTATCAGGTTCATAACCCGGGAATCTCACTGCTGCTCCTTCCCGGCTACCTCGTGGATCGGGCGCTGAGCCACACGCAGGTGTGGCATCCGCAGTTTCCAACAGACTTGTACGCGACTGGCGGGATCGTGTTGCTGCTCTACGTGGCGTGGGGCGTCATCGTGTTCCGGCTGCTCCGCCGGTCGACGGCCGACGCCGCGCTGGCGTGGGTGGTCACGGCGGTTGTGTTTCTGAGCCTGCCCGTGACGGCATTTGCGTACCAGTACTACCCGGAGGTTGCCGCCGGGCTGATCGCGGCGGTCCTGGTTCACTACAACGTGTGGGGAGATGCTCGCAGCGGCACATCAGCGGCCGCATACGGCGCGACGGCGGGGTTTCTTCCGTGGCTGCACCTGCGGTTCATGCCGCTGACGCTGGGCGCGCTGGTGCTGTTTCTGATCGCCCGGCCATGGACTCGTGGCTCGCTGACCGCGTTCATCGCCGGCCTCGCGCTGCCGCTCGCTGTATTGGCCGTGTACGACTACCACGTCACGGGCAGCCTGATGCCGTGGGCGTTGTATGCCCTCACGCCTGAAGGCGAATTGTTTTCGGCCGCTCGCGTGTGGCACGACTTTCCGGCGCTGTGGCTCGATCGGACGTGGGGACTCGCCGGACACGCGCCGATCTATCTCCTCGCCTTGCCGGGGTTGTGGCTGCTCTGGCGGAAACACGCGCGCGCGGCTGTCGCGGTCATCTATGCGGTGCTGGTCATCGCGATCCCCGCAGCGGGGCACGGCTACACCGGGGCGTTCACGACGCCGTCCCGCCTGATCGCGGCGGTTGTCCCGCTGCTTGCGCTGCCCCTCGCCGAAGCCGCCGCGACCTTCGCTTCGTCCCGTGCCTTCGTCGCGTCGATGGCGCTTCTGGGCATCATCTCGGTGCAGAACGGCCTGACCTACAACGTCCATCTGATCAAGAGCGAGGCGTCGCTCCACGCGTCCACGATCGGCGGCTGGCTCTTTCCGCTGCTCCTGCCTGACGTCCAGACGCCAGACCGGTTCACGCTGCCGCTGGCCGCGATGTGGGTCGTCGTGATCGTGGCGCTCCTGCTCCTTCCGGCCTGGTTCGCTCGGCGATCAGGCATCGCCACACGCTCGCGATCGTGGACGATCGTGGCCGCAACGACTGCCGTTGCTTTCGCGACAATCAGTGCGGCAGTCGGCACGGCGACCAGTACGCGCGGCCGTCCAGAGTTCACGTTGAACGCGGGCGACGCGCGCACGCGCCTGGTGCATGCCGCACTCACCCGCCACATGCCGATTCAGTGGTCGTCGACGAACGGCACGGTCGACGTGACCAGGTACTTTCCCAATGAGGATGGGACGGTCGCCGCAGTCAGGGTTCAGCCGGCGACACCGGCGGCCAAGGCGCCGACCGAGGTCGTGCTCGAGGTCCGCCGTCCCGGCAATCGCCCGGGCTGGGGTACGGCGCTCGTGGATTTCGGTGACGGATCGCCGCGTGTGCGGCAGCCGGTCGAGGACACGGCACGAATCGAACACGTGTTCGCCCAGGCGGGCGACTTTCATGTCTCGGTCGAGTTCGATCTCTGGGGCCTTGGCCCGCGAACTGTCGTCCATCGCCTCCGCGTGAGCGGCCGGTAGGCGCGCCGGCCCGGCCGGCTCGTGACGGCACAACGCAGTTGTCGGCGGGAAGCCACTAAAATGCCTGTTGTGTCGCCATTCAAACCGGGGCCCGGCCGTCCCAGGAAGTACGGCCGCGCTGCCCGCGCCGTCACCGTCACGCTGCCCGAAGACGTCCTGCATCGCCTCGCCAGCGTGCATACCGATCTCGGCCGCGCGATCGTCGCGCTTGCGGAACGGAATGGTCACGAACGAGCCCAGTCGCCGCGTCCGGCGGAAATCGCGAAGTACGGGAAGCACGGCATCATCCTCGTCACGCCTGCCAAATCGCTGAAGCGCCTGACCGGAGTCCAGCTCGTGCCGCTGGACAATGGCCGTGCGCTCATCTCGCTCGACCACGGTTACTCGATCGCCCACCTCGAATTGGACATCCGCGATGCACTCGAGAGCCGCTCCGTCGCGCCCGCAGAGCGCGCAGTGCTCGAGACGATTGGCGGCATCCTCAGGGACACGCGGCAATCGCGGGAGTTCACGGCCAACCCGCGCACGATCATCGTCATCGAACGACGGCGCGCGCGGCGCTCCGCTTGAAGCCCCGTCGGTCGATATTCCCGTAGAAACAAGGCCAGACACCACAGCCGTCACCGGTGCCGGATCAGATCCGACGTTCACCGCTCTGCGGCGGCGCAATTATCACTGCATAACCGATCCATCAGCTGCATTTATCGCGTAGAAATCATGGCGCTCTTCATTGCAAGAATGGCGCGGTCTGGTGCGGCGGAGGCTATCATCGCGTGATGCCGTCCAAACGACGCGACATGGGTCGAGAAGGCCCTGCTCTCCCACACCTCGCCTAGCAATGTGATGACCCCAGTAGCCGCGCTGATTGGGTTGCTCTTCGGGTTGCTGGTGTGGCGGGCCAAAAGAGCAAAGGCCCACGCCAAGCAAGGGCCGGCGGTGACGTCGAGAACCGCGGACGCGATCACCGAAATATCCACGCAGGCAATCGTGCTGGGATTGTGGTTCGCAGCGTGTTACGCCGTCGTGCGATTCATGCGATGGGCGTGGATCCTGGGCGTGCTGTTGAGCGCGGGCGCGTGTCGGTACGAGGCTGCGCCTGCCACCGTCGCGGAGGCCGAGCGGGACCGGGCCGAAGCGATTGAGCGACGGGACGCCGCGGCGTACTCAAGACTGACCAGTCCAGACCTGTATGTCGTGGAACGAGACGGGTCCGTGACGTCATACGGCGAGCGCCTCGCGGATGTCACCGAAGGCGATCCGGTGACGATGCGGCGTGGCGAAGCCCCGTTCACAGAACGCGTGTTTGGTGATCTCGCCGTGGTGTACGGTCGATCGAGATGGCAGCGTGCAGGCGAGGTCTACCACGATTACATCAGTCGGATCTGGGTGCGACGTGGGCGCAGCTGGCAACTCATCGCCATTCACGATACGGACATCTCCGATCCCATCAACACCGAATCGCCCACCTTCCACGAACCCGGGCTGCCTGTGCCGACGCTGCCATTGACGGGGACCCCACGCGCGCAGACGGCTGAGACCGACGTGCTCTCGGCGGTTCGCGACCAACATCGAGCGTATTGGAGCAAGGACCATGAGCGGTATCGCGTGATTGCTGGCCCGGACATGCTGCGGATTGCCGAGAACGGCGTCAGCACGCGCGAGGAGCTGATCACCGCCATGCGGGCGAATGCACGGTTGCCCGCCACACCGTCGGAACAGCGAGATCTTGGCGTTCGCATCTTCGGAAACGTCGCGATCGCGTCATGGCTGGACGTTGGGATCGGGCCGCGAGGGGACGTCGCCAGGACGCGATTCACGGTGATCCTTGGCTACCGCGATGGCGTCTGGCAAATGGTTCATATTCAGAGCAGCGGCGTGCAATCCTGAGCCGAGGCGATTCCGGTGCTAGGACCGGCGCGACGCGAGCAGCGCGGCGCCCGGCAGGTTGGCCACGATCCCGCTCAATACGATCAGCGTCGACAGCGCGAGCGCGTCGGCCGTGGGTACGCCGCGGGGCTGGAGCAGCCAGACGATCAGCCCCTGCGGCGCGCCAAACCCCGCCAGCGAAATCGGCATCATCAGCGCGATCAGACCCGCGGGCATGAACAACAAGTAGTACGAGAATGGCACGTTGATGCCGATCGCGACGCCGAGATAGTACGCCTGCATGATGCGCAGCAGCTGCACGCCGACCGACAGCGCGGAGACTGCGGCGATCGCCGCGCGGTGGCCGCGATAGGCGGCGAGCGCGTCCGCCAGGCGCAGCACCCGTCGTCCGACGCCAGTCTCGTGCGATGACGCCGGAATCGCGACGCGGATCCATCGATCGGCAAACAGCGTCGCGGCCGCGCCAATCACGAGCACGATGGTGACGACCGCGAAGACCGCGATGGAATTCTGCGCCATCTGGCTGCCGGCTACGGCGATCCCCACCAACGCAACGACGAGAATCGACAGCAACCCGAGCAGTCGATCGACCGCCACCGAGGCGACCGCCTCACTCCCCTGCTCGGTGCGGCGCGACAACGAGTACGCGCGCGCGGCGTCGCCTGCCATCGCGGTGTAACCGCCGACGAACGAGCTGACGAGGTAGATTGACGCGGCGCTGGACGCCGAGATCGCAGTTCCCCGAGCGCGCAGCAGAATGATCCAACGCCAGATCATCACCGCGCGATCGGCCGCGACGAGTGCCAGCACCAGCCCGGCCAACGGCCAATCGAGGCGCCGGATCGCCGCCAACGAGTCGCGCACGTCGATGCGGCTCAACAGCAGGGCCAGCACCGCGATCGTGATCAGCGCCCGGACCCACAGCGATCGGGTCAGCTTGGTGCCACGGTTCATGATTGCGGTGGCATTCGGCCGCGGATGCATCCCGTCCCGCTGCGTTGCTCGTCGGTCAAATACTCCCGGTATTCTCCCTTCTCGCGCCTTGCAGAACGGGCGGCTCCGCGCCCTCGGTGCTGCACCGCAATCACGAACCGTGGCACTGCAATCACTCGGTCGGCTTCTGTGCGACGAACTCGATCGTTTCGAAGAGGTTCTTGCGGACCTTGAACAACAGGTTTTCGGTACCGGTCCGCCGCGACAAGGTGTTGAGGCCGGGCACGTTGGTGAACAGGGCCGCCGCCGCGAGCAGATCGCGCTTGAAGCCGGTGGCGGCGCCGATGCTGCGGACGATGGCGCGCAGGTCGAAGCCGCCGTCATAGAGGAGCTGCTTGACTCGCCGCTCGGTGGTGACGAAGTTGTGCGTGTAGTCGACGTCCCAGAAGAACGTGCGTTCTTTTAGATAGTCGGGCACGACGACGAACAGCGTGCCGCCGGGACGCAGCACGCGCCGCGCCTCGGCGACGAATTCGCGCGCCGCGTCGATGCCCGACATGTGCTCGAGCACCTGATCGGCGTAGACGACATCAGTGCAGGCGTCTGGCGCAGGAATGGGCGGCGCCCAGCCCTCGATGATCTCGAGGCCTTTGCGACGGAGCTCTTCGATGAGGATGGGACTCGCTTCAACCGCGCGATAACGCCACCCGGCTTCGATGGCGCCCTGGGCGAGCGTCCCGTGGCCAGGGCCAATTTCGAGCATCTGGCCCGGCTGCGCATAGCGCATCAGCAGCCCGAGACGGGAGCGCTCCGTCCGGCCGCGCCGCGCGCGGCCGAACGTTGTGAGCTCTTTCTGTCGGTCGGAAAACCAGCGGTAGAACGTGCCAGCCATTCGTCGCGGAACTGGCGCGGCGAGCTAGGCGACGAACGGCCGTTTATGTCTGCCCACGGAAGATCCACTGCCACGTCTGGCCGATATTGCCCACGTCCACCGTCCTGCCGTACGCGCACGTCGGCGGATTCGGGTTGTTGGCCGCCGTGCCGTTGCATCCAGGATTTGGCAGGAAGAGCCGAGCGCGCAGGTCACCGCGCCAGCCGTTCTGCCAATCGGCGTCAACGGCCAGCAAGTCCCCGCGCGTTGCGGCGAGGGCCGCCGTCGATACCGTCGGACCGACGCCGCGAAGCTGGCGCACCGACTCGAAGTAGGCCTTCCACTCGTCAAGCGAGGAGTTTCGCGTCGGTCTCCCCACCTGCGGCGGTTTCGGCGTGAAGAAACGGCCGGTGTTCGACCACGGCCCGATGCCGGGCGGCAGCACCGCGCGCGCGCGCCACTTGTACGGCGAGTCGAACCCCAGCGTGACCGGCAGCTGGAATTGGGTGGTGTCGATGGTGTCGCTGCGCACCAGCGCGCCGGCATCGTCGGTGAGCTCGATCTCGTAGAAGAACGTCGTGTTCACGAAGTTCCCGCTCGCCGGTTCGAGGACGAAAATCGGCCGTTCGTTGGAGATGGTGTCGTTGTTGATGGGCGAAATGAGCCGTGGTGCCGTCGCTTTCAGGTTCGAGCCATCCGGGGCCTTGGCAAACGTGTTCGCCGGTGAGGGCGCCGGCGTCAACGGCGTTGACACGGAACACGCCAGCGTCGTTGCGAGGATACACACGGCGCTGCAGATCGTGGCCGACTTCAGCATTTCGTTCTCCGTAGTTAGAGGGTAAGAACTATTACCTGCACCCGGCGCCTTCGCACGTCGTCGAGCCACGCACGATCCATTGCCAGGGGCGATCGAGGTCACCAAGGTCGACTGTGCGATCGTAGAGCCTGCTCGGATTGCCGGTCGGTAGATACAGGCGCGGCCGCAGCGTGTTGGCGCTGGTGCGCTGGATCAGCACCTGCGCGGCGGTCAAATCCGGTTCCATCAGCTGCAGCCCGGCGATCGAGACGTTCGGGCCGGCGTTGCGCTGCGCAACGAGCGCGAAGAAGTAGACCCTGAACTCGTCGTACGACGCCCCAACGCCCGGTATTGCGAGCCTTGGGCTCAGGAACCGGCCGATACCCGAGAAGGGGCCGATCGAGGTGCCAGACACCGCACGTGCGCGCCACCGGTAAGCGACGTTGGTGCCCGTGTCGGCCTGCAATGTGTAGCTCGTCCCGTTCACCGTCGCGCGGGTGATCACCGCGCCGGCGTCGTTCTGCAGTTCGAACTCGTACTGCAGGTTGGCCGGTGCGCTCGTGAACTGGCCCGTGGCGGGCGAAATCGTGAGCACCGGGCGCTGCACCGTGACCGAGGTGTCGTTGATCGGCGACACGAGGGTCGGCGCACCCACCTTGAGGGTGGTGCCGTCCGCGGCGGAGCCGCCGCTGTTGCCGGCAGCCGGCTGAGGCGCCAACGGGGTCTGGACGCCGCAACCCATGGCGGCCGACAGGCTCAGGGATACAGCGAGAGTGACAACGAACAAGCTCGTGCGTGACATCGAAATCGCTCCAGCGTCTTGAAGGGGGTGCCCTGCGGTTGAGGTCCCGAAGAGCGGGAGGATTCTAACCGAGGCGCGCGTCAACAGGCAAGAAAAAACGAGCTCATCTTTAATCGACACAGCGGTTTACCGCAAACCGTAGAGCGCGGCATCCCTCGGTCCGTCAAGCGGCAACGCCTCCTGCGTCCCGAGGAATTTGGTCACCTCCGGACGCTGTTCGGCGAGCACCGACGAAATCAAGGTGACGAAGAACTGCGCCCCGTACCGGTCGTGGAGCTGGCGAATGACCTCCGGCGTGATCGATTCGGCGTCGAAGCTCCAGCCGCGGCGGTGGGCGTGGTACAGCAGGATCGGTGAGTTGCCGCCGTAGCGGTCGTACTCCACGGTGATGACCAGTGCGTCGGTCGGCGTGTTTTCACGCAGTTGCCGGCCGAGGATGATGGGACGTTGGTCCAGTGCGTCGGGTCGGAACAACTCACGCACCACACGGCTTTGCCGAAAGCCCACGAAGGCAATCGCGGTCAACGCCGTCGCCGAGACCAGCGGACCGATCGGCGACGGCGCGACGCGACGCAGCCAGGCGCCGTCGAACACAGAACGAGCGCCGAACCCGAAATACAGCGCCGCCGGCAGCAAGAGCGGCAATTGGTGGAACTCGTGATAGCGGTTGCCTTCGGCGGTCGCAAGGATGAAGACGACGACGGTGGCGAACCACACATCCACCATCAGCCGGTTCGGCATCCGGAACATCGCCATGCCAGCGAGCATCACGAGAGCCCCGACCGGTGTCAGATGCAGCGTCCACGCGCGCTCCAGCATCGTCGCGTAAAACTCTCTGTCGGTGATCTGGCTGAGCGTGGCCCAGTGCGACACCGTCAGCGTCGGCCCGGCGGCCGCCATGATGTCGGGGCTGTAGCCGCCCGAGGGATGCCAGATGGCTTCGCCCAGACCGGTTTGATGGAACAGCATGTCCGCATGCGCGTACCAGCCGATCGTGAGCAGCAGTACGATCGCCACGCCGGCGACGAGTGAGCGATCGCGCGCCGCCACCCAGCCCTTCGCGTGCCACGCCATCCATGCGATGGGCGCGAGGATGATGACCGCGGGAATCTTCACCATGCACGCGAGCGCCGCCGTCACCGTGCCCCATACGAGCGCGGATCGCTTCCCTTTCGTCAGGTACGAAACGAATCCCCAGACGCCGAACACCGAAAAACAGACCATCGGCGTGTCGGAGAGAAACGTCCGCCCGAAGAAAATCGCCGACGGCGAGATCGCATAGAGAAACGCCGCGCCTCGCCCGACCGCGCGGTCCCACAAACAGCGTCCGAGTCCGAACAAGCCGACGATGGTCGCCAGCGAGAATGCGATCGCAATCGCGCGGCAGATGACGTCGTGAACGCCGAACCAGCGGAAGAAGACCGCGCCCGTCCACTGCAGCAACGGGAATTCCATTCCGACGTATGTATCGCCGGCCCCGCCCCAATTCACGCGTGGATAGAGGATGTTGAGCGACATCTCGCTGAAGTTCCGCGCGATGTCGGCGTTCGTGATCTGCCGCCAGCTGTGTTTCTCCGCCATCGGCAGCTCGACGTACTGCAGGCGGAAGTACGCGCCGAGGATCAGGATCAGCAGCAGCGCCCAATCCGGGCGCGGCACGGTGATGCGGCGAAGCCAGCCGCCGGCCCACAAGATCCACAGCGCGAGCGCGGCGGCTGCCCCGAGCGCGATCGCCGGCAGCGGATCGATCCATCGCGCGGCCGTCACGCGCGACGACGAAGGCGCGTTCGTCCACAGCGCCCAACCCGGGACCTCCCAGACCGCTCGCGCCGGATCGCGGCCGAAGAGCCGCACGCCCCACGCGTTTTCCTGCGCCCACGCGAGGTTCATCGCATACGGACCGCCGATCTGCGTGTGCTCGACGATGATCGGATGGGCGCCGGCGGTGAGGCGGATGCGTCCCGTCTCGGTGTGATTGCCGCTGTTCTGCAACACGACGAAGCCGTCGATCGTCACCGTCGAACGGTCGTCGGACGTCGTCGAGAAGATGTACCAGTCGGTTGCGTCAGCGACGATGAAGCCGGTCCAGCGGACGGAGAATTTCGGCGGCGCCGATCCCCGCCACGCCTCGTCTATCGCGTGCGTCGAGATGTGGCGGTCCACGCGACGGTGAACGTCACGTCCCCACGCGCGATCGGCGATGTATTCGCCGGTGAGCCCTTGACCCGCATCGAGCGCGCTGCGTGACCACGCAGCAACGCCCGACACGAAGAGCAGAAGGAGAAAAAGGGGTCGTGTCAACGGCTGATGGCTGATGGCTCATGGCCGAAACGCTCGGGTGAACCCCGATGCTTCGCCATGAGCCATTTAGCCATAAGCCATGTCGCGAATGCTACGTCTGACCGCGGAATACCCAGATCCACGTCCCGCCCCAATCGCCGACGTCGACGGTCCGGCTGTAAGCGCACGCGGGTGGGCTGGGGTTGGTCGCCGACGGACAATTCGGTACCGGCAGGAAGATGCGCGGCCGTGGATCGCCGCGCCAGCCGTTCTGCCAGTCGGCGCCCATCGCGTTCAGCTCGGGCCGGAGCGCCCAGACCCCTTCCACCGACACGGTCGCTCCGATGCCGCGCTTCTCGATCAACGAGAAGAAGCACACTTTCCACTCGTCGACGGTCGCTTCGGCCGGCGATTTCGGGAACGAGCAGCCGCTGGTGCCGCTGCCCCGCGCCGGCGTCTTGAACGTCATCGTCGGCGACCAGGGACCCTTGTTGTTCGAGTCGAACGCGCGCACGTGCCAGAAGACCTGTTTGCTGACCGGCAGATCCTCCGGCGCATCCACGCCGGTTTGCCCCCTGCCATCTTCCGGGATGATGGATGCTGCCTTCTGCGCGAACGAGTCGGTGTCGGAGACTTCGACTTCGTACAAAACCTGATCGGGCGAGCCGATCTTCGGCGCGTTGACCCACTGGAACTTCGGCCGCAGGTTGCTCACGGTCGTGTTGTTGGCTGGCGCGACTGCCGCGGGCGGCTGGTAGATCACCGGCGCGAAGAGCGTGAACTGCGCTGCATCCGAGAACGGACTCGTGTTGGCGCCGTCCTCGGCGCGCACGTGCCAGAAGTAGGTGCGGTCTGTCACGAGGTTGTCGGGAATGCTGAATGTCGCCTGCGTCCCCTTGACCTCACCGAGACCGCCCTTGGCCAGCACGATCGTCTTGAACGCGACGTCCTCCGCGATCTCGATGAAGAAAGTCACAGGCCGCACGCCGTTGGACGACACGGTCGTCACCGTGAAGGTGAGCGGCTTGTCCGCGCCGACCTTCGCGCCGTTTGGCGGCTGCACGACTTGGGGTTGCTGAATGACGACGCCCGGTACCGGGCCGGCGACCGTTGGACTGAGAGGATCCGAGCTCCTCTCGAACGAGCACGACGCAGTGGCGATCGATACGGCAAACGACACGGCGAGGAGACCGGTGACACGGACAGACCTGGGGATCATGACCTCAAACCCACCCTTTTTAGCGAGCCAGGACGACGTATGACGAACGAAACGGCGTAGCGAACGACGTTGCGAAAGATCGAATCGGGAACGCGTCGAATGACCCGAGGGCTGGCACCCCGAGCCTGCAGCCGCCTGGGAGACGGCCGAGAACCGGCTACAGGGTAACATGATCGAATCCATTCGTGGCAACGGGGCAAACATCAAGGCACGCGCCAAGATCCCCGGGAGGTGACGTGGCGAGCGTTCCGCGCGAGCACGATCCGCGCATTACGGTGATCCAAAAGGAGCTGTTCGACGAACGCCGGTCGAAGCGGCAGCGCTACGCGGACCTCGTGGTCGGGAGACCGGGCTGGTGGGCCCTGATCAAATATGAAATCGTGATTACGCTTTCGGCGTGGGTGCCGGGGGCGCTTGGTTTATTGCTGCGCTCGCGCCTTTACCCGCTCCTGCTCGGTCACGCCGGCCGCGGCGTGACATTCGGCGTCGGCGTCGTCCTGCGGCATCCCCACAAGATTCGCCTCGGCGACCACGTGGTGATCGACGACTACTGCTGCCTGGACGCCAAGGGCTCGGAGAACCGCGGCATCGACATCGGCGCGCGTGCGTTCGTCGGACGCAACACCATCCTCAGCTGCAAAAACGGGGACATCGTGATCGACGAGGACGCGAACGTGGGTTTCAACGCGGAAATCTTCTCAGCGTCGCGCGTGCGCGTCGGCAGGAAAGTACTGATTGCGGCCTACACCTACCTGGTTGGCGGCGATCATTTGTACGACCGGACCGATATTCCTGTGCTCGACCAAGGCCGCACGGCTCGCGGCATCGAAGTCGATGATCACGCCTGGCTCGGCGCCCACGTCGTGGTCACAGACGGATCTCGTGTCGGCCGCGACGCCATCGTCGGCGCCGGGGCCGTCGTCGTGGGCGAGATTCCCGACTTCGCCATCGCGACCGGCATTCCGGCGAAGGTCGTGCGCGACCGTCGCGACGTGACTGTGTAATGTGCGGCATCGCAGCACTCGCGGCTCGAGACGGCGCGCGGCCGATTCCTTTGGCTGAGCTGGCGCCGATGGTGGCGACGCTCGTCCATCGCGGCCCCGACGAGGACGGCGCGGTCACACAGCCCGGCGCAGCGCTCGGCATGCGCCGCCTCTCGATCATCGACGTCGTCCACGGGCACCAGCCGTTCGGGAACGAAGACGGCACGATCCAGTCGGTCGCCAACGGCGAGATCTACAACTTCGAAGAACTGCGCCGCGATCTGATCGCGCGCGGCCACGTCCTGAAGACGCGCTCGGACATCGAGGTCATCCCGCACGCGTACGAGGAGTTCGGGCCGTCGTTCGTCACCCGTCTGCACGGCATGTTCGCGTTCACGCTGTGGGACTCGCGGACGCGCACGCTGATGGCGGCGCGCGATCGCGCCGGCGAGAAGCCCCTCTACTACGCGGAAACCCCCGGCGGTCTGGTGCTCGGATCCGAGATCAAGGCGGTGTTGCAGGCCCCTGGTGTCGGCCGGGACCTGGATCACGTGTCGCTCGATCAGTTTCTGACCTACGAGTACGTCATCTCGCCGCGGACGATCTTCTCGGGCATTCGGCGCCTGCCGGCTGCGCACTATCTGATCTATCGCGATGGACAGCTGCGCATCGAACGGTACTGGGACGCCGCATCAATCCCGGTCCGCACGTGGACCGAAGACGAAGCCGCGGAAGCGATTCGTGAGGTGATGGGCCGGGCGGTCGAGTCGCAGATGATGAGCGACGTGCCGCTCGGTGTCTTTCTCTCGGGCGGCATCGACTCCAGCACGATCGTCGCCTTCATGGCCGATGCGGCGCGGCGCAACGGCGCCACGGTCAACAGCTTCAGCATGGGATTCGCCGACGGCAGTTACAACGAGCTGCCGTTCGCCCGCGAGGTGGCGGAGCATTTTCACACCAACCACCGCGAGGGACAGGTCACGCCCGACATCGCGGGGCTCTTCGATCGCCTCATCGTGCACCTGGACGAACCGTTCGCGGACGTCTCCCTCTTCCCCACCTTCATGGTGTCGGAGCTCGCGCGGAAGCACGTCACGGTCGCGCTGGCCGGTGACGGCGGCGACGAATTGTTTGCCGGCTACGACACCTACGAAGCGCAGGCGCTGGCGACGCGCATCGAGCGCTTTCTGCCGGGGGCGGCGACGGCGGCTATCGCGCGCGTGATGACGCTGTTTCCGCCGAGCGACAAGAAGAAAGGGCTGTTGAATTCCCTACGCCGCTTCTTCGACGGCGCGGCCGATCGGCCAGCGGATCTCCAGCATTACCGGTGGATGACGTTCCTCTCCCCCGCTGCGAAAGCACAGTTGTACGCGCCCGACCTGCAGACGGCGCTCGCGGGAGCGGATACGTACCTGCCGGTCCGTGAGGCGCTCGGCGGGCCGCAGGACGATGCGTTGAATCGTCAGTTGTACGCGGACGTGTCGATCTATCTGGCGGACGACATTCTGACGAAGGTCGATCGCATGAGCATGGCGACGTCGCTGGAAACGCGCGCGCCGTTTCTCGACGTCGAGGTCATGGAGCTCGCCTTCTCGATGCCGAGCCGCCTGAAGATGAAGGATCGCGAGCGCAAATACATCTTGAAACGCGCGCTCCGCGGCATCCTGCCCGACTGCATCCTGCAGCGCAAGAAAGAAGGCTTCAGCATCCCCATGAAACAGTGGCTGAAGCGCGATCTCGCGCCGCTGATGGAAGAGTTGCTCTCCCCTGCGTGCATTTCGCGGCGCGGCCTCTTCGAGCCTGCGGCCGTGAGCCGGCTCGTGCGCGAGCACCAGATCGGGCGCGAAAACCACGCCCACACGCTCTTCCCGCTCATGGTGTTTGAACGCTGGGCGCGGGCGTTTCTGGATTGACGCGCTTGTAGATCGTCATCCCGGGATTGATCTTCGTCAGCGTGCTGTAGCCGGTTGATCCGTCGAAGGCGAAGCGCGCGGTGAACGGCATCCCCGCAAAAGAAAACGCGCGCGTCGACTCATACGCCGGCCGGTAGCCCAGCCGCCCCGCCTCGAGCTCGCGCAGCCCTTCGGACTCCGCCTGATTGCCCGAGAACCGCTCCGCCCACTGATCGTTGACGATGACGTACTCGTAGTCCGCGGACCGGATGGCCTCCCTGGTCGGCGACAGCAGCTGGACGAGGTGATCGTTGATCCGCGGCATCTGTTGGATCGGCCCGACGCGGCCAATCGTTGCTCCCGGCTCGACGTTGTTGCGGATCCAGGACTCGACCGCGTACCGCGAATCGCGCAGCATCACGGCGTCCACCGCGGCGACGTAGACGAGCGTGTACGCAAGCACGCCCGCGACGGCAACCTGCGCCCAGCGCCGTGGCCGTTCGGACAATCGCTCGAGATCCTGGACGAGAAATCCGCCGGCGAAGGCTAGCGGGATGAACATCGGCAGCAGAAAGCGGTCGTACAATGCGCGGACCTCGACGAGGAACGTGAGGTAGTACGACGCGGCCGGCAGCAGCAGCCACCAGAATCGCGGCCGAGCCGCCGTCGGCCGGACCAGCGCGAGGACGACACCACCGAGACACAGGAGGAATGCCGGCCACCCGAGCGAGAGGCGCGTCAGCATCCAGGTCATCTGCCACAAGCGCCACTCTCCTGCCGGCGTCGGCTCGAACGGGCTGTATGCGGACTTCAGCGTGACGAATCGCACGTGCTCCACGAACCCCTGGAAATTGAAGGCGATGTTCTGGACCAGCGCAAAGGTCACAACGGCAACGATCGCGGACACCGCGACCTTCTTCACGCCGCCCGTCGCGGCGTACTCCGCGCCGACGATGGCAAGCACGGGCAAGGCGAACAAACCAATGGCCTGATCTTTGGTGCACACCGCCAGCGTGGCTGCCACAGCGAAGATGACGTAGTCCACCATCGCCGCCCCGGACGCGATCCGCGCCAGGCACACCAGCGACACGCTGAACCAGAAGACGTACGGGACATCGACGTTGGCAACCTTCGCGTAGTACAGCATCGGCATCGTGAGCGCCACGAGGCACGCCGCAACCAGCGCCGCCCGCGCGCGATAGAAGTACGACGCCGACAGGTACACCATCAGCACCGTACCAACGGCCATCGCGAGGCTGACCAATCGAAAGAGCGCGACGCTGGCGAACGGGGCGAGTGATTCGGCATACGTGACCGGATCCAGCCAGTGCCACACCAGGAATGGCCAGGTCACGATCGTCAGCAGGTAGAAATGCCCGGGCGGATAGAAGTTCCACCAGCCATTCGCGAAACGGTGCCGGGCGAGATCGAGCAGGTCCTGCATCCGCATTTCATCGCCAGCCCAGCCCGGACCCGGCAGTCCCCATGTCATGCCGACCAGGTAGAGGCTAGCGGCGCCAATCAGGAGCGCAACGCATGCGGCTGGAAGACCGTCTCGGGCGTGGCGCCCGATGAACCATCGAGCGGCCGGGACGACGACGAAAACGAGAAGGATCGCGACCCAGATGATGATCCACACGGCCGGCAGGATCGTTCGGCTCGCGGAAAGGACGGCTCGGCGTCGCAGATCGGACGGCGACGGCTTGGTCGGGGACACGTTTATTCCAGTGAGCGGCGTGACTGGCACGGCGTGACCCCGCGCCCAGAACACGTCCATCGCCGCCGCGCCGCTGTCATGCCCTTCCTCGACTCGAACCGCATGGACGCCGCGTTCGAGGCGAACGTCGGCGGTGACTTGACGCAGGCGATGCGGGCCGCCGTTGTCGACGACAAGCCGGTCGTCCAGATACATCCGCGCAGCGTCACCCGAGAGCACCGCAAACCGGTACACGTCGCTCCGATTCAGGACCAGGAAGCCGTCCCATCGACCGGTGAACGGCTGGTCCACCAGCGGCCAGTCATGCTGCACGACAGAGGTCGAAATGCGGTCGTCGAGCGCCGTGACGACCGGGCGGTTGGACTGATCGGCCGCGGCGAAGTATCGCGCGGTGAAACCGGTGGGCACTCGGATGCGGGTCGTCGCGTACCAGAGGAGGCCCGTGATCAGGAAGCCCGAGATGACAAGCGCGGCTCGACGCGGCGTCAAGGACAGCACAACTTGCCGGGAGCGATTATCCTATACGCGCATGAACGATGGCGAAGTCGATCGCCGCATTGGGGAGCGCGATGCCGCCGACCGGCGCTACAACGACGCGCTGACCAACGTGGATCGTGCGCTGCCGCGTCTCGCCGAGAGCCAGCCGCCGCCTGTCCCCGGTGACTTGAGCATCGCGGCCATTCGCGATCGATTGGCCATCCTGCCTGCGCAACCGCCTGTAGCCTCCGGTCTGCGTGGACGCCTCACGCGTTTCGTGTGGCGGCTTGTCGCGCCGGTGTTCACGCGTCAGCAGGAGCTCAACGCACTGATCGCCGCGCATCTCGATCGCCTGTCGGACGCGGTCCGCCGGCTCGCGTCCGCCCTGCCGGCCGCTCAGGCGTCGCAGCGAGCCGAGCTCGAAGCATTCGTCTCGTTCAACTCGATCCTCGTGCAGTACCTGCAGCAGATCACGCCGTACATCGATACGAAATCGCGCGCGCTCGAAGCGTCGCTCGACGAGGTCCGCATGGCGGCGACCGCGGCTCACCGCGCGGCCACTGCAGCCAGGCGCCAACTCGATGCCGGTGCCGCGCCGGCCGCATCTGCGCCATCGCCGGCGCCGGTCGCCAGCGAACCGCGCACGCTTGGTGCCGGCTACGTCGGGTTCGAAGATCTGTTTCGCGGCGCACCGGAGGTGATCCGCGCGCGACAGACCGACTACGCCGACCGTTTTGCGGGCGCGTCAAACGTGTTGGACATCGGCTGCGGTCGCGGAGAATTCCTGCAACTGCTGCGCGAGCGCGGGGTCACGGCGGTGGGCGTCGATGCCAACGCGGAAATGGTCGACGAGTGCCGGACGCGCGGGCTGGACGCGCAGCATGCGGACGCGCTCGCCTACCTGGCCGGATTGGCGGACGACAGTCTCGGCGGGCTGACCGCGCTTCAGGTCGTCGAGCACTGCGAGCCCGACTATCTCGTGCGCCTCTTGAATACGGCGTTTGCGAAGCTACGTCCGGGCGCGACGATCGTGCTCGAGACGATCAACCCCGCGTGCTGGGTCGCGTTCTTCGAGAGCTACATCCGCGACATCACGCACGTGCGTCCGCTCCACCCCGACACGCTCAAGTTTCTCGTGGTCGCCGCCGGGTTCGAGCGGGCGGATGTGCACTTCCGATCGCCGATCGCCGAAGGCGGACGTCTGCAACACGCGCCGACCACCGGATTGCCGGCCGGCGTCGCCGAGCTGGCCCAGGCGGTCAACGCCAACGTGGATCGGCTGAACGAGCGGCTGTTCACGTTCCTCGACTACGCGATCATCGCCATCAAGGGCTGACGACGCGCGCGCGTCGTTCTGGTTCAACAGAAACTTCCACGACAGAGACAGGCCGACCTCGTGGTCCCCGGTTTTGTCGCTGCGCCACGTGCGATCGACCTTGGCCTCGATGACTGTGTGATGGATTGAGCCGAGATCAATCTTTGTGAGGACCGGCACGTCCGCCGACAACTTCATGTCCACCGCGACCTGGTTGTTCACCTTGACCAGCGCGCGCACCGGGTGCTGGCTGATGTCAGGATGCTCGGCGCGCACGGTCAACATCATGATCGGACCGCCGACCGGAATGGCCGCGACGCCGTGCTTCTCGGTCCACAGCATCACCCCGTCAGGCGGTTTCTCGGGCGGCGCGTAGACGCCGTATGCGTACGGCCAGAAGTCCTCCTGCGTGCCGGCCCGCAGCGGCGGCCGCAGGCTCCACTGCGCGTCGACGACGGTCGCCGTGAGATAACCGCCAAGCACCACCACGATGGCGATCCACGCGAACGCACCGAGGCCGCCAGGCGACCAGACGCGATCGCGATCGACGAGCCGGACGTACCAGAATGCCAACGTCCAGAACGTGAGCACGACCGGCAGGCTCTGCGCCGGCATCCCCATCAGCGACGCCAGGCCGATTGAGACCAGCGCGCCCTTGAGCGCCGCCGCCGGTACGTTCCGCTCGCCGCTTCCGGACGACCGCGCGAGAAAACCGACGAACAACAGCGACCAGACGATCAGCCCCGCCGCGCCGAGCACACCCATCTCCACCAGGTTGTGCCGCCACCAGTTCTGCGCGTTGTCGGGCGGCACTTCGTGCAGGTGCAGGCGGATGTAATCCGCGCCCATCAAGTGAAACATCCCGATGCCGATCCCAGCCGCCGGATGCTGCCCGATCATCTTCGCCGCCGCGCCGCCATAACTGCTGCGATCCCAGAATTCGTGGATCAACCAGTCCACGCCGGCATCGCCGGCGAAGGTCGGCATGTAGCGGAACCGATAGAAGGGACCTTTGTTGGGCAGCGCGAGCGCAATGCCGACGGCGGCAACCAGCGCGATCGCCGCATACGTCAGTTCCTTCCTGCGCGCGCGAAATCCGCCTGCGCTGCGGATCACGGCGAGTCCGATGGGCACCAGCGCGATGAGGGCCGCCAGCAGCGCCGTCCGCGATCCGGTCATCCACAGACCGGCCCAGCACAGGAGCGCACCTCCGACAGCGAACCAGCGCAAGCGTTTGTCCTGAACGAACGCGAGAAGCCCCGCGCTCCAGAGCGCAGCGATCATCCCGGTCGCATTCGCGTCGAGCAACGGGCCAGCCGCGCGGCCCATCGACGGCCACACGCCGCCGCTTCTGAACCCGAGGTCGAAGGCACCTTGGTAGAAGGCCAGCAGCGCACCGATCACCGCGCCGATCGCCAGCGGGCGCGCGATCCATCGTCGCAGCTCGTCTTCGCTATCGACCGTCGCGCGACGGCACAGCCAGTCGAACCACAGCAAGCCGGTCAGGTTCAGGACGACAACATCAGCGATCCACGCCACCATCATCGTCGGGCTGCCGCCGATGCCGGTGTTCGACACGTGGTAGCGCTCGACGAGCGCGAGCGACTCGAAGTCCATCTCGCGGAATGCGACGAGCGGCCAGCCCACGGCGACAGCGAGCGCCCACAGGACGAGCGCGAAGCGCCATCGGCGCGGAAAGTTCCATTGCAACGTGCCGGCATCCGACGCCAGACCGGCGAGCGCGGCGCTCCAGATGAGGAAGAACGGCGGCAGAAATGGTCGGCTCGTCGCCGCAACGAAAAGCACCGGAAACCAGTACGCGAGCAACAGAATCGTGAAGGCGGTGTGCCGCGGACGGAACCGGCCGCCGACGGCGCCGGCGATCGCCGCCAGCGCTGTCACGAAGGGCACAGACGAATCGAGGAAGCGTGCGTGCCAGCTCTCGAACGCGAGCGCACCGGCCAGCGACGCGAGAACGAGGAGCTTCGTCAGCTTTGCCAAGGATCAATTCGAGTATGCCACGTCGAACCGCTCACCGTGGCATCTCGATCCAGCAGCCGAGCAGACGCCGATCGGTCGATGCGGGATCGAGTGCGGCCGGCACGAAGCCGTCGCGAACGACGACGTCGAGCGGCGCCAGCCGCGATCCGAGATCCGGCTGCGCCGCGAGCGGAACCGAAACGTGATGTGAGCCGCCAGGTTCGATCGTGAATTGTTCGGTCCACCCAGGCATCCGCAGCGTCACCTGATTCGCGATTGGCCCGCAGCGGATGTCGGCGTCGAATGTCGCCGGCGTGCCAGCCAGCGCCGCGATGCTGACGCGCGTCGTCGCTCGTCCGTGCGTCCAGAAGCCCGACGACTCGCCGGTTGTGGTGTCGTCGTGGAAGTACGCGGTCAGCGGACCATACCGCGTCGCGCCCAGGATCGGCGGCCGCCGCGTGCGGCGGCTTGCGTCAACGACGCGCAGCGGCGCGACCGAGAACGTGCCGTCGTCCAGGCCGCCGTAGGCGAGCGCTCGAGGGCCGGCGAGACTGGTGTCGAGGGGCAAGACGATGGTCTGCGTCCACTCCGGTCCCTGCACCTGCCATCGATCGACCGGCTGTCCCACACGACCGATCTGCAGGCCGATCGCGCCGTCCTGGCCGCTGGTTAGCGGCGGCCGTTCGAGCTTCAGCCGATACTCCCCCGCCGGCAGCGTAAATCGCGCGTTCCACAATAGGTCGACCGGTTGGCGACCCTGTCGCTCTTCCGGCCGCACGACGAGCGACGCATGCGACAGTGCCTCGGCTGCAGATATCCGCCGCAGCGGATCGTAGGCGAGGACGATTGGCCGGCGCTGCGCGTCGAACTCGTCGAGCAGCGGTACGCGCGCGCGCGACATGGGGTTCACTGTGGCAGCTGCGTTCGAGGGACGCGTCGCGGTGGCGAGCACTACAGCGCCCGCCGCGCCGATCACGAGCGTCGCCAGCGACGCCGCGCCGAGCCCGCCGCGAGCCACCCGGCTCGTCATCCACGCGACCAGGCCGGTCAGCATCAGCCAGTCGAACGTACGCAGGACTGCTCCGGCGTAGGTCTGGTCGAGATTGATGTAGCTCGGAAACACCGTGGTCAACGGCCACGTCGGCGACATCCACTCGAGCATCGTGGACGCTCCGTCGCGGCCGTTCTGGATCAGAGTGCCCTGCTCGCGCGTCACAACCGCGACCGCGAGGGCGATGCTGATGGCGAGCAGCGCCTGACATGTTCCGCGCGCGGCAGGGCGGGCATTCGTCGCCGCGAACGCGCAGGCGATCGGGATGGCCAGCAGCAGAACGCCCGAGGCGACTGGCCGTCCAGGCGCCGCGCTGCCGCCCCACCAGATGTGGAAACCACCGACGGTAACGAGCAGCGCGCCGAGCACGAGCGTGATTTCTACGGCGCGCCCTGCAGAGTCGACGCCGGACCGCAACATGAGCAGCAGGCCGGCGAGCGCCACCATGAGGACAGGCGCGTAAGCGACGATGCCGTATTCCTGATCGAACAACAGCCCCGGCGCGCCGTGCGCGAGGTTGCGGATCGTCATCGGTTCCGAGTAACCGTACGGCGCCGACGGCGAGAAGGTGCCCCAGATCCAATAGAAGAAGGCGAACCACGTCGTGACCAGGATCGCCGCGGGCACGGCCATCACGATCAGCGCTCGCAGGTTCCAGCGCGCACGTGCGGCGAGGACGAGCGCGATCGCCGCGGCCATGACCGCGTACTTCGTACTCAGCCACGGCAGGACGCCGATGGCGATGCCGCGCGTCACGAGCATGCCGGTCGTCGTCGAGTCGGGTCGCCACGCCAGCGCGACGAGCACGGCGAGCGCGCCGGGGATCTCCGGGTAGACAGTGAACGAATTGAAGAGGAACGGAGTTGTCATCGCCGTCGCTGCCCAGCTGAACGTCGCCGCCGATTGCGATCCGCTGACCTCATGCGCCCACATCCAGATGAGGGTGGCGGCAAGGCCGGCCATCACGACGAGCATGGCGACCACGCCGCGATAGCCTCCGAGCGCAAACGCCGGCATCGACAGAATCGGCAGTCCGACGGGGTGGATCGAATAGATCTCGCGATCCTTGCCGCGCGTCAGGTAGTCCGGCCGCAGCTGCAGCGGAAAGTACGCGCGATAGTCTCCGCGTTTGTGGTTGTTCTCGATCTTGAAGTCGTGATCGAGGAGCAGGCTTTGCGTGATGACGAGATAGTGCGGCTCGTCGCCGCTCGGATACTGGACGGTGGTCGTCATGCGCCAGGCCACGGCGCCGAAGATCGCGACGCTCGCGAGGAAGATCGTCAGCGGCGCGCGCGCGAAGATGTGCTGCCACGCGAGCCCGGCAAGCGCTCGGCTCCCGACCAGCCAGAACACCGCGATCCACAACACCTCACGCGCCGGTCCACCGAGGCCGCGCAGGATGGGCAGACGGTCCGGAAGCCACGGGAGGTACGGAAGCGCGAGGAGCCCGAGCGCGCACAACGGCAGCACGACGTCCGCGTCGCGTTCGCCGCGCGAGCCTGCGACCGCTAACGCGATTGCGAGGACGACAAAGGCGGCGAGTTCCCACCATGGCGGCAGCATGGCGACACGCATGACGCCGCCGGATCCGGACGCGATGTCGAGCAGGGCGCGCGAGAAATAGAGGCCGATGGCGGTCAGCAGCAGGGCGCTGAGCCAGCGCAGGCGAATCATCGGGATGGAGACAGTCTACGGCAGCTCGATCTTTTTCCAGTCTCCAACCGCCAGCTCGCGGGCGGCGAACTGGAGGATTACCAGTCGCTTGTCGCGGAGGCGATCGGACCCGGAAGCCATGTCCTGCCGCAGCCGCTCCCGCGTCGCATACGCGGCCGCGTCGTTCTGCACGATGCGGTCAACCGGACGATCGAGTACGCGGGCGAGCTGCTCGACGAAGCCGGCCGAGTCGCCCCACCCGAGCGAGGAAAGCGAAAAAATGTTGCTGAAGCTGTCGCCGAGCACGAGCACATCGGCCGATCGCACCGGCCGCCACGGCTGGCCATCCGCAGTGAGCACGCGATGGACAGTCACCGTCTCCGGCCGTCGAAGCGGGTGCCCATCGGGCAGATCCAGCATGGCGGCGATGTCGCCCATGTTGGAGATCTCCCGCGGTTCGACCTGATACTGCTCGCTCGGTGCACCCGACAGCGGGACTTCGCGTTGAATGAACTGCCCGAGCAGCGTCGCCGCCTGTTCCATCGCCTCTGGCCGCCAGTGGGTGTCCTTGGCGAGATAGCCGGTCGTGGATCCATCGCGCTGGGCGAGCTGCTCCGCCACGTCGAAGACGGTCACGTTGTTGCGCCGAAGGTCGTCGAGAAGCGCGCGATAGGAGGCGTTGTGTGCCGGCGCAGCCGTGTGCCCGCTGGCCAGCTTCTCCGGATGCATTTCCGGCTTGACCGGCGTCGGCATCACGATCAGCGCGATGCCGCGGCGCTCGAGTTGCTGCTTGAAGTCGATCAGCGCGATGCGCGGATCGGGCTGCGGCCGGTCGTTCCACTCGCGCTCGCTCTCCTGGCGGCGGCGCATCGTGCCCGGATCGAGAAATCCGGCGCCCAGCACATACTCGACGTCCGGCCGGTAGAACAGCCACCCATCGTGCCCCTGGTAGACGCGCTCGTTGCCGACGCCCAGCGCACCGCTGAGGATCGCCTGCGCCGGCGAGCGGAGCGTTGCAAACACCGGACTCTGGTCGGCGAGATCGTCCTCGAAGGTCCGCAGGCCGGCGAGCACGGTCCGATTGGCCGCCACCATGGTGTCGATGGCACCGGCTTGCTCGCTCAACTGACTCACGCTGGCCCGCACCTGCCCCGGCAGCGCGGCCAGCGTAGACCAGGCGCTCGACCCGGTCGAATGCATCACGTTCGCGGCCACGTCCACCAACGCCGGCGTGACGATCAAGATCAAGAAGATCGCGACGAGCCCCAACGCGGTCCGCGGCTGAATCGTCGTCTGCCCGACTTCGATCTTCGCGATGTCCTCTCGCGACAGTGCGTGGGCGGAATGTGTTTCGATTGCCACGATCAAAAGATGAAATAGATGAACGGGTTGTACGCCTGCGTCATCAGCACGACCGCCGCGACGATGAACAGCGCAACCGCGGTCGCGGCCTTGGGCGCCGTCAGCGTTCGGCTCCAGTCCCACGTTTGCGGGCATGTCCAGGTAATCAGCGCCGCGGTGATCGCCGTCAGTGCGTAGTACGGCTGATACACGATGCCGCCGATGAGCGCCGACCCGGGAGCGGGGTGACCAAGCCCCGCCATCGACGCGAGGTAGCGTGCTGCGGACGACAGGTCCGGCGCACGGAAGAACACCCAGCCCACGAGCACGAGCAGGAACGTGAACGCGACGCGTGCGGGCGCGGGCAGCCATCCATACGGCGCCCGTTTGCCCTGCAGGCGTTCGAGCGCGAGCAAGACGCCGTGGAACCCACCCCAGACGACGAAGTTCCAGGCGGCGCCGTGCCAGAGGCCGCCGAGGAGCATCACGATGAAGAGATTCAGATAGGTGCGCGCCGGGCCCCTGCGGCTGCCGCCGAGGGGCACGTAGAGGTTGTCGCGCAGCCAAATCGACAGCGACAGATGCCACCGCCGCCAGAACTCGGTGATCGACTGCGACAGATACGGCGAGTCGAAGTTCTTGGGAAAGACGAAGCCGAACATGAGGCCGAGGCCGATCGCCATGTCGGAGTAGCCGCTGAAGTCGAAATAGATCTGGAAGGCGTAGGCGATGGCGCCGTACCAGGCGTCGAAGGCGCCGAGCGACCCGGCGCCGAACGCCACATCGGCGATCTTCCCGCAAGGATTGGCCAGCAGCACTTTCTTGGCGAGCCCGAAGGCCAGAAATGCGACGCCGCGCGCGAACTTGCTGGACGTGTGCGTTCGCTCCCGCAGCTGATCGGCGACTTCCTGAAAGCGGATGATCGGCCCCGCCACGAGCTGCGGGAACATCGTCTCGAACGTCATGAAGTCGATGATGTTGCGGACCGCCGTCGCGTCCCCCCGATAGACGTCGATGGCATAGCTCATCGACTGGAACGTGTAGAAGCTGATGCCGAGCGGCAGCGCGATCCGCAGCGTCGTGTCGAGGCCGAGGTTGCCGGCGCCGAGCGACGCGATCACGCCATTCCAGGAATCCACGGCGAAGTTGAAGTACTTGAAGAAGCCCAGTAGCGCCAGATTCGCGCACATCGAGACCGCGAGTGCGCGGCGCTGCAGCGACGTGCGAGGGCCGCCGGGCTCGAGCTGGACGATCTCGTCGGCCCAGTGGCGCGGGCTGCCGAGCACGATCACGAGCCCCGCGACGTAGTCGATCATCGTCGACAGGAGCAGCAGCAGCGAGAACAGCGGGTTGGTCCAGCCGTAGAAGACGTAGCTGGTGATCGTGAGAGTCAGATGCTGCGCGCGGCGAGGCACGACGTAGTACAGCGCCAGCACAGCGGGCAGAAAGTAGAACAGGAACAGCGGTGAACTGAAGACCATCGAGCGGCGGGTTCGCGCGCGTCAGCGGCGCGCGACGTCGTAGTAGAGCGGAAGGTCGGGCATGCCGCTGCCTGCAATCACGCGTTCGCCTTCCAGTTCGGGATGCGCGTCGTAGCGCTCGAGCGTCAGGCGCGCGGCGGCGCCAGCCGTGCGCTGCCGCGCCTCGTCCAGCACGCGCGCGTCGCGGATCGCCCACTGCGCGACGAGAATGCGCGGCGACTTGTAGTCCCCTTCAAGCACTTTCACGACGTCGTAGACGCTGACGACGAGCGCGTTGCGGTACGGCGCAATCGATCGCGGTGTTGGAATGATCCCGGCGGTGGCGAGTCGAGCGTCGACGACAACCGGACCTTTCGCCGGCGCAGCGTCCGGTTTCTTCGCGGCCGTTGCCGTGCGTGCGATGTCAGTCGGGTACGGACTCGCCGCGCGATCCACCCAGATGTCCGGGTATGAGTCGCCCGCGCCGTTTTCAGTCGCGCGGGCCCAGGCCTCCACGCGGGTGTAGTCGGCGCTGAAGCGGCCCAGGTAGATCTCGGCCTGCGTGCCGCCGCTGCGCACCTGATTCGCGCCGCCACGGTTGTAGGGACCCGAAAGCGCGACGAAGCGCGGATGATTCGCCCAGCGCGGGTGATACACCTCGGGGTTTTCGAACCCGGGCGCCTTGTTCAGCGGCACCATCCAGCGGCGATTGTTCGACTGGTCGATGATGTTGACGTTGCGATGCGATCCGTCGAAGAACCAGAACAGACCGGAACCCGCGTCGCGAAATGCCGTCCAACATCCTTCGCCGAGAATCCGCAGATCGCCGTTGGGCAGGCTCGCCATGCCCGCCTTGGGCCACGGAAAGAGACCGCCAGCCGTCCGGCCGTCACCCGACACCTGGAACGTGTCGCCGCTGACGAGCGTCTTGTTCCAGACCAGCTGCTTCGCGTTCGGATCGTCGACCGGGAATCGCGATACGGTGGAAAAATCAAAGGGCGACTTCGGCGTGTTGCCTGTCCCGACGTACACCCAGTCGCGATTGTTCGCGGTTTCGATCCACACCGCGAGCGCGAACCCCGCTGTCAATTCCCGCTTGCCGCTGCCGTCCCAGTTGACGACGAAAACTGTGAGATCGTTGGGATCTTTGCCGTGGCTCGTGTAGAGGATGCGCTTGCCGCCGCTGATCAGCAGCGGCTTGAGGTAGCTGCCCTTCTCCGTCAGGATCGTGCGCTCGCCTTTGCCATCGTCGGTGTCGAGCCCGAGCAGCGTGAGGTTGCTGCCAGCCGCGTACGGATCGGTGCCGTCGCCCTGCACCCACACGAGCCGCGTGCGCGCGCCGGTCAGACCGAAGACGTTCGCCGACGTGCCGCGACGCGTCACCGCGGCGGGCGTGGGCGCCTTGGGCGCCGTCGCCGCTGAAGTGTCGATCGCGGCGGAGGCGGCGGCTTCCATCGACGGCGCCGCGCTCTCGCGGCACGCGGCAGCGAAGAGGCACAGCGTCACGATCGTGAGCCGGAACACCGTTGGCATGGTTGAGGTCGTCCAGACCCGGACGTGCGATCAGTGTAGCAGACGCGGTACAATCGGACTCATCCATCGAACCTCATGAATGTGCTCGTGACCGGAGCCACTGGCTTCACGGGCGGGCATCTGGCACACGCGCTGCGGCGCCGCGGACACGCGGTGCGCGCGCTCGTCCGGCCGCGCAGCCGCTCGAAAGCCACCACGCTCGAACACGCCGGCATCGCCATCGCGGAAGGCGATCTGCTCGACGAGGACTCCGTTCGTCGCGCGACGGAGGGCATCGACGTCGTCTATCACATCGCCGCGACCTATCGCGAAGCGGGCCAGCCGCCGTCCGCGTACATCGCGATCAACATCGACGGCACGCGTCACGTTGTCGAAGCGGCGCGTGCGGCTGGCGTGAAACGGGTCGTCCATTGCAGTACGGCCGGGGTCCACGGGCACGTCGAACGGCCGCCGGCGAACGAGGACGCGCCGCTGGCGCCCGGCGATCAATATCAGCGGACGAAACTCGAAGCCGAGCAACTCGCGCGCGACTTCGGTCTCCGTCACAATTTGGACGTCGTCGTCGCGCGCCCGGTCGGCATCTATGGGCCGGAAGACATGCGCTTCCTGAAAATGTTTCGCGGGATCGCCCGCGGATATTTTCCGATGCTGGGGCCGGGCAAGGTCTTCTACCACGTCACCTATGTGGACGACGTGGTGGAGGGGTTGCGGCTGTGCGGCGAAACCGCGGCGGCGGCGGGTCGCACGTACTTGTTTGCGGGTCCGAAGTACACCACGCTCAAGGATCTGGTGGCCACCATCGCGCGTGAACTGCACACGTCTCCGCCGCGACTGCGATTGCCGGTCTGGCCTGTGTGGCTCGCCGGCGCGCTGTGCGAGGGCGTGTGTGTCCCGCTGCGCATCGAGCCGCCGATCTATCGCAGGCGCGTGGACTTCTATCGCAAGAGCCGCGCGTTCGACACGACGCGGGCGCGCCAAGAACTGAAGTGGACGCCCGCGGTTGAACTCGAAATGGGCATCCGCCGCACCATTGCCTGGTATCGCGAGCGCGAACTCTTGTGACGCGCCTCAACGTCGTTCACATTTGCGATCACCTCGGGTGGGCCGGCACGCGCATCCACGGCGTCAAGCGGCTGTTTGCGTGGATGATGCCGCGCTTCGATCCCGAGCGATTCAACGTCTCACTGATCAGCCTGCGGCATCCGGACACGTCGCCAGACACCCTCGAATCGCAGGGGATCCCGGTCACGTACCTGAGTCGATCGAAGTTCGATCCGATGACGCTGCCGGCGCTGCTCACCGAGCTCGATCGACGGCAGGCGGACATCTTGCACATGCACGGCTACGGCGCGACCACATTTGGCCGCCTGGCGGCGGCGCGCCGCGGAATCCCTGCGATCGTGCACGAACACGCGAATCTGACCGACACGCCGTGGTTTCAGAAAGCCGCGGACCTGTGGCTGCGCCGCTACACCGACGTGGCGATCGCGGTGTCGCGGTCCACGGCGACCTTCGTCACCGGGGCGCGGCTGATCCCGTCCGAGCGCACGCACGTGGTGTATCTGGGTGTGCCGCTCGCAGAATTCAGCCGACCGCGGACAGACGAAGAAGTGCGAGCTGCGCGGGCGCGGCTGCAGATTCCGTCTCACGTGTTCCCGGTCGGGACCGTGACGCGGCTGATGCCGTCGAAGGGCAACGAATTCCTGGTCGCCGCCACGGCCGATGCGGTGCGCCAGATGCCCTCGCTGCGCGTCTACATCGCCGGCGAAGGCGATCTGCAGGCGCCGCTCGAAGCGCAGGCGCACGCGCTGGGCCTGGGCGACCGTCTCGTGTTCATTGGCTTTCAGCGCGACGTCGCCGAGGTGCTCTCCGCGCTCGAGATCGTCGTGTTTCCGTCGCTCTGGGAAGGCACGCCGCTGACGGCGTTCGAAGCGCTGGCCATGGGGAAACCGATCGTTGCCACCGACGCCGACGGCCTGGCTGACATCCTCACGGGCGACGTGGACGCGCGCATCGTGGCCCGTCGTAACGGCCCGGCGCTCGCGAAGGCGATCGTCGATCTCGCCGGCGATCCCGCCGCGCGCGCCGCGCTCGGCGCCAACGCCCGCCTGACGGGCGCACGCTATGATATCGACGTGTTCGTGCGAAAGATGGAGCGGCTCTACGAATTGCTGCATCGATCGTCTCGCTCGACCCGGCGGGCGGTCATCCCGCGCGCCGACCTCGCCTTCCTTGGCGACGCTGAGCCGGCGTCGTGACGTCGGTGATGCCCCGCGATGCGTCGGCGACCGCCGGTCGATCCGTCGGCCCGCTGGCGACGCTCCTGGTCGGCATCGCGCTCCTCGGTTTCGCGCTGTCGGTTGATTTCCCTCGCGCCGCCCATGGCTTCAAAGGCGACGAGGCGACGTACTACAGCCTCACCTACAGCCTCGCGCAGGACTTCGACTTCGCCTTCACGCGCGCGGATCTCGTACGCGTGTGGGACGAATTCCCCACCGGACCCGAAGGCATCTTCCTGAAGCGCGGGCGCCGCGTGACGCTGCGGCGCGCTGACGCGTTTCCCTGGGTCCGCATCGGCAAACCGTACGTCGTCGACCGATTGTTCTACGGGAAGTCGTTCATCTATCCGCTCGTCGCCGCGCCGTTCGTGCGGCTGTTCGGCACGAACGGGTTCCTGGTCTTGCACGCGCTGCTGCTGACGATCTGCTTCGGCGCGGGTGTCGCCTGGCTCGAGGTGCGTGGATCGCCGCCGCCGATCGCGGCTGCCTACACGGCAGCATTTCTCGGCGTGTCCGTCGTGCCGGTCTATTTCGTCTGGCTGACGCCGGAGCTGTTCAACTTTTCGCTGGTGTTCCTCGCGTTCTTCGTCTGGACGTACAAGGAAAACGTTTCCGCTGAAAACGCCCCACGCCTTTCACGAGTGCTGCGTGGCGCGACCTCCGACTATCTGGCCGCCGCCTTGCTCGGGGTCGCCACTTTCTCCAAGCCGGTGCACATCGTCCTGATCGGACCCTTGGTCGCGCTCGCGCTGTGGCGCCGCCAATGGGGGCGCGGCGTTCGGATGTTTGCGGTGTTCGTGGCGGCGACCGCCGGGCTGTTCCTGTTCAACTACGCGACGACCGGGGATGCGAACTATCAGGGCGGCAACCGCAAGACGTTCTACGGCTACACCGGATTTCCGTTTGCGAACGCACGCGAAACGTTCGAAACGACCGGTCAGGCGCGCGCGACCGACGGGGTTCCGCTGGACATCGTGGTGACGAAGGACGCGCCGACGGTGTTCGGCTACAACCTCGCGTACTTCACGATTGGACGGTACAGCGGGTTCGTGCCGTACTTCTTCCCCGGCGTCGTGTCGTTGGCATTGTTCCTTGCGGGCGCGCGCCGCAGGCCTCTGTGGCAGTGGCTGACCGCCGGCGCGGCGGTTGCCGCAGCTCTCGGACTCGTCTTGTACATGCCGTACACGTACTCTGGTGGCGGCGGCCCCGTCGGCAATCGCTACTACCTGAGTTTCTATCCGCTGTTTCTGTTCGTGACGCCAGCATTGTCGCTTCCGCTCGCGCCGGTCGTGGCGCTTGCCGTCGGCGCGCTGTTCACGGCGCCGCTCGTGATGAACCCGTTCGACATGTCGTTCGACCCGGGTGCGCACGCGAAGTCGGGGCCGGTTCGCATCCTGCCGATCGAGTTGACGCAGCTGATCGATCTGCCGGTCAGCGCGAAGCCGGATCGATCGCGCATCAGGCTGGCGGGCGATCCGCCGATGCTGGGGTACTTTCCGGACGACAACGCCTTTCGCGAAGAGGGCGATTGGTTCTGGGTGCGCGGCCGCTCGCGCGCCGATATCATTCTGCGCGCGCCCGCGATCGACGATGAGCGTGGCACGGGACGGCCGATTCCGATCCGTGAGCTGACGGTGCAGATCGAGAATGGCGCGAAGCCAAACCGTGTACGCATTCACACAGGCGGCGACAGCCTGTCGATTCCACTCGCCGCCGGAGAAGCGAAAACCGTGACCCTTCGCCCCGGGACCGGCCTTCCCTACCGGCCTCTCACGTTCCCGACCAACTATCTCTATTCGATCAGCATCTCGAGCGAGGCCGGGTTCGTGCCGTTCCTCGAGACGCCGGAGTCGACCGACAGCCGTGTGCTCGGCGCGCGCGTCCGGCTCGTACCGACGTACGACCGTGGGCTGTAGATGATCGCCGCCGCTGCCCTCGTGCTCGGCGCGGCTTTGCTCGTCTGCCTCCGCGCGATTCTGCCGCTGTCGTCAGCATTCGTGCTCGGCGGCACCGTCGTGTGGTTCACGCTGCCCGGTGTGCTGATCGCGCGGACGATCTACGCGAAGCAACCGGGCGCCGCGATCGGATCGTGGTTGCTCGGCGGCGTGTTGGGGCACGCGTTCAGCAGCCTGGCGCTGCTTGCACTCTGGGTGGCGGGTGTGCGCAGCGGCTGGATTCTCGTGCTGGCGCCGCTCGCGGCGTGCTCGGTCGCGTTCGTCGTTCGACCGCTTGCCGGCCGTTTCACGCTTCCGCAGTTCACACGTGCAGACGTGCTCGCCGTGCTGGTGTTGCTGCTCATCGTGCCGCTGGTCGTGGGACGGCCGTTCTCGCGCGTGGGCGCCGATGTGCCGGACGGCCGCACCTACCGCGCGTATTTCACGGCAGATTTCATCTGGCGGATGGCAGTTGCTGCGGAGCTGAGCAAAGGCGACGTGCCGCCGCGCAATCAGTTCTATCTGGACGATCCGCTTCGGTATTACTGGCTCCCTCACCTGCTGCCCGCTATTCAGTATCGAGTCCAGGCACCGGCGGTGCGGCTCGAGCAGGTGCTGCTCGTCAACTCCGTCGTGCTCGATCTCGTCTTCGTGGCGTTCTTGTACGGCCTGTCCCGCCAGCTGGTGTCCAGCCCGACGGCGGCGGTGCTCGGCTGTGTCGGTGCCGTGCTGTTCACCAGCTTCGAAGGGACGGACCGCCTCTGGTTTCTCTGGAGACATGGTCAGTCCTTCGATCGGCTGCGGTACATCAACATCGACGCGGTCGAGAATTGGATCTACGGCGCGCTCAAGATTGACGGACTCCAGCGTCTGCTGTGGTACCAGCCGCACCATGCCATGGGATACGCGGCCGGACTCGTCGGCCTCCTCAACGCGACGCAAACGCGCGACGTCGGCCGCGTCGGCACGATGGTCTGGATCGGCAGCCTGCTGGCGTGTTCGCTGCTTCTCAGCACCTTTGCGGCGCTCATGCTCGTGACGATGACCGCGGTGTATGTCGGCATTCGGCTGATCACCGAACGCCGGATGCTCGCGATCGTGCCGGCCGCACTCGGCGGTGCGATCCCGCTCGGCATCGGGTTCGCGATCGCGACCTGGCTGCAGTATGTCGACCGCGGCGAAACGCTGATTCAGTTCGGGCTCAATCGCGCGGCCACGCGCGGTGTCGTCGCTTCTTTGGTGCTCAACTCGCCGATGCTGGCGACAGGACTGGCGGGACTCTGGATCGCGATGCGCCGCAATGCGCCGTACGCCGACATCTTCGGCGTCATCGTCGGCGTGTCGGCCTTGTATTACTTCTTCGTCGATGTCAAAGACCACCAGCACGTGTACGTGGGTTTTCGGTTCGGCCATTTCATGTTCATTGCCTGCGCGGCGCTCGTCGGCTACGTGCTGCAGGAGATTGCGCGCGCGCCAGGGCCAGTGAAACTGGCGGCGTCGATGCTCGTCGTCGTGATCGCACTGGGGGCTGTCCCGACGGCGGCGATCGACATGTACAACACACAGGACACGTCCAACCGTGGGCGCGGGCCGGGGTTCCGCTGGACATTGGTGCTCACTCCGGACGAGCTCGCGGCACTCGACTGGATCCGCCGCAACACGCCGCCCGACGCGATCGTGCAAATCGAACCGTCGATTCACGATTCGTCCCGTGCCGACGAAGCGGGCGACGCCGCTGGGACATGGGCGTACGTGCCGGCGTTCGCGGAGCGGCGAATGGCCGGCGGCATCCCGATCGGGATGGTGCCGCTCGACAAGTACCAGGCAGCGAGCCGGCGCGTCACTGAGATCTATCAAGCTGCCGACTGGCGAACAGCGTACGAGCGCGCGAAAGCGCTGCGTGTCGACTACCTGATGGTGGGCTCGCCCGAACGATCAGCCTATCCTGCACTCGAACCGATGCTCGAGTCCCAACCGGCATTTTTCGAACCGGTGTTCCACAACGGGTCGGTGTCGATCTTTCACCTCGCGAGATGACGGCGAACGGCGACGCTGACCATGCTCTCGCGCCCGGCATCTGGTGGGCGTCGGCCGCGTACATCCTGCTCACGATCGTCTTCACGTATCCGCTGGCGGCGCGTGCGGGGACGGCGCTTTTCGGCGACAACCCCGACACGCATTTCTACATGTGGACGCTGTCGTGGGACGTGCATGCGTTTCTGCATCAACCGCTGCGGATCTTCGACGCCAACATCTACTACCCCAATCAGCTGACGCTCGCCTACTCGGAGAATCAGATCGGCAGCGCATTCTTCGCGGCGCCGATTCTGTGGCTGACCGGCAATCCGGTGCTCGCCGTCAACCTGGTCGCCTTGATCGGCTGCGCGCTGTGCGGGATCGGCGGTTACGTCCTTGGTCGCCGCATCGGGCTCGAGGCGCCGGCGGCCTTCGTGTGCGGACTCGTGTTCGCGTTCGCACCCGCCCGTTTCGTGCGCACCGGACAGGCCTACCTCGGCACGCTCGAATGGATGCCGTTCACGCTGGCGGCGCTGCATGCGTACTTCGATCGCGGCGAGGTGCGGAGCCTGCGTTGGGCGGCGGCGTGTTTCACGTTGCAGGCCTTGACCAGCGGTCACGCCGCCGTTCTGCTGGCGATCGCGGTCGTCGGGTTTCTCGCGCATCGTGTCGTTTCTGGCGATCCGCTCGCCCCAATGCGCCGGCTTCGCGACCTCGGCATCCCTGGTGTGCTGTTTCTGCTGCCGTCGATCCTCGTGTACGTGCCGTATCGGCGGGTGCAGGTCGAAATGGGCTTGCGCCGCAGCCTGCAGGACTGGGCGCCGACGCCGCAGAGTTTCCTGGCGGCGCAGACGCATGTCCAGCAATGGATACTGGCGCGCCTGCCGAGTCTGCGCGTGAACGAGCTCGCGAGCGCGAATCTGTTTCCCGGCTACCTGCCGATCGTGCTCGCTGTGGCGGCACTGGTGTGGTATTTCCGGCGCCGGCGAGCGTCGTCGCAGATTGGCGCGACCGATCCGACGCTCCTCTACTTCGCGTTGGCGGTGCTTGGGATCTGGATCTCTGTGGGGCCGCCGCTGAGTCTCTGGCCGCTCGTCTACTGGATGCCTGGATTCAGCTTCATCCGGTTGTCCTCGCGGTTCATGCTGCTGTCGATGCTGGGATTCGCGGTGCTGTCGGGCATCGGGGTGCAGCGATTGGCCGCGCGGCGTTCATCGCGCCAGGGGCTCGGGATCGCAGCCGTCGTGTCCGTGTTGATGCTTGGCGAGTTCGCGGATATGCCGCTGCCGCTCACGGCGTATCGCCTCGCCATCCCGCCCATCGATCGGTGGCTGGCGACGCAGCCCGGGACTTTCGCCATCGCCGAGTTTCCCACCTCGTCCGTGGTACGGAATCAGACGACCTACATGCTCCACTCCATGGCGCACTGGCAGAAGACCGTGCACGGCTACAGCGGGTTCGAAGCCCCATTGCACACGCGGCTCTATCGCGAGCTGCGCGGCTTTCCGGATGACGTCAGCCTTGGCCGCTTGCGCGATCTCGGCGTGTCGAAGATTGTCGTGCACGAGGAGATGTATCGACCGGGCGAGTGGGTGCAGGTGCAGGATCGCGTGCAGCGATTTCCGGAGTTGACGCTCGAACACGTCGAAGGGACGGGGCGCGTGTACGCGCTCCGTCCGCTCCGCTGACCGGATTACTGGAACCCGAGCTTCGACGCCAGCTGCTGGTTCGCGCGCCACTGCCGATAGTGTGGCGACGCCAGGCTGTACGACAATGCCGAAGCCACAGCGGACCGTTCGATCCACCCAAGTACCGTGATCAACTTGCGATGCTGCGGATAGGCTTCGCGCAAGCCCACCTCGATGAACTGTGTCCCGAAGTTGTGAACCGCAGACACGGCGAGCACGCTCAGCGAGTCGCGCAGAATCTGATCGCGTCCCGCGCCGTAGCTGATCGCCACATCGCCCGATCGGCCCGACCGTGTGAAGCGCGCGTTCTGCTCGACGTAGCCACGCTGGAAAAACGGCTGCGAGGACTGCCAATCGCGCATCGTGCCGTCGTAGGTCAGGATCGCTGGCGCGTAGGTAGTCGGATCGAGGCTCGCCATCTTCAACGCGTGGCCGAAGACCGACGGTTCGCGCTCTTGTGCGCGGGCGACACTCGGGATGAGTAACAAGCAAACGATCAAACAGCTGCCGAACGTCCGCAACTGCCGAGCCATGCGGTACCTCCGCCGTGTGCTCTGCAAGACACGGACCCAGCCTTTTTGGCGCTCGAGCTTGACAAGCCGAAGCGAAAGTCCGTTCGACTACGACTCGTTGGTGGGATCGTTCTCGGTGGATCGCGACTGCATGATCTCGGCGGCGGGGCGTCCGCGCCGCGCGTGTCGTCGATGCACGCGACGGTTGCGTTGTCCCGGGCCTTCGTGCGGATCGCTCGCGGGTTGATCGGGCGCTGGTCGATACACGACCGCACTTTCGAGCGCACGCGCACGGCGTTCATCGAAGTCGAGGCGGCTGGCCAGCGAGTCGACGCGGACTTTCAGGTTCTGGACTTCGATCGTGGCGCGCGTCAGTTCGACGACCAGGTTGTGCAGCAGCTCGTAGTACTGATTTTCGTTGGCGACGGTGATCGTCGCGAGTTGATTGATGCGGCCGCAGGCGTCCGCGATCGGATCGGGATTGATGAACAGGCGCAGAATCGGATGCAGCCAGCGGCGGATGCGCGCGACGATCGGACGGTGCGCGGAGAACAACGGATCGGGGCCGAAGGGGACGAACATCTCCGGCGGCTTCGCGTCGCGATAGGCGCGCAGGAGATCGGAGCGTACCGCTTTCGGATCGAGGAAGCGTTCGAGCTTGACCGCCGCCAGTTCGCGGATCTGCTGCTCGGTATAATCCACGCCGCGCTTCTCGCGCAGGCGGGCGCGGATTTCCTCCAGCAGGGCTGGCACGTCGACGGCGTCGGCTCGGATGTTGAAATCGGGCATGCGAATACTTGAGCCATGGTAGGATAGCGGAGCCCTTCTCGCTAGAAGAATCCTGGAGTTTTCGAACACGTCGCGCGGTTGGGTGGGACTGTACCGCCCCGAGAGATGGACGCCATGCGCGCGGCGGGACCGATCAACATGAGGAGATCGATGACCAAGACGATGAACTGTGCGGCGCTGATTGCGGGCTTACTCGTGAGCGGCGCCTCGGCGGTGAGCGCACAGACGTTGACGCCGCAGCCCGACACCGGTGCCTTTGTCAGCGTCGCGTTGGGCGGTCAGCCTCAGCGCCGATCCTTTGGCAGCAACGGAACCTTCACCAGCTTCGGCGAAACCGGCCGCTTCGAAATCAACCAGAACGTGGGCGCCGGCTTCATGTTCGACGTCGCCGGCGGGTATCGCTTTGCGCGGCACTTCGGCGCGGGCGTCAGCGTCTGGAGCGTGCGCAGCGACTCCGCCATCTCGGGCGCCGCGTCGATTCCCGATCCCGTGTTCTTCGGCCGGTTCACGACCGTCACGCCCACCCCGATCAACGACGCGAAGCAAACCACCCTCGGCATCAACATCATGTTCATGTACACGATGCCGATCGGCGAGCGCTTCGACCTGACGGTGTCGTTGGGCCCGACGATCGCGCGCACCAAGCTCGATGTCGGCGTTCTCAACGTCGCCTCCAACAGCACCAACGTCACACTGTCCACCGAGAGCCAGTCGAAAACGACGGCGAAGGCGGGCAACGTTGGCGTGGACTTCACTTATCGCGTGAACGCGATGTACTCGGCGGGGCTGTTCGGCCGCTTTGCGGGCGGCGAGGCTGACTTGCCGGCGCTGGCGAAGGCGAAGGTGGGCGGGATTCAGGTCGGCGGCATTCTGCGATATCACTTCTAAGGTTCGTTCGACGGGACCGGAGGTGCCTGCCTCCGGTCCAGACTCGCAGTCCCGCGCAGCAACGATTTCCACTCTGCAAAGCCGAAACGATCGACGGAATTCAGACATCCCCAAGCGAGACCGATCTGCGCCTACCCTACGGGCGAGATGAAAGGCCAGGTCTGGAGCGCCCTGAAGTGTCAGTCCTAGGCGAGTCCTCCAGGGTTGGAGGTCTCTTGCTTCCTGCGCATGCGTGACCGCAGGATCTTCCAGGCGCTGACGGCCGACCCCACGACAAACCCGTACAAGCCGCCGCTCAGAATGACTACAAGAAACATCATTACAAGATCGAGAGCATTCGAACTGCGCTCCATGGGTATTAGCCAGTTCGCGGCCTCTGCGAGAGGTCGGTTGATAACGCTCAAAACGAACATCGGACCGGCAGGACCATGCGCGCCGCCAGAGAACCCGAAGCTCAGCAAGAACACAACTAGATCCGCAAGCGCCCCCCAGACCGTCAGCGTTCGAACGGCGCTTCGATTCCTCATCGGCTACACGCAGGAAACTTGTCGTGGAAATCGCTTAGCTCGCGGGCAGTAGCCGCCGCCATGTGACTCCATACCCAGGGCCTACGCCGCGGATTATCGGTGCCTTTCCATCTAAACAAGTGGCCCAGGACTGGTCCGAATGGTTCCCCGAACGGATCCTTTCTGGCTCTCTGGTGCGAAAAAGAATCTTGAAAAGCATGAAGATAGGCTCCCATCACAAATCGCGAGCCGGTGCTCATTGCCAGCTCTCTGAGTTGCCCTCTACGTGCCGGTGTTGTGAAGTGGAACAGTCTCCGCGCGCTCACATTTGGAAGCACTGTGGGAGAAGTCCACAGGTCGTCGTCGATGTTTTGATTGGCTTCCGCGATTCCCCACGCGTCGGCCTGGCACATCCCGACCTGAAGACCAATCCAGCCCGTCATATCGAAGTGCACGTCGCGGTTGTAGAGACCGAGCGGATCGTTCGCGCCGGTCGGCCGGTTGCCGACGTAGGCATAGAGATTCACATCGCCGCCGGCAAACTCCAGCGGATCCTCCGAGATGAACCGCCCGAGTTGCGGCGAGTAATACCGGGCGCGGTAGTAGTAGAGACTCGTGCCGTCGTTCTCGCGCCCGGTAAATTGAGCGGCGTGTGAGCTGCTCGGCCCGCTCGCAACGGTCTCGCCGAATGGTCCGTACGTGTATTTCGTGCCGAGCGCGCCGGTCGGGTCGGCGAGCGCCAGCGTGCTGCCGAGCACATCGGTCAGCGGCGTGCTCGCGGCGGCGTCCGTTCGCATGAACGTTTCATCGAGTCCGAGACCGGTCAGCAGATTCGCCGAGACTCCCCCCGCCGCTGTCTGCTCCTGGACCGCGTTCAGTCCGTCGTAGACAAACCGCGTCGTCGCGCCGTTCACGGTCTTCGATCGCCGGCGTCCCATGGCGTCGTATTGAAACACGCCGGCCGCGCTGCCGCCGACCGATGTCAGCTGATTGCGTGCATTCCATTGAAAAGTGTGCAAGCCATCGCCGGTGAGGCTCCCGTTCGCGTCGTGCGTGAAGGCAAGGCCGCCCGACGTGGCGATTCGATTCGCGGCGTCGTAGGTCGCGCCGGCTGTCGCTCCCGGGAACACGGTCCGCGAAAGCGTCCCCGCGACAGACGCTCGATTGCCGGCGGCATCGTAGCTGTAGGCGAGGTCCCCGATCACGGTACCGGCACGCGTGTACGCCAGGCTGGTCACGCGATCGGCGGCGTCGAAGCCGTAGGTGCCCACGATGCCGCTCGGAAACGTCAGCGACGCCCGTTTTCCATCGGCGTCGTAGCTGATACGGACCAACGCGCTGCTCTGCCCCACTTCAATCAGTTGATGGGCATCGTCGTAGCTGTATGTCACCGGCGCCTGACCAGCCACGGTCATGGACGTTCGGCGGCCGTCGGCGTCATAGGCATAAGCCACCGATCCGTTCGGCGAGGACTCCTGGACAACCCGATCGAACAGATCGTACTGCCACGTCAGCGTGCCGTTCGCCGAGTCGGCGACCTGCGTGACACGATTGCCGGCGTCGTACGTGTACGCGATCGTGGATTGATCGGCGAAGGTGATCTGCGTGAGCCGATCGAGGCCGTCGTACTGATACGTGGTGGGCTGGCCGCGGCGATCCACCGCGCTCGTGACGTTGTCGTTCGCGTCGTACTGGGCGGTCTCGGTTTGCGCCACCGGGTCGGTGCGGGACTGCAGACGATCGAACGCGTCGTACGCGTATCGCGTGATGTGGCCGAGAGCGTCGGCGAGTTCCACAAGATTGCCGTTTCCATCGTAGGTCCACGACGTCACGCCGCCTATGGCGTCGACCGCCGACGTCATCTGACTGGCCCGGCTCCACGTGTACCGCGTCGTGTGACCGAGCGGACCGGTCGTGGAAACAACGCGGCCGGCTGCATCGGCGAACACCGTGTACACGGCCCCCAACGGATCGGTAACCGTGGCGAGGTCGCCACCGAGGTAGCCAAACCGCCACGAATGCTGCAGCGGATCCGTAATGGTGGCGATCCGGCCCCTCGCATCGAACGCCGTCGTCGTTCGCCGCCCGACCGGATCGGTGACGGTCGAGAGGTTGCCTTGTGCGTCGTATCCCAATGTCCAGGTGTGATTCATCGCGTCCACGATGGTGGCCGGCTGGAAGAACTTCGGCTCGTACGTGACTTGCGTCGCCACTGCGTTCGGCGTCCCAGCAAGGCGCGTGAGGCGGAGGAGGTGACCTGACGCGTCGAACTGCCGTTCCGTCCGTCGTCCTAACGCATCGACGGTGGCCGTCGTGAAGTTCGCACCGGCCTGCCGTTCGAACACGGTCGTCTGCTGCTCCGGGAGTCCCACGGCGCGCACGGAGCTGACGATGTAGTGGTCGGTGTTGAAGAGAAGGCGTTCGCGGTTACCGCGAGGATCGATGATGTCGGTTTGCGTGATCGCGCCTGACGTCCCCACCGTGTAGGCGAACTGCGTCGTCGCCGCTGGTGCGCCGACGGCTTGAGCGGTCACGCGACCGTTGGTGTAGGTGTTGCTCAGGTACGTGATGTTGCGCGGATCGGTGATGGTGGCCAGCTGATTGCCAGACGTCCATGAGTACGTCGTCACGCCGTTCTCTGCGTCCGTGACCGCTGCCAAGTTGCCGGCGCCGTCATAGGTGTAGCGAACCGTCCGGCCGATGTTGTCTGTCGCCTGCGTCACATGATTGCTGGCGTCGTAGGCGAACGCGATCCAGCGGCCACTCGGCGACGTCACTCGCGTGATGTTGCCCTTTTGTCCATTGGTTCGCGCGATCGACACGGTGTTGCCGTAGCGATCGCGAATTGCCTGAAGCGGTGCGTTTTCACCGAATACGAACACCGTGCCGTCGGTGCGCTGCAGATTCCATCCGGACCCGTTCCACGAGATAACCGACTTGTACCAAGCGGTCGGCGTGGCCGAGGTCGTCGACGTTTCCTGGTGGACCATGACCGCGTCGGTCCAGGACGTGCCTGCCGAGGTGCGCACGTAATGCACGCGGCCGCCCTCCGGCAGGATCAGGTCGGCCTGCTGCCACTGCTGCGCCGACCACAGAAACATCGCGTACGGATGCGTCATGCCGCGACCGAACGGCCGCGCGGTAGCGGAGTCCGCCGAGTTGTATGTGCGCGTCAGCGCCAGCGGGATGACGTCGGCCAGATAGAGGTCTGTCTTGTGCAACCCGAAGATGCCGGTGGACGGATCGACAGGATCGCTCCAGCCCGGTCCGGCGGGCGTCCATCCGGCGCCGGGCACGGGATCGCCGGTCTGCAGCATCGCACCCGTGAACTCGTACAGCCGCGTCGTCGCGCTCGGCACCACCTGGTTGCCGTCGGCCGTGACGGTTCCGACGCCGTAGACGTACCAGTCTTTCTCTTCAGGGTCGTAGTGAAAGAACTGCAGGACCTGTCCTGGCTCTGAGGTCCGGCCATAGTTCGGGTACACCAACCACGCGCCCGACCCGCCGCTGCCGTAGCTGTGCACATACGCACCGCCGGGCTGCACGGTGAAATAGACCGGCACGTCCACGTTCTTCGCGAGCGGGAACGGTGGGCGGTCCACGGGAATCGGTGTGATGCCAAGCTGCGTGACGACTTCGCCGTGTTCGTCGCGCACGACGGTTCGCGGCGACAGATGGAGTTCGAGGCCAGGGATGTACGGTGTCGTGACGACCGTCTCGGCAACGGTCGGCGACGGGATCGCGACATCGTGCGCGCGATCCAGCTGCGGCATCCAGATCGTGAACGGCAGCACCGTGGTGGTGCCGGCAGCGACCGACAGGCCGTATTCGAAGACGCCATACGTGCGCTTGCCCTGATTGGCCGTACGGCCGTCGATGCCCAGCTCGCGCCGGCCTGCTTCGCCATTCGATAGTCGCAGCAGAAACCGGCCAGTGTTGTCGGTTCGCGCCGATTGGTTTTCGACTTCGAGTGTGACGCCGCGCAGCGGCCGACCGTCGATCGTCAGCACTTGCCCGGCGACGGCTGTGACGCCAGCTTCAGCCTGCAGCGCGGGCAACGACTGCCACGGCGACGGCGGCAGATTCGTGCGCCATGTCGCCGGGTTGGAGAGATCCGGAATCCAGCTAGCGTCGTCAGCGTCGGCCTCAGTTGTCGACGCCGTGACCGTTGTGAACGTCAACTGCCCCGCGGGAAGCAACGTCCCGTTCGCGGCGCGGATGTTCGCGACCGAGAGACGATAGGTCGTGTCCGAGGCGAGCCGATTGAGCGGCCAGACGAATGCGAGGCGTCCGTGCTCCGCCAAGACGATATGCGCGGTGACAGCGCCTTCAGGGCCGGACAGCGCGATCGAGTCCGGCGCGAGCGAGTCGAGATCGATTTGACGCGAGAATCGCAGCAGGATTCGCGCGTCGAGTGCGACGTCTCTGGCGTTGTGGCGCGGGATCGAATCGGCAATGAGCGGGGCGTTGTCAGCTGGTTCGTGCAGCGGATCCGCCTGTGGCCGCCCTCGACTCGTCCGCGGGTCGAAGATGTCGTCGACGATGCCGCCGCCGGCGATCAGCACGCGGCCATCGGCGAGGAGTGTCGCGGTGTGTCCCGCTCGCGGCTGCAGCCCGTTCGCCGGGTTGCTCTTCGGCGACTCGACATCCCAGATTTCGCTGGTCGTGATGAGCCGGCCAGACTCGTCGCGTCCGCCCACGAGCAACACGCGGCCGTCGGTCAGCAATGTCGCGGTGTGACCCGATCGCGCCGTCGCGCCTGGCACGTCGATCAGCTCGAGCGTCTCAGTGCCAAGCTCGAATCGTTCCGCGGTCGCCGTAGCGCGACCGTCGGAGCCGACGCCGCCTGCAATCAGGATCGCGCCCGACGGCATGATCGTCGCCGTATGCCACGCGCGCGGGTACCGCAGCCGCGCGTTCAGGATGGTTCTCGTCCCTGTCGCACGATCGATCACGATCAGTCCGCCATTTGGGCCGGACGGCCCTTCACCGCCCACGAGCAGAATGCGGCCATCGGGCAACCGCGTCGAGGTGCTCCCGTTGTCGGTCGGCGCGGGAGATGCAGTAGTACTTGCGGCTTGCTGGCCTGCACGGAGCGAGGCGCCGCCAGCCAGCACGGCCCCGGCCGCGAGACCAGCTAGTGAAAGAGCAACGTAGTGGCGAATCATGAAGATCCTCTCGAGAGCTATGGACTGGTCAACGTGATCGCGATCGATCCCGTGCGGGAATCCGCCGGGTTCAGAAAGAGCGTGTACGTGCCTGTCACCGGCAGGGTGCGTTGGCCGAGCGTGACGTTGCCGCCGCAACTCGAGACGCTTCCCAGCGTCGAGCCGTCCGGCTTGACGAGGTTGAGCGAGAACCCGAAGACGGCACAGCTGCCGGGAATCGTGTTGCCCGATGAGAACGCATTGACGACTTGCCCTGCCGTGCCGCTGAATGTCAGCAGCGCGTTCTGGCCCGGCTTCGTAATCGAAATCGGTACGGCCGGACCGTTCGGTGTGATCGGTCCGGTGACATCGACGACCGCGAAGAACGCGACATTCGCAGCACCGGTTCCGGTACCGACCGGATCGAGCATGAGGGTGTAAGTGCCCGACGAGGACAGCGTCTGGCGATCCAGGAAGGTTCCACCGCCGCAGCTTGGGATCGTGGCCTGGGCGGACCCATCGGGCCGGAGGAGCCACAGGTAGTACGCAAACGACCCGCAGTTCCCTGGGAATGTAGGGCCCCAGACCAGTTCGGTAATCACCTGGCCCGCAGTTCCATTGAACGTGAAGCGTGCGTTCTGCCCCGGCGTGTTGAGCGTGACCGGTACCCCGACCGCCTCTTCAATCGGACCGGTCACGTCGACAACGTTGTAGAGCGTGACCGACGCGTTTCCGGTCGAAGCGGCGACAGCATCGAGCACCAACGTATAGACGCCAGCGCTCGTCAGCGTCTGCCGATCGAGGAATGTGCCACCGCCGCAGCTCGGAACCGTGGCTTGTGTCGAGCCGTCGGGCCTGACGAGTGCCAGATAGAACGCGTACACCGCGCAGGAGCCTGGAATGGTGGCGTTGGACACGAGCCCGGTGACGACCTGGCCAGGCGTTCCGTTGAACGTGAAGCGCGCGTTCTGCCCGGGTGTTGTCAGCGTGACGGGAACGCTCACGCCGTCCGCGATGGGTCCAGTGACGTCGACAATCGTGTAGAGCGCCACGGTTGCATTGCCGACAAATGTCCAAACCGGATCGAGGACGAGCGTATAGGTGCCGGTCATGGGCAGCGTCTGCCGATCGAGGAACAGGCTGCCGCCGCAGCTGGGCATCGTGGCGTGCGTCGAACCATCAGGCCTGATGAGCGCCACGGAGAACGAAAAGGTCGCGCAGGATCCCGGAATCGTGGAGTTCGTCACGAGCCCGCTGACGACCTGCCCTTGAGTGCCTGTGAACGTAAACCGCCCGTTCTGCCCCGGCGTGGTCAGCGACACCTGGATCGGCGTGCCATTGGCCGTGATGGTGCCAGTGACATCGGCGAAGGTGTAGACAGTGACGGTCGCGGAACCGACGTTCGAGCCGTTCGGATCGATCATCAGCGTGTAGGTACCGGTCAGCGGCAGCCGCTCCTGGTCCATGAACGTCTCGGTCCCGCAGCCGTTGCCAATCGACTTCACCAAGGAGGCGTCCGGCGCGTAGATCGTGATCAGGTACGGCCGGACCGCCGGGCACCCGGTCCACGTGTTGCTGATCGAGAAGACGCTCACTTTTTGCCCCGCCGTCCCATCGAACAGCAGCAGACCAATGTGTCCGCTCGTGTTGACGGTCACCGTCCGACTCTCACCTGGCGCCAAACGCTGGCTCGAATCGACGTCGGCCGCGGTGTACGGGCTCGGGACGACGACGAAGTCGGCGTCGCTCGTCGCAGAACCGGCGGGAGTCGACACGGTGACGCGCCCACCCATGGATGCGAGCGGCACGGCCGTGTTCAACGTCGTGGTGGTCGCCGCCGTGACATCTGCCGGCCGGATGTTCAGCGTCGCCCGATCGTTCGCGGGTGTCGTCTCGAAGTTCGCACCCAGGATCGTGAAAGGCGTGCCGGTCACGCCGATGGCCGGCGACAGGCCGGTGATCGTCGGCACGCCGAGAGTGGTCACCACGGTGAATACCGATTCACTGCTCGCGGTCCCCGCTGGTGCGGTGACGCCGATCGGCCCGGTCGTCGCTCCGGCAGGCACCACCGCCACGAGCTGGTTGGCACTTGCGGCCGTAACCGACGAGGGCGTGCCGTTGAACGACACGATGTTGTCGGTGGGCGTTGACGAGAATCCAGCACCTGCGATCGCCACCGCGGTACCGACCGGCCCTTGCAACGGACTGAAGCTGCCGATCGCGATCGAACTACCGCCGCCCCCACCGCCGCCGCCGGTGCCCAGCCGCTCGATCGCGAGCATGTTGCCGACTGCGTCGTACCGATAGATAGTCGTTTCGCCGGAAACGCTCGTCATCTGGACGAGACGGCCGAGCCCGTCGTAGACGTAGTTCAGCGGACCAGCGACTTCCTGCGAGGTGACCGTCACCGCAAACGGCACACTGTTGCTCGAGAGGCCCTGCACTTTGACGGTCACGTTTCCGCTGGACGCGCCAGCCGGAACTGTTGCGGTGATGGCGCTGGCGCTCCACGCCGTCGCCGTTGCTGCCACTGCGCCGAACAGCACCTGGCTCGTGCCCTGGCTCGCGCCGAAATTCGAGCCGGCGATCGACACTGGCGCGCCCACAGGGCCGCTCGCTGGAGCGATTCCAGTAATGACCGGCGTGACCGGCGGCGGTCCAGGCAGCGGCGTCGTGATCCGCGAATCGTGGTTCCCGTTGAGCGCACCTTCGATGCGGAACTCGACCTTCACTGCCGTGTTGCCCGGCGCAGCACTCACCTGCACGCCGACCGAGAAATAGACGCGATCGGTCGACGCCATCGCGATGTTCGTGGTGGTGTTGCAACTGATCGACATCGCCGCCAGTGTCGTTGTGAGCGCGGTCGTTCCGGTGGTTTCGCAGAGCGCCGTGCCGGTTGGCGAGTTCAGCGTCAACCTTCCACGCGGATAGATGGCGCCGACGTTGGCGGTCTTCCGCATCCACAGCACCATCGACACCGTGGATCCAGAGGGGATCACGCCGACGAGGTTCGGCACGCCGGCAGCGGTGTCGAAGTCCTTGATTTTGTAGACGCCCACCGGGCGGTTCTTCAGATCGAGGTTGATCGCCGCCGATCCCGCATCGGGTGCCGCTGTTTTCAACTGAAAGACGCCCGCGGTCTTCGAGGCTTCTTTGTGCAGGTGATACGTCGCGCTCTGCGCGAAGGCCGCGGTTGGCGCGAGCGTCGCGATCAGCGCGAAGACACACGGGTACCGGAACGAGCATCGTCGCTTCATTGCGGGGCTTCCTCGCGATCACCCTCTGTGGCGATCGCTGTGAGAGATGGAAACCCCTAGAGCACGCGGCGTGCCGTAGCCTCTTGCGTGAATTTCCTAGGGAATTTGAAGATCGCGGTTAGAAACGTCGCAGTTTCTGCGGAGCCGCATCGCGCGGCATCGCGGGAATTTCAGACTGCACGATCTGCTCGATGGAGTACGTCGGCTTGTTCTGGGACTCGTGATACGTGCGCGCCAGCATCTCCGCGAGCAGACCGACGGTGACCAACTGCACGCCGGTGAAGATGAGGACCATGCCGAGCAGGAGGAGCGGACGATTGGCGAGCGACATCCCACCGAACAGCCGCCAGTACGCGAGCCAGCCGCTGATCAGCAAACCGAGAAACGCCATTGCGCCGCCGAGCATGCCGAAGACGTGCAGCGGACGCGTCGAGTAGCTGACCAGGAACTTCACCGTCAGCAAATCGAGGATGACACGAACCGTCCGGCCGATGCCGTACTTCGACCGTCCGTACTGTCGCGCGCGATGGTTGACGACGCGCTCGGTGATGCGTGAGGTGTGCTCGCTCGCCATCGCGGGCAGGAAGCGGTGCATCTCGCCGTACAACCGCATGCCCTTGACGATGTCGGCGTTGAAGGCCTTCAGCGAACAGCCGTAGTCGTGCAACCGGACGCCGGTCACCATCGAGATGAGCGAGTTGGCCATCATCGACGGCAATCGTCGCGACAGAAACGCGTCCTTTCGATCCTTGCGCCAGCCGCAGACGACATCAGCGCCGCGCTCGAGGTCGTCGACCAGCGCCGGGATGTCACGCGGATCGTTCTGCAGATCCCCGTCGGAGGTGACGATGAAGCGTCCGCGGGCGTGTTCGAAGCCGGCGGCGAACGCCGCCGTCTGACCGAAATTGCGGCGGAACCGGATGATGCGGAGATGCGGATCGGTCGCCTGCAGCCGCGACAGAATCCGGAAACTGTCGTCGGTGCTCCCATCGTCCACGACAATCACTTCGTAGCTGCGCCCCCAGGCGTCGAGCGTTGTCGACAGCTCGCGATGCAGCGCCTCGAGCGACTCGGCCTCGTCGCGGATGGGAATGACGACGCTCAGCTCGACCATGGGGTTGGACCCATCTTATCGGCTTTTCCTTCGCTGCGCTTTCGTCCACAGCAGGTACGCCACGAACCCGAGGGTCAGGGCGCCGACGGCGACGAGCGAGACGAAGGCGCCCTCTTCACGCATGTAGGTCTGGGCCCGCGCGCCGTAGCGGACCGCCAGCATCCCGAGCGCCACGTAGCGGACGCTGCGCCCGATGGCAATCGCCAGGGCCAGGCGCGACGCAGGGATCCCGATCACCCCGGACAGGAGGATGAACACCTTGAACGGCGCCGGCGGCGGGAGCAGCGACGGGATCAGCACGGCCATGACCCCGTTTCGCTGCAGCGCCGCGGTCGCGCGCTCGATGCGGGCGCCGCCAAAGCGCTTGCGGACGAGCACGTCGCCGCCCTTCTTGCCGACGTAGTGCATGGCGAGACAGCCCACAATCGATCCGAGGGTCGCCATCGCAGCCGCGAGCAGCATGCGATCGGGTTCGCGCGTGACGACCAGGATCAGAAGCAGGTCGGTGACGCCAGGGAGCGGCAGGAACGACGAGTCGAGCGCCGCGACGACGAAGAGTCCGGGTGCGCCGAACGCGAGCGCGATGCGGCGTGCCCAGGCAACGATTCTTTCCATAGAATGAACTCGTGATTGTACCATCCGCGCGCCGCGCGCTTCCGTGGGCCGTCGCGCTCGCGGCCGGCATCGGCGGCGCGCTGGTCGCGGTGCACTACCATCGGCTCGGGCTCACGCTGTCGCACTACGACGCGCGCGGGCATCTGATTGTGGCGCGGCGCATCTTCGACAGCCTCACGCCCGGCTGGCAGCAGATCGGCGCGGTCTGGCTGCCGCTGCCCCACTTGCTCAACGCGATTCCTGTCAGCGTCGATCGCTTCTATCGCAGCGGAGCGTCGGGCGTGGCGATCTCGATCCTGGCGTTTGCCATCGCCAGCGGATCGATTGCGGCCATCATCCTGACGGTGACGGAGTCGGCGCTCGCGGCGGTCGCTGGCACCGCGGTGTTCGCGCTCAACCCGAACGTGCTGTATTTGCAGGCCACCCCGATGAGCGAGCCGCTGCTGCTGGCGACGACGACGCTGGCGGTGGCGATGTTGGTGGAGTGGGTTCGGGCGGGGTCGGTCCGGGTAAAGCCGGACCCGACGTACTCTCCGTACGTAGGGGCCGGCTTTAGCCGGACCTCGGTTGTCGGCGTCGTGTTCGCGCTGGCGTGCCTGACGCGCTACGAGGCGTGGCCTGTCACCTTTTCCGCCCTGGTCGCCGCAGCCTTTGCACGCTGGCGCGGCGGCGACTCCCTCCGCGCCGCACTCGAGGATGTCGCGCGCATCGCCCTCTACCCCGCCATCGCCATCGTCGGCTTCGCGATCTTCAGCCGCGTCGTCATCGGCGAATGGCTCGTCGCGCGCGGATTCTTTGTCGCTGAAAACAAAGCGCTCGGCGACCCGATGCTGGCGCTCAAGGAAATTGGGTGGGGACTTCGCACGGCGACGGGGCCGCTGCTCGTTGGCCTCGGCTGCGCCGGCACCGTTGTGGCCGCAATCGTCGGCCTGGCCAGTCGTCGTCGCGCCGTGTGGCTGATTCCTGTCTCGCTGCTGGCGATGGCCGCCATCGCGTGGACGGCTTTTCTCGACGGCCATCCGTTCCGCCTGCGATACGTCATCCCGTTGATCGCGATGCAGGCAGTGGCGGCGGGTGTGCTGGCCGGATCGATCAAACGGGCGGGTGTCGCGGGAGCGATGCTGCTGGCGCTGGTGGCCGCCTACGAACTCCGGCCCCTCGACGCGATGGCGCCGATGGTCGTCGAGGCGCAGTGGGATCGCCCGAACTTCCCGGAGCGCGCGAAAGTCACGGCCTGTCTGGGGACACCGGGTTCTGGCGAAAAGATCATGGCCAGCATGGGCTCGCTCGGGCACTACATGCAGGAAGCCTCCGCCGACGGCTTCGCCATCCGCGATTTCCTCCATGAAGGCAATGGGGACATCTGGCTCGCCGCCCTCGAAAGTCCCTATCCGTTCGCGGCGTGGGTTCTGATCGAGGAGAAGGCCGAAGGCGGGGACATGCTCGCGCGCATCGCGCGCGAGCGGCCGACGTTTCTGGATGGTTACGTGAAGGTGTGCGACGGCGCCGGGCTGGCCCTCTACCGTCGCACCTCGAAGACGACTACGTCGGAATGATCAGAAGCGGACGTTCGCGGTGAACGCGTAGGTGAAGCCGCCGAGATCGATCCTGCGGCCCGAGAATCCCTGGTCCGCCGGCAGATCGCCCTTCGCATCCTGATAGCGCACTTCGAACCCGAGATCCCAGCTCGCGACCGGCGCGCGCAGGCCGCCCAGGATCACCGGCCCGGTGCTCCAACCGCTGCCAACGAAGGTCGCCGGGAAAATCGTGCTGTCGGTGGCCAGGAATTGGCCGGTCTCGCTGTAGCGCCAGCCGAACACGCCCGCGCCGGCGCCGATGTAGGGCGTCACCGCGTCGTGGCGTCCGAGCGGCAGGAAACGAATCGTTGCCGAAAACGGTACGACCCGCAGCTTGAGGTCCTGCTCGATCTCATTGCCGTTGGCATTCACGAAATCCAGGTAGACCGTCGGCACGGTGCGCTGCTGGAAGCCGAGCCCGAGCCCGCCCTCGAACTTGTCGCCGAGGCCGACGAGGTACTCCGCGCCGATCGACGCCGACTTGAAGTCCTTGATGTTGAAGGCGAGGAAACTGAGGTTGTTCACGAGCACGTCGCCCGGTGCGCGCGCGTCGGCCGACCGCGGGTCGAACCCGCCAATGTGGAAGCTCAGCGACTGCTGAGCCGCCGCCGGCGCTGCCGTCGCGACCCCTAGGATCAAAGCGAGAAGGAATCGACGCATGACTGAACTCCTTTCCGCCGGCTGTAGCAGAAGAGGTGCCAGCGAGCTCAGCGTGAAAATTGGCCGCGAAATCCGCGAATCACGGCCAGCATCTCGTCGTGAACGTAGCCGTTGGAGGCCAGCACGTGACCTCCACGCGACGTGAACGGCTGCCCCTCCAGGCCCGTGACGCGTCCCCCTGCTTCGGCCACGATCAGCGCCCCGCCGGCGATATCCCACGGTTTCAGGTCGCTCTCCCAGAAGCCGTCCATGCGCCCGGCGGCGACCCAGCACAGGTCGATGGCGGCGGATCCGAGTCTGCGGACGGCGCGCGCGCGTCCGACGAACGCGCCGAACAGGCCGACGATTTCCTCGACGCGCGAGTGCACGTCGTACGGAAAGCCGGTCACGAGCATGGCGTCGAGCAGTTCGCGCGCGTTGGATGTGGCGAGGGGCACGCCGTTCAGGAACGCGCCGCCGCCGCGCTCGGCGGTGAACAACTCGCGCCGGTTCGGATCGTAGACGGCTGCGATCTCGGCGACGCCGTCGATCTCGAGGGCCAGCGTCGAGCAGAAGATCGGCAAGCCGTGCGCGTAGTTGGTCGTGCCGTCGAGCGGATCGAATACCCAGCAGGGACCGGCCGGCGGCGTGGACGCGCCGCCCATTTCTTCCGCGAGGATGTGGTGATCGGGAAAGCGTTCGGCGATGAGCGCGCGAAACATTTTCTCGACGGCGACATCGACTTCGGTGACGAGGTCGATCGCGCTTTTCTTGTTGATCTGCACGCCGCGGCCGAACGAGGCCATCTGCATGTCGCCGGCGCGCACGACCGCCTCGACGGCCGTCGTCATGAACAACGGATCAGGCATCGTTGTTGTTCGCGTTTCTTCGGTCCTCGTTCGTGGTTCGTCGTTCACAGAACCGCGAACGTCGAACCTCGAACCTCGAACGACCTGTGTCACCTATGCTTGAACGGGTCCGTCGGCGGGGTTGGCGGCCTGCACGCGCTTGACCATGCGGATTTCCATGCCGCCTTCGGGGACGCGCTGCAGCTGCACGTCGTCCATGAAATTGCGAATGAGGAAGATGCCGCGGCCGCTCGATTTCAGCAGATTCTCCGGCGCGAGGGGATCCGCCACTTCTTCGGGTTCGAAGCCTTCACCCTGATCGCGGACGCGGATGCTCAATTCGGGAACGAGGTCGGTGGTCGAGGCTTCGAATTCGACGAAGACGTGTTTCGCGGCGTCGTGCCGGTTGCCGTGTTTGATCGCGTTGATGACCGATTCGCGAATGGCGACGCCGACCCAGTGGAGCGAATCGTCGTCGAGGCCGACGCTGCGGCACATGTGATCGCTGACGATTTGCACGAAGTCCACCATCTCGAAGACGCTGTTGAATTCGAGACGGACTGTCCGGCGGCCGTTAGGCGTCACGCGCCCCCTTTAATACCATAAGATCGACTCGGAATGACCCTCGCATCGATCGCAACCGTGTCGCCCGCCCGGCGTCTCCAAGGCACGCTGCACGTTCCGGGCGATAAGTCTATCTCGCATCGCTACGGAATTTTCGCAGCGATTGCGGAGGGCGTGTCGACGATCGCCGGATACGCCCCCGGCGCCGACTGCCGATCGACGCTCGCGTGCCTCGGCGCGCTCGGCGTGGAGGTTCGGGAAGGGCCAGCAGGCACGCTTACCGTAGTGGGACGAGGTTTGGGCGGACTCCGTTCGGCGTCGGAAGCGCTCGATGCGGGCAACTCCGGTACCACGATTCGCCTGATGGCGGGCGTTCTGGCAGGACACCCGTTTTCCACGACAATTGCTGGGGATTCTTCGCTTTCGCGGCGTCCGATGCGGCGCGTGATCGACCCGCTCGAGGCCATGGGTGCGCGCATCGAGGCGGCCGGCGATCGCCCGCCCCTCACCATTCACGGCACACGATTGCACGCGATCGCGTTCGAACCGAAGACGCCGAGCGCGCAAGTGAAGAGCGCCGTGCTCCTCGCCGGACTCCACGCCGAAGGTACTACCAAGGTGGTAGAACCGGCCGCGACCCGAGACCACACCGAACGGGCACTGGCGGCGTTCGGCGCGCCCGCGGAAATCGACGGGCTGCAGACTTCCGTGCAAGGCGGACGGCGGCTCGAGGGTCAGACCCTTATGGTTCCCGGAGATTTCTCGTCGGCGGCGTTCTGGCTGGTCGGCGCCGCCATGCTGCCCGGATCGCGAATCGAGATCGTCGATGTCGGTCTCAACCCGACGCGAATCGCGCTGCTCGATGTGCTGCGCCGTTTCGGCGCGCGCGTGGATGTGGTGATCGCCAGCACCGGCGCCGGCGAGCCGCGAGGCCGCGTCACCGTCGAGCACGATCGCACCGCGGCCATCGCGATCGGGCCCGACGAAGTACCCGGATTGATCGACGAACTGCCCGCGCTGGCCGCGCTCGCGGCGAGCGGCGGCGAAATCAGCGTCCGCGGCGCCTCGGAATTGCGGGTCAAGGAAAGCGATCGCATCGCGACGCTGGTTGCGGGCCTTCGTGCGCTCGGCCTCGATGCCGACGAGCGCGAGGACGGATTCACCGCGCGCGGCCCGTCGAGCGGCCCCGCCCGCCCGACCAGCGGGGTCGCCGATGCACGCGGCGATCACCGCATGGCGATGGCGTTCGCGATCGCCGCGCTGGCGGCCGATCGCCCCTGCCGCATCGAGGGCGCCGACGCGGTCGCGATCTCGTATCCCGACTTCTTCGAGACGCTCGAGGGCCTTCGTGAGCGCGGCGGTTCATCGGCGGCATGAAGGCCGACAAGATCTATCTCGTCGGGTTCATGGCGGCGGGCAAAACCACGCTGGCGCGGGCGCTCGCGAAGCGGCTCGACTGGCAGGCGGTGGACATCGACGAGCTGATCGAAACGCGCGAGCGCGACTCGGTCGCCGGCATCTTCGCGCATCACGGCGAGCCGTACTTTCGCGCCGTCGAGCGCACGATCCTCTTCGAGCAGCTTGCCCCGCGCCATCTCGTCATCGCCACCGGCGGCGGCACCTTTGCCGACCCACAGAATCGGGCCGCCATCAACCGGGACGGTCTGTCGGTCTGGCTGGACGTGCCGATAGACCGCCTGGTGACCCGCATCCCCGCCGACGGCCGCCGGCCCCTGGCCGCCGATCGCGCCGGCCTCTTCAAATTGAGTTGTTGCCAGATATTTATCCTTACCGTTGTGAGAATATTTGCTTCTATAAAAACCTTTTAACTGATCATTTAACGTCCCATTAAACTTCAGCTCTAACTCCACTTGGCCTTTCAGGGCTTTAGGGAAGGTAAAAGTTACAGTTTCAGCTTTTGGCTGATATTTTATTTTAGCGGTTTCCCCCTCCACTGAGGCGGTTAAGATCTCAATTTCAGCCGAATGAAAGATGATTTCTTTTGTTGGCTTGGTGATATTTAAATAAGCCGTTTCTTCACCATAGAAGGTGAAATTATCCAGATCGGGTTTCAGCATCAAGCGATATCTTTGAGGAACGACAAATTTGGGTAATAGAACATTGCCTTTTACTTTAGCCATGAGTTTGGCCATTTTAAACTTATTCTAGGATATTTGTCCAGTTGGATGAATTAATATAGGTCTTCACATTTTTAAAATTTTGGGGTAAAGTCTAACCATGGCAAAAGCTAAATACCAACAATATTTCCAGGATATGCTGCGGCAAAATTATCAGTTATTTGATGCCTTTTTGGAAGTTCATAACAAATACATGGAGGATCCGAAGGCTTGGCAAGAACAGTTCAATGAGGTTGGCGGGCGGGCCCAGGATGTAATTAGAAAATACGAGAATAGATTATGTTCACATTCGGAAGGTAGTGGTTATGGTAAATTTTCGTCGAAGTTAGCCGAGAACTTTCAGGCTGAAGTGAAGAAATATTTTCCGAAAATCGATTTTGTCGGTGTTGAACCTTAGTGTTCGGTATCTCCCCAAGTGTTAGTCACCTGGCGAAGGATTGCTAGTTCACCAACATGATAAGCAGCATGATCTGCTGCCATTAAAATTTCCCGGAGTAGAGTGTGGTCGGCGGGCCCATTTTTGACCGGCGTATTTAGATCGACATCGGGTTGAGATAATATGTCGATTAGCTTCTGTGTCCCCTCTTCAGTCTCGTGCACGGCCTTTGTCCAATCTTCTTCGCTGGCTTCGTAATCTTTGGCTGGCCAATAATCATCCGGCCATTTGGGTTCTTCATAAGAATCGGCTGAAATATAATTAATAAAATCTTGCTGAGTCCGATTGATATGTTCGATCAACGCATAAAAGGTGTATTCAACGTTGGGGGCTTTAGTGTTGATTTGATCAATGGGAAATCCGGCGACTGCCTGGGAAAAGTTCATATGCGCCTGCCCTTTAACGAGACTGTTAATTAACTGAGTAATAATCTGATCTTGATTCATTTGATGTCGATTAGCTCTACTTCAAAGATTAAAGTTGAACCGGCCGGAATGTCGCCAATCTGACGATCGCCGTATGCTAGTTGCGGAGGAATTACCAATTTGCGCTTGCCACCCTTTTTCATCCCAACAACACCCATATCCCAGCCATCAATCACTTGGCCGACGCCGATTCGAGTTTCAAAAGGTTTACCCCGCTCATATGAACTATCGAATACTTTTCCATTTTCTAGAGTGCCATGATAATGGATCACAATAAAGTCACCGGAAGTCACTTCTTTACCTTCGCCTTCTTTGAGATCTTCTATACTAAACTTGGAGTCGGACATGTTGTGTGATTTTAAACGGTTTGATTACAAATTTGTAGATAGCAAATTAGGTGCTCAGGTTTCTTAGGCTTGGAGAGTTGCCTCGGATGGTGAGGTTGCAATAGATTGACTCGATTTTAGATATTTTTGGACGATAGCTTCGACCTGATCTAGCGAGGTTGTCTGCATGAGTTCAGCCCTGAGTTGGGAGGCATTGGTAAAGCCTGAGACATAGATTTTAAAATAGCGGCGTAGAATAGCGAAATTTTTACCCTTGCCCCAGGTTTGATCAAATAGACGAGCATGTTTAAGCAAAAGCTCGAGCATCTCTTTTTCCGTCATCTCCGGTTTGCCTTTAGGATCAAAGGCCCACATATTGTGAAAGATACCACGACCAATCATTAAGCCATCGACGCCTGATTGGCGGGCTTTTTCTAATCCATCCTGAACATCGGCTACATCACCGTTACCGATAATCAAGGTTTTTGATTTCATTTGGTTACGAATATCGACGGCTTTTTTAATCTCCTCCCAACGAGCTGGATATCTTGATAGCTCCTTGGCAATTCGTCCATGAAGGGTAATAGATGCCAAATCCTGCTGGAGTAAGAAGGTGACCCACTCCTCGGTTTTCCAATCACTGGTACCGCATCGGGTTTTGACACTGACAGGAACTTTACCAGCACCTTTTTTAGTCGCTTCAATGATTTTTTTAGCCATTTCCGGATTGTTAATCATGCCACTACAAGCACCGCGGCGGACAACTTTATTGACTGGGCAACCCATATTTATATCAATCCCATCAACACCCATCTTGGCGAGCATTTTGGCAGTTTGATAATAATTCTCTGGTTCCATCCCCCAGATCTGAGCGACGATTGGCCGTTGGTTTTCGGTAAATCTGAATCGGGGCAAGAGTTTGGCGGCACCCTTGGAATTGAGACCTTCGACGTTGGTAAATTCGGTGAAAAAAACATCCGGCCGAGCAGTCCAAGTCACCACCTCGCGAAAGACCACATCAGTCACATCGTCCATTGGGGCGAGCACAAAAAAGGGTTTTTTTAATTTAGTCCAAAAATTCATTACCTAATTATACCCGAATTCGCAGCCTATGTTAAAATATCTCCATGGAATCGGAAGGTAGAATAATTCATGGTCAAGCCCTAAAAGCTCGCGAAAGCGGAGATTTTTTGGGAGCCCTCCAACATATAGATAAAGCTTTAATCGCCTATCAAGAAGCTGGTGACGTCTTAGGTATGGCCGAGTCTTTGTCTGATCGCTCGCTCACCTTACGTCATCTATATCAAAAAACTAATGACAAAAATTACTTAATTTTAGTTATTCACTCGGCACTAGCAGCATTGGAATTAGCTCAATCTAGCGGACAAGCCGAAGCCCTAGCCATCCCATTATTTAATGTGGCTAAAGGTTATGAGGAGCAGGGAGATTTAAACAAAGCTGAAGAATATTATATTGAAGCTGTGGAGAACATTAAATCTACACTAAAAAATAGACATTATCGTCCGGCAGTAATTGGTGATTTTGAAGCTCATCTGGCGGCTGTTCAAGTTCAACTTGGCGATCCATCGGCAATTTCAAGATTAGAAAAGGCGGCGGAGGATATTAAATCGGCGGAAGAGGAAAAATATTCCAAAGATGTCTGGCTATCGGGAGCCTACATGAAACTCGCAACCGTGTCGAAAGACTCCGACCCCACTCGGGCAAAAGAATGGCTCAACAAGGCTAGAGAAATAATTGAGTCAAATCCGGATTTAACATTAAGACAAGAACAACTCGAAAAATTAGAAAAGACTTTTTAATCTTTTTTCGGTACCCTCTCCCCTTTTTCTCGAGCCTCAGATAAACCAATCGCAATAGCTTGTTTGCGGCTAGTGACTTTTTTACCACTGCGACCGCTTTTTAAATCGCCGTGTTTAAACTCATGCATCACTTTCTCGACTTTATCTTGAGAACCTTTAGAATATTTTCTTGGCATTGTCTCACCCCCTCCTAATAAGTGATCATAGTAAAAGCTTGTTAGGAAAATTATAGTGAGGAGTAAGAAGTTGGTAAGCGGTGTTCTAAACCACTGAGATATTAATAAATTTCGTAACCGATAGAGACATTAACAGAAACGGTATTAGTTCCTGGTTGGACCTGAGTAGGTGCGGCTGAATTTTTAGCGGCATCCGCAGCGTAAAGAATTGGACGGGGTTCATTATCAGGATTCTCAGAATAGCTGACAATTCGACCAAGCCTAAATCCGGCCACACTTGCTGCTTGTTGAGCTTTTTTCTTAGCATCAGCCACTGCTTTCTGACGAGCCTCATTTTCGAACTGAGTTTTATCAGAAACATCAAAATTTATACCGCCGACTTGATTGGCTCCAGCTGCGGTGGCGGCATCAAGTACAGAATTAGCTTTGTTAACGTCTCGAATATTAATTGTTAAATTGGTACTGGCCATGTAGCCGGTAATTTTTTGTCCTGCAGAATAATCATATTGTGGATTCACACTATAGTTCTGAGTTTGGATATCTTTCTCATCAATACCGACAGCTTTGATCGCAGCTGTTACTTTATTAATCGAGGCATTCATTTGATCTTGGACGGCTTTAGCTGTCGCACCCTGTGACTGAACGCCAACCGAGACATTTGCCGAATTTGGCTTAACTTCAACCTCACCAGTACCATCAACTGTAAAAGAATTCGACATATTAGATGTGACTGTGAACGGAATGGGGCCCGCTAGCTTGGTGTAGACAAATAGCAGGAGAAAGAAGGAAATCAGAGTAGTAACGATGTAAACAATCGGTCGGAGCATAATTTAAGTATGGGCGATCTCTTTGACGGTGTCAATCGGTGGGGCTTTTTGACGGAAGCGGGTGTCGATTAAGGACATTAAGTATAGCCAAAAGATTCCAATTAAGTAGGCCCCTAAAACATCAGAGAACCAATGAGCACCCAAATCGATTCGGGAAAGCCCAATCAGAAATAATAAGAGCCCAAAAATTGTGACTAAAGTATAGCGGAGTCGATGATTTCTTAATCGAGTAAACGAAAGATAAAGTAAAAAGCCATAAAGGCCGACATAGTGCAGCACATGTCCCGAAGGAAAGCTCGACCCGGCTGCCGCTTGGCCAATTTGATGGATGAGACTAGCGTCAGGTCGCGGTCGATTGGCGACATATTTAAACATAGTGGCGATTACCACTGCTCCGAGTGATGACATTATCACCAGTCCCCCTTCTCGCCAGGATTTGGTTAAATAGGAAACAGCGGCTGCGGCTATTAGGGTGGCTAATGTGCCCCATTCAAGGTAACCGAGCGTTGTTAGCAGCACCATTACCGGTTCGAAGCCAGGGAAATTTATATTTTGAATTGCCCGGGTGATAATTAAATCAAAAGAAAAATAGGGATAAAGCGTGGCAAGCAGCAGAAGAGCGGTAAAAGCGAATAAATCGACGATCAAGAACAGCTGAAAATAGCTATAACGGCGGGTTTGATTTGGTGTTAACTGTTGGTCCATAGCAGTATCTTAAGAATTCAAGATTTTTTCAAAAGGAGACGTATCTTTAAATGGTCCGATTAGCTGAAGGTTGTATTGCGTTGGATCAATTAATTCTTTAGCCACCGCTAAGATATCTTCGACCGAGACTTCATCAATTTTTTTCAAATAATCTTCGAAGGTTTCAATCTCATCATCAAGTACAAATTCAGTTCCAAAATGCTCGGCTAAAAAGTTAGTCGATTCGCTGCGTAAGGCGATCCTTCCCCGTTCCATCTCTTTGGATTTCTTAAGTTCATCATCAGTCACTTTCTCCCTTGTTAACTTTTCTAATTCATCTTTAATTACTTTTAAACCCTCTTCAGTTTTTTCCAATTTTAAGCCGGCATAGTTCACAAAAGTGCCGGTGTCGATGTAAGGATCATGACCAGCAAATACATGGTAGGCTAGTCCTCTTCTTTCCCGAACCTGCATAAAAAGTCGACTCGACATCCCCTCCCCTAAAATCACTCCCATTAAACGGGCGGCAAATCTCTTATCATCATGGCGATCATAGGCCTTTAAACCCAAAATCAAATTTGCCTGATCTGTATCTTTGTGATGAATGTGGATTCGAGGTTTGGCTTGAGCCTGTTTTTTGACTGGCAAAAACTCATGGTGTGAATTAGACGGCATGTCTAAGAAATATTTTTCAGTTAACTCCTGAATATTGTCAGGAATTTTTCCGGCAAAAACTACAGCCATATTTTTCGGTGAATAAAGAGAGCTAACATATTTAACAAAATCATCTCGATTAAGCGATTTGATGGTTTCAGATGGACCCAGCACATCCCAACCAAGAGGTTGATCGCCAAATTGCAGCTGCTCGTACAAATCCCAAATATGATTCATAGGATTGTCTTGTTTCATTCGTCTTTCTTCAATGATGACTCCTTTTTCGCGCTCGATTTCTTCCGCATCCAGCAAGGATTCTTTTAACATCGATGACAAGATGTCGATACTTAACTCTAGATGTTTGGCTGAAGATTTTATCCAATAGTAGGTATATTCCTTTGAGGTAGCGGCATTATTTATAGCGCCAATACTATCTACGATATTGGCAATTTGTTCGGCCGAGGGATATTTTTTGCTACCCTTAAAAAACATATGCTCCAGAAAATGGGAGATACCGTTGTTTTGTTTGGTTTCGTAACGAGAGCCAGTAGCTACCGCGATAAGAGAGGTCACCGAGTTTAGATGGGGCATATCGATGGTGATCAGATTGAGGCCATTTTTTAGTTTATGGATTTTGTACATGGAGCTTATCTTAGCAAACTCAACAGGGCTTAACAATCAGAAACAGGTAAGAATTAATTGAGATGTTCGAGGATCTGTTGGACAGTTTGTTCGACGGTATTATGTGAGGTATCGATAATAATCGCACCCTTGGGAATACGCATCGGTGAAACTTCGCGGTTTTGATCTTGCCTATCTCGCTCGAGCATGTCGTTAAGGACGTTCTCGTATTTGATCGCTTTATTGTAGAGTCGCAATTGCTCGAATCTCCGGCGGGCTCTGGTTTCGGGTGTGGCGTCGAGATAAAATTTGTGTTGGGCTTCGGGAAAAATTTCACTACCAATGTCTCGCCCGATCATGACAATGTTTTTATCTTGAGCTAATCGATGTTGCAGGACTTTTACGATCTCTCTGACATGGGGATAAGCCGCGACAATCGGAACAATTTTGGTAACGCTTAAATCGTGAAGGGATTTAGTAATATCCTGGCCATCGAGGTAAACATGAGTCTCCCCTTTTTTAACTTTAAAATTAATGCTTAGTCGATGGAAAACATCAGCGACAGTTGATTCAGTGGTGACATCGAGTAATTCATCCAGAATTTTTCTGGCGCCAGCGCGGTAGATAGCACCCGAGTCAATAAATAAGCAGCCGAGTTTATTTGCCAGCATTTGCCCAACTGATGTTTTGCCTGATGAGGCTGGGCCATCGATAGTGATAATTTCTGCCATTTGGGCATTATATCATCCGTGATTAGTGATTGTTGGGCGGGAATATCATATCGTTGATAATGCGCGATCGGATATTTCTCTCGGTTTCTGAAGCGTCACTTGGAATAGCCAGAAAATAGTTAACATCCTGATTGGCTTCAGTAAAGAATTTTTTGATCTGTTCAAGGCTTCGATAAAAAGGCCTGGGAAATCTAAATTTATGGTGTTTAGGCTGTTGCGGCTGAGCTTCTACCATATAAAGATTATACTCTTCGGTTAGGCTTTTGGCTTAAAGTATTTTTTACCTTTGAGTTTGTCGGGTAAAAGGTCGGCGTCAGAATATTTTTCATAGCCTTTTCCGTAGCCCAGATTTTTCATTAATTTCGTCGGGGCGTTGCGAAGGTTAAGCGGAATCGGTAGATTTCCATGTTGATGCACATCAGCGACGGCGGCGAAATAAGCCTCATAGGAAGAGCGGTCTTTTTTGGCAGAGGCCAGATAAGCTACACCATGAGCTAAATTGATTTGGCACTCTGGGTAACCGATCTCCTGGCAAGCTTGAAAAACTTCATTTGCCACCACAAGTGCAGTTGGTTGGGCCATACCAATATCTTCCGAGGCAAAGATGACCATCCGGCGGGCGATAAAAAGCGGATCCTCCCCTGCCTCAACCATACGAGCCAGATAATAGAGCGCCGCATCAACATTTGAGGCGCGCATAGATTTTATAAAAGCCGAGATTGTGTTGTAATGTTCCTCTCCACCTTTGTCATATGATAAAACGCGTTGTTGTAGAGCTTCCAGAATACTTTCTTTTGATAGTAGAATCTTCCTCTCGTCCACGGGTCCTGCCGCTCCGGTATCCCTTCGTCCGTCCTCGTTTCGTTTCTCTACACTGCGGGCGCGGCGAAGGGGACCCGCCTCTGCGTCACCCGTTTGCTGACTGGCATGATTCATGGTGGCAATCTCGAGGGTGTTTAAAATGTTACGCGCGTCGCCGTTGCTTCCTTCGATAAGTAGATCTAGAGCGTCGGGTTTGATTTTTACTTTGTAGTTGCCTAGACCATTTTGTTTATCTTTTAAGGCTCGGCTGATAACTTCTTCAAGATCTGATTTTTCAAATTGCCTGAGTACAAAAACTCTAGTTCTAGATAGAAGTGGGGCGATAATTTCAAAGCTGGGATTTTCCGTAGTGGCCCCGATGAATGTTATGGTTCCGTTTTCGACAAAAGGCAACAGAGCGTCTTGTTGAGCCTTATTAAATCGATGAATTTCGTCGATAAAGACGACGACTTCTTTTTTGGAGAAAAGAGTCTTAGCTTGGCGAATCTGTTCAAAGATTTTTTTCAATTCAGCGATGCCGGTGGTGACGGCTGAGAACTCCATGAATTCCGCATCAACTTCATTAGCAATTATCCGAGCTAAAGTAGTTTTTCCCACTCCTGGAGGACCCCATAAAATCATCGAAAAAAGCTGATCATTTTTGATAGCCTGATAGAGTAATTTATCAGTATCGAGAATATGTTTCTGGCCAATATAATCTTGGAGTCGCGAAGGGCGCATTCGATCTGCCAGCGGAATCATTGTTCGATATTATCCGAAACTAATCCGAAGGTCAAGAAATCTTTTGACCCTCTGGGGTATCTTTGACTTCAAAACCAAGTTTTTTGATTTCGTCTCGGAGGCGATCTGAGGCATCGAAATCATGATTGTCGCGAGCATGCTGACGCTTATCTAATAATTCTTGAACTTCGGCAGGAATTTCCACTGGATTCGCAACGTATTTACCCAAACCTAAGCCTAAAATTTTATCCATGGCCAGAATCTCGGCAGATTTCTGGGATGTGGGCAGATCGGAAGAAATTAATTCATGCATGAGGGCGATTCCTTGTGGAACATTGAGATCATTACTTAAAAGATTCAAGAATTTTTGATAATACTCCCCGGCTTTACCTTCTGGCTTATCCCAATCTCGAACTGTTGATCGAATATTGTTTAAAGCATTCTGAGCAGCCTTGAGTGAATCCCAGGTAAAGTTTAATTTATCCCGATAGTTTCCTGTCAGAATTAAGTAACGATAAGCCAGCGGGTCAAAACCTTTAGATTCAATATCCTGTAATGTATAAATATTCCCCAGAGACTTGCTCATTTTTTGGTTATCAATTAATAAATGTTCACCATGAACAAAGTATTTCACAAAAGGCTTACCTGTTTTAGCTTCTGCTTGAGCAATTTCATTCTCATGATGAGGGAAAAGCAGATCGACGGCCCCGGTGTGAATATCCAAAGTATCACCTAAATATTCTTGACTCATAACTGAGCACTCTATATGCCAGCCAGGTCGGCCCTTACCCCAGGGAGAATCCCAAGACATCTCTTCCTCAGGCGTCGATTTCCAAAGCGCAAAATCCTGAACATCGTCTTTGGAATATTCATCGGACAGCACGCGAGTGCCGGTTTTTAATTCACGTTTATCTAACTGGCTAAGCCGACCGTACTCAGGAAATTTAGAGATATCAAAATAGACTGAACCATCTTTTTCAACATAAGCCACATCTTTTTTGATTAATTCTTCAATGTATTTAATCATTTTAGCGATGTGTTCTGTGGCTTTTGGTGAGATATCGACTGGCTCAATGTTTAATTTCGCAAGGTCTTCTAAAAAATATTTTGTATACTCATCAGCGATGTCAGAAGCCTGGAGACCACGCTCTTTGGCTCGTTTGATAATCTTGTCATCGACATCGGTTATGTTGCGGACTGATTTGACCTGATATCCATTAGCTTCTAAAACTCTTTGAAGTAAATCCGCCATCACGAAAGTGCGACAGTTACCAATATGCATATAGTCATATACTGTTGGACCACAATTATACAAACTAACATGGGGGGGATTTATCGGTTCAAAATCCTCAATTGAACGAGTTAACGAATTAAAGAGTCTCATTGAGGCAATTCTAACAGCTTTAAGCTAAGATGTTAATCGTGAGGTATGTCTGGATGAGGCTTCGAGAAGTTCATAGAGCTGGTTTCTAAGATCAGGGAAAAATTCACCTTTCGGATCATAAATAAATTTACGAGATTTGGCATAACTTTCGCTGGCGACATCGGCCATATCTTGCCAAGGTACCGGAAAACCTCTGGAAACTAGTCCGGCGATTAGCTGTAATATGTCAACAATGCATGAGCGGTTGTAAAACTCCATCAAGTTGCCGACTTCTGCTCGATCACCTTTGGCCACCGCGGGTCGACGAAGCCATTTTATGCCGTCATCAAGAAGAGACATGGAAAGCTCCCAATCAATTACAAAAAATTCGGGAAGAGCTGATTTCTTTTTAAAACGCAAACCAAGATTTCCAAAGTTTAGGTCCTGGTGGACAATACCTTTATCGTGAATATCACGGGCGACAAAACGGACTAATGAGTGCAAGAAATGCTCAGGCGATTCAATACCCACAGCACGCTCTCTCCAGGTTAAATCTTGACTAGAAAAAGGCAAGAACCGATGATCGGTTTCAGTGATAACAAATTGAGTCTTGGGGAAAGCTATCAAAGCAATGGGTGTAACGGTAGGAACACCTCTAGCTAAAGCGATTTGATTATTATTAAATTCTCTCCGAGCGCGATAGAGATCGTTAAAAGGCTTGGAATAAACTTGGGCAATCAATTCGGGGTTTTGGCGAAAATTAATTGTCGTCGGACGAGCACCATGTTGGGTTCGAGAAGTGTGTCGAGCTGCAGGTTCATCATCATTATCCAGCGCATAAGGCAATCTAGTAGCAGAACTAAGCAACCCTCTAACAATCTGTTCCTTGGCTAAATGATGAGTTTTGGCATAAGGAGAGTACGTAAAAATCTCTGCAGTTAAAGCACTGGGCGGGAGTTCTCCTTTATCCACTAATAGGCTCTGAGTGCGAAAATAGTCTTCAGGCGAATGAAGCATTAAGATATTATATCTTAGAAGTGATTTGCATACAAACTATAGGTTATTAAGCGCCACCTTTTTTGATCTCGGATTTCCGTTGGGCATTAAAAACAGCCTGAGATTGCTGCTTTTTTTGGATTAATTCGTATTTTTTAATTTGTTTTTTCTGCTCCTCTTCTTGGTTTTGAGCTTGTTTCTTTTGATTTTCTTCTTGAGTGCGCTGTTGCTTAATATATAGGTCCTGCTGCTTATAACGATCTAGAAACTGGATGATATTTTGACGCCGGGTTTGATCTTGTAATTTTTTGGTTTGATCATTGGAGGAAGATTGTTGTTGCTGCTGTGATTGTTGGACAGGTTTAGGATTTTGGCCAAATAGGCTCTCAACAGTGTTGTTGACCTCTTCACGGACCGCTTCCCCTACTGGAGCGGCAACCGAGCTTTTAACACCTCCGGAGATACCTCGAATAAAATTACCAATTTTGCTCATAAACTTTTAAACATATCCAGGTATTTTTGGCGATTAGCTTTTGTATTTTTAACCGCGCCCTGAAGTGTTACATTCAGTTTACTAAAGTCCCAATTTTTTTGCATAAAGTTGGTTAGATCTTGGGTAGTGATGGGATTAATCATTTCAATAGTATCTTCCGGCAGCAAAATCTTATCTCGCCAGAGCAAGTCGGATTCAATCCAATCAGCAATGGCTGAAGGATGATCAAAGCTCATTAACCATCGGTTAGAGACAAAATTCTTCACATTTGATAACTCTTCTTCAGTCGGGCCATGCTCGACATAACTTTTAAGTTCCTGGACTGTAAGCTGCAACACTTCGTCCAGATGCTCTGGCACACATTCACCGTCAACAAATCCATAACCGATTCCAGGTGCGGTAGAGGCTCCGGCGCCAATGTGATAGACCAACCCCTTTTGATATCGAAGAACTTTGAAAAGTCGGCTATTGCGAAGCTTCCCCAGAATGATGGTATTAAGATTTTGAAGCATTTTTTCCTCGGTCGATGACTCCAAAGAGATCGAAGGAAAGGTAACATCGATATAGCAGGCCTTGGTATCTTTGTCTTCTCGGATAAAACTATTTCGCGCCGAGAAATCGGCATTGCTCATTTTTGGATATCCAGGGAACTCATTTGATTGATTAAACGAGCTAAAGTATTTGTCTAACAGCTGGTTTAAAATTTTAGGATCAAATTTGCCAGAAATAAGCAAATAAGTATTTTTCGGGAGGAAGAAGTTCTGCCAGTACTCTATCATGTCATCTCGAGTTAATTTCTTAACGGTTTCTAAGGTTCCACCTGTATCATGCGTCAGGGGATGATCAGCTTTATATCGATTATCGCGAAAAAAACGATAATTTTTATAGCCTAGAGAGTCGGAACGCTGAGTAATTTCGTCAATTACCGCTCGTCGCTCTTTTTCAATCGATTCCTCCACAAATAACGGTGAGAAGAAAACTTCTGACGCAATCCGGACGATATCTTCAAGGTGGGATGCTGGCACTGTGGCCCCGAAATCCACCGAGGTTAACGAGGTGGAGGCGTTGTAGGTCCCGGCCAGACTTTCAATATAACCCGATAACTCCTCTACTGTTGGATAAGAAGGAATCCCTTGAACCAACATATGCTCCATAAAATGAGCCACTCCAGCTTTTTTAGGATCTTCGACCAATGATCCGCCTTTGACGATAATCGAAAGATGTAGGGATCTTAAATCCGGAAGATTGTAAGTCGCCACCTTGATACCGTTTTTTAAGATAAAAGTATTTAGCATCTAGATTTATCTGATATTACCACAAAATTTAGGCTTAATAACGGTTCGCAAAACTATTTTTATTTCTCCGTAAATAGATAGTTGAATCTCTATGACTTATAGTATATAATATCGGCCTAAATGCAAAATAGTCGTTTGAGCCACGTTTCAAATTTAACTGGTCTAATCAGCAGCTTTATTCATCCTAAAAAGGATTATTTACTTGCGCCAAAGAAGGATTTTGAACAATTTAGACCAGCAGTAGTTATCCCCACTTATAGGCCTACAAGCTTGACTTTGCGGCTGATAAAATCCCTGATTAAATATCACCCCACAATTAGTGTGGTTGTGGTTGATGATTGCACTCCCCAAACTCCAAAAAATTTGAAGAATCTTGAGTCTTTAAAACAAATCGCTCGCGAATGTCGACAAGTGACTTATTTGAGGACTCCGACTAACGCTTTAAAAGCCGGCGCCTTGAATTTTGGTGTTGATTATTTGCTAAAAGCCAAAACTAAACCTCGAGTGATTTTTACTTTCGACGACGATGTCAAAATTAATAAATATACCCTTCCTAATATGGTCGAGGAGCTCTATCAAGGTCCAAAAATTGGGGCTGTATGTTCCTTGGCGATCGCCAAAAATAAAAATAAGAATATTTTAACTAGACTTCAAGCAGTCGAGTATCACAGTTTTAACGTCTCAAAAATTGCAGACAATTATTTTTTAAAGGGGCCTTTGGTGATGCAGGGAATGTTAACCGCTTTTAGAACTGTGGCCTTAAAACAAGTTAAAGGTTATGCCCAGGGACACTTGATTGAAGATTATGACATCACTGTTCGGCTTAAAAATGCGGGTTGGAAAGTCAGATTAGCTAAAAAGGCGATGGCTTGGACTGATGTGCCAGAGAATATTGAGTCATTATGGAAGCAGCGCGTCAGATGGGGCTACGGTGGTTTACAGGTAGTGGCGGATTTTTGGCGTCAACCAGTTCTAATTTTGCAGGATTTAATCGGTCATCTAATGTTCTTAACGCTTTTAACTTTAATTATCTTATCCCTGAACCTTCCTAGAGAAGGTATGCAAAATATGTCGGTGATCGCCATGCTAATAGCATTAGCCATTTTGAACTTTGTCATTGGTTTTAGCTTCAATTTGCTGATTTTATTTAGTTTACCAAAGCGGGATTTCCGAGATGTCATTCTTAAACTGAGCTTAATTCCGGAATTGATCTACTGTAATTTGCTTAGCTTAGTTTTAATGGGGGCTTATATTTACTTCGTTTATAACCTCGGTGCTAATTATCTGACAAACAAATTTAGTCGCCTGAACTCAGTTCATAATTTGGGATTGAATTTGTTTCAAAAAATTGGCTATTCCTCAACTTGGGGAACCAGAATAGCTTAAGAAAGGAGGCTCAAAACAGATGACTGATTATGGAAAAGGTGGCGTATTAGGACTTGCAACAACTTTGCCGGCTACATCGGCATTGGGTTTGGCTGTGGTCGAAAGAGTGCATCCAATGGTAATTATTAGTATCGCCGTGATTACGCTGTTGTCATTATTAATAACTCTTAGCTATATCGTAAGATATTTAGCAAATCGAGCTTAAACAATATGAAAATTAATGCTTATAAAGTTATTGGAATATTGGTGTTTTTAGCCAGCCTTTTTCAGCTATTTCAGCTGGTTAAAGGAATTGAAGCAAGCGCTGCCTCGCGCAACGAGACTTTTATCAAGACACCGGTAGCCATCAATGGGCTACCTAATCGAATAACTATCCCCAAAATTGATTTAGATCTACCGGTAGTATCAGTTCCTTTAATTAACGGTACTTGGCAAGTGAATGATGGCGTTGCCAATTTTGCCGAGGAGACGAGCTCGGTAAATTCAACGACAGGAAATGTGGGGATTTTTGCTCATGATCGCGATGATGGTTTTCGGAGAATTAAGGAGTTGGAAGTGGGAGACGAGATCGAAGTCAAAGGAACCGATTTTCGAGCCGTCTATGTAGTCAGCGATTTTAAAGTTGTTAGCACATCGCGAGTAGACGTATTTTATCCAACAACCAGCCCTAAATTAACACTCGTTACCTGTGAAGGTGCTTTTTCCGAAACTCGTTATGCGTTGCGGGCTGATTTAAAGGAGTTACAAAGAAATGAAAGCTAATATTTTGAAGCTATTTGCCTTATTATTTATTACTTTAGCCAGTTTAACTTTTACTGGTAAAGTTAGCGCTCAAGCAGCTACCATAAATCAGCCAATGGTCTCGTTGACGTTTGATGACGGATTTTTGACAACTTATACTAATGCTTTGCCAATTCTATCCGCCCACAATATGGTTGGAACAATTTTTCCGACCGCTAAATTCATTGATCAAGGTTTTACCGATGACGGTTTCGCGGCGATGAACTGGACACAGCTTCAAAGTTTACAGAATGATTATGGTTGGGAGATTGGCGGCCACACTTATGACCATCCTCTTCTCACCACTCAAACCCCGACCCAAGTCGACACTGAGCTCGCCACATCCAACTCGGAATACACGGCCCATGGTTTAAATGTAACTAATTTCGCCTCGCCTTATGGTGATTACAATAATAGTGTTTTGACCGAGGTGCTGAAGTATTACTACTCGCATCGTGGATTTGCTGACCAGGATAGCTTAGATTCATTTCCCTATAATCGTGCGGTTTTGACGGTTAAAGATGTTTTAGACACAACCACTCTTTCGACTATGGAGGGTTGGGTTGATCAAGCTAAAAGTCAGAATACCTGGTTGATATTGGTGTTTCATGATGTCCAGGCCCAGAATGATCCTAATTACGAATACACTATTACCAATGCTAATTTAACGGCGCTGACAGATTATATTAAGAATTCGGGAATCCCAGTAAAAACTGTCGATCAAGCTGAAAAAATCCCGGGAATCAACATATTAAGCAATTCAGGCTTTGAAAGCGGCTTAACTAATTGGACAACAGATAATGCCGCACAGGTAACCCTTGATACCAATAATAATGGTAACTATCCCTCAGCTAACAACTCAGTTAAAGTGGCTGGCTCGTCAAGTTCTAATCATCTATTTTCGGATTTATATAAAGTTGATCCAAGTTCCAAATACTTATTAGAATCGTTTGTTAATACCACTAACTTAATCTCGGGTGAGAGTGGATTTTATATTGATGAGTACGACGCTGCGGGGAACTGGATTTCTGGACAATGGTTGGGCTTGGTAGTTAACAATACGGTTGGTTTTTTTGACAAACTTTATCAAGCAACTTCAAGTTTGGTATCGCAAATTCGGACTCAAGTTTACATTACTGCCAACGCTGTCGGAAGCATGTTTGCTGATAATACGACTTTAACCAATTTAGATGCCGTTGCTTCTTCACCATCACCGACGCCTTCGGCATCCCCATCAGCAACTCCTTCTGCCTCACCGAGTGCCACTCCTTCGGCTAGCGTTAGTGTCAACTTGGCGCCTAACTTTAGCTTCGAGCAACTTACTAATGGCTGGGCTAATAGTTGGACAAAGGATGACAATTCGATTAGCATTGACACGAATTCTAGAGGCACTGACGCCACGAATAGCGCCCATATTCAGCCCAACTCGGCGTATGCTCATTTAATTAGCTCGCAATTTAGCGTTGACCCAACAGTTACTTATAATTGGGGCCAAGATATAGTTAACCAAGCTTCCGGTAGTGGTGAGTTTGGTTTTTATATTGATGAATACGACACAACCGGCAGTTGGATCTCCGGTCAGTGGAAAACCGCTATAAAATCAGCCTATGATGGTTTTTTGAATATCGTCTATAAACCCACAAGTAATTTGGTCAAATTGATCGATCTGCAGTATTATGTCACTCCGGGTTCGACCTTTAACTTTTTCCTGGATAATGTCAGATTCTCTGATAGTACTCAACCTTCGCCGACACCAACTGCGACGCCATCACCAAGCCCGACTGCTAGCCCGAGCGCTACACCAACCCCAACCCCAAGTGGCAGCCCATCACCGACACCGACGCCAACACCAACGCCGAATAATTTAGTCCCTAACTTTAGCTTTGAAGTATTAACCACGGGTTGGGCGAATTTCTGGACCAAAGATAGTGATAATTTCACCATCGATACCAGCTCACAGGGTAATGATGGGGCTAATAGCTTACATTTAAGCCCTAATATAATTTATTCTCACGCTTTCTCAGCTCAGATACCAGTTGATGCATCAGCTAATTATGTTTGGTCTCAATTTGTCAAAGCCACCAGCACCGGCACTGGCGAGTTGGGTTTTTATATTGATGAATACGATTCAACTGGAAATTGGATTTCAGGACAATGGAAAGGGGCCATTTTCGGAAATAGTAATGCCGGAATTATTCAGTTTAACTATATCCCGACCAGTAGCAATGTCAGCTTAGTCAGATTGCAATTCTACGCGGTGCCTAATTCAACGCTGGATGTTTTCTTGGATTCAATCTCTTTAACTAAAATCTAGGCTTATTAATATTCTTTTCGGCCTTCAAGGGCGCGAGTCAGAGTAGTTTCATCAGCGTATTCTAAATCACCTCCAACCGGTAAACCACGCGCGATCCGAGTGACTTTAATACCTAAAGGGCCAATTAAACGATCGATATACATGGCTGTGGCCTCCCCTTCCATAGTCGGATTAGTCGCTAAAATGACTTCTTTGACTGTATCGTCTTTCAGCCGCGGGAGTAATTCTTTTATATGCAATTCATCGGGACCGATATTTTCTAAAGGCGAAATCGCCCCATGAAGTACATGATAGAGTCCTCGATAATTAGCTCGCTCGAGCGCCAGAACATCGAGTGGATCCTCGACTACAGCGATGACCTCCTTATTACGTGTTGGATCAGTATCGATTTCGCAGGGGTCTTTTTCGGAGATGTTGAAGCAAACTGAACAGATAACAGTTTTTTCTTTTATGGCAATAGCAGCTTCTGCCAATGCCTGCGCCTCGGTTTTGGGGGCATGCAATAGATAGTAAGTTAAACGCTGAGCGGATTTGGGACCAATGCCGGGCAACCTTTCAAAGGCCTCAATTAAATCTCGAACTACTTTTGGGATTGTCGCCATAGCTCCAGCGATTGTAACACTTCTAGCAAGCTCAAGAATAGTTGGCTGGCTAGGATTTTAATTTACTTTTGGGTAGTCGGGACATGGCACAAATGCCCAAGAACCCATGACTGAAGGAACGAGAAGTGTATTCAAAACAAAATATGCCTCGATATTAAAACGGCGTTGAGAAGGTCGCGGCGCGCTTGGCTCAGCAGTGTAAGGCCTAAAACGATTACGCCTGATGCTAATCTGTTCTCTAAGAGGATCACAATATAATTCACCGGAAAATGTACCACTATCGACTAGTGACTCAAACAAGATGTGGCCTCGTTGAGTTCGTTTGAGAAGCAATGGAATATCGTTTGATAATATCAAGAACTGTCCTCGTTTCCCTGGGCGCGTAATTTGCTGCATTAACGTCGAGAAATCGATAGCACCACATTGAACCAAAGCTAACAAGTCATAGAATTGATTTTCAAAGGCACGATTGGCGAGGATGCGGTTGGGGTTTCTGGGTAGACTGTCGAGAACTTCAACACTCTCTATTAACACAATTTACATACCTGGTAGCCCGAGGCCACCCATTAGGCCTTTCATCTCTTCAGCAGCAACTTTTTGAGACTGCTTTAAAGCTTCGTTAACTGCTTCGGTAATTTTGTCGAATTCTTTCTCTCCTTCGATAGAGATTACTTTTTGGTCTGCGGTCATAACCACAGTAACGCCTTTATGCTCGACGGTAATTTTAATTCCGGAAAGAGTTTTCTGAACCTCTTTGGCTTGATCAGCCATTTTTTTGAGGTCACCGAGTTGTTTAACATTATCCATGAAGCCCATGTCAGTATTTTGCCATGAAACGTCCTCAGTTGCAAGCTTAGTTTGCCAAGATAACTGAGTTTCTAATCTGTCACCCTTCGAAGAATATCAGCAGATTTATTCGGACTATAGACTGTAGGCTTTGGACATTCTAGAAATATACGATTTTAAGACGTTACGCATCAGTGCTACTACAGTATTCGGGCCAACACCGCCAAATTTTGGGGTGTATTCCGCGGCGATTTCATAAACCGAAGGATCAACGTCTCCCAAGCCAATATCATAAACAATTACTCCAGTTTTAAGATGTTCGGCTTTAACAAGATTTTGGACCCCGGTGCAAGAAAAAACAAAATCAGCGGTGACAAGATCTCGACTTATATCAGTGCCTGGAAGTTTAGTATCTACTTTAATTAATTTAGCCGGTTCGAGTTTAAGCAACTGTTCGCAAAGTGGTTGTCCAATCTCCCCTTCAGACCCAACCACAGCCACGACTTTGCCCGCTATCGAAGTATTGCGGGTTTCGAGTATTTGCAGGACAGCCTCAACTGTAGCTGGCACATAGATTCTTCGTCCCTCCTCAGTTAAGCCATCAACATCTTTTTCCGGGGCAATCAGATCAACTAGATTATCTTTAAAATTCTGAAGATTCTCGGTGATCGGCATTTGGACCATAATGCCATCAATTGCGCCGGCGTCATTGAACTGAAGGACTTTTTGTTTAGCATCCTCAAACGGGGTTTCCGGAGTTATATAGACAATATTGAATTTAATACCCAATTCTTCAGCTTTATCTTGTTTCATTTGGGTGTACTTTACGGAAGCTGGGTCGTTTTCATTGGCAAAACTGACAATGGTAGGCTGGCGAACTGGAAAGCCGGTCTCCTCTAATTTTTGCCTAAAATCTGCCAGAGTGACCTGGACATATTTAGCATATAAATCAGCAATGGCTTTGCCGTTTATTTTATTGTCATCGATGGTGGAATCCATGAAGGAATTATATCTTAATTTGAGGCTGGAGGCTAATCAAGGCGATAAGCACTTTTGGGAATTGGTTTTTGGCGAATATAATGAGCCGAAGCTAAAAAATCCATTAATCTAGCAGCACCTAAATCGCTATTATTTTCATCAGAATAAGTAGTTAGTCCGTCATCAGGGTCCAGATAAACTTCATTGAGGGTATACTCTTCAAAATCATCGGGACCATAATTCTCTTTTTGAATAAGATACATTTTATCATTTCCATTTTGCTTAATATTTAAAAACACGTGCGGTGTTTCTTGGCCCTCTTCCTCATCGTCGAACTTAGGACGATAACCTACTTCTAATGTGGCGTCGCCATATCTCGAGGGTGTTGCAAGAGATAAGCTTTTAAGTGATTTCCACCGCTCACCGCCTCGGGAAGCTAAAACATCCAAGACTCCTTCAAATAGTTCCTTAACCGGAAGTACAATTTCAGTCCCCAGATTACTTAGCTTAGCTCGGGATTTATTAAGATCAGCAATAGGTTCATATTCTCCACCTGGCATATTTTTATCCTAGACCCCCCCAATAGTAAATTTCAATAGGCTATATATTTCCTAAAACGATTTTGCGCCTCTGTAGAGTTACGACTTTAACTTCTGACTTCGGAACTTGGAAAGGAGTATATTGATGAGCTGCAGCTAGCATCTCAACTAACCGAGCCGGAGCTAATTCTGGGTCAGTGCCTGTCAGAGAATCGCTCTGGGAGATGGGTCTCTCCCTTGTTGGATCGCTGATAGTTAAACTAAATCGATCGGGGATTTTTCCTCTAGAATTATTACCCATAATATACCTGGCAACTTGGTACTTTGTTGATTCTCCGCTCTGAATCACTTCTAGATCGGAAATTCGTTTTTTACCAGATAAAGGATGAGCGGCGATTTTGAGAACTGCATATCGGTATCGAGCAGGAGCGTTTAGAATGACATCCTCTACCCCACGGGCACCGAGGATTAGTTGAATGGAGCGGTCGAGATCTTTAACCGAAAGTCGGAGCGTGCCAGCCATTCGAGCTAGTTCTTTCTTTGCTTTGATGTAATCGATGATTTCTCTATTTGTACTAGCCACTGGCCTATATTATTGAAGTCCTGGCCTGAAATCAATAGGATTGAGGCGGATTAATGCGAAGATGGCGCCAGTGGGGGAAATTGGGGTGGTGTAAAAATGTGAGCGTCAGCGAGAATATCGAGCAATCGAGCATTTTCTAAGTTTGAGAGATAATTGGGTAGTGCCCAGCGGATATCTTTTTCTTGGGTTTTAATTACTCCTCTTTCAATAACAAAAAAACGAGTTTCGACCCTTTCCTCGATAATGCCTAATGATCCAATAATCTTCCGATCAAAACGTGGTTCGAGCAGACCAACCTGCACATTCATGGAATTGTAGATAGGTGAAGACGACAATTTTACCGGAGAAAAATCCAGAGAATCTGCATAAGCAGAATCATCGCCTTCTAACCTACTATCAAACCCCTTCATAAATTGGCGACCTTTTCGAGAGGCAACGATATCAATTATTGAATGTAATACCTCCACTCCCGGAACTTCAAGTTGTGACCGACGAGCAGCAATTTTAGCTCGAGCCTCTTCAAGATCATATTCAGGCATGTATTCAAACGGCATTAGGAGATATTAAGCTGGGTTCTCAATGAAAGCAAGGGATTATTTAATACCAGGCACTGGAAACTTACTAGCGAAAGCCTCAACTTCGTGGCGAATCTTTTTTAAATCGGCGTTTGTCCGGATCTGCTTTTTGAAGTTATTAAGAAAATCTTTTCGTTCAACTTGTTCCTGAGGTAAATCATGACCTTTAATAATTTCGACCACCTGATTGATCCAGGCGGCAATTTTAACCATATCTTTTTCAGTCATTCCTCGAGTGGTTAGGGCTGGGGTACCTAGTCGAATGCCCGATGGGTAATAAGCTGATGCCGGCTCAAAAGGAATGGTATTTTTGTTGACGGTGATGCCCGCCAGTTCTAAAGCGTATTGCATCTGATAGCCCAGTCCAAACCCATATTTGGTCAGATCCATGAGAACCAGATGATTCTCAGTTTGCGAACCGAGCTCGCTGGCCAGAACTTTAGCGTTTTTAACAATTTGCTCAGCATATTTTTTGAAAGAAGGCAGACTGGCTTCTTCTAACGCTACCGCAATGGCGGCTGTCTGATGATTGTGAGGACCACCCTGCATGCCCGGGAAGACGGCTTTTTGGAGCTTCTTGGTGACCTCGGGGTCCTTGTCTAAACCTTTTTGAGTAATCAAGATCATAGCCCCTCTAGGGCCACGCAATGTCTTATGGGTTGTAGTGGTGATGATATGGACGAAAGGTGCGGGATCTGGATGAACCTTACCCAGAACCAAGCCCGAAACATGAGAGATGTCCGCCACTAAATAGGCGCCAATCGCATCAGCGACTTTGGCATATTGCTCAAATTCGATTTGATAGGGATAGGCGGTAATTCCAGCCCAGAGCAACTTGGGTTTGAGTTGTTTAGCCAATTTCATGACTGCTTCAAACTCAACTCTCTTGTCTGAACCAAGTGGATAATTAACAACATTAAAAAGCTTGCCGGTGAATGATACCGGGGCGCCATGGGTTAAGTGACCGCCATCAGAGAGACCGAGACCCATGATAGTATCGCCCGGCTCAAGTAGACCGAGAAGAACTTCGAGGTTAGCCGGAGAGCCGGAATATGGCTGGACAATGGCTTCTTTAGTACCAAAGAGTTTATTGGCGAGATCTTCGGCATACTCTTCAATCTGATCGATAAATTCATTTCCACCATAATAACGGGCTCCCGGAAAGCCCTCCGAGTATTTATTAGTCAGAATGGATCCTAAGGCTTTGAGGACATTTTCGGACACATAATTTTCTGACGGGATCATCTCGAGGCCAGTTTTTTGACGATGAGCTTCTTTTTGGATTAAGGGAAATATTTTTGAGGTCGGCATCTAGGAAATGCTACTGGGATTTAGGGTTAGTGTCAAGATATTTCAGATCCGGGTTTTTCTTCCGGTTGATTATCTCCAGGAATTACATCGCGCAACTTTAAAGTACTAACAAAAAAATTAAGGCCTTCTTGGGTGTCAATGTGGTACGTAGTGATTACTGACTTTGCGGCAACGCTTTTCGGATCTTCGACAAATCGGGAGTTAGCTCGACTTTCTCGAATAATTTCGGCTACAAATTCACTTTTCTGTTGATAAGACTCTTCCATCGCTTTTAATGTTGCTTCCTCCTCAAGGGGGAAAAGTCGTTTACCATCCTTATCAAAATGTTCTACCCAATCCTCTGGGGGCGGACAACCGGCATGGCCAGCTACTCGAATATCTTCTCGACCGTTTGGGTTGGCGTATAATTCTCTAGCCACTGGTAATGGAACCTGGCCTTTTACTACCCAATAGTACCAGTTCCTATGAAATCGGAAACCGGGTAGCTGACCAATAACTGAAGCCGGAACCTCGCTCTTCATTGGCGCTGGGAGTTGGATAATATCAATACCGGCTTTTTCAAGTTCTCCGCGAATTCGTCGGTCACAATCTACTTTACCTGCTAAGTTCTCCACGGCAAGATATTACTACAACCATAATTAAATTTTCAACTATAGGATTTTACCGAGATGTTTAGCTGATGGAAATTATTTATAGGTCCGAGCTAAAACCTAAGGGTCTAATTATATAAGCTGGCACGTTGATGGTATCTGTCCCAACAATATGGACCCCTTGAGCCAGCCTCTGGTCGATTAGATAGCGTGGATGGAAAGAGACGGTGGTTACTAATTTTCGATCAAATTTATCAGGCTCATAACTAATAATCTCACCACGTTTAAAATTGCCTAGTTCACCTCGAGGAGCCTGAGGATCAATCACAGCAAGTCGTTTTTTAGCCAAGAAATCCCATTTCCGCTCGAGATTGATGCAAAACAAGGCGTGATCTAAGGCTAACGGATCTACCTCATCAATTGGAATTGGACGCCCTACACCGGCATAGTTCATTTGGCGAAATACTTCTACTAGACCTCTGAGAATGTCCCGATGGTGTTGATCTAACTGCTCATTCATAGCGAAACGGATTGTAGTTTAAAAAGATCTGTGGCGCAATACTAACTAATAGTAATGATCTGCTGTTTGAGTTGGTCAAGCTGCATTTGTTTTTGACTGATTGAGTCTCTGACCGCAACATATTCCGGGTTATCAATTTTTTGTCCTAGCCATCCCATAATTCCGGGAGCGCGGACTCGAGCTTTAATATTCGGTAAACTTTTTTGAGCATGTTCAATCTCCTCTTCTAATAACTGTACTTGCTGTTTTGATTTATCTAATGAAACGGCATTGGTAAAGCCAAATAGGCTCGGTCGAGCTGGGGAGAATAGCATGGTCTTGCGAATGTCGCGATTGATTCGCACCCCAATTTTGGTCTCCCCCTCAGTCCAGGAATCAATAACCAGTTCCATGCCTGGCATCATTGTGGCAAAGAAGATATTAGCTTTGGTGCTGGCAATATTGTTTTGCCAATATGCGGAATTCTTAAAATCAGCCCAAGATTTTTCTCCTAACTGAACTCCTAGGCCCTTAAGTAAATGTTCAACAATAAAATCATCATTGGTGCTTAACATTTGAATCACATCATAGTTGTCGATCAAACCGGTTGGCTTTTGATCAGGATGGAAAACTTGTTCGTCAGCTTCGAAGAAGATTTCTTCATCATCGACTTGCTTCTCGCCCATAGCAATTTTATGCGCTTTAATATTATCAATCGACGATCGCAACTGGCCGATGACCAGATAGTCGCGGACAGCTCGGCTGGCTTGGAGTAAGCTTTCGACTTTTCGATCGCGATTAAGAGTGTCCGGTGGCAATACCTGAGAGATTTTGAACAAGATTGTATCTAAGAAATCGGCCGCGTTGATCTGATGGGCTAAATAATTGACTTGATTATCCATTAGCTGGTATGTCTGGGTTTCAAAACTTTTATCAGCATAATGCTGACCACTAGTCCATAATCGGTCTGCCTCAAGCAGGATACGTTTTTGACCTAGACGATCAAGTTGCAAACTAATTCCAACCAGCCGCGGGTCCTTGGCATTAATACTAGCGTCGAGAAAAGAAAAACTAAAACTTAAGCCGTTAACAGTAGATGGTAGATAAAGATTGGCGGCACTTAAGCCCGGCAACGAAGGTGCTTGGCCCCAAGCCACATCCGGCGAGGCCGCTCGATCACGCTGTGTTTTTATAAAACTATCCCATGAAAGGTTGGCTGGGTATAAATCTGCCGGCAAGAGCTTACGCATTAAGGCAATAAACAGAGGCTGGAATAGCAAATACGATTGGCTAAAGACGACCGGAACTGGCGATTGCTGTGGGCGGTTATGGAAAAAATTAGTTGGAGCATCAAGTTTTTGAAATAGCGGAATGGTAACTGATGGCACGCTAACGCCTAATCTCTCGCGGACTGCTCGGGCTATTTCGATTTCATTGCGACCTAGCTGTTGAACCTGATCATGACTTAGTTTTTCGAGATAGCTAGTAATATCAGGCGTTTTACGATGATGATAATCAATTACATCATCAGCTAGCTGATCGGCCATGACCACCTGATCGGAGACGATCGCCGTGGTTTTTTTGAGATTAAAGTCTTTAACCATCTCGACTACCTCATCATTTCCCAAAATTTGATCAATCCACGCATGAAGGACCAAATAATTTTGTGTTTGCTCCTCTTCGGTAGCGTTCGGATAAAGTTCTTTTATTAAGTCGTAACCTGTTTGATAAAGCTGATGAACTAATCCTTTAGCAACCGATGTGTCGAATTTAGTCTTTTCGGCATCAGCATAGTTGGTGGCATAGTGGCGCAAAAAGTCTTTTTGTTCGTTGGTATAAAACTGGGCGTGAAGGAGTTGGTAGTATTTAATCAGCGCTTGAAGGGAAGTTTTGGCTGTCTCGCTATCTGCATCAAGCAGTTGAGCGACAAGAGCTGCTAATTTTAAGTTTGTTTGATCCGTATCCATGGGCAGGTACTGTTTCTAATATAGCATAGCTATCACAAGGAGCGAAGATGTTTGAGATATCTAGCTTTAATTTGTATACTTGCTGTCAATGAATGAATACGAACATATTATCTACGGAATAAAAGAAGGGCTATTATGGCCGGCGCTGGAGTCAGACGAATCAAAGGAGGCCTACAAACTGCGTTCGAGTCATCCTATTTATCGACACGAATTCCGACGAAGAGTTGCTGTTCGCCTAGCACCATTCCTCTTGGCCGCGGGAACTTTGCATTTTGGGGTTCAAGTAGCGACTGATTACCCTTCTCGATCTAACGAACGAGCTATGGTGGCCTGCGAAACAAATCCTTGCTGGGAGAACTTACAAGCTAGCTTAGCTAAACAGGGCAAAGACCCACAGGATTATCTTAATAAATTTGCCAAGCCGCCAACATATATTCAGATGAAGCGCGATTTGGATAATAAAAATCTGGTTCGAGATACATGGTTCTCAGTCGCCTCAGTAGTACCCCCAGCAATGGTTGTGTTTATCACCGGCATTGGATTAATTAGAACTTTTACCGGTCATGGAATTAAGGTGGCTGGCGAGAAATGGGACAGTTTGGTTAATCGTCGATGAAGGATCTAGGGTTGGGGCGCGGAATCGGCCACCGAGATTGGCTCAGAGGTAAAAATTTCAGCTGCGACTCGAATTATTTCATCATCGGCCGCTAAATCGATATTCTGGACGTCATCGATATCTATTGGCCGAGCGCCAATAACAGTCGCAATCCGAACTCCTTTGCTCAAGACATCTGACATCACCGACTCAATTAACTCTCGATTTTTAGGCGATTCAAGGATTCGCTGATGGAAGGAATACGGCACCTCCAAAACCACTGTCTCGCCTTCGCAGCCTTTGAGGGAAACGGCTTTAAGCAAGGCTTCTAAAGAAAAATTGTGGCCACGAACAGTCTCGAGAATATAATTCCACTTGTCACGCAAAGCCACATCATCGGAGGTAGGACTGCCAGATGATTGAGGAACTTCGACCACGGCATCAATAGTGATCGCTGGTTTTTCTTCAATCGAGCTGATATTTTCAAGTAAACTGGCGCCTTCTTGGGGGCGATCAATAATTGGGGCTGAGGAGGGCAGGGACTCCCGTTTATCAATCACAATAATCGGAGAAGGCTGGGCTTCGGTGGAAATGGCCCGATTTTGACAGGCTTGGACTAAAGAAACCTCTAGAGCGAGCACTGGCAATGAGGTAGTTTTCATCTTCTCGATCGCTTCCTGGATTAATTTGATAGTCAGCAGTAAACGATCAGGAGTAAATTGATCAGCAATTTTATTCAGAGTTTCGAAACGGGAGGGACCAATTTGGTCTTTAACGTAATCGCCTGATTGGTTTTGGATCAAGAAGAGATAGCGAGCGAGCTCGATCAGAGCCAGCGTGTATTCTTTAAGATTCAGGCCTCGATCATTAATTTGATTTGTTAACTTCAGCGCCTGGGGAACGTTCTGATTGGCAATGGCCTGCAATAGCTGGGTGAGATCGGCAAAATTACCGGAGTTAAGAGTTTGCTCCACCATTTCAGCGGTAATCTTCTCCCCTTTTGAGGCAAGCTGGTCTAAAACCTTAATACAGTCGCGATAACTGCCTTCAGCGCATTTGGCGATTGCACGCATGGCATCCTCCTCTATCTCAATCTTTTCACCCTCGACGACTCGTTTCATAGCCGAAACTAGATCCGAAACCGAAGCTAGATTAAATTCTAATTTCTGTACCCGCGAGAGAATCGTGGCGGGAATTTTGTGTACCTCAGTGGTGGCAAGAATAAACATCACATGAGCTGGGGGTTCCTCTAAAGTTTTGAGCAAAGCATTAAAGGCTTCATTGGAAAGCATATGGACCTCATCGATGATATAGATTTTCTTTTTTGAGGATGAGGGAGAGAGCTTAACGTTGTCGCGTAGCGCCCTAATATCATCAATTCCTCGATTTGAAGCGGCGTCAATTTCAATCAAATCTAAATTAGAGCCATCGGCGATAGAATTGCAGGAGCTACAAGTGTTGCACGGTTCTTTGCCAGCAGTTTCGCAATTAACCATTTTAGCGAGGATCCTGGCGGTTGAAGTTTTACCAGTCCCCCGAGGTCCACAAAAGAGATAAGCATGAGAGAGGCGACTTTCCTGAAAGGCTTTGAGCAGGGTGGCTTTGACCGATGTTTGGCCAACTAAATCATCTAAATTCTGGGGTCGGTACTTTTGATAGTAAACCATAAATTTTGGGGACTAGATGATATTAGTCACTACCAAGCAATTTTTCAATAAGAAAGTTGTTTATTTTTGGTAAATATGGCACGAAATATTAGAATTCACGCGTGATTGAATTTAAATGTATTCGCAGAATTAATCGTGGTGGAGACCCAAAAGGTGTTTGACGCCGTGCTCAACAAGAACGCGGATTTCTTCATCTATCGCTAAACCATCAGTGCCAGCATCTTCTACAGCCTGTGGATAAGAAATAAGGATATCTCCAAGACGCAAAACACTATCTGGAGCAGCGACGAAGCCGACTTTTGGTAGATGTTGAATGGTTACCGGCAAGGAGTCTTCCAGCGCGAAAGTTAAAATATTGGTTGTTGAATCAATGCCTCGAAATGTTTTGTTAATTTCGTGCATTTTGCGATCACCGACAATGGTAACTCCAATTTCAACTTTGCCTGTAATCTTGTAGCGCTGAAGCACCTCTAAAACTGTGGATTGAATGGCACTTTTATCAACTGGATATCTGGAATCTGCGGTTACAATGATATTAAACATATTTTTAACTAATTTAGTCTAGATTTTCTAAGGGTTGCCCACTAATTTTTCCTTAACCAAATTAGAAATTCGAGCGCCTTCGGCTTGACCAGCGACTTTCCCCATTACCATACCAATCACCCGACCCATGTCCTGCATAGTACTAGCCCCTGTTTCAGTTATAGCCTCTTCGACAATTTTCGTCAACTCCTCATCGGATAGTTGGGTTGGTAAATATTTTTCTAATATTTTGGCTTCAGCCTCCTCTTTGAGAGCTTGTTCTTCCCGCCCACCTTGTCTAAAACCCGCGGCGGCTTCACGGCGTTTTTTGAGTTCTTTTTGGATGACAGCGATGTGGTCAGCCTCTCCCAATTCAGCGCCTTTGCTTATTTCAGCGTATTTTATCTCCGACAATAACATCCGCAACACCATGGTGGCGGTTTCGTCTTTGGCGAGTTGAGCGTTTTTTAAGTCGTCGGTAATTTGTGAATGCATTTATGCTGTGGCGGCTAAGCGTTTAGCGCGCATAATTTTACGCATTTTTTCTTTACGTTTTTCTTGACGGATCTCAGATTTTTTCTTATAAAAATCGAGTTCACGATACTCTTGAATAACTTTTTCAGCTACAATTTTTTTCTGAAACTTGCGAATCAGCGAATCTGTGGTGTCATTAGCACCAGCTCTCATGATTATAGGCATGTAATAAGTTGCACCCCTCTTTCTTTGTGGGGATATTTTACCAGATAAAAGCAACGAAGGGAAATTTTTTAATGCAGGACTTTAAGTCTTTCGCTGATTGTCTTATGCGAATACTGACCAATTCCTATTACCCTGAGCTCCTGTTTAACTGCTACAAAATCTTTATCCAGCCAGGAATTAAGCAATCCTCTAAAAAATACTGCACTGCCCACAGACATACCATCAACATCACGACTATCCGTAGTCATTAGTCGGACAGTTACTAAATGAGTGCCTGGGTGGGTTTGAGAATAACGAATCACCCTCACAAAGTTGGAATATCTAGTCATTCCGGCTTCATTAGTTACTTTGATAACTTTAGTGCCGATTATCCTACCTTCGAGTTCATGATCGAGCTCAATAGATTTATGAGCGATGTGCCTTCTTTCTAATGTTTGCGACATATTTAGTGAACGAGCGTTTTAAGTAGATTTAAAGTCTTAGTTTGGCGGAGAGCATGGCGGAGGTGCATGCGTGGCTCCTCTGATTCAAATTGCTGTTTTAAGCGATTATCTTGGATTTTATTAATCTCATCCATCAGTTCCTGATCGGAGATGGATACATTTTCCATTCGAGCCACTTCAGCTAAGCCTAGTTCCATGCGGACGTTTTTCTCAGCCTGAGTTCGCCATTTAGATTTAAGAGATTCCATAGTTTCGTTCTGGCTTTTGAGGTAGTCATCCATCAGGATGCCTTTATCGGCGACATTTCGCTGCAAAGAAACCAACATTCGATTGAGCTCATCTTGAATCAAAATATCTGGGATATCAACCTGGGTCATTTTTTCAACTTCCTGCAAGATGGATTCTTCATAATCTAATTCGTTGTTATATTTAGCCTCACCTTCCAGATCAGCTCGGATTTTAGCTTTAAGATCGCTCAGATCTTGGGCTCCGACAGCTTTGGCGAAGACGTCATCAGGAGCAGTTGGTAGTGTGGCAGGGGCGGATTGATCAGCACCTTGAGGGCGAGCTAGCCATCTCTTGAATAGATCGTCAATAATTTTATTGATCTCTTCATCGGCAACTGGTTTTAGCTCCGGCCTTTTGGTAGCAATAGCTTTGTAATTTCCAACAGTCACCTTTGGTCGCTGAGTGATGCTGGCCTTAAAACTGAGGTCAGAACCTTTAGCAAAGGTAACATTTGTATATTGCGGATAATCGATTGGGACGATATCAGTATCCTGAAGGGCCTGCATCAATGCTTGGGGCATGGCTAATTTTAGGAATTCCTGTTGGATTTGAGCTGGGTAATTTTTTTCAGCCATCTCGGCTGGAACCTGACCTTTGCGAAAACCGGGTAACTCTAGGTTAGCGACATATTGTTGAACGGTTTGATCCCAGAGTGGTTGTAAATCTGCCCATGGCACGGTGATAGTGACCTCAGTGGCGGATTTTGGCAAAGTAGTAATATTTTTAGTCAACATGTGCGTAATCTTATCAAATTTAGGTTGAGCTTGCAAGCAAATCTGCCCGAACGATGCGCGGAGTGTGACGATTTTGCATTTGAGCCTCGCGAATAAAATATTCGGTCGGGCTAGCAGTGACATGACTTAATCGGTACCAGAAGGTCGGCCAATGCTTGGGTTTTATGCCTGTAAGGAGGTCTTGGCAATGAATATTAAGGCCTTCGGCGAAGCTGGGGATTTCGTTCAACCCAAGATTTCCCGCATGTCCTTGATTAACTATCAGAAAACTATTTCCATTTTTTGTCTGATAGGCTAATCCAAAATCATTGTAGTCGGCTTGACTGTAGCGACCACAGATCAAATTACTAGCCAGACTTCTCAGGTCTTTAGGTTCATCTTTATCAAGCTGAAATTTTACAAGTCCTTCATCATCACTAATAATCAGCCGATGAGGTCGGGTGCCATTAAATCGATCGGCCTGAGAAGTTATCCAACGAACCGCAGCAACATCGATCGAGTATAAATGAGCATAATCGCCTAGATTGACTCTTAAGGACGGCTCGCAAATTGATTGATTAAGCCTGACCCATTCTGATTGAAATTCCATGGAGGCTAGTATAACTCTGGCTTATTTATGAAGCAACTATTCGTTAGTTACGGAAATTAATTTATCGAGATCTATTAATTCAGACTCTGATTCTTGGCGAGCTTTTAGTTCGATCTGGTCGCCGGTTTTCTTGGAGATGATAGCTCGATAAGGGATACCGATTAAGTCAGCATCTTTGAATTTTTCGCCAGCGCCGAGGTCAATCCGATTATCGTAGAGCACTTCAATGTTTCGATCTTGAAGTTGATCATAAATTTCCTCGGCGCGATTTTTAACTTCTGGATCATCGAGATCTAAACCGATCAGATGAACCTGAAATGGTGCGACTGATTTTGGCCATAAAATACCTTTATCGTCGTTAAACTTCTCCACAATCACTCCCATTACCCGCGAGATACCGAGACCATAGCAACCCATAAACGGGTACTGTTTATTACCATCTTTGTCGGCAAACCCAAGATCGAAATCTTTACCGAATTTTTGGCCGAGATCAAATACGTTACCAACCTCTGAAGCTTTGGCTAATTTCAGCATACCTTTATCGCATTTGGGACATTGATCACCTTCTTTGACCTTGGCAATTTCCGTATTTACACAAAAATCGCATTCTTCGCAGTAAAGAATATCGTCCTCACCAGCATCTGTTAAGACCATAAATTCATATGAGATCTTCTCCGAGAACGCACCTCCACTTGCCTCGGTCACTTTGGCGGTCAAACCCAGTCGGGCATAAATCCGCAAATAGGCTTGTTTGACGATTTCGTAAAATCTGAGGAAATCTTCTTGGTTTTCATGAAAGGAATACATATCTTTCATAAAGAATTCGCGACCACGCATGATACCTGATTTAGCACGTAGCTCATCGCGGAATTTCCAATGTATTTGATAGGCGCTAACTGGTAAGTCTTTGTAGGATGGAGTTCGACTCATCACGAGCGGAGTCACCACTTCTTCTTGCGAATAACCAAGAGCATATTCTTTTTCAGTTCGAGATTGGATTTTGAATAAGACATCGACTTTATCCCAAGCACCTGTCTGTTCCCAAATGGCTTTAGGGGTAAGCATGGCCATTAAAACTTCCTGGCCGCCGACTTGGTTCATCTCTTCTCGGACAATGGCTTCGATTTTGCGCAATACTCGAAGGCCTAATGGCAAGTAATTATAAACACCAGCCATCACTTGATCGACAAAACCGGCCTGAGTTAACAGACGATGATTGACCGTATCGGCCTCTTTTGGTGCCTGTCTTAAAGTTTTTGCAAATAATTGACTATAACGCATTTATTTAATCTCTCCTCCTATTTTACCCTCTTTGAAGGGCGTTAGCACGATCCAATTGCTTGGATCAGTTGTATCATCTTGCACTCCTAATGTTAAGACCTCAGATTTGTAGCCCGCTATTAGTTTAGGCGCAAAATTTACCACACAAATCACTTGGCGATTTAGCAAAGCTTCTTTAGTTTGATTCTTAACAATCTGAGCGCTGGAGTGTTTAACTCCAATTTCAGGACCGAAATCAATGGTTAATTTGTACGATGGATTTCGAGCTTCAGGAAAATCATCAACTTGGATAATTTTGCCAACTCGCATGTCGACTTTCTCAAAATCAGCAAACTCAATTTGCGGTTTTATCATATATTTCTGGCTGAGTTTAGCATGTACACGCCATACTCAACCATTCTCTCCTTAATCGAACATCCAGTGCCATCGATGTTCGGCACTTGCTGATTGAACCATTTTCTTGCCAATCCGATCTAGAATCTGAGATCGTTCAGATTTATGCACAACTAGCATCCAGTTCTTATCGATTTGAGCAGCACCGCTACCATCTCGATGATTGAGAGCAACTCTTTTAGCTCGTTGAGTGTATCGGCCATGAACTAGATTTTCTCGCTTGTTAAAATCTTTTAGCCACACCCAGACTTCACCAGAAGACTCATTGCCATAATCTATACCGGCCTGGTCTACTTCATCACCTGAGTAGGATTTTCCATTGTTCCTATCAACCACTAGACCATCGGCTGTCATTACAGTTCTTAATATTTCGACTATCATTGATTTCACCTCCTTTTGCCTGAACAGTGTTATTGCAAAGCAACAAAAAAGCCCTTGCAAATTTCCAGGCTTTCTAGAAACTTACAAGGGCCTTCGGGAGGCGTTACCACCTTGCTTTATCGATATATCACTATATCAATCTTACTAGCTGACAATCATCAGCGTCTAATTTTACGGTTTAGCATCCGGGTCTGCTCTTCGCAGCCAGCTCTAGGGCGGGAAACCCTTTCATCGCTTTGGAATAATTATAATACTATTAGCTAGCAGTGGCAAGCGTGATTTGAGAGGACTTTATCGACAGGTCATCATTTAATTGAAAGTCAGCAAAAAATAGCTCCTCTTTCATTATCAGATCCCAACAATGCTCCACATCATCAACCAGTCGCGCAGGATAGCTCTGAACTTCGTTTTTAGGTAACCAAATCAATTCCCCATCCTCGGTGCTGGAGCCGAGTGGTAGGTCTTTTGAGTCAACATGGCTTACATAATGACACATGATCCAGTCCTCGTCGTAGCCGCCTTCCAATCTAACAACGCCGACTAACCTGGTTTTATTTAGCGAAATTTTAAGACCCGTCTCCTCTTCCGTTTCTCTGGCGACCGCTTGTAGAAAATTTTCTCCAGATTCAACCCGTCCCCCTGGAGCGTTTAATCTATTAGGATCTAGCTTTTTATGGGGACCACGATGCAAGAGCAGCACTTCATCTTCACAGATTATGAAATTGCTCACTGAACACTGGACTTTACGAGCATATTCAATATCAGACATTTTAGGTAAAGAGTTTATGGATATCGGAGGCTGTAATCAGGATGATGGTGGTGATTAAGATTGCCAGACCAATGGTATGAACATATTTTTCAATTGCGGGATGAGGCTTTTTGCGAGTGATCGCTTCAATAGCCAAGAAGAATAGTCGGCCTCCATCAAGACCAGGGAACGGCAAGATATTAACGATCGCTAAATTGAGGGAAAGAGCGGCGACAAAATCGAGGAATGGGACCAATGGATTTTTGACTTTTAGAATCTCACCCACGATGGCGGTAATTCCGACTGGTCCAGCCACTGTGCTGGAAATGGGGTTGATATCATGTTTAGCGAGGGATTGAGAGATTGTTTGACCAAATACTTCGAAGGAATAACTTGCCAAATTGTATCCGTGAATAGGACCAGCAAAGAGTCGCTGCAGTGGGGTTTCGTAAGACAAATTCGCCATTTCAAAACCCGACAAAGAGACTCCCAGTGCCCCTTGCCCGGCTGGTGGATTTACTCGGGGGGTTAGAGTGATGTCTTTGAAAGCACTTTTCCGAACATCAGTGATAGTTAGAGTAATCGGCTGACCGGCATGAGACTTGGTTTCCTCAATCAGCTGCTGGGAATTATTGATAAAATGACCGTTCAGAGCCACGATTCGATCCCCCGCCTGCAAATTTACGGCGGAGGCAGGAGTGTTTGGAGCCACTGAGGAAACTAATACAAAATTTTCATTTGTTTGGTTAACACCGACAAAGTGATGTTGGGTTAAAAGAGGCAACTGGACGGAAAAATTTTGAGCAGCTAACACTACATAATATAGCGCCCAGGCGAGCAATAGATTCATAAATACCCCGGCTACCACTACCACTATCCGTTTCCAGACTGGCTGAGAGGCAAACGAGCGAGAGTCTTTAAGCACGGCTTTATCAGATTCATCCTCGCCCAAGAGATGAACAAATCCACCAAAGGGCAACCAATTCAAAGAAAAGATAGTTTCCCCGATCTTTTTACCGATCGCACGGGGTGGTAAGCCAAAACCGAACTCCAAAACTTTAATACCGAATTTTTTAGCGGTAATGAAATGTCCAAACTCGTGGATTAGGACTAGGATGCCGATAGTCAGAATAAAGACGATGATCGTCCAAAACATAGCTTAATTAGTATACACGGAAATTTTTTAACGACAAGAGGTCAGTTTCGGTAAATGTTTGGTTACTTCCACCATTCGTTGACAAGTGATTGCGGGAGCGGATCATCCCCTAAACCTTCTGGGGCATCGGGGGCAAAAACTTGGTAGGATAGTTCCTCTCTCGAGTAAGGTGTTCCTTGAATTAGATTAAATGCATCTTGGCTAAGTTGCCGCGAACCTCTAGGCACGTCTGTGCGTCTGGCAACCACTCGATAAGATCGACCTAATCTATCCCAATTGTCTAAGCCTGATTGGGTACATTCATTAACATCAGCCGCAATCTCAAATGAACGAAAAGCGAGTCCACTGGTATATCTAGCTCTGAGCAATACGTGAGTTTTTCTGACATCGCTGTATTGGGTATTAATTGTGGTTGGGTTACATTCTACTTGTTTATCTTCACCCAAAATGTGCAGGGGTCGCCGTTGATTAACGGGATGGATAATGATATCCGGTATTTCGCCTAAAGGCAGGTTCTTTAACTCCACTCCGTTTTTGCCTCTAAGCCAGTGCTCGGGTTCTGAATCTGCAGTAGTTAATACACGATCATAGAGACCACCGAAATGGTTGAAGAGAATGCTTAGAGTATCTTGAGTTGAGACGAAATTGGCTTTATTGCGAGAATCTGGCACTGCGATTATTCGGTCAAAGATGGTTTTTAGTCGATTAAAAGAAGACTCCATCAGTTCAATAGTCGGGGTAAGATTTAAGAGAGCTTTTTGGGCTGGAGTGAGCTCTCGAGGTGCAACTTTAGGTAGTTCTGACATGGGTGAGGTTTGGGTATTTTATAGGCTAACTCAGAGTTGATGTCAATAGATTTAACTTTAGCCAGTTATTAAGCTCGCTGGTTCGGATTGGTGATCTGATAGAGCCTGTTCTCCCCAGACATAAAATGCATGGGAAGTCTGGCTGTTGGCGTCCCGATTTATCGGAAGCATGATATCACTTTTAACTTCCACCAAAGCAGTACCATTTTCCGAAGTTGAAGTAGCGATATAAAGAGAGACCAGTGGCCTAAGGGGGTCTGCAGCTGAGGCATGGCTCAGCAAATAGCGGTTGCCTTGGTTTGGTTGAGGAGCTGATACAAAAGTAGCAACCTGACCTTCGTCGAAAACTGCCAAATCGGCGAATTTACCTTTTGTGCCAGGGAGTGTATTTCTCAAGATAATCGGTAAGTTTGTCTCCTCATCAACCATTATTGTCAGGGAATTCATACGGACCGATGAAGGACTACTCCTTATAATTGGAGTTCGTCGACGAGATATAGCTGACATTATCTGTCGCCGTTTTTCACTCCAAAGCCCGATGACATTTTTTATATGATAGTCACATACTTCTACTAGCACTGGCGAATTCTTATTAGGTGACCAATCGAGTAATTCCTCGGCGAAGCAACTCTGAGCTGAAATTATTGGCTGGATATCAGTTATCGAATCAAACGAACTATGCTCGCGCATAATATACTTATAGGATTTTTATTTTAGGGAGTCAAGTATTAAATCTGGCGGAGTTCGTCGATTTTAGCGTTAACTAGCTCTTCAACTTGAGCAGAAATTTTATCGATAAAATCCTGGAGCATCTTTTCCCGGCGAAAAAGTTCATCCTCACCGATAGTGCCATCATCTTTTTCTTTAGACCATTTGTCGCGCTCATCGCCGCGAATTTGGCGGATAGCGATGCGAGCTTCTTCACCTTTTTGATGAGCAACTTTAACAAATTCCTCGCGACGCTCCTCGGAAAGCGGCGGGATCGCTAAACGAACCATTTGACCATCAGTGGAGGGATTTAAACCTAGAGAAGATTCCATAATGGCTTTTTCGACACTACGAACCAAACCCATGTCCCAAACCTGGATAGTAAGCAGCGAGGGTTGCGGGGCGGCAATGGTGCCCACTTCCATCATCTTCATTTTTGAGCCATAAGCTTCAACAGGGAGCTCCTCGATTAAAGAAGGATTAGCGCGACCAGCACGAATAGAGGCTAATTCTTTGCGTAAATGCTCTAATGTTGATTGAATTTTTTCGTTAGCGTCGTTTAAGAATGGTTCCATAATTTTAATCTACTCCTTATTATTTCTTAATTACAACACCCATCAAGATTAAAATGAGAGCTTAGCCCTCGCCCTCCGTGCTTACAGGATCGTTGCGCAGCAAGGTAGCCCTATAATCTTTAAATAAAGAGGTTCTATTTTCCGAGTTCAATTCGTGCAAAATTGCCGATTTGGATATTCTCGCCGAGCTTACCAATAACAGATTTAACTAAATCTTCAATGGTCTGAGAAGGATCTTTAATAAATTCTTGCTTGAGTAGATCTTCTTTGGTTTCTGGATTCATTGAAGCGATTTGGAGAGCCAAATCATGGGCCAAAGTTTTAAAATCTTCAGTTTTAGCCACGAAGTCAGTTTCGCAAAGGACTTCAACTAATACGCCGACACGTCCACCATGCGAGTAAGTTTCGACAACTCCAGCTTTGACTTCACGATCGGATTTGGAGGCGGCTTTGTCCAAGCCTTTTTTCTTGAGGACTTCTTTAGCCTTGGCCACATCGCCGTTTGATTCTTCGAGTGCCTCACGGCAGTCAGCAATGCCAGCGCCGGTTTCTTCTCGTAAGGCTTTAATTTGATCTACCGTAATTGCCATTAGTCAGTTTTTCTTTCAGCTTCGGCTAAAATTACTTTTTCAATCTCTTCTTCAATCGCCGCGGCTTCCTCTACAACTGGACTTTCGACTTTTTCTGCGGCTTCTTCAGCTGAGTTCTCTTCGGCTTTTTCCGCTTTAGTAGATTTTTTAGCCTCTTTTGGCTCTGGTTCAACTGGGCTAGCCACAACTGGGACCCCAGCGCCGGTTTTATAAGCATCAACTACAGCTTCAGCGATAATCTTAATTGATTTGATACCGTCATCGTTGGCCGGGATTGCCAAGTCTAGGTCGTCAGGATTAGCGTTTGTATCAGAGACTCCGAGGATAGTCATGCCAACTCGGCGAGCTTCTCGAACGGCGATATTATCAGCGACGGTGTCGAGAATGAAAATGGCATCAGGCAACTTCTCCATATCGGCAATTCCACCCATTTCGAGTTCGAATTTCTCGACTTTGCGAGCAATCAGGAGCTGTTCTTTCTTGGTGTAGCGGGTCAGGGTGCCTTCTTTTTGCTCCTTTTTCAGGCCATTGAGCTTAATAACATTTTTGCGGATTTCATCAAAATTAGTAAGCAAGCCACCAACCCATTTTTGATTTAAATAAGGAAGGCCTGCTTCTTTAGAAATTTTAGCGGTTAATTCGCGAGCCTGTTTTTTAGTGCCAACCACCATCATTAATTTGCCGTCTTTTCCGAGTTGATAGACGAATTCGAGAGCTTCTTTGAGTTTAGCCTCAGCGGAGGCGAGGTCAATAATATGGATGCCGTCGCGAACACCATAGATGAATTTACCCATCTTAGGGTTACCACGCGAAGCTTTGTGTCCGAAATGAACACCGGCTTCTAACATTTCTTGCATTGTAGGCGATTTATACATACTTAAATTATTTGTCGAGAATCAAACCAGAGGAAAAGAAAAGCGAAGAACGTCTTCCTTAACCTTCTCTAGTGTCAAATATAATTCAGGAAAACTAACACTAGATGTTTGATAAAAGGGATTGTAACTTAAGCGAGCCTATAAATCAAGCATTAGCCTGCCATGCTAAATATTCCAGCTCTTTCTGACATAACTTCAATAAAGTTGTTCAGGGTATTCACCAGTCGCCCGGCACCCTTGGGAATGCTTTCCAAGCTCTCTTTCCAAGTCGAGGCGACAATAATTAAGTTTCGTGCCACCGCTAGCCTATGCTCTTCAGCGAAGAAGTCGAGATAATGTTGCTCGACAAATTTAACGTTATTAACAGGATCCGCATGCCTGGAACGATTATTGGTGGCAGCTTGCATCTTAATTCGATCAACATGAAAGGTGTGATGAAGCTGGCAGAAAGTATAAATGTTGCAACGATTATATACAGCCGGACGAGCTGCGCGAGCTATGTCTGGGTCGCCATATTTGGCAACTACCTGGGCAAAGCAATGGTCGCGAGTCAAACCTTTAGTGGCTTCGCATCCCGGGTAAGCGCATCGATCAAGTTTATCCAGGAAAGAGATTATAGGCACATAAACCACCCGACTGAGTCCCTCCTGGTCAACACTATGACGGCGATAACCACGTGGATTGGCTGGATATTCAGCTCGGGACGCATATCTAAATTCAGGATGAAATTCGCTCATACTATCGGATAAGATACTGGAATATTTTAATTTAATCAAATTTTAGAAAAATGGGTCAAGGACTAAATTGAACCAGACTACTATTTATGATACTATAAGATAGTAATGGTGAACTTGGAAACGGTAACTGAACTTCTGGGAAATGCTCAGCAGGAAGCGACTACTTTTTTAAGAAAAGATCGCAATCTACCCTCAGCTGACCCTGAACCTCTTGGACACGAAATTTTAACTCATTTTGATAAACGATGGAAAGATACATTACTCGATTTCGTAAGAGAGGAATTTAGTAATCCTCGCATAAATCCAGATTTTGATGAATTATCTACCGCTTTTAAAGGCTTTCTACTGGAAAAAATTGCCGATTTGGTATTTTTACCCATAACCTATGGAGCTAGTTATAGTGCAGCCTCGGATGAATTCACCTATAAGATTTATCACAATTTATTTCCCGCAAATAAGGTTATGGTAAATCGATTTAACCGAAAAGGTATCGAGGGAATATCAGTACCCGACAACCTGCTTCTGCCTAGAATTGAGCTTCCGACTCCGAGTTTAGGTCGAGGTCGAACAAAATTCGAGCCCAGTGCTTCTGAGGAACCAAAAATTTTGCATACCATCGAAGTCACGGCAAATATGAATAATGATGGAGTGAATGTAGATTATGATCCTGAGCGTAAAATATATGGATTAGAAAAAGACCGAATGATGTTCCCTGATATCTTTGATGACACAGGGGTCATTTTTGTGGTCCCCTTGGGTACTGAAGTACCGGACTGGGTGCTATACCGACCTGAAGATGGAAAACCAGCTGTTCGCGTCCGATCCTTCCCGTTTACAGCCACTGAACTTCGTAAATTCCGAAATTATTTAATATATGAGGCCAAGGATGGTGATGGCGAAACCCTCTCAAATATATATAGAAATAGTGAAAGACGGCAGTCCCGCAGAAACTATAACGATATTAATCGAGAACGCGCCTAGGAATTAAGATCGATCTAAAAATTCTTCTCTGGATCCGGGTTGCGGTGGCGAAGGCAATTTGATGGATTTGAAAAATGGGCTGGAGCTGGCGATTAATATATTTGCCCGATAGGCTAGATCTCGATAGTTAATATGGCCCCCCGGTCGAGTCCGTTGAAATGTTAAATACAAAGCTTGTTTGGGATCTCCGTGCATATATAAATCCACTTTGTGGCCGAGCGGAAGCAAATTAACCACAAAAGAGAAGTCAAAATCTTCGCCGAATTTATTTTTTATCGCCTCGATAAAATCCTGGAGCTGTTGATAATAATTTTCTAAATCTTTAAGAAATTGATGACCGATTTCATCGAACTCCGGAACATCAGTTAAATAAAGCGGCAATCCAAAACCCTGAGCGATAATCTGGCGAGCCGTGCCATAATCCCACTTCAGGCCATAAACCAGAGGCAGGGGTACAAATCGGCCCCAGGATCGATGACGATTTAGGTCTCGCATTTCCCCCAAGTAACAATGAAATACTAGCGAAAGCCCGGTAGTCTTAGCGATGGGCGGCATCTCTTTGTAATTACTATGACCGGCAAAAATTATCTGACCGATCTGTTCTTTATCTTGATCTGGGAGTTGGGCGATCCATTTGCAGAGCTGCAAGGGATTTAGGCCTGGCCAAATTGAGAGAATATACTGCATTACCGTTCGATCAATCACCGCAACTTGGGATGAGAGCAATTCCACTTTATGAGCCTGGAATGTAGGATTCTCATCAGCGATAGGAATTGCTTTAAGTAGATCGGTTTTTTCGAGATAGGCTTTCAACTTGGAGAGATTCTGAATGGCAGTAACTGCAGCTTCAGTATGACGGAGTAAAGATGGTGCCTCCGCTCGAAAACCTAGCTGAGATTCTTCCTCCTTAGTGGGGGTTAAAAGACGTTGAATCTGATTAGCGACTTGATGGTAATAGCTAACTGGTGAGGCACGTAGCTCACCGACAATGCGTGCCCAATCACGAGCCGAGGTCTCCAAGCAGATGCCTGTGTAAACCCCAAAAGGCAAGAAAAAACGGGCTGAATCAAGGATCCTCGCCGTCAACGCACCCTGGTCGGTTTCACCTGGTTTATAGAACTCTGTGTAGGCTTGGGTCAAAATATCTTTATACTTATTAAAACTAGCCATCGCCAGCTCTCCCAGTTGTTGATATTGAGCTTCTAAAGGCTCCAGATCAGATGTCTTAAGGTTGGGAAGATAATTTTCGAGTTGGTGCAGGACTGCTCGACCGAAACGTTTTTGATAACGAGTCGATTTTTCCTGGCCAGAGTTGATTGAGGTCATATTGAAAAGGGTGTAGCAAAGATGCAGAGGCACATTAGAGAGATCGAGGGGGATGCGAGCCATATCACCCACCGAGGCATGGCCATAACCTTGGAAGGTTTCATCAAGTTTCTCGTCAGGATCAACCCCTTTTTCACCCATCTCACCTAATATCTCCCAGGGCATACCAGCGGCTCGTGATTGCCGGGCCCCTGCCCAGGCACGATGAGCAGCGACTCTTTTTTTAGAATTAACAATCGAGGTCGAAATAATCGATCCGGTCTTGGGATCTTCCAATCCCACCAATCCTAAACCAATATTTTCTTCAGTAAAATAAAACCAACGTTGGCCATTATCGTCTATTAGCTCTTTATCGGGTTTGTATTCTCTTTTTTCTGGCTTTGGCTTGGCGTCAGGCATTAGATGGTTTTTCGCTGCTTTAGGATTTGCAGAATTTGCTGATGAATGTCTTGAGGGGTGCGCAATAGGCCATCTTTAACGCATTCAATAACTTCCCAGTTATCTTCAGTTTTAGCCAAGTTTAGATATTGCTGAGCAACTTCTTGCTGATAAGTTAGATTGGCTTCGTGAATGTCTTGTTTACCTTGATCCTCATGATCTTGCTTGCCGCGTTTGGCGATGTTGGCTTGGCTCATTTGAGGAGGAACATAAAGAAAGATAACTAGTTCTTCGCGAGGGATGCCATTAATGTTGTACTCCAGATCATCAAGCCAGTCGATGAATTTTTGGCGCTCGCCTTTAGGCATCTTGGCCGACATATAAGCTTTATTGGAAGGGACATAACGATCAGCAATAACTAAGTATTTTTGCTTGAGCCACTCCTCTATCATGGGTTTAGCCAAAAATCGATCTCCAGCATAAGCTAAAGAAATCAACGAAGTGTTAACGTTATCAATATTCCCGAAATCGCCATTTAAATATTGTTTGATAAGGTGACCATAAGGATTACCAGTATAACGAGGAAATTCGATAACTTGGTTAGGCACACCTCTAACCTGAAGGTTTTTGCGTAACAATCGGACCTGAGTGGCTTTGCCGGAACCATCAGTGCCATCAATAACAATGAAATGACCACGTTTAGACATCGTGTTTTTTGATGTAGTCGATTGTATATTGCGACCATTCCTCCATTTGATCATGCAAAGCGTCGATTTCTGAAATCACTGCCAGGCGACCGGTTAATTTATCTGTTTCGCGAATAGAAATTTTATTGGAATCTCCCTCTAAGAGAATGACATAGCCTAAATGAACTAAACCTACTCCATCAGGAACATATAAAAGCCCGAGGGGTTTTGAGGTAAAAGTTCCCTTAAATATAACCTCTTCCTCAAATTCACGTCTGGCCCAATCTACTATGCTATCCCCCGCCAAGTCTTCTTTATTAACATGGCCTCCTATCCCTAAAGAATATTTATTATGTAGACGTGCCTCTCCTCCGCCTGTAGTGCGCTGCATCAAAAAATAGGAGCCTTTACATCGAAAAATTAAATACGGAATGATTTGCTTCCAATTAGGGTCATTTTCAGCCTCACCTCGGCGTATAAATTGACCTTTCTCTCGAAGTATATTTTCAAACCTATCCAATCCCACATCTTTAATTCCCATCCAATCTGACGGAATAGCAATTTCCTTGGGCAGAACTAGGATCATTTCGTCGTCTTTATTCATTTCCCAAAATTCTTCCAATATTGACTAGCTATAGGTTTGGCATCGGTTGAAAAATCGTTTTTATATTTTTTGCTTTTAAGAACCGCCGCGCCATAAATATTTTCTGAAGGAGAGGTCATCACCGAAAATCGAATTTGACCGATAGGCATACCTGGGTAAATAATCATCGGCAGATCCGTTAAATTAGTGATTTCCAAGGTGATATGCCCTTTAAATCCAGGGTCAACAAAACCGGCAGTGGCATGGATGACTAAGCCTAATCGGCCGAGGCTGCTTTTACCATCCACATTGGCGATTAAACGATTAGAAAGTTCAAACCACTCTGTAGTCACCCCAAGAATGAATTCGTGTGGATGCAAAATTGCTCCTTTTTTAGGATCGATGACTTCGTAATCCATGAATTCATCAACCGGTTTTTTCAGATCAATAACCGCATCCTTAACTCGTCGGCGAGCAAAGGTGAGGATATTCCGCGAGAGGTGAACATCCATCGACGATGGTTGGAATTTCAGAGGCTGGGGTGATTTGATATCTAACATTCCGGCTTTAATTGATTGCTTAATATCAGCATCAGATAAAACACTACCGGATAGATCGAGAAGGCTAAAGGTTGACATGGTTTAAGCTTCAATCAATTTAAACAAGGAGCATAAAGATTGCAAGGGGTCAGTTGGTCAGCAAATTTAGCCGGGCAGCTCTAATTGTCGGACCGAGAGCTTTCCGATTTTGCTCTTCGATGTGGAAGCGGGTTAAATCATAATAAAAATGTTGCGTCCGAAGCTCTAATTCGGCTGTAGCCATTTCTGGTAAAGACTTCCAGGCAACGTGTATTCGGGGAAGCAGCGAAGTTGGTATCATTGGCTTGGTTTCAGTCAGACAGACAAGGGATAAAGAGCCATCCCCTATTTCGCTGGATAGGTAATTCACGCCGATAATTCTTGCCTCCATATCTATTCTCGGGTCGAAATCCCATAGATCAGATTCAAAACTAACATCACATAAAACTGCGGCCTTGGCAGCTTTTAAGATGGTTTCCTCATTTTGGTAATCGCGGCTGAAAACAAAACCACTCCACACCGATGCATCTGCCATAGAGTTAGCACTCTTCGGGTAGGATGCTAGATAATCATAATCACCGGTCCCTTCATTACGAGCTCGAACAATATTCATAACCTCAACAGTACAAAAACCCTCTGGGATTCTAATCTCGTCATCGACAAAGGGTATTGCATAAGGATTTATCCGCTCGAATAATTCCATTACCGATTCGTAGCTTTCCCCGGTAGTTAAGCCATGTTCCACGCCAAGGCTGGTTATAGCCTCTTCATTGGCCACAATTATTTCGCGTCGAATCATGGCATTAGTTTAATCAAAGACCAGAGATAGATCAATTCTTGATTTGGCTGGCGGCGTTAATGAAGCCGAGGAACAAGGGGTGTGGATCGAGAGGCCGTGATTTGAGCTCAGGGTGGAACTGGGTACCGACAAAAAACGGATGATCTTCCATTTCGATAATTTCGACTAAATGCCCATCAGGTGAGGTGCCACTAATTTTCAGGCTATTAGTAAATTTATTTAAGAAGTCATTATTAAATTCATACCGATGACGGTGACGCTCGGAAATTTTTTCTTTACCATAAAGTTGACGAACTTTAGTGCCGGGTTTAAGAATGCAGTCCCAGGCTCCTAAGCGCATTGAACCGCCATAGTCTTTAGTGATTAACTTCTTTTCTTGATCTGGCATGATGTGAATAATCGGATATTTGGTTTGAGGGTCAACTTCGGTGGTATTCGCATTGGAGAGCTTAAGAACATTTCGGGCGTATTCGATGACAGCGAGCTGCATGCCGTAACATAAGCCAAAATAGGGTATTTTTTGTTCCCGGGCGAATTGAATAGCCATAATTTTACCTTCAATATCTCGAGATCCAAAGCCTCCAGGCACTATAATTCCTTGATAGCCTGTCAGTTGCTTAATATTTTTACTTATTTTACCTGAGTCGATCCAATCTATTTCAGGCTGTAAATCATTGGCATAAGCGGCATGTTTTAGAGCTTCGATTACAGAGATATAAGAATCCGACAAGGTAAAGCTACCAGTGGCGAAATATTTACCCACGATCCCGATTTTAACCGGAGTTTTATGCAGTTTATTGGCCGATTTAACGAAAGCTTTCCATTCTACCAGACTCGGCTTACGCTTTTTGAGATGAAGCTTGGACAAAATTCGCGCGGAGATATTGCCTTTTTCGTAGTTAAGCGGAACTTCGTAAACATTTTTGACATCAGGGGCTGGGATAATATCTTCCGGTTCTAAGCCTGTCGAGATAGCTAATTTTTTGATACGGGATTGGTCGAGCTCAACTTCGGCGCGAGCGAGAAGGATATCGGGCTGAATACCAACCGCATTTAAATCTCGTACTGACATTTGAGCCGGTTTACTCTTCATCTCACCAATAGAGGCAGGGATCGGTAAATAAGTAATGTGAATATGGATAACATCGTCGGGTTTTTTGAGTTTCAGCAACCTGTTAGCCTCCAAGAAGAGCATGTTTTGATATTCTCCGGCAGTACCACCAATTTCGATGAGGACGATATCGGCATTTTTACTGCGACCAGCTTGGTTAATCCGGTCAATTATTTCCTTAGTGATATAGGTGACTACATCAACACATTCGCCTTCATATTCCAAATTTCGTTCACGCTGGATTACTGATAGATAAATTGCCCCCTGGGTATGAATGCTATTCCGATCGAGTGATTGAGTTAGAAATCGTTCGTAATGACCCAAATCTTGGTCGGTTTCAGCGCCATCATCGAGAACGAAGGTTTCACCATGCTCGATTGGGTTCATGGTCCCCGCATCAACGTTTAGATAAGGATCCATTTTTACCGGCACGACTCTATATCCGGCATTTTTAAGGAGCATCGAGATCGAGGCAGTGGCAATCCCCTTGCCAATTCCCGAGATAACCCCTCCGCTGATAAATATGTACTTCATGATCCTGAGAGAGGGCAATCTTGCAGGAGTTTTCCCCTTCCAACGCTGGCAGGATTGCTCGCTACCTCCCCTTTCAGGAGGACAATTATAGATTTAATCATGGGCAGTTCCTTGCATAAGTTCTTTAGGAGGATAGCGGACAAGCCGCTTTTAATCAATACCTTTTTTTAGAGAGATATGCTAACTTAATTTTGGATTTCACCCTTTGATTGTTCGGTTATACACGCGCTACCTACATCCAGATCTAAGAAATGTACACCAGATAATTTGCAAAGGTGATAATAATATATTATACTATGGGCTGTGTCTGAAATGAAAGAATCATCAAATCTGTCTGAGATTTCCCGACGTCAACTCGGCGTCTTCTTTTTTGGTGGTATAGCCCTGGGTGCTTCCTGTATTGTTGCTGGCGCCTTTCAAGAGCTAGAACGAAGATCAAACGACAAAGTAACTCCTCCGTCTGAGCCTGAGCGATTAGAAAGTAAATATATTAGCTATCCATTTAGTTCCCGACTGCAACTAGGAATGCCGGAGTATGCTCCGATTAATGGTTTGAGAAATTATCCTGATATCCAGGTACCAACTTTTATTGATTCTAAAAGCCGTTTACGTGGTTTAGTAACTGCCGGAAGTAGTGCTTATTTAGTAGATGTCAGCCGGAATAACGGTGAAATGAAAATAGCAAAAAATGAGCCTATTTTGCAACCCGATTTGAATATCCCCTATCGCAATGGATATGTCGGCATTAGTTCAGTGACTCAACCTGATGTAAATAACCTTGATTACTTGGTCGGAATGATAAATTGTGAAGAGCACCTCGATGGTGATGGCGAAGCTTTTCGAGGCCGAATCGCTTTAGGTATCTCGGAAGATGGGGGTAATAGTTGGACGGATAAAGGCGTCATTATTGAAGGCTTTGATCCTGTACCTGCTGGTAAGCCCTCACCAAATGCCAATGGTCAGTTGCGCCCAACTGGAGCAATTCAGCCATGGTCGATCATCAAAGAAGAAAATGGGATAAAACGCTTGTATATTTATTACACAGACTTAACCAGTAATATCCGCCGAGCAAATGATGTGCATTTAACTCGAGCTGAAATTGACGAAAAAGGTAATTTAGGAGAGATGGAACTTTGGACAGGCGATAAAAGTGGCTTTGTGCCCAATGGTGAAGCCAAACATGTAGAACCCGCGGCAGTTTTTACTAAAGATTCCGGGGGAGTTTATACAGCCTTAGCTTCTGTTTATCGATATGGCCAAGGTTACCTAGGTTTATTCGAGCAGGAAAATGGATTTTATACCATGATTTCACAGGATGCGATTCGCTGGAGCCGACAGGAAAAATTAATCCAAACTCCAATCGGAGTTAATCGGGCTAAAGCCCTTGGTGAACGATGGTTTACCGCGCCATTTATAGTTAATCTTGATTCAAGCAACCAATCAATCGGTAACTCTGGCTATTTGTATTGGGCCGAAAGTGAACCAAATGATGAATTCAGTAAATTCTCACATAGAGCTCACTTTGTGCTAAAGAATTCTTAAATTTAGCTACCTGATTTATTTTTATTCAGTCTTTTTTCTATTTCCCTAACTTAATTTATTAAAGAGTTTTAGCCGCTCTCTTGAACGCTCCATTGATTGTTCTATTAAACCTTCATCAACGATAGGTTGTTGCCCCTTCATCAGTTTGTCGGAAATGTTACCCACCAAATTCATTAAACCAATAAAGCTTAGCTGCTCCGCTTTGGGGATCAGCGAAGGATCCATAGTAACTCCCTCTTGTGCCTGTAGTGATGAAATAACTTCATGCTGTAAATCGGAGGGAAAGTCTAAGTCGTGGATTGAGGGTCTTAGCTCTGTCAGCACCTAGATAGAGTAACAGATCAGTTAAATTTTTCCGAGTATCGTATATCTAAAGATAATCTATTCAAGAAGCAACTAGCTATCAGCGGCGGCTTTGGGTTTGTTCCAAGTTGCATATTTGCACTTGGGGTAATTTTTGCAGCCGTAAAAGATTTTACCTTTTTTGGTTCGGCGGACAACAATATCCCCGCCATCGTCTGGACATTTGGCCTCGACAATTTGTTCAATAGCCTCAGTGTGCTTACAATCAGGGAACCCGGAACAGGCCAAGAATTTACCGAAGCGTCCAGTTCGGACTAAAAGTTGTTTGCCACACTCAGGACACATTTTATCGCTAACTTCTTGCTCGAGCTGAACTTTTTCGGCGGTTTCTTTGGTAACACCGATTTTGGCTTCGAGTGGTTTATAAACCTGAGCTAAAATCTCTTTCCATTGCTTCTCGCCTCGCGAGACCTCATCTAGACTCTCCTCCATGTCAGCTGTGAATTTATAGTCAAATGTTTCAGGAAAATGCTGCATCAAGAAGTCATTGACTGTGGTGCCCAAGGTTGTCGGAACGAACTTTTTTTCAGTTTTCTCAACGTAAAATCGCTCCTGAATGGTCGAAAGAATTGGTGCATAGGTCGATGGGCGTCCAATACCAAGCTCTTCCAGCTTTTTGACTAAGGAGCTTTCTGTGTAGCGAGGTGGTGGCTGGGTGAAATGTTGTCCTGGTTTTAATTCGATCAAATTTAGTGGCTCATCGGCTTTAAGTTGAGGTAGAATCTGCTCTTTTTCATCTTCCTGAGCCTCACCTTCGGCTTCGGCTTTCTTTTCTTCACTCATAGTTTTAACTCCGTAGAGTGTTAACCAACCGTCAAATTTAATAACTGAACCCGTAGCCCGAAGTTTGTACTCCTGATCTGAGTGAGTCGCTTTAACGTCAATGGTGGTTTGGACTATTTGGGCGTCAGACATTTGCGAGGCAAGTGTTCGCTTCCAGATTAATTCATAGAGACGTCGGTGATCCCGAGTAATATATTGACCCTCTAGGTCAGTTGCTTGAGTTTTAAAACTGGTGGGGCGAATTGATTCATGGGCTTCCTGAGCGTTTTTAACTCGAGATTTATACTGTCGAGGAGCTGGCGGAGCATAAGGAGCATCGTAGTTTTGTTCAATATATTCTCTGGCCATACCCAAAGCCTGGGATGACAGAGTTACGGAATCCGTACGCATATAAGTAATGTAGCCTTGCTCGTATAGGTTTTGGGCCAACATCATGGTTTTTTTGGCGGAGAAGCCGAGACGGTTTCCGGCAGTTTGCTGTAGCGTGGAGGTGGTAAAAGGAGCAGCTGGAGAACGCTTAACATCTTTTTGAGTAATATTGCTGACGGCATATTCAGCTTTTTCTAGGTTAGTGACATGAGTCTTAGCCTCATCAGCAGAATGGACTTCCAGTTTCTTGCCGTTATGTTCAATGACTGCAGCATAGAATTGAGCGGCACGATTTTCGCGAGATTGCAGAAAAGCTTCGATACTCCAGTATTCAACAGGCACAAAAGCTTGGACTTCGCGCTCGCGCTCGACAATTAATCTAAGGGCAACCGATTGAACTCGACCAGCGGAGAGGCCGCGCTTAACTTTTTCCCACAGTACCGGCGAAAGCTTATAGCCGACTAATCGGTCTAAGACCCGGCGGGCTTGTTGAGCATCAACTAATTTCAAATCAATTTCTCGAGGATGTTTAAAGGCATCTTCGATGGCGGTTTGTGTGATTTCATGGAAAACCACTCTTTGCATTGGTTTTTTCTCACCATCGCCGAGCAAATAGGCAATATGCCAAGCGATAGCTTCACCTTCACGATCAGGGTCTGTGGCTAGCCAAATATTCTCGGCTTTAGCAGCATCTTTTTTAAGTTCGTTGACCCGCTTGCGCTTGTCGCGGGGAATGACATATTGAGGATCAAAACTGACTTCATCAACACCTAAAGCACTTTTTGGCAGATCACGAATATGACCCATTGAGGCCTGGATCTCATAACCCTTACCTAAGAATTTCGACAGAGTCTTGGCTTTGGTTGGTGATTCAACAATTACTAGATTTTGCATATATTTTGGTAGTTAAATAAGGGCTCAGCCCACGAAACGTCACCTTTCACTTTCCAGTAATTGTACAGTGGTTGTCAAGTTGAGCTTAGTATGTCCGGACGACAGAGGTGGCCTGAAGGGAATCTTCGATAGCCAATAGTGATGAGCTTCTAGGTTTAGAATGGCTATCACAAGCGTTTAAAAGGGCGGTTAAAGCTAGGGAGGCAATTAATAGCGCAGTTGGAAGACGATTGCTACCGCGACCGATTGATTGTTGGCGGAGTAACTCGAGATTATATCGATTACGAATTTCCTGCTGAGAGGTGGATAAATAAGGCTCTTGTTCCATCAGTAAATTATAGCAATTTTAGGCACGAAGATCAAAAAACTATGCCTAGCTAAACATTAAGATAAGAGCGATCTAAGGTGATGGGTTCGGCTTTAATCAGATGGCCTTCTAAGACCATGCGCGAGAGACGAGCTTCGAGCGTGTCTTGGATCAATCGCCGCATTGGACGCGCTCCCAACACTGGATCATAGCCTCGACGAGCCAGCTCAGAAATTAGATCGGGCGAAAAGTTGATAACATAGCCTTGTTCATGCATTTGCTTAGTCAATTGTTCAAGCTTGATCGTCACTATTTTTTCGAGATCAGCTTGCTCAAGCGGTTTGAATAAGACAACCTCATCGAAGCGGTTGATTAACTCGGGTTTAAAAATTTTGAGGAGTTCATAAGATACTGCTGGCTTAAGTTGATCCACAGTTTGGCCGTGTTCTAGACCCTGAGCGATGGTTAGAGAAGCCGCGTTAGAGGTGGCGATGATAATTGTATTAGTAAAATCGACGACTTTTCCGGCATTATCAGTTAGCCGACCATCTTCCAGCACTTGCAAGAATAAAGTCAGGATCCGAGGATCGGCTTTTTCAAATTCATCTAGCAAGATTAAGGTATAGGGATAGTGATTAATCTCTTCTGTCAGCTCACCACTGACTGTGTCAGAGCCGATCAAACGACTGACTGATTCAGGAGACTGATACTCTGACATATCTAGACGGAAAAAATGGCCTTTATCGTTGAAATATAGTTTGGAAAGTAGTTTGGCGAGTTCGGTTTTACCAACCCCAGTCGGTCCGACAAATAGGAAGGTGCCAATGGGACGGGTTGACTCTCGAATGTTAGCTGCTGCTCGGCGAAGCGTGTTTGCCACAGCTTTCACAGCCGGTTCCTGATCTATAAATTGCTGATGAATGATCTCTTCTAGGTTGAGAAGTTGTTGTTTTTGATCGGCACTTGATTCGACCAAGGGCACGGCTGAATGAGAGGTGGCGACTAGTTTTACCAAAGAAGAGTCGAGCAGATGAAGTTGCTGCTGATAAGCCTCTTGATTAACCAACTGATATAAGTAGACTGCAGAGTCCGGGAGCACTCGCTCATGAATACCCTTTTGAGCAAACTGGACAATCTTTTTGACTGCAATCAGTGTGGTTTTAATGCGATGGGATGCTTCAAGTAACGCGGCTTGATCCTCCAGGAACTGTTGCGACTCATTAGCTGAGGCAGGTGGCAAATCGACACGTTGAAAGACTCGGGCTAGAGTCGAATTCTTCTCAATGGTCTGATCATATGCATGAGGCTCAGTAGTAGCTAAGAACTGGAATTGCCCAGATTCTAGATAGGGTTCGATCAAACCAAACAGATTCAATTGGGAGTCGGTTTGGCCGAGACCAAGATTTTGAATCTCATCGACAAAAACAATTATATTTTGATAGAAGCTAACTTCTTTGAAAAAATTATCGACTCTCAGAGCTAAATCCCCTTGAGTTTGAACACCGGCGAGCAGCCGTGAGAGGTCAAGCTCAACCAAGCGCTTAGTGGCTAAGGCGGCCGGGGCATCACCGCGAATAATTAGATAGGCCAAATATCTGGCTAAGGTGGTTTTGCCGGCTCCGGGAGGTCCTACCACTAGGGCGTTGCTCGATTGACTAGAGAGAATGCGCAAAACTTCTTTAACCTGCGCCTCACGCCCGACAAATTCGACCACTTCTTCATAGGCGGCTCTGGCAGTTAGATCTTTAGAGACACTATCAAGTGCCGGTGTGGGCGCGGCCAACCAACCTCTATTAACTCCACCAAGTCGACGAACATGAAAATTTGGTTCCCAGATTAAGGCCAATTTAGATTGCTGATCAACGATCATCTGGAACCTCTGGGCCTCAAGCAAATCGGCAAATTCAAGCTCGTGTTGAAGCAATAAATGATCGATCCCCTCTTTTTGCAGAGCTAAACTCGCCAAAAAAAGATGCCCGGCATCAAGAAAATCGGCTTTAAATTGCTTGGCGATATTAAAGGCATTTTGCCGCATCTCGGATGACTGAGGAAAGTGAAAATTAGTTAGCTCGTCCGGGGAGATTTCGAGTCTGAATAGTAAATTGTGCACCGGATTGGAGTTGAGAATCTGGGGCCAGGTTAAACGGTTGAGATGCAACATAGTCGCCTGTTGAAGTTGTTCGGGATTAGTTAGCTGAGAAATCGTTTTTCTAGGTTGCATTAGCCGTTTTATAAAAAGCAGCAGGACAATGCTGAGAATCAGAAAGAAATAGGTCTTCTGGTAGATAGTCAGCCACAAAAGTGGGAATAAGAACCAGGCCGCGGCCAGCAGAATGACAAAAACAGTGGCTAAGACATAAGCAAAAAGTCCAAGCAAAATCCGGCTAAGACGAAAGAAAAAGCTCAGAATCCGACCGACAAAACTGGCATCATGGAATAAAGGTACAAATAGGAGCCGAGTCATTAATTCGACAGCTAAATCTTCTTCAATTTCCGAGAGCAGATTACGCCACAAGCGAAAAAACGTCTGTGAGGACTCAATGAAAAAATATTCGAAAAATCGCACGGGCAGATCCATGTAAATCTATTGTGGCAGATTGATTGGTGAGCTACAAGCTAGAGCTTAACCGAGTAGTTACCAGAACCAAGATTTGTGATTAGGCCGGCTATTTCCAGCTTGAGGAGAGTAGCATTTAATATAGAAGCGGATAAATTAAGTCTATGCGCTAATTCATCAATATGCACTGATTCCTGAGTTAAGTGGTGAATTATTTGTTGTTCAGAATCGGATAAATTAAGTGTTTTAGTGGTTTTAGTAATGGGCTGTATTCCCAAGATATCTAATATTTGCTCGGGATCGGTGACTAAATGCGCACCATTCTGAATTAGGGCATGAGGGCCGCGCGAACCTTGAGAGGTAATCGGGCCGGGCACAGCAAAAACCTCGCGGCCGGTTTCTAAACTATGGCGAGCGGTAATAAGCGAGCCAGAATTAAGATCAGCTTCAGTCACTAAAGTACCAATTGATAAACCAGCGATAATTCGATTACGGCGGGGAAAATTGCCTGGCAGCGGGGTAATTTCTGGCTGATATTCTGAAATCAGACAACCGTTTTCTAGAATTTTAGAAGCTAATTTGGCATTCTGCTCGGGATAGATATGATCCAAACCACATCCCAACACCGCAATTGTGTAATTATCATTCTCAACCGCAGCCTGGTGAGCTATAGTATCGACGCCCCTAGCTAAGCCAGAAACAACTGTTAACCCAGCTTGAGACAAAGTAGCGCTAAATTTTTCGGTGACCAGTTTGCCGTAACCAGACATCTTCCGAGAGCCAACAATCGCTATATTTTTGTCATAATTTTCTGGTAACTGGCCTTGGTAAAAAAGTAACAATGGCGGGTCATAAATTTCCCGCAAAGTCTGCGGATAGTCGTTATCAAGAATTGAGGTGACTTTAATTCCCTTAGCCTGGATGTCCTGAAAATATTTTAGTGGGTCAAACGTGCTTTGAGATTGCTTAAAGTTATCGATGATTTGCTGGGTGATAGAGGGAAGTAAGCGAGGATTTGTTTGCCAAATTTGATCAGCTCGGTTGTTAAATGCGTCTAAAAGCTGTCGGATCTTAACCGGGCCTAAACCTTTAACTTGCTGCAAAGCTATCAAATATGGACGCTGATCCATGGGCGAATTTTAGCCGAAGTGTTACCAAAGCTCAAGAGATACTTAGATGATTTATTCGCCAATTGGATGAGCGCCGGTGGTAGCCTCAAAGGCGGTGATGTCTTTGATCAGGTTGCTCTTATCCGGCGAAAAATAGTAGCGGTAGATTTCTTTGGATACCGGGCCGGCAACCGAGGAACCCTCTCCTCCACCTTCGACCATGACAGTTAAGGCAATTTGAGGATTATTTGCGGGAGCATAGGAAGTGTACCAAGCATGAGTTTTATTCTTAGGATCACCAAATTCGGCAGTCCCAGTCTTGCCGGCAGTGGCAATTGGAAAGGTGAAGAATGGCCAAGCTGTCCCTCCAGGTTTAGGCACCATTTCTAATCCTTGTTTGATTAAGCTCATATTATTGGCAGTAGTAATAAATTTAGAACCATCGAAGTGATAATTTTTAAGTTCGCGCCCCTCCGGTGAAGTAATTTTAAAAGCTAAATGCGGGGGAAATTGTTGACCATTAGCTGCAATAGTCGAGATCAGATTATTAACCTGAAGCGGTGTGACTAAAACATATCCCTGGCCAATGGCCATATGAAGGGAATCACCGGGATACCAAACATCACCAATCGTTTTTTGCTTCCAATTATCGTCGGGAATTAATCCGGTCTCCTCGCCCGGCAAATCCACGCCTAATTTTTGACCAAAACCGAGCTTCAGCGCCTCGTCACCCATGATCTTCTCCCCAACCACCTGTCCAAGATGATAAAAGAAGATGTCATTTGATCGTTGGAGAGCACGGACAACGTTAACTGGCTGGTCTTCCTTGCGGCCATATTCGGTAAAATACCAATTGGCAAAAGTATAGGGTCCTAAGTTCAAGACACCGGTATCGACATATTCGGTTGAGGGAGTGATTTTGCCTGAATCTAAACCCGACAAGGCCGTAGCGATTTTAAAGGTTGAACCCGGTGGATAGGTACCAGCTATGGCTCGATTTAAAAAGGGAAAGTTAGGCGCGGAAAAGGCTTGTTCCAGCTGACTGGGCATGTAACTGGGAATCGACACCATCGCCAGAATTTGGCCATTTCGTGGATCCTGAGCCACTACTGAGCCGCAACAAACTTTAGCTTCAATGATAGCTTTTTGAAGTTGTTTGTATGCCTGCTCCTGCAAACCAACATCGATTGTTAAATAAACATTTTGTCCGGGGATGGGATCAGTTTTGCCGAGAGTGCGAATCTTTTGCCCCTTAGCATCAACTTCGATCACCTCTCCCCCATCCACTCCTCGTAAGACTTTCTCATAGACTTGTTCAATCCCCTCTTTGCCGACTAAATCTCCAGGATTATAGCCTTTAAAATCGGGTTGCTTAAGTTCATCGCCTGAGATTTCTCCGACGTAACCTAACAGATGCGCAGTTTCGCTAGCATAAGGATAGTGTCGAAGATTATCGATTTCTAAGTTAGGCAGTTGAGGATCGGTGCGAACTTCCATATCTAGGGCTTGTTCGCGAGAAAGGTAACGAGTTTTTTGATTATTATCACGTCCGAGTAAACGGAAGCCGGGTTCATTTTGAGCCAATATTTTACCGTTGCGATCATAAATAACACCTCGCGGAGCATGTATAGTCTTTACCTGGATTCGATTACTGTCTGCTAGTGCCCGATTGGTGCTCCCTTGGGTGACCTGCAGATGAAACAGACGAACGAAAATTGCCGAGAAAGCGATTAAAAAGATGGCCACAAAGGCCAGAACTCGCCAGGTCCTAAAACCAGCTGGAACCGCCTCAGCCTCTTGACCGGAAATCAGAGAATCTTGCCATGACTGAGCATCAAATTTGAGGTTGTAGTGTTTAAATGACTTGGTAGTTTTTGCCAATTCGTCAACGAACGAAAGACCATAACGAGTTTTTCTTTTCATGATGTTTTTTGGTGATACGGGCTCACTTTAATCGTAATTTGATCTCAGTATTGGAGTTCAATCGATCTTCAAAAAACTGGATTAACCAGTAAAATGCCACGAAAATAAGGCTGTCGAAGATAATTTTGACCAGATCCAGCGAAGTATGTAAATAAATCAGACTGGCTAGCTGAAAAACAAAGAAAGCACTGACGGCTGCTGGGGCAATGAAGAGTATGTTGCCATGGATTGGAGCTCGACGATAGATCCGAATGCCTTGGACAATCGCTAGATAGACTAAGGAATAATACCCTAGATTAATCCCCGAGAGAGTGCCGATTAAAATTCCGGCAAATAGTGACAGATACAGAGCGAGATTGTCGCGGCGTAGAAGCGCGGCGGAAAGCAGAATCATTAAGGACAACTGCAGGTTAATCACAGTGGTTTGCAAGAAAGCGGCGATAATTATGGCTACTAAATAGGCAATCATTAGTCAGTTAAGATAAAAACATTATCGAGATTGGCGATATCAAACAGAGGTTTAATTTTGGCTTGTTTAAAAACCTCATTATCTTTTTCAATAATCTCGCTGACGGTTCCTAGAACTAAACCGCGAGGGAGCTTGCCTTCCGAGCCGTTGGAATAAACGATATCCCCGACTTTAAGTGGTTCTTGATGCAGGACTTTGTCGAGTAAAAGTTGATTGCCAAATTGGCCGAGTAAGACTCCTTGAGCTTTGCCATCTTGGTCTGCGACAAAGCTGGCAATTTTGGAATCTGGGTCTGAGGAGAGCTGGATCGAGGCGCGATTCGGACTGACATCTTTAATTAGCCCGATAAAACTATCTTTGTAAATCACAGGCTGATCGACCTTAAGCCCGGCATCGGTGCCTTTATCAATCAAGGTGTATCGATTTTGACCAATAATCCTGGCTGGCAGAGTCTGAAATATGTTGGAATTCAGCGCGGATTGCTGCTGGAGCATGTCTTGGGCTTGGGTGAGTTGATTGCGGAGATGCGAGTTTTCCAGGAGAACGTTGGCAAGCTGTTCTTTGAGGGCGATGTTTTCCTGAGAAGCCCGACGGGCGACTAGAAAGAACTGGAATTGACCGCTAATAACATTTCCCGTGCGATAAAGGCCATATTGAATTGGCGCTGCCAAATATTGAAAGGTCGACTTAGGCAAGTTGAAGAAATTGAGACTATCGAGCAAGAAGATAAATAGAGAAATTAAGAATAGAATGACGGAGATTCGTAGCTCCTTTCCAGCACAGTGGGATCCGAAGCTTGGAATTCACGTGACTTGAAGTCGCGGC
>JADMIO010852257.1_pt1 | contig 112139 bp, 91 predicted proteins | sample 8958161 | NCBI WGS metagenome assembly JADMIO01 (sample SAMN16585339, study PRJNA669376) | soil metagenome | isolation source: Crop rotation soil | place: USA: Cullars Rotation, Alabama | collected 2011
GCCGCGACTTCAAGTCACGTGAATTCCAAGCTTCGGATCCCACTGTGCTGGAAAGTTTCACTGCTTATCCTAACATGATTGAAGGAATAGGAACTATCGCACTGTTGCAGGCGATGGACAAATCATTGCAAACTGGCAAGCCGGTAAAGATTATGGATGTGTTGAACGAATTTGGATTGGCCAACATCCTGTCAGAAAAATTAGTACATCATTAATGGGACAAAACATTATCGACCGGCTCACTTTTCTTGACTACTCAATTGTGATTGCCTACCTGGTTATCCTGGTAGTGATTGGCTATCGCGCAAGCTTTTCGAAAAAGAAAAAAACTGGCGAAGGATTTTTTCTTGCCAATAAATCTCTTGGTTGGGCGAGTGTAGGATTTAACATGTGGGGCACCAATGTTGGTCCGTCCATGCTACTCGCATTTGCGAGCATAGGATACACCACAGGGATTGTGGCCATCAACTTTGATTGGTATGCATTTGTTTTTTTATTCCTGATGGCAATGGTGTTCGCACCAAAATATCTCGCGGCCAAAGTGACTACCATGCCGGAATTCATGGGTAATCGATATGGCGAATCAACTCAAACTATTCTGGCTTGGTATGCGTTGATCAAGATTCTGATCTCATGGCTATCACTTGGTTTGTTTGCCGGAGGTTTTCTCGTTCGACAAATTCTCGGCATTCCCATGTGGCAATCAGTAACGGTATTGGTTTTATTTGCCGGGTTATTTGCTTTTGCCGGGGGATTAAAAGCAATTGCAAAAGTGAACGTGTTTCAGATGCTGTTATTAATATTTGTTTCACTCACGCTGTCGATAATTGGTATCATAAAAGTTGGTGGTTTAAATGAGATTTACGAACAAACTCCGAGACATTATTGGAACCTTATTCATCCAACATCCGACAAACAATATCCATGGCAAGCAATCCTGTTAGGTTATCCTGTTGCGGCAATTGCATTTTTTTGCACAGACCAGGCCATGGTGCAATCGGTACTAGGCGCAAAGAACCTCGAGCAAGGACAATTGGGAATTAGTTTCATTGGTTGGTTGAAAATATTATCGCTTCCATTATTCATCCTCACGGGTATATTGTGCTTCATTCTATTTCCAGGCTTAAAAGATCCAACTGAAGCATACATGACCATGGTCACGAATTTATTTCCGAGCGGCATGAACGGATTAGTGATTGTGGTCCTCATCGCGGTGTTAGTAGGAACAATTGGTTCATCGCTTAATGCGTTGAGCACCGTTTTCACATCTGATGTGTATGCAAAGAAAATAAATCCCCAGGCAACCAACGCTGATATCATTCGCACTGGACGCATTACCGTAATTGCAGGTTGTGCATTTGCGATCATGATGGCCCTCGCAATCGATCAGATCAAAGGATTAAATCTCTTTGATGTTTTTCAATCTGTTCTCGGCTTTATTGCTCCGCCGCTGTCGGTGGTGTTTCTACTTACTGTTTTCTGGAAACGTACCACCAGGAGAGCAGTCAATACAATTCTTTCATTCGGCTCAGCATTTAGCCTCTCACCGGTATTTGTTACTTGTGGATTTTTCCGCAGGACCGATATCATTTCTGGCCACATTATCTTTTATTATCGTTTTACATTTTTCTATTCTTGTTGTTTGCAGCGATTGTTATTTCTCTGCTTGATCAAAATGCGATTGTTGCAGATACTTCCCACTCGGCTGAAGCTGCGGAAGTAAAACCGACAAGAAAAGTTTGGTTGTCGTGGATTCTATTATGCGCTATAATGATTGCTCTCTATATATTCTTTAACGGCCACTAAATCTCTATGTTCCTATGCTTCTATGTTATTTTATAAAGAAACGCAGCCTCTTGTCGATCATAACGTTTGTTTGTTTATTGAATAACGTTGAAGCGCAACAAGCAACCTGGATCTGGTATCCCGGCGATTATGAAATCTGGCTTGCCAACAAAATGGAAAATCGCAGAACAGAGCGGGAAAGTTTTTATCCTGTATTTTGGAAAATAGATAGTCATTATCCACTTGTAGATTTTCATAAAGACTTCAACTTGCTTCAGCCAGAAGAAGTATTCATTTACGCCGAGGGATCTTACAATGTCAAGATTGACAGCAAGATGCTCGAAGGAACACCTAGCTCAATCACAGTAGCCGCTGGTAGGCATAGAATCAATGTAAAAGTTTTTAATCAGCAATCGGTACCGGTGATCTATGTCAAAGGCAAAACCATTAATTCTGATTCAAGCTGGTTCGTGACATTTGAAGACAAAGAGTGGATTGATGAAACAGGAAAAACTTCAGACGTGTCGGCCACCAAATGGTTAAATGCAGGAAGTTGGAACTTCAATTCGATTTCTGAGTTGCCTTCGCAATTTCGATTGCCTGTTTCGCCACAGGCAGCAATTAGTGCTACTCAGATAAATTCAGGAAAGCTTTTTGATTTTGGGAGAGAAACATTTGGCTTTATCAAATTTCACGGATTAAAGGGCAGAGGACAACTTGATATTGTTTTTGGCGAATCAAAGGAGGAGGCGCTTTCTGTGAATCATGCGGAAACGCTCGACAAATTGCAGATTAACCTGGATACCAAAACTGATTCTACACTGGCGCTGTCAAAAGCTTTTCGATATGTCTACATTGTTCCGGGTGGAAATGTAACATATGATTCGGTGTCGATGTTGTATGAGTACGCCAATGTGCAAGAACCAGGTAATTTCAGTTGCTCGGATGATTTGATCAATAAAATTTATGAGGTGTCTAAGTATACGTTCCACTTGAACACCAGGGAATTCTTTATTGATGGTATTAAGCGGGATCGCTGGATATGGAGTGGAGACGCTTACCAGAGTTATTTGATGAATTATTATTTGTTCTTCGATGCACCCACTGTTCAAAGAACCTTATATGCACTTCGCGGTAAGGATCCTGTTACCAGTCATATCAACACCATTATGGATTATTCCTTTTATTGGTTCATGGGGGTGTATGATTATTATTTGTATACCGGCGATAAGGCATTCATCAATCAACTATACCCGCGGATGCAGAGTATGATGGATTTCTGCCTGAACAGAAGAAATGCAAATGGATTTGTTGAAGGTCTTGCAGGTGATTGGATCTTTATCGATTGGGCAAAAGGCCTCAGCAAACAAGGAGAGGTCAGCTTTGAGCAATTGCTGTTGGCCAGAAGTCTTGAAACCATGGCAATTTGTGCAAGTTTGGTGAACGACGATCAGGGCCATCAGCGATATCAAAAACTTGCCGACGATTTAAAAGTAAATCTCTTTTCTGTTTATTGGGATCAGTCAAAGCATGCATTGGTGCATAGTCGTGTTAAAGGGCAACGATCGTCAAATGTGACACGGTACGCGAATATGTTTGCGATTTTCTTCGACTACTTTGATGATTCACAAAAACAGGAAGTGAAAACGCACGTGCTGTTAAACGATAGCATTCAAAAGATCACTACTCCCTATATGCGCTTCTATGAACTCGAGGCCCTATGTGCTATGGGAGAGCAAAAATATGTGTTGAAAGAAATGAAGGACTATTGGGGCGGTATGCTGAATCTCGGCGCCACTTCTTTTTGGGAGGAATATGATCCTACAAAAAAAGGAGCGGAACATTATGCGATGTATGGAAGGGAATTTGGCAAGAGCCTATGCCATGCTTGGGGCGCAAGTCCAATCTATTTGTTAGGTAAATATTACCTGGGAGTAAAGCCAACTTCTGCGGGATATGCAACTTATAATATAGAACCTAATCTCGGTGGACTACAATGGATGCAGGGCACGGTACCAACGCCCGGAGGGAACATAAATGTTTATTGCAGTACAAAAGAGATGCGGATTACCGGCGCGGCAGGAAAAGGTTTGCTAACCTTCAAAAGTAAATCGAAGCCGGTTTGCAAGCAGGGAACTATTGTGTCGAAGGGAAATGACCTTTATGAACTGCGTATCGAAAATGGCAAACAATATGTGGTGAGTTATAAATCGTGAAATGGATTTCATGATATTCACGACAACTTTTTGCACGTACATAAATTTCCAAAACTATGTGAAACCTACTGTAGGCCTATGTGCCTATTGTGGTGAAAGTATTGCATCCCCAAGCTCCGCATTAGAGAACAATTGTTGAATTTATATACACCTTGAATATTCGATGATGAGAGGATATTTCTTAATAACGTTTTTATTCGCCGTTTCTATTTTGCAGGGGCAGTTGGTTGACAAAACTCCGGCGCCTGTTCCGACTGTGCCTTCTATTTACAACACCGAACCATGGGAAGATCCATTAGTGAGCGGAATCAACCGCGATCCTTCAAGAGCAACCGCTTATTCATTCAGTAATGTTGCAGACGCTTTAACTGGCAATCGCAATCAGTCGCGCATGATGTCCCTCAACGGCGAATGGAATTTTTTCTTCGCCCTTAAGCCCGACGATGCACCAAAAGATTTTTATAAAACTCGCGTGACGGGTTGGAAGAAAATTGAAGTGCCCAGCAATTGGGAGATGAAAGGATACGACAAGCCGATTTATAAAAGTGCAGTTTATCCTTTTCGTCCGGTGAGTCCGCCTCACGTGCCGAAGGATTATAACGGGGTAGGTTGTTATCAAAGGACATTTACCATTCCATCCGATTGGAAGAGTATGAACATCACCTTGCATTTTGGCGGTGTTAGCTCTGCATATAAAGTTTGGTTGAATGGAAAGTTTCTAGGGTATGCTGAGGACAGTTTTCTTTCATCGGAGTTCAACATAACGCCATACTTGCAAGACGGTGAAAACATTTTATCCATTTGGGTGATTCGATGGAGTGATGGAAGTTTCCTGGAAGACCAGGATCAATGGCGATTAAGCGGCATTCACAGAGAGGTAATGCTTTTAGCAGAACCCAAAATTCGAATCGCAGACTTTCAATGGCAGGCGAAATTAGATAAAGAATATAAGGATGCGGTCTTAAGTATCCGACCAAGAATTGAAAACCTCACCGGTAAAGAAATAAGCGGCTACAAGGTAAAGGCTCAACTGTACGATAAAAAGGAAAATTCTGTTTTCGAGAAGCCTTTGGAGAAAAGCGTTGAAAGCATCATCAATGAAATTTACCCGCGACTTGATAATGTCAAATTCGGATTGCTAGAGGCTAAAATAACCAATCCTGAAAAATGGAGTGATGAAGAACCGAATTTATATACGCTCGTATTGTCACTCGAAGACAGTGCCGGCAATGTACTCGAAGCAAAGTCTTGTAAAGTTGGATTTAGGTCGATAGAATTTTCGAAAGAGAATGGAAAACTGTTGATCAATGGGAAGGTAACTTACTTGTATGGCGTAAATCGCCCCGATCATCATCCCACAAAAGGCAAGGCATTGTCTAGAGAAGACATTTATAAAGATGTGCTAACAATAAAGCTCTTCAACTTCAATTGCATTCGCACCAGTCATTATCCAATGGATCCTTACCTGTATGATCTATGTGACGAATTTGGAATTTATGTGATTGATGAAGCCAATTTGGAAACGCATGGTCTTGGTGGGAAGTTGAGCAATGATCCAGCGTGGACAGCCGCATATTTAGAAAGGAGCAACCGTATGGTGATGCGCGATAAGAACCATCCCAGCATTATCATCTGGAGTTTGGGAAATGAATCGGGGAGAGGACCGAATCATGCGGCCATGGCCAATTGGATTCATGATTTCGATATTACGCGACCAGTACATTATGAACCTGCAATGGGTAATCCGCGACTCGAAGGATACATTGATCCTTCCGACTCGCGATATCTGAAAGCAAATGATCATTCGCACAGGATTCAGAATCCGCAGGATGAGCCATGGGTGGACATCGTGAGCAGAATGTATCCTGGTATCTATACGCCAAAATTGTTGGCTGAGCAAAACAACGGCGATAATCGTCCTATATTTTTTGTAGAGTACTCGCACGCCATGGGCAATTCAAATGGTAACCTGAGAGATTTTTGGGATTTGTTTCGATCCACCCCTAGAATCATTGGAGGAGCGATCTGGGAATTCAAAGATCAGGGTCTGTTGAAAAAAGATTCTACCGGTAAAGAATATTATGCATATGGAGGAGACTTTGGAGAAAAGTACTTTGACAATTTCACCATTAAAGGTGTTGTTGCTTCCAATGGAATGCCGAAGTCAGCGATGTATGAATGCAAACATGTATTCCAGGGCTTAGAAACGGAGTTGGTTGATGCAAAACGTGGATTAATTAAAATCACGAACCGGTATGCTGTCAAAAACGTAAATGAATTCGACAACATGTTTGTACTCTACAAAGATGGCAAGTCAATCTCGGTGCAAAATCTCCCTGTATTATTTATTGCTCCCGGACACGACTCTATCATCAATATTTCTTCTTATTTAAATGGCATGAGTCCGGGTTCAGAATACCTGGTCAGCATCGAGTTTCAATTAAAAGCAAAAACAAGCTGGGCACCGAGAGGTTTCACCATTGCATCAAATCAGTTTGCGATTACTGGTCCCGTCCGCGCGAATCCACTACGGAAAGGAAGTGCACCTGCTGCCATGACGGAAGAAAAGAACACTTATCTGTTTCAAGGAAAAGGAATTCAGATTCGATTTGATAAGAACACAGGTGCGCTAAGTTCATATATACTCAATGGTAAGGAACAAATCAAACAACCTTTGATGCCGCACTTCACGCGACCACTTACTGACAATGATCGTCGCGGATGGAAACCAAATAAGAAACTGCAGCAGTGGTATGATGCTAAACCAAAACTACTGGAGCTAACTGCGGAAAAGAAGAATGAAAGAGCAACCGTTGTGGCCAAATATTCGGTTATCCCGGACAATGCGCTCCTTATTCTTCGGTATTATATTTCCTCCATTGGAGTAGTAAAGGTGGATTATACGCTTCAAGCAAATCCCGCACTGCCCAATATTCCAAAAATTGGTATGCAATGTGGCATCAACCGGGAATATGAAAACATCAGCTGGTTCGGAAAAGGCCCTTTGGAGAATTATATTGATCGAAACACCGGATTTGATGCGGCTATATATGAAGAGAATATTAAGGACTTCATGGAGCCATATGTAGTTCCACAGGAAAATGGGAATCGCACAGATGTTAGATGGATGTTTCTTGCAAACCAGAGGAACGAAGGGTTGATGGTGGTGGCCGATAGTTTATTAAGCATGAGTGCCTGGCCTTATACTGAAGAGAATATTGAAGACGCCAAACACACGATTGATCTGAAAGATGCCGGATATATCACACTGAACATCGACCTCATCCAAATGGGTGTTGGTGGTAATGACAGTTGGAGCGATGTAGCAGCACCACTCGAAAAATACCAGATTCTATCCGGAACTTATCATTATTCGTTCTATATCCTTCCCTGGAAAATGCCTAAACAAAATAAAGAGAAGCCCGCCAACAGAACAACAGAAGAGATGATGATTGATCATTGGCGCGGCCCAATCCCATGAATCCTCACGTAGCCTCTTTGCCCCGTAGGGGCAACCTGTCGGTAGAAATGATTAAACGTTCGCGCAACTAATCCTTACAAATTTTCACGTACCCCGTAGGGGCAACCCGTCGGTAGTAAGATAGTCCATCATTTTAACCAAAGATGCCATTGTTTCCCCCTCTATGCAACTGTAATTTTTCATTGGGAAATCTTATTGGGAAAATTCGATTTTTTAGAATGTCAACGATTGTTTTACAGGGTATCACCTGGGGCCATAGTAGAGGCTATACTCCTCTCGTAGCGTTTAGCCAACGCTTCTCGGAATTGCATCCGGAGGTGGAGATTGTTTGGAAGAAAAGAAGTCTCCAGGAATTTGCAGATTTCCCACTCGAAAAACTTACCAGGCAATATGACCTCCTTATAATTGACCATCCTTGGGTTGGAACGGCTGCGGCTAAAGATTGCGTATTACCACTAGACAAGCACTTACCTGGGGAATATCTCGACAATCAACTGCAGAACTCGGTTGGAGCATCTCACCTTAGTTACGCATATGAGAATCATCAATGGGCTCTGGCCATTGATGCGTCTACACCCGCAGCCAGTTTCCGTAATGATTTATTCGAACAAAATAATGCTGCGCTTCCGCAAGATTGGAATGCGTTGCTCGACCTCGCAAAAAAAGGCAAGGTTGCTGCGCCGGCGATTCCGATTGACCTGTTGATGAATTTCTATATGTTTTGCATTGCGCATGGTTCGGAACCATTCGCAAATGAAGATGAAGTTATTGATCAGGAAACCGGATTACTTGCCCTGGCAACAATGAGGCAATTTTATTCACTTCTTGATGAACGAATGTTTTTAAGCAACCCAATTGCAGTTGCGGAGATGATGACTACTACGGATGAGTTTTGGTATTGTCCGTTTGCATACGCTTATTCAAATTATTCGAGAATTGGCTATGCAAGTAAGTTGTTGCATTATACTCAACTGGTGAAGTTTAATGGCGCAAATTTGAGAAGCACCATTGGCGGAACCGGGATTTCTGTTTCTATATACAGTGCGCACAAAGAGTGGGCTCTAAAATTTACCGAAGCAATAGCATCTGAAGAATGCCAGCGCACCTTTTACGTGGAGCATGGTGGCCAGCCTGGTCACAGAGCAGCGTGGATTGACGAACAGGCAAACATTTTGTGCAATCAGTTCTTCAAAAATCTTTTACCCGTTATGGATAATGGATATGTGCGTCCAAGATACCATGGATACCTTCAATTCCAGGATCTGGCCGGCGATCCGCTGCATCATTTCTTGCAACATGGCGGAAATGAGAAAAATGTTTTAGATAAGATCAATCATATCTACCGGCAAAGTATTCAACACGAGCTGGTATAACCTTAACATGAAAAATTTACCGCTACAGGGATTGACCGTTCTTGAATTCAGCCAATATTTGTCGGGGCCTTCCGCAGGTTTGCGACTAGCTGATTTAGGCGCGCGCGTGATTAAGATTGAGCGGCCAGGAACTGGTGACGCGTGTCGGCAATTGGCGATCAAAAATCTCTGGCTCGACGATAGCAGTTTGTTATTTCATACCATCAACCGCAATAAAGAAAGTTTCACAGCGGATTTAAAAAACGCTGAAGACCTTAAAGTAATTCGCAAACTGATTGCAAAAGCGGATGTCATCACGCACAATTTTCGGCCTGGTATAATGGAGAAGATTGGGCTCGACTATGCGTCAGCGATAAAAATAAATGAGCGGATCATCTATGCTGAGATAAGCGGTTATGGAAAGAAAGGTCCGTGGAAACACAAGCCAGGACAGGATTTGCTGTTGCAATCTTTATCCGGACTTGTTCATACTAGTGGTAATGAAGATCATGATCCCGTTCCTTTCGGAATAGCTATTGCAGATATTATCAGCGGCACTCACCTTGTTCAGGGAATACTCGCCGCTTTGATTCGCCGGCAGAAAAAAGGAGTGGGTGCATTGGTTGAAGTTAGCCTGCTTGAATCGCTGATCGATTTTCAATTTGAATTGCTTACAACTTATTACAGCAGTAATCAGTTACCACAAAGAAGTAAGCACAGTAACGGCCACACTTTATTGAGTGCTCCTTATGGAATTTATCCAACAGCAAATGGATTCATTGCCATTGCCATGGTGCCGATCAAAAAATTGAAAGACGCACTAGAATGTTCGGCGTTAGAAAATTTTGAGCAAGAAGACGCATTTAGAAAAAGAGATGAGATCAAAGAAGTCATCAATAAGTTTTTGTCGACGCAATCGGCCAATCACTGGGCAAAGAAGTTGCAAAAAAATGGAATATGGGCGGTTGAAGTGTTGGATTGGTTACAAATGAAGAAAGAGCCGGCGTATCAAACGCTGACGATGGAACAGAAAGTGGGTAATGGTAAAAACGAATTTGTGACTACGCGCTGCCCCATTCGTATCAATGGAAAGAAATTTACGTCTCCGAAACCCGCGCCATCGCTTGGCGAACAAACTGAAAAAATAAAAGCAGAACTTTCAATTTAACCGCATGAAGCTGTTGGAAGATATTCTTGTGATTGATTTCAGCCAGTTCCTATCGGGACCGTCTGCCGGGTTGCGACTTGCTGACCTTGGAGCGCGAGTAATAAAAATTGAACGGTCCGGCACTGGGGACATTTGCAGGGAACTGTATGTTTCTGACGTGAGGCTTGAAGGTGAATCAACCATTTTCCATGCCATCAATAGAAATAAGGAAAGCTATGCCCTAAACCTGAAAGAAGCAGATGACGTAGAAAAAGTAAAGAGTCTATTGAAAGAGGCAGACGTGCTCATTCATAATTTTCGTCCTGGTGTAATGGAACGGTTGGGCCTTGATTACGAAACGGTGAAGAAAATCGCGCCGTCGATTGTTTATGCAGAGATCAACGGCTATGGAGAAGTGGGACCGTGGAAGGACTTGCCAGGACAGGATCTCCTGCTTCAATCAGTGTCAGGTCTCACATGGTTGAGCAACAACAATCACACTACACCAACTCCGATGGGTGTAGCTGTAGTTGATATCCTTGCAGGCGGACATCTTGTTCAGGGCATACTTGCATCACTCTATAAAAGAATAATTTCCGGAGAAGGTGCATTGGTTCAGGTGAGCATGTTTGAAAGTATTCTTGACTTTCAATTCGAAGTATTGACATGTTTTTATAATGATGGAAATGAGTTGCCGGTAAGAAGTTCAGTGAATAACGGCCATGCCTATATTGCTGCTCCTTACGGGATTTATAAAACAAAAAATGGTTACGTGGCATTGGCAATGGGGAATATTATCGTGCTTAGTGAATTGTTGGATTGTTCAGGACTGAAAAATTTTCCAAACAAAGACGATTGGTTTGGCAAGAGAGATGAGATTAAGAGAATCCTTGCTGCTCATTTGGAGAAAGACACTACGGAGGCCTGGCTAAAAATTCTTGAACCTGCAGATATCTGGTGCGCAAAAGTTTTGGACTATGATGAGTTGGTACAAGAGGATGCGTATAAAGAGTTACAGATGGAGTTAAAGGTAAGGACCATGAATGGATTGGAAGTAACAACCACTCGTTGCCCTATTCGTGTTGATGGAAAATTATTGTTGTCAAATAAAGGAGCTCCGGGATTAGGGGAGCATAACAAACTAATAGAAGAAGAGTTTTCTTTGAAAGTCGAGGCGAATTAGTTCTGATTGATTCCCGGAAATCCGAGTTCCGCCGATTCGGCAGCACGAATCAAAAAAAAATTCGTCCCGAAAGCTTTCGGGATTCGTGTAATTCGTGAAAATTCGTGTTTGAATTCCGCCAGGGGCAACAAATGGAAATAGTAGATACACACGTTCACGTATGGGATTTTGACCGAGCAGAATATTCCTGGCTGAAGGGAAATACTTCGATATTAAACAGGACATATCGTATAGACGAACTGGAGAATGACAGAAAGAAGGCAGGAATTACTGCCGGTGTTTTGGTGCAGGCAGCTAACAATCTTCAGGAGACAGACTATATGCTCGAAGTGGCTGCCAACACAGATTGGATCAAGGGAGTAGTTGGTTGGTTGCCGCTAATGAATCCTGATGAAACGGAAAGATTACTTGAAGATCAGTATGGGAAAAGCCCTTACTTCAAAGGCGTCAGGCATTTGATCCACGACGAGCCGGATACGAAATGGTTACTGCAACATGAAGTGTTAGAGAGCCTGGGAATTCTTGCATATCATAAGATACCGTATGATGTGGTGGGCATCTCGCCAGAACATATCTCGACGGCATTAGAGATTGCAGATGAACTTCCTGATTTGATGCTGGTGTTTGATCATTTAAATCAGCCACCGATTGTTTCAGGAGAACGATTTGGTAAATGGGGTGAACTGATGAAACAGGCTGCGTCGCACAAGAGTACATATGCAAAGCTGTCTGGGTTGGGAACGGCTTCAAAGAATGAGGATTGGTCTCAAAAAAATATTCAACCGTACATTGAATTCATTATTGAACAATTTGGGGTGGAGCGTGTGTTTTGCGGTGGGGATTGGCCTGTGTGTTTATTAGCGGGACCTTATTCGCGCACTTGGAAAATTTATCGCGATGTGCTTGAATCTCTACTCACAGCGGAGGAGCAGCACAAAGTCCTTTTCAAAAATGCCATGAATTTTTACAAATTGTAGAGTTCTTTGATAACAGATAGTATTAGTCTTTCTTGATGGATCTGTATTTTCTTGGCGACATTCCAATCGCCTTCGTGAACCTTCTTGAAAAATAGTAAGGATCATCAAAGCCAAAAGCGGAAGCGATGTCTTTGATCGAACGATTGGTAAAGTCGAGCATCTGACTTGCCTTTTGCATTTTCAATTGAATAAAATAATCAATAGGTGCATAACCTGTCTTCTGCCGGAAAAGGCTGGAAAAGCGGGAAGGTGAATAGTGTGCGTATTCACAAAGATCTTGCAGCGAAAGATCTTCATGAATATGTTGCTGCATGTGCAGGATTACATCGTCAATCAAATCGCGTTTGCTCGAATCAATCACATCGAAGTGTTTTTCGTTGTAGATAAACAGCGTGAGGTAGTGATTCAAACACATGCTGGAGAAAGTGAGATTGTCGATGCTATATCCGAGTTCAAGTGTGTTATAGATGGTCGAGAAAAGCGCGATGATGTAATCGTTGGTCTTGATATGCAGCGGATGAAAATGTTGTTGTACTGCGGGCATCGCATTGAAATAGGGTAGTGACGTGCCGCCGAAATGAACCCAGTAAATGCTCCAGGGATCTTTTTCATCACTTCCATAGGCGTGCTCTACGTTTTGTGGAAGGATGAAGAATTCGTTGGGACCAACCTTATACGTTGTTTTTCCGATCTTGTACCATCCGTAGCCGTCAACGCAATAGAAAATGAAATTCTCGGGCAATCCTTTTTTTCGATAGGTATAATGTCCGCTCGCGTGAGGATAGTAGCCGAGGCTGGCAATGTAAAGTTGTTGTAAAATTTTATTGTTGAGAACTTTTGTCTTAAGTACCGACTTAGGAATCTCAATCCTTTTCCGGCCTATTCCGTGCCAGATATTTTTATGTGACCCTGCTGCAACTGGACTTTCTTTCATTTGTAATGATTGACCTCCCTATGTGAAACCGATGTGTATCTATATGTCTATCCCGCATAAGCGGGACAAGTTGTGGTGAGCGTGCAATAATCTGAATGAAAATTATAAAACTTAAATTGATATTATAAATAGCGATTCATTTATTTTTCAATTCAAACGCTTCGATTAGTATAATGGAGTTGGATTACAAACCAGTTTTACCCCAACACCCTTCCCCGATCATGATCATTGGAGCGGGAGGTATCGTTGGCGATGCTCACTTGCCCGCATACAAAAAGGCCGGGTTCGATGTTGTTGGAATCACTAATCGAACACGTGTGAAGGCCGAAGAATTGGCTGCTCAGTTTAATATTCAGAAAGTGTATGCAAACCTGAAGGAAGCTTTACCCCAACTTCCAGCAAATACTGTGTTTGATATCACCATTATGCCGGATCAATTTGTTGAAACCCTGGAACAGCTTCCTAACGGCGCGGCGGTGCTTATTCAAAAACCAATGGGTGATTACATTCAGCATAGTAAAGAGATACTTTCCATTTGCAGGCGGAAGAATCTGACTGCAGCAATCAATTTTCAGTTGCGATTTGCTCCTTACGTAAGCGCTGCAAGGAAAATGATTCAACAGGGAATGATCGGCGAGGTATATGACATGGAAGTACGCGTAACAGTAAACACGCCGTGGGAATTATTTCCTCATGTAATGGTCCATCCAAGATTGGAAATTCTGTATCACAGTATTCACTATATCGACTTGATTCGTTCATTTTTGGGCGACCCAAAATCAGTGATGGCAAAAACACTCAAACATCCTGCAAAGAATCTTTCTTCTTCTCGCTCAACAATTATTTTGGATTACGGCGATACAGTTCATGCAGTGATCAACACTAATCATGATCACATTTTTGGATCGAAACATGAAGAGAGTTTTATCAAATGGGAGGGAACAAAGGGCGCAATAAAAGCTAAAATGGGATTGCTGATGGATTATCCGCACGGGTTGCCTGATGAATTTGAATATTGCCTATTGGAAAAAGGAAAATCGCCCAACTGGCAATCGTTGCAATTGGAAGGCTCGTGGTTTCCAGACGCATTCATCGGCACTATGGCCAGTCTAATGCGATATAAAAATGGAGAAAGTAAAGAATTGCCAACAAGTGTAGAGGACGTAATCAAAACAATGGCCGTTGTAGAAGCAGCGTATAAGTCGAGCACTTCCGGGGGAGAAGTAATAAATGAATTGTTTTAGTCAATAATCAATAGAAATATTTCGTGGATGCATCTCTTTTCACCACATAGGCAGATAGGTCATTTAGGTTTCACATAAGAAAGACTATGTGAAGCCTTGCGTTTCTATGTGTCTATGTGGTGAATTAAACGTAATCACTCCTATAATTTATTGAATGATATTTAAATCAATTTTCTTCGAGGAATATGAAATGGGATCCAAGCGCACTACGCATGGACGAACAATTACCGAGACGGACTTCGTTGTGCACGCGGGACAGACCGGTGATTTCTTCCCACATCATATGGATGCGGAATGGTGTAAAACACAGCCATTCAAGCAACGCATAGCGCATGGTACCTTGATCTTTAGCATCGGTATTGGTCTCACTGCATCAGAAATTAACCCCGAAGCATTTTCAAAAGGCTATGACCGTTTGCGATTCGTGAAACCAGTGTTCATTGGTGACACGATACATTCTGAAGTTACCATCTCTGAAAAATCCGATACTAAGAAACCTGAATATGGTTCAGTTACCGAACATGTAGAAGTAATCAATCAGCATGGCGAGGTTGTATTGGTGTGTGATCATATTTTACTGGCGAAACGTAAGCTTACATGAATGCAACTCGGTAGTAGGTAAATGGTATTTGGTATTAGGTATTAGCAAAAAAGATTCCGAAAACGTACCCATCCCTTTACCCAATACCTTATACCAATGACGTAAGTACTCTAATGATATACATCCAAATGAGTAATCAAATAGAAACAAGATCTCAAAATGAAATTGCCGTAAGCGGGAAGCAAAGGCTATTCCTCATTCCGTTCATTCTCGTGACATCACTCTTCTTTCTCTGGGGAATGGTTCATAATCTTGATTCGATACTCATTCCCCATTTAAAGAAAGCGTGTGAGCTCAACAATCGTCAGTCTACTTTGATCGACACCTCAGTCTTCTTCGCATATTTTCTCATGGCAATTCCTGCCGGAATATTTTTGAAACGATGGGGATACAAAGCAGGAATTATATTTGGGTTGGTGGTGGCGGCAATTGGCGCTTTCTTGTTTGTGCCTGCAGCAAACACGCGCAGCTTCGAGTTTTTTTTATTAGCCCTATTTGTGATCGGCTGTGGCATAGCGATGTTGGAAACTGCGGCCAATCCTTATTCCGCTGTACTCGGACCTCCCGAATCTGCGGGCTTCAGATTGAACCTTGCAGCATCATTTAACGGACTGGCTGCATTTGTTGCGCCAATCATAGGCACTACCTTTATTTTATCAGGAGTAGAGCATACGCCCACACAATTAGCTGCGATGCCCGCGGCAGAAAAATTAAGCTATCTGCAATCAGAAGCTGCTTCAGTACGGATTCCTTATTCGATTTTTGGAATAACTCTTTTGTTAGTCGCCTTATTGTTTTGGTTTTTTCATTTTCCCGAAGTGAAGGCAGAAACAAAATCAACGCGACTGTCAGATTTTGGACGAGCGCTTCGACACAAGCATCTCACCTGGGCTGTTGTTGCCCAATTTTTTTATGTAGGCGCGCAGGTTTGTGTCACAAGCTTTTTTATTCGCATGGCGAAACAAGGAGGAGGACTCGATGAAAAAACAGCCGGTTATTATCTTGGTGCATACGGATTGCTATTTATGGGAGGAAGATTTGTGGGTACTTTTCTTTTGCGATTCTTCAAGCAACAGCGTTTGCTTTTTGTGTACGCGGTGATTTGTTCGCTATTGTGCCTGATCGCGATAATCGGAAAAGGCGAGTATGTTGTGTATGCATTGGGAGGACTCGGATTTTTTATGTCGATTATGTTCCCAACAATTTTTTCATTAGGATTAGTTGAACTAGGTGAGGATACAAAAATCGGAGGTTCACTGTTGGTAATGTCTATTGTTGGCGGAGCTATCTTTCCTTATATTATGGGAACTGTGATCGATATGATGGGAGATAGGATCCAACCGGGATACGTCGTGCCGTTGATTTGTTATTTAGTGATTATATTTTTCGCGTTGAATGGATACAAAGTGAAAATTCATGAGAAACCGGTGGAGTTGCAATAGTAACCTACCCCGTCAGTGGTCGCAGACCCTGGCGGTGGTCGCTTGTAGTTGAGGCTGAAATGTAATGGCACCATTGCCTCTTTGAAGCTGCCCTCTCTGGCATAGGTCAGCAATCTCACAGAGGGCCACAGAGAACCACAGAGGACCACGGAGGAAGCAAGAAATTCGAAGAGCATTTTTAAAATTGAAGTTCAAAGTTTAGTAGCTCTCCGCGGTTTGTGTAAAAAAGAAAAGTCAGACTAAGTTGATTGTAATGCGAGATTAAAAAATGCAAACTGTATCAAGAATATTAATTCTATTAGTGACGTTTGTGGTGGGTTGCGATATAAACTCATCATCGCAGACCTATCAGAAGACGCAATTGGAAAAAGCATTTGAATCGCCTCCTCCTTCTGCTAGTCCCTGGGTATTTTGGTACTGGATGCAGGCAAGCGTGAGTAAGGAGGGAATCACGGCGGATCTGCAAGCGATGAAGGAAGTTGGCATTGCAGGCGCATATCTCATGCCCATCAAAGGTCCAGCAACACCTTCACTCATCGATCCTCCCCTTACTCAACTATCACCTCAGTGGTGGGAAATGGTGAAGCATGCATTTGCAGAAGCCAAGAGACTCGGATTAAAATTTGCCATTCACGCCAGCGATGGGTTTGCCTTAGCGGGAGGACCATGGATTACTCCGGAGCTATCAATGCAAAAAATAGTGTGGTCGGAAAAATATATCACCGGCGGCAGAGAATTCAATGATACAGTCGAGCAACCCGAAACACTGGAGAATTATTACAAGGATATCGCCGTGTTTGCGTTTCCTTCACCAGGCGGCTCTGGTGTGTCTACCCGAACGATACATCCCAAAATCACATCGAGTAAAACTGATTCTGCAGTTCTGTTGTTAACCGATCCAAGCAACAAAAAAAATTTCAACAGCGACGAGCCATGCTGGATTCAATATCAATTTGATCAGCCGTTCACCTGTCGATCTATTGTCATCCATAGTCGCAATAATTATCAATCCAACCGGTTCATTGTGCAAACAAGTGCTGATGGAACAAACTTTAGAACACTAACAAGGCTGGAAGCACCACGACATGGATGGCAGGATTGGGATGCTGACTACACCCATTCGATTCCAGCTACCACATCAAAATATTTTCGATTTGTTTATGATAAAGAAGGGTCAGAACCGGGTGCTGAAGATCTTGACGCGGCAAAATGGAAGCAATCACTTAAGCTAACCGGTCTCGAACTTTTCAGCGAAGCGCGCATTCATCAATATGAAAGCAAGAACGGGGAAGTATGGCGAATTGCTCCTGGTACCACGGCTCAACAAATTCCTGATAGCATTTGCGTGTCGATGTCAACAATCGTGGACATCACCAATAAGATGGATAAGAACGGCAGATTGAATTGGAATGTGCCTACAGGAGATTGGACAATCATAAGAATAGGTCACACGTCAACCGCACATAAAAATGAAACAGCAGGAGGAGGCAAGGGGCTCGAGTGTGACAAATTCAATCCCGAAGCCATCACACTTCAATTCAACAAGTGGTTTGGTGAATTTTATAATCATATTGATGCTTTTACGATCAAAGAGGTTCTTCAATTTTTTCATGTGGATAGCTGGGAATGTGGAAGCCAGAATTGGTCGCCCGTGTTCCGGGATGAATTTAAAAAGAGAAGACATTACGATCCCTATTCCTACCTACCTGTTATGGCGGGTGTTCCTTTGCAATCAGCAGAAGCCTCTGAAAAATTTCTCCATGATGTGAGAGAAACGATTGCCGAATTGGTCAATGATAATTTTTACGGAACGCTCGTAAAACTTGCGCACCAAAAAGGTGTTCAGGTAACAGCTGAGAGTGTGGCGCCAACAATGGTTAGTGATGGGATGCTGCATTATAAATCTGTTGATGTACCTATGGGCGAGTTCTGGTTGCGGAGTCCCACGCATGATAAGCCCAATGATATGTTGGATGCAATTTCTGCTGCGCATATTTATGGAAAGAATATTATTCAGGCGGAAGGATTCACGGAATTGAGAATGGCATGGGATGAATATCCTGGAATGTTGAAGACTTTGCTCGATCGCAATTATGCGTTGGGCATAAACAGAATGGTATATCACGTATTCACGCACAATCCATGGTTGGATCGCAAACCGGGTATGACACTCGATCCGATCGGTTTGTATTTTCAAAGGGATCAAACGTGGTGGAAACAAGCAAAGGCTTGGGTTGATTATGCAAAGCGATGCCAGGCACTCTTACAAATGGGAAAACCTGTAGTTGACATTGCAGTATTCACAGGGGACGATTTCCCCAGAAGAGCTGTACTCCCTGACCGGCTGGTTCCCGTATTGCCAGGCATTTTTGGAAAAGAGGTTGTAGAGAAAGAAGAGAAAAGATTGAGAAACGAAGGGTCACCCCTAATGCAAATGCCCGCAGGCGTTACACATTCAGCAAATATGACTGATGCGGCAGATTGGATTGATCCATTGCATGGGTATGCGTATGATTCATACAACTTGGATGCACTCCAAAATCTGTCAAGTAAGAACAGCAAAATCGAACTAAGATCAGGCCCACGCTATCGATTGCTGATTTTGCCAGGCGTGTTGAAGATGTCTCAAAACCCGAGCTTACTTTCATCAGGTTCTGACTCAACATCCCTTCGTGTAATTGGAAAACGCCCCACTATTCTCATGATGGATAAAACCAATATAATGTTTGGCATTTCAGATTCGCATATAATGCGAAGCGTACCTCCGGAAATTTATATTGGTTCCGGTAATGGAAAAATACATGAGGGTCCATATTACCCTGAAACATTTTCCTCCTTGGGAATCCTGCCAGATTTTCTTGCAACAGCTAGCGATGGAAGAGTGGAAAAACTAGCGTGGACGCACAGGAGCGGAAATGGATTCGACATTTATTTTATATCGAATCAAATGAATTCAGCGAAAATTATTAATCTCTCTCTCAGAGCGATTGGAAAAGTTCCTGAGTTATGGGATCCACTATCGGGGAAGATTCGAATTGCAACAAACTGGAAAATTAACAATGGCCGAACCGACCTTCCAGTTTTTCTTGATAAGAATGCATCCCTTTTTATAGTACTGCAAAAACCTACTACAAAATCACAAAGCATTTCCACTAAGAATTGGATCGAAACAAAAACAATTCAAAATATTGAAGGAAATTGGAGCGTGCAGTTTGATTCTGCGAATGGAGGTCCGAATGGCGCCGTTCCTTTTCCAACTTTGACAGATTGGTCTGTCAGCGCTGATAGTTCAATACGATATTACTCCGGAACTGCGCGCTATACTAAAAAGCTCAATTATCATTCGCCACAAAAAAATAAAACAGTATGGCTGAATGTTGGAGTTGTAAATAATGTCGCAGAAGTTTTCGTCAACGGCATTTCGTGTGGCGTTGCGTGGACACCTCCATTTCGTGTTGATGTAACAAAGGCATTGAAAGAAGGAGCGAATACAATATGGATTGATGTGGTGAATACTTGGAATAATAGATTGGTTGGTGATAGTCGTTTGCTGCAACAAAAAAGAATCACGAGCACAGTCTATCCATTCAAATGGGAAAATAAACCATTACTACCTGCGGGATTAATTGGACCTGTTGTGCTGGAAACAGAGAAATAGTTTATCGTTTGTCGTTTATTGTTGGCTTTAGCCCATGGAACGATACAGGTGATATATGTGCAGGGCTTTAGCCCATTCATCTACTCACCGGCAGCCACACAATCATCTCTGCATGCCCGCGATTGCCCCAGGAATAATAAGGAATCAATTTGATGTTGACAGTTGATGCAGGTTGTTTAGATACCTCTTTGTATAGTTGATCACTCCAGTTATTGTCACCGATTTTTTTTGCAGTTGTTTCAAGACTGATCACGTTACTATTTCCAATTTTCGCGCGGGTGGTCTTGAATTTTGCGTTGCTTGAAATTATCAATCCAAATACGGAGTTATTCTTATTCAGATCAGTCGATTCAAGACAATAGACCACCGGGCCGCGTTTCACCGCCACCTGGTTTCTCGTTTCTTCAACAAGTGGATTTGCTTCAATCATTGCTACAGGCATTTCTAAAACTAACTGCAAGCGATCTCCGTTATTCCATTTGCGTTTGACAGCCGCATATTTTCCGGTTTCAATTTTAGTTGACAGCGGTTTGCCATTAAGGAGAATCTTCGCATTGTGACACCAACCAGGAATGCGCAGAAAAATCGAAAATTCATTTTTAGGCGCTTCATCAAATCGAAGAGAGATGTCGCCTTCCCAAGGATAATTGGTTTCCTCTGTCAACTTTACTATGTTTCCATCATTCAAATGTGTTGTCAAAGTGTTGCCTCCGTAAAGATTCAACCATAGTCCTTCATCCGAAACGCTATACACGTAATCACTCACTTCCGCAATGGTGCGAATGACGTTGGGTGGACAACAATTCGATAAAGAAATATACGGCACACGATCCTTCGACCAGCGTTGTTTAAATGGAAGTTCATCAGAAGCGGCAAGTGGATTGGTGTACAAGAATTTTTTTCCATCCAGGCTGATGCCCGAAAGCACACTATTGTAAAGTGCAAGTTCTATGATATCCGTATACTTTGCATCAGAGGTCAATTGAAGCATACGCCAGTTCCATAATACATTTCCAATGTTTGCGCAGGTTTCATTGTGAGCGGTGAGATTTGGCAACTGGTATTTTCTGCCATATGCCTGATGCAACTTCTCTACATCATTCGGATCATAAGAGGTTCCATCATTCGATACGCCATCGTATAAAGAGCCGCATCCGCCCGTTACGTACATCTTATGATTGATCACATCGTCCCACATCCTATTCAACGTCATCAGTAATGATTGATCTCCCGTTTCGGCAAATAAATCAGCAGCACCAGCAAACAAATAATTCGCTCTCACAGCATGTCCCTGTACTTCTTGCATCTCTCTAAATGGAAATCGATCTGAATTATCATCAGTGCCGGCGGCCACGCCACGCACATCAATTAATTTCTTTGTTAGCGTCTCATATTTTTTATCGCCTGTGGTTCGGTACAATTCTATCAGGCCCATGTAATGAGAAGGGCAAATTGCATTTCGTGCAGTTTCGGCACTGGCCGTATCATAAAAGCGATAGAGAAAATCTGCAGCTTTTTTTGCGATGTTCAACAAATTGGTTTTGCCAGTGGCTCGATAGTGAACACATGCAGTGGTCATGAGGTGCCCGATATTGTACGCTTCAAAACTGAGGCGACTATCAAATTGTTTCTTTAGACCAGAATTCTTTTGGTCGATCGTTGACTTCGTATAGATATAGCCATCTTCTCTTTGCGCTTTCCCGATGACTTCAATTGCCTTGTCCATCATGGAATCCAATTTGCGATCCTTAGTGATGGCATAAACACTCGCAACAGCTTCGAGCATCTTGTAATAATCGCCGTCGTGAAAGGAGGGTCCGTTGTGTGAGCCAGTATCTAAGCCCGCAGCGATCTCGAAATTTTTAAACGCGTGGGAAATATTGGCGTCGTTATAAACTCGCCAAATATTCGGGATCATGCAATCCTTGCACACCTGGAAACGCTCCGCCCAAAAACCGGTGGTCCACTGCACGTCGGCCATATCAACACTCCGTAATTTTGCATGAGTACTTTTGGAGGTGTTGGTTAAACTCTTTTCCTGCGCATTCAAATGAAGTGCAGCTAAGAGACCACAAAATAAAATCATTCGTCTGTTCATAATCGCTCACTCTTTAACTATAGGCAACCTATGTTGAACTACAGTAGGGCATTAATGCTTAACATAGTAATCATTTCAATAAATTGATAATATCTTTCTCCCTCGATTGTGGTATTACTTTCATTGATTCCAGCTTTCCATTTCTTAAAAGCCCTTCCACTGTAGTTTGATAAGGTGCATGCAATTTGAAATGCACGTCCCAACTTTTTGGCCAGGCCGGAAAAAGATAAATTTTTTCTCCATCAACCTGCATTAGCATCTCCTGCAAACCAATCATTCCTGAACCTCCCCAATTGTGATCAGGCGTCCAGTCAAATCCAGGTCCCCAAAAGGCTGGAAATTTCCTTCCGGAGTTTTTCAATTTTAACATCGTAAGTTTCGCGGCCTCTTCTGATAATCCCAACCTCGCAGCAAAAATATTATCCTGCTTCCAACCCACAGCACTTCTAAACTTGATCACGTTGCTATCATATTTCCAGGTGTTCAGCACTACATCCAGATCTGGTTTCCCTATGCCATACATTCCCCAGGGAAACACTGGATACAGTTGAGGGGATTCAACGTTGTTGACCCGTTCCCAGGTTTTAGCCGGTGCAATGGTTTTATGACCGTCAAATTCCGTGAATGAAATTGCCGGAATTCTTTTTAATAGGCCCTCAAAATATTTTTTCTTTGCTTCACTCAGATAATGTTGCGGTAATTGCAACACGCGTTCAGTAACCGTTTTTAATGCGGCGATAGTTGACGTGGCGTTATACGCCATCTTAAATGTTTCCGCTCCTGATCCGGGAAATAATACCAACTGACCATTTCCATCTAGCGACTTAATTCCTCTTTGCTTTGCGAGGTATTGATAATGCTCATCAAAAAATTTTAGGCAGCTTTCTATGAAGGGGATGTAGGAAGAAATATCTTTTTGTGTGTAGCGCTCTTCTTCCAACATCATTAAACAAAATTCCAACACGGTGTCCCACAAATATTCCAGCCACGCATTATATTCAACTCCCTTGTCAAAGTTTGATGGTCGTTTGAATCCATATTCCGCCATGTTTGGCAATCCAAAATTTTCCATCTGCTCCGTGAAACATGCGCCATCATGATGCCAGTACACCTTGCTGCGTAATTCAGCATTTTTCAAAATGCGCAGATAGAAATCAAATTGCGGTTTTAATAGATCGAAGTCCCCGCTCTTGATCATGGGGAAATAAACCAATCGCTGATTCTGCGCCGTGTGAACGCCGCCGCCCCAATTCCTGAAGTCGGGTGTGAAAGAATAACTGGTGTCAACAAACGTGGGATCGTAAGTAAATAAACCTCCGTTGAATCTTGTGGGATACTCGCCAAAAGCGTTACACCCCAGCATATATCGAAACAACTGGTAGTTGCGACCAACATCAAAGGGATTGGGAGAGGGGCTCTCAAGAACACGACGACCTGCATCAACGAAGATGAAGCTACGATTCCAGAAATCCTTCCACCAATTGCGCGTATTAATAAGCGCGTTGCTGTCTGTGATAGATTTTTGTATGCTGGCCGATAATCCACTCTTCCATTCATCTACTGATGTTGCATTTGCCCGGTACAAATAAATATTGATCGATTGTGAGCGGGTTGTTGTTTTGCTTTTCAGCTTCCATCCTTTAAAGTCGGTGTTGGTATATACACCTTCTGTTTGTCCCGCGACTTGTAAATTGTTTCCTTCGATCCTTCCTCCAAAGGTTAGGTCCTTTAGTGGATTGAAGAGTTGATCTTTTACCGAGTCAAGGCCTTGTTCTTTCACAGTAACATCAAAAACAGAATTGGGATCATTTCGATGATAAAATAGAATTGTGTTGTTTTCGAAAGCGATTTCGTCCTTGAACGTTTTGACCTGTTGTGATGCCCATTTATAAGAGTTCGCATTGTTGGCTCTTCCTGTTGAAAATCGATCGCGGTATCGCCAGGTTTCATAAGTGGCTTCGCTTGCAGTCTGTTTGCTACTCTCAATGTCCACATGTATCGCTGGATGAAAAACATCCACCCAGATCATGATATTGGTTTTAAGGTTTCCATTGGAAGCTTCGATCATTACATGTCCATTTTGTAAATTCAATTGCTGCCGAAATTCTTTACCATCGAAGGGATTAGGTGATAGTTTAATTCTTACTCTTCCCAATTTGAGGAGTGCGTTGTTTTCATCGAATGTTCCGCTCTGCGCTATGTAAAAAAGTAACTCGCCGTTTTCTACCCAAACATTTAATCCAATGTCGCCTCCTCCACAGGGCATTGACTCACTGGAATTTTTACTTTGAGTAGACCACGTGATGTTGCAATTGTCCAATTCTGATTGTGCAAATAAAGATGTGCCAGTAATAAGTTGCACTATCAAAACCCAGGCGTAGAAAATAAGTCTTTGCATTCCTTTCATTATGGCGCTATATCAAATGGAAACTTAGTCAATCGAACGTTCAAAATGAAGAAATTTGTTGGATTGACTGTCCTGTACCTGCCTAATCAATACGACGGTAAAATGCCCTGTATTATGTCGCTATCACACCCTTTTGAATACATCCATTAGTTTGATTTTTGTGTTGCCCTTTTCAAGAATAGATTTTTATAGAACTAAAAAAAAATATTATGAGTAACGCGCCATCTCTTAAACTTGACATCTATGTCAATTATGCCGGTGTTTGCCAGGAGGCCTTTCAATTTTATGAACAGCACCTGGGCGGCAAGATCATCATGATGTTGACTCACCAGCAACAGCCGGGAGGAGCGAAGGTTCCGGAAGATTGGAAGAATTCGATCCTGCACGCACGGATGGAAATAGGAAACACCGTGCTAATGGGTGCTGATATACCCAACGCAGAGCCGATGCGAAGCGCCTATCTTACATTAAGTGCCGGGAGTGCTAAAGAAGCGGAACGGATCTATGATTTGCTCACTGAGGGCGGCCAGATTTTTATGAAAATGGAAGAAACTTTTTTCGCATCAAGGTTTGCGATGTTGCGCGACAGGTTCGGCACGTCGTGGATGCTGCTTCATGAGAGATAAAGATGAGTTAGCGAAAGTTATTTTTTGAGGAAGGAAATGAGGGGAAGAATTTGGAGGATTATTTACAAAGGATGATTGGGTAACTAACTGAACACAAAAAAGGTTTGCAACATTGCAAACCTTTTTCTAATGAGTGCCCCGGAACGGAGTTGAACCGTTACCCGCGTTTCGGCGGACAGGATTTTAAGTCCTGCGTGTCTACCAATTCCACCACCGGGGCTTCATCAATTGCGGATTCTTGGATTGCGGATTGTTGGATTGACGAATCCGCAAACAAAAAATTCCATCCCGACAGTTATCGTCGGAATGGAATTAGAGCGGAAGACGAGGCTCGAACCCGCGACCTCAACCTTGGCAAGGTTGCGCTCTACCAACTGAGCTACTTCCGCATGTACTTCGATCCTCTGGATCGAAGATCAAAAAGAACTTCACCGAACCAGAGGTTCGGTGCACCTACAAGAGGAGTGCAAAAATACAGGGATTGTATTCTTTCGACAAAATTTTTTAGCCTACTTGTACTGAGGTGTATATAAGGTATTAGAAGGAACTGCTACCTCCGGTTTGCCATGATACCTGTGCTTGTATAACCCGTAGCAACCACCGAGAACAAAGGCGCAAATGCAAAAAACCTGTAGATAAAACAGGAACACAGAGGAATTCACCCAGTTGCGAGAAAAGTCGCGTTCCTGGTTTCTCTTTAATTGTTCGAGATATTCCTGCTCGTGTACATTTCTGACTGGTTGTTCCATATTGGTTTCTTTGCGCTGCAAAAATAATGTTAGAATAAATATAATTATAGTTTAGCCCGAACAATTTCAGCAAAACGGGTCTTCCCTTTCACGAAATGAAGCCAAACCACGCTTCCCTTGAACCATCCCTGCAATTGAGCCTGCTTTTTTAAAGGCATGAAGCGCTTATCCCTCTTCGAAATCATCCAACCCAGAAAAGCTCCATGGGATTTAAAAATGGCTATAAAATAGGTGCCTTGTCCTTCAAATAAAGATTTGAAGGCTGAAATAGTATCCAATATAAATCGAAACGGAATCTTCCAAATACTTTCAGAAAGCGGCAGGTTCTTCGCCATCATCACCAGGTTATTCCGAAAGTTGAGAAAAACCTTGGTAGCATTCCCCTTCGGCAGCGTTCCTCCTCCCACATGATACACAACTGAAGTGGGACAAGCGTAAATTTTATAACCAGCGAGCTGCACTCGCCAACAAAAATCAATTTCTTCCTGGTGCGCAAAAAAAAATTCATCCAATCCATTTAGATCCTTGTACAATTTCGCGCGCACAAACATGGCCGCTCCTGTTGCCCAAAACACTGGTTCAACTGAATCATATTGACCTTCGTCAGTTTCACAGATATCGAATATCCTTCCCCTGGCAAATGGATAACCCAAATAATCCAACCACCCACCGGCCGCACCTGCGTATTCAAATTTACTGCGATCATTATAGGTTAGAATCTTTGGTTGACAAACGCCAATTGACTTATCCGCCTCCATTAGTTGAATCACCGGTTCTATCCATTCCTTCTTTACTTCAACATCAGAGTTTAGCAGAATGAAATAATCAGCGCTCACCTGTTTCAATGCCTCATTGTATCCTTTCGCAAATCCATAATTCTTTCCCAGTTCAATAATTTGAACACTTGAAAAATTTGATCGCAAATAAGCTATTGAATCGTCCGTAGAACCATTATCTGCAACAACAACCGTATAGTTGGGGTAAGTAGAAGAAAGAACGGAAGGAAGAAATTGTTCCAGGTACTTTCTGCCATTCCAGTTAAGAATTACAATAATTACTTTAGGGCTCACTGCGTTTATTTGGAAACAATTGCCAAAAATAAGCGATGCGTTCTAATCAATGTTTTAAATTCGGTCGATGATACAACCCTGGCTCAATTGGAGAACTGCACTAGCCATAGTTGCCATTGCCATTGTCAGCGGAACTATATTCTATTCTCAATACCTCGCTAAAAAGATTGCAAACGAAGAACGACAAAAAGTTCAGCTATGGGTTGAAGCCAGCAAAGCCATTTTGAACAATCCTGGAATGGATCTCAGTCTGCCGAATATTGTAAGAAACGAACAGAAGTCCATTCCCATTATAGAAACCACGGAAAAGGACAGCATCATTGATTACGTAAACCTGGATTCCATAAGAGCGGCGCAAGAGCCAAACTTTTTAAAAAATAAACTCCGAAAATTTAAATCGGAAAATCAACCACTCGTGATTGTGCTAAGTGAAAAACCTTACGTAGCAAATAAATATTATTACGGTCATACAACCCTGTTAGACCAGGTTCGATATTACCCCATTGTCCAACTTCTGATTGTTGGGTTGTTCATCATTATCACCATTACTGCATTGAATACTAGTTTTCGTTCAACGCAAAACCAGCTCTGGGTGGGCATGGCAAAGGAAACGGCCCATCAATTAGGCACACCGCTTTCATCTCTCGAAGGTTGGGTAGAGATGCAAAAGGAAAATGATCCGAAAAATGGTCTGATTTCCGAAATGGAAAAAGATGTGAACCGGTTAAAATTGGTTTCGGAACGGTTTAGCAAAATTGGAAGCACGCCGCACCTGGAAGAGAAAAACGTTGTGGAGCAGGTGAGAAATATGATCGAGTATATCAGGAAGAGGGCGGGGGGTAAAGTACAGTTCAAGCTCGAGGCGAAAAATGGTGACGAATTGCGCGCAAATATTTCACCTGCACTGTTTGATTGGGTAATAGAAAACCTGCTCAAGAACGCATTGGATGCGATGGAAGGGAAGGGTAACATTACAGTCGTTCTTTCTCAACAGGAAAATGAAATTTGGGTGGACGTGAGTGACACAGGCAAAGGAATATCGCGAAACAATATTTCAAAAGTTTTTAACCCGGGCTTTACAACAAAGAAAAGGGGATGGGGACTTGGATTGAGCTTATCCAAGCGAATCATTGAACAGTTCCACAGCGGAAAATTATTTGTAAAGCAATCTGAACCCGGCAAAGGAACTACGTTCAGGATCTCGCTTCCTAAATAGAAATTTTCCTTTTTCTAAACCCAAAACCGACTATTTTTGCCGTCCACTTCGAGTTTCGGGTTCAACGCGAAACGCGGAACTCTAAACGCGAAACATTCCAGCCCGGGTGGCGAAATTGGTAGACGCACTACTTTGAGGTGGTAGCGCTGGAAACGGCGTGCTGGTTCGAATCCAGTCTCGGGCACATCGGCTGCCGTAGCTTTCTTGACTGCCATAGCTTCAGCGAAGGCAGTAGCGAAGGCAGCCAAAGACCCCGGCACAAAGTGTCGGGGATTTTTTATTTGGAAGCAATGAAAGCCGGCGAACTTTTATAGTTCTAACATTGTAGAGGTAGGCTTTCAAATTGCGGACAAATAAAAAATCCGTGGGTCTTTGCGTAAGCCCCTCGTGAGAGTATCTGGATCATCCGCCTAAGGCGGATAATCCAGTCTCGCGCACTCAGATGCTGTAGCCCCGTCCGAACGGCGTTCTGGTCGGGCGGGCTTGAGGAAGGCACCTCCCGTAAAATGCCTAAATTGCCCTCATGCTATCAGGTAAAACTGAGAATATTGGAGCAATGCCATTTATCCCTCGTAAGGGTGAAATGGCCCGGCTTATCATTGCGCATGATTGGACGCAAACTTCGCTTGGTGATCCGGAAAGCTGGCCTCAAAGTTTAAAAACTACATTAAGCATTTTAATTAATTCGAAATTCCCCACCGTTCTTTTTTGGGGTGAGGACTTAATATGTTTCTATAATGATGCTTTTCGGCCAAGTCTCGGAATCGAGGGAAAACATCCCTGGTCGTTAGGAAAAAAGGGTGAAGTGATGTGGGCGGAAATTTGGCCCATTATCAAACCTTGGCTTGATCAGGTGCTTTCAGGGGGAGAATCCATTTGGATGGAAAATCAATTGGTTCCTTTTTATCGCAATGGTCGCATTGAAGATATCTACTGGACCTTTTGCTATAATGCGGTGTATGATGAAATGAATCAACCCGCAGGTGTTCTGGTAACCTGTACGGAAACTACTGAAATTGTTCTTTCACAAAATAAATTGAGAGAGAGCGAAAAAAAACTTCGCGATATGGTGATGCAGGCACCGGTTGGTATTTGCATACTTAAAAGCCCGAATAACCAGGTAGAAACAGTCAACGATTTTTTTTTGGAGCTAGTAGGCCGAAAAAGAGAAGAAATGGAAGACCAGTTTTATTGGGAAGTATTGAAAGAAGCGGCGGACGTTTATGAACCTATCCTGCAAAACGTTTTTGATACTGGTATTTCTTATGTCGGCACTGAGCATAAGGTATTACTCGTGCGCAATGGCAAAGAAGAAAACGTGTTTGTCAATTTTGTTTTCGAACCCATTACGGATGAAAAGGGTAGAATAGATCGGGTAATGATTATTGGAATTGATGTGACACAACAGGTTTTATCCCGAATTGAAATCGAAAAAGCCCAGTTAAAAGAACGCCTGGCTATTGATGCATCCCAGTTAGGTGTATTTGAAGTTGATCTTGTTGCAAATGAAGTGAATGCTTCACCAAGGTTGAATGAAATATTCGGCCTGGAATATTCGCTCAACAGAAAAAGTTATGTTGACATTATTCACCCGGACGACTTGCAAAAAAGAACAGAAGCATACGCCGCGGCTTATCAGACTGGCAAGCTTGATTATGAAGGAAGGATTATGAGACCAGATGGTGCCGTGAGGTGGATGCGCACTTTAGGTACTATCCTCTTCGATGAAAATAATGCACCTCAAAAAATGGTTGGGGTAACACAAGATATCACGGAACAAAAACAATTTGAAGAAGAACTCAATCGAAAGGTAAACGAACGCACGCTTGCCTTGCAAATAAAAAACGCTGAATTAGAATCTTCCAACCAAAGGCTTGAAGAATTTGCCTACGCTGCGTCGCACGACCTCAAAGAGCCCATGCGAAAAATCAGCTTTTTTACTGACAGATTGAAAAACCAATTGCAACAGCGTTTAGAGGCAGTGGAAATTCAGACCTTTTCAAGAATAGAAGCATCAATAAGAAGAATGGTATCGCTGGTTGACGACCTTCTGCAATATTCGCACTTAAATCAAATGCCCTTAGAAAAGGATAGAATTGATTTAAATAAGAAAGTGCGATCAGTGTTGGAAGATCTGGAGCTGGATATTAAAGAAAAAAAAGCTGTCATTGAAATCGGCAATCTTCCAACTATTTTAGGTTACCGCAGGCAAGTAGAACAACTTTTTCAAAACCTGATCAGCAATTCCTTAAAGTATGCTAAACCCGATATCGCTCCTGAAATAACAATTCAGTCAAAACAAGTTTATTCAAATCAATACCCTTCAGTTTTCTCAGAGGGTTTGGAGGGACAATATATTTTAATTGAAGTCAGCGACAACGGCATTGGTTTTGACCCAACCGATAGTGAAGACATTTTTAAATTATTTTACCGTTTGCATCAACATGGGGTGCTAAGTGGAACTGGAATTGGATTGGCTATTGTTAAAAAAGTGATGCAAAACCATAATGGTAAAATTGTAGCAGAGAGTAATTTGGGAAATGGAGCAACGTTTCGTCTGTTTTTCCCTGTTAGTTGACAAAACCATGAGAATAAAGAGGGCAATTCTGCGTATCTTCGCCGGAGATTTATGGAGAAGAAATTGATTTTATACGCTGAAGATGACTCAGATGATCGGGTTATTTTTGAGAGTAGTTTTTCTCAAAACACAGACGAGGTTGACATCCAGATTTTCAATGATGGTCTTGAACTTTTACATCATCTAAGGGCCGAGTCGGACTTGCAACCCCACCTCATTGTTCTGGATATAAACATGCCAAGGTTGGGCGGAAAAGATGTCTTAAGAATTTTGAGAGATATGCCTCCATATGCTAAGATCCCAGTTGTACTCCTTACAACTTCCTCATCACCTGTTGACCGGTTTTTTGCACAGCATTTTAATGCGGAGTTTATTACAAAGCCAATGGATGAAAAAGAGATGCACACCATTAAAAAGGAGTTATTAAAATTCTGCGAGGAGAATCACTTGTTTGGGTCGTGATAGCTCCCCTCGCACTCATGATGTACATCCCTCAAAATTCATATATTGCGCTTCAGATTCTGGAATGATCAGCTCGGCGTTCTTCTGGGATCTTCACCGTATGTGGATTCATAGTCCATGTTTCCATCTTTCTTGTGCACTTTTACCTGTCCGAGCCCAGCTTCGCGCGCCCGCGTTTTTGCAAACTCTTCCGCTTCTTCCTTGGTATCGAATTCTTTTCTGAACTCCGCATTTTCCTGGGACACTACCCAACGTTCACCCGACGCATTGGGCACTACATGATAGACTGTTCTTTCTTTTTCCTGACGTGCCATAATGTTTTTATGAATAAGGCTGCAAGAGACGTGCCTACAACCGTAATAAACATCTTTAATCCGCGATGTAGTAATTGTCGGGCATGGTCAAATTTAAGTCAGAAGTCAGGAGTCAGGAGTCAGGAGTCAGAAGAAGAGATTCCCTCCGATTGGGTCACAAGGTCCGCCTAAGGCGGAATTCAGGTATAATTTTCGCCACATTTGTTGACAGCAATTAAATTTGCGACTTAGAATAAAATAGATCAGTATGCCAAGTTTAGACCTCTCGATACCACACCAGTTGTCACAAGAAGAAGCATTGGACAGGATTAAGCGATTATGGAGTGATACCAAGCGCGACCATAGTGGCATGATCAGCGACCTTAAGGAAAATTGGGAAGGCAACAAAGGAACATTCAGCTTTAGCGCGAAAGGATATGATATTTCGGGCAACCTTGAGGTTCAGCCCAACTCAATTGAAATCCGCTCCCATGTACCATTTGCTGTATCATTATTTAAAGGAATGATCACAAATATGGTTCAGCAAAAAGCTAAAGAACTACTGTCGTGAACTTTCGACAAGTTTCGAGTTTAGCGTTTCGCGTTTCGCGTTTCGCGTTCCTCAATTCGAATCCTATCTATTAAAGCGATGGCTGTTTCAAATGGAAGGACTGGTGCACCTTCTTCGCATTCGGAGAGATTGTATTTCCTGAGTCAGATCTGACTAAATGAACGCGAAACGCTAAACCCGAAACGCTAAACCGAAAAGCGAATCCTCAAACATCAAACAGTTTTTAGTAGCTTCGCCGCGCTTATGCGCACGGTTCGAAATTATCTAAGCTTAATCAAGTTTTCCCATACCATTTTTGCGATGCCTTTTGCCCTGATCGGCTTTTTCCTTGCCATCAGGTATATTTATAAGGCGCCGATTGAAGGAGATGATTTACCCTTTGAAAATCTCGTATCGCCATTGTTGCCGGGCAAGTCAATTGATGTGGTGGATGGAAGCGTTTACATTCCGCGATCTCTGATCGCTCTTAAACTTGGTTTTGTAATTCTTTGCATGGTCTTCGCGCGATCTGCGGCAATGGCATTTAACCGATACCTGGATCGCAGGTTTGATGCGCGCAATCCAAGAACGGCTATCAGGGAAATTCCATCCGGCGTGATTTCAGCAAACAGGGCCTTAGTGTTTACATTAATATGCGCAGTCCTCTTTGTTGTGTGCACTTGGTTCATCAACATATTGTGTTTTTATTTATCGCCCGTGGCGCTCTTTATCATTCTCGGGTATAGTTACACGAAAAGATTCACACCGCTTTGTCATTTGATATTGGGACTTGGATTATCGTTGGCGCCCATCGGTGCTTATCTCGCTGTTACAGGCGAGTTCAATCTGTTGCCGATTCTATTTTCTGTGATCGTTTTGTTTTGGGTAAGTGGATTTGATATCATCTATGCACTTCAGGATGAGGAATTCGACAAACAAAACAGTCTTTATTCTATTCCTGCTGCACTCGGGAAAGCTAGAGCCTTAAGGGTTTCGCAGATATTGCATTTTTTGAGCGCTGCTTTTGTAGTAGCTGCAGGACTGATTGGTCAATTTGGTGGATGGTATTGGATCGGTGCAGGTTTATTTCTTTCGATGCTCTTTTACCAACATTCGATTGTAAAGCCCGATGATTTAAGGAAGGTCAATCTCGCATTCATGACGGCGAATGGGGTGGCGAGTATTGTGTTCGCCGCATTCGTTATAGTTGACTTATATGCAAGAGCCTGACGTCACCGCGGCAACCGGATTACCCGATGCCGGATGCCGCATGCAAGTTGCACAAAACCCAACAACAAACGACAAACCTCAAACTTCAAACCTCGAACTTCAAACAGCAGGATACCGGATCCGGGATGCAGGATGCAGGTTGCAACAGCGCAAGCAATTGTTTCTCTTATTCTAATTTTCTCTCCTTTATTTGGATCTTGCATCTTGGATCTTTGTTCTGATTAAGAAACTGAATGGCTCGAATACTTGCAATCGATTATGGACTTAAACGAACTGGATTAGCAGTTACTGATCCACTCAAAATCATTGCAACAGGATTAACCACTATTGATACACACAAACTATTTCCCTTTCTTAAATCCTATTTTCAAAAAGAAGAAGTCGAATTGATCCTCATTGGTGAACCAAAGAATTTGGATGATTCCGATACGCATGCTACCCCCCTTGTACAAAAGGTGATTCATAAGCTCAGGAGAGAATTTCCAAAAATTCCGGTGCAAACTGTTGACGAACGATACACTTCAAAGCTTGCGCAACAAAGCATGCTGGAGATGGGATTGAAAAAAAAGGACCGACAAAATAAAGCGCTTGTGGACGAGATTGCGGCAACGATGATGTTGCAAGAGTATCTGACGAGGAGCCATTAGCTGTTAGCCATTAGCCTTTAGCGATAACCCTCTTGCCAACAGCTAACGCTAATAGCTAACAGCTAAAAACTAAAAGCTCACACCCAATGCCCGAATCCTCAAGCATTTGCTACGAGCCATTAGCTGTTAGCCAGTAGGCTTTAGCCACACCTCTCTTGCTAAAAGCTAAAAGCTAACAGCTAAAAGCTAAAAGCTAACAGCTAAAAGCTAACAGCTCACACCCAACACCCGAATCCTCTAACATTTCCCCAACAAACCCTTCCCGAAAATTCTACTAAATTCGCGGCGAATCGGAACTTATGATATTACCCATTGTGGCATATGGTGCAGGAATTTTAAGAACTGTTTGTAAAGACATTGACAAGGACTACCCGCAGCTCGATAAATTGATCGAAGACATGTGGGAAACCATGTATTACAGCAGTGGGGTGGGACTGGCCGCGCCCCAGGTGAATAAGGATATCCGCTTATTTGTGATTGACAGCACACAGATTTTCGAAAACCTGGACGATAATGAAAAAGGGAAATACCCCGATGAGCCAGGTGTGAAACAGGTCTTCATCAACGCGCACATTGTAAAATTGAATGGAGAGGAATGGGCGTACAACGAAGGATGTCTTAGCATACCAAAGATCAGGGAAGACGTTTATCGAAATGAAGAAGTGACGTTGAAATATGTTGACGAAAACTTTGAACCCCACGAACGCACCTTCAACGGCATCACTGCCCGCGTTATCCTGCATGAATACGATCACATTGAAGGCAAACTTTTCATCGATTATTTGAAACCCTTAAAGCGGAAATTGTTGAAGGGAAGGTTGGATGATATATCGAAAGGCAAGGTTTCTGTTGACTATAAGATGACTTTTGTGAAATAGTTCGCGGGTATTCAATTTAGCTATTAGCCATTAGCTGTTAGCCATTAGCCGTTAGCATGAACCTGTTGACTGACTACTGACTTCTGGCTCCTGAATTCTTCCTCAATGACACGCTATTCCCCACCAATAATAATTCTTGCTTCTCTTTTATGTACGGCATCGTTCTGCCTTGCTCAACAAGATTCCACCATTAAAGTCGACAAGAAGGTTGTGACCTTGAAAGAAGTCGTGGTTCGCTCCAACCTGAATGTCCCCATGTTCATCGAGCGGGTAAAAAATGATACCAGTTTTTACAAAGCCTTCAAGAATCTGAAAATATTGGGATATACCGCGCTTAATGATGTGCGTATGTTGGACCGCAAAGGGGAAATGAAGGCTTCGCTGCAAAGCAGAACCATTCAGTCGGTTCACAATGGTTGCAGAAGCATGCAGGTGTATGATGAAAAAACAACGGGCGACATTTATACGAAATCAGGCGCCTGGAATTATTACACACTTCAGATGTATGCCGGATTGTTTTGGGTGAAGGATACGTTATGCGGTGAGAATAATATTGTGGGAGATACTGAACTTACGTTAAAGAATAAATCGGGAATCGATAAGCACAAGGAGCAACTGAAAATGTTATTCTTCAATCCGGGCCGACGAATACCGGGCATACCGTTTATGGGCGGCAAGACGGCGATGTTTGAAGACGACCTGGCTGAATATTACGATTATATTATCGATCTCGATCAGCTAGGCGGAGAGTGGTGTTATGTGTTTACCGTAAAAGCCAGGGACGATTTATCCCGCTCACAAAAGGACAAGATTGTCATCAACAACATGACTACCTGGTTCAACCAGCAAACGATGGACATTGTAAAGCGCAATTACGATCTGAGTTATAGTGCAGGCGTATATGACTTCAATGTTCAGGTGGAAGCAGAGTTGAAACGGTTTGGACAATATCTCGTTCCAACGGTTCTGAGATATAATGGGGATTGGGATGTTATGTTTAAGAAAAGAGAGAAAGGAATATTCACTGCCACGTTATTTGACTTTCGTGAATAAATTTCCGGTTTCGCGTTTCGCGTTTAGCGTTTCGCGTTCTTTAATTCGGATCTTCATAATAAAATCGATAGTTTATCCTCTCGCGTTCTTTAACTCGGATCTTCATCATAAAATTGATAAAGACCCAATTTATTCTCCTCTTTAACGGGCTTTAGAATGGAGCAGATTCAAATACCAGCGTCAGGCTTTTCGAATTACGTCTGGGTGGCATGAATTTAAGCAAAGATTCGAGTTCGAGCAATGGCTGCTTTTTGGCAATAGTATGTTAGGCGTAGAATTATTCTGTTGGTTTCGGGTTATCACTTTCATTGCTAGCTCCGGATGTGTTATCATTTGTTAACTCAGCTTTTGCTCCGTTCGCGAATGTGTTAGAAACAGATAATTCTTCGTTAGGGGCACTGATTTCAGGATCAGATTTGGTCGATGCTTTCAGAGCTTCCGTAGTTTTTAGTAAGTCACCAAATGATGAGGTTCCAGTATGAAGCCACTGTGTCGATGCCTTCAGTCCTTCTGCAGTTTTAAATAGGTCAGCAAAAGGTGAAGTTGCAGGATTAAGCCACTGCGTCGAGGCTTTGAGCGCTTCTGTAGTCTTTAGCAGGTCAGCAACAGATGAAGTTGGAGGATTAAACCACTGTGTTGAGGCTTTGAGCGCTTCAGTAGTCTTTAGTAGGTCAGCGAACGATGAAGTTACAGGATTAAACCACTGTGTCGAAGTTTTAAGTGCGTACGAATTTTTTAATAAATCAAATGCTGTGATAAAGTTCTCATCTGATTTCCTTACTTCCTTAACCTCACTAATTGATGAATCTTTTATTTTAGTAACGAGCTTTCTTTCTTTTGCAAAGTGTAAAAAATTGTCGGCATTATAAATAAGTATTCTGATACCTGTTGAATCATAGAATTCTTTAATTAACTCCTCCCTGGGTCTAATTGTTTTGCCGTTTTCAATTGTCCACCAATCCTCTTTTCGATCATCTGTTATAAAGATAATCTCCTTCTTTTCTTTTTTTACATGGGAAATTATTTCTTTCCAAATGATTAGATCCCCATAAACATGCTGTTCTCCTTTTTTTCTTTTCGTTTCAGCATCTTTATAGCCTGGGGGAATTTGTTGCTCATAACGTTCTTTACCCTCAGTATAGATTTTCTTCAGTTCTTCTTTGCTAAACGGTATACCTACTTTGTTTTCATATAGATCTGATAGTTGTGATAATATTTCGTCTTTTGCCTTAAAATCTGGATGACTCTTCTTCTGTTTATCTAATTCAGCTTCAACCTTCTTTAAGAAATCGGCCTGTATTTTTTTAAAGTTATCAATTTGCAAAGATGGATGTCTTAAATACTGATTCAATATATTGGTTAGTGTTTTCTCGCAAACTTCCTTGACAGAGGATAAAAGAACATCATAAGAGTTATTTAATGTTTCAATTACATAATATCTGTTAGAATGATATTCATAGCCAACCTGATACGGCATGAACAGCTTATCCTTTAATTTTGTGATTGCCATGACAAAATCTTTTCTAGTCGAGTCGGAATATCGGTACAAATTAAGCAGGGCGTTAGCGTCAAACACAAATATTCCGTCTTTCCATGACTTGTCGATTTCTGCTTTCGTTGGTTCATAAAAACCGTAGAACTCTTTTTTCATAATATTCGTTGGAGAGGTATTTCTAAAATTTTATGCCTAACAAATTACTTAGGGTGACATGAACTAAGGAACGCGAAACGCCAAACCCGAAACGCGAAACATGGCTTTTCGAATTAAAGCGTTTTCAAATTACTTAGGGTGACATGAACTAACGAACGCGAAACGCCAAACCCGAAACGCGAAACATGGCTTTTCGAATTAAAGCGTTTTCAAATTACTTAGGGTGACATGAACTAACGAACGCGAAACGCCAAACCCGAAACGCGAAACATGGCTTTTCGAATTAAAGCGTTTTCAAATTACTTGGGTGACTTAACTAACGAACGCGAAACGCCAAACCCGGAACGCGAAACCCGAAACTTGATCTTCCCAATAAAGTCTTTTCAAATTTGTGAGAGCGACTCGAACTAACAAACGCGAAACGCCAAACCCGAAACGCTAAACAGCGCGCTTTACTTCATACACCGGGCTAAACAAATATTCCTGCTTCGTTTTCACATCAAAACATTGATAGCGCTTTCTTAATTTTTTCCCTTTGCGAAAAATTCGTCCATCATCTGTACTAAAACATGTTCCTTCCGGCACCTGTTCTACTAACACTAGCTCGCCGGTATTTTGATCATATTTTCTCAATATGCGCATCAGGTCGTCATCGGCACAACTGGATGCAGGAAGATCATGAATGGATTGCCGAAGCCTCAAGCTAATATCATCGGGAAAAATATTCGCGGTAATAAAATCTTTTAAAAGAAACGCATAAATGTTTTTCCATTCCTTACCGTGTGATTGTACCCTGTTCCCATATTGCTGAAAGGTGAGCAGGTGTGCCACTTCATGCACAAGCGTAATGAGAAATGAATATTTATTGAGGTTGCCATTTACGCTGATGCGATGATTGCGGTCGTGCGTGGCGTGGCGATAGTCGCCGAGAATACTTTTCCTTTCGCGTGTGATAGTGAGATGAACACTGTACTGATGCAGGTATTGCATCACCAGTTGAACGGAACCATCGGGCACATAACGCTGCAGGTATTCAAGAGGGGCTTCCTGTTTGGGCATTTTTTTGTTCCTTACTCAATCGTAACAGAATACTTACTTCTACAAATGTGTATAAGAAATACAAGAACATGCAACCAAAGATGCCCACTTTATTCACATCTTTTCCAAGACTGGCGATGTACGCAAACGCTGCAATCAGGCATACCAGCATCTTCAGAAACATTCCACCATAAATATATTTCAGGAATTTGTGAGGCTGATTATTTTTAAGCGCTTTCCTGTATAAGGAGAATGATACTAGAGTGGCCACAAATAAAATGGCATTGCCAATTATAAGCACATTAGTGTCGGCATTGAACTTAGTGAGCCATCTTTGCCCGGTTAAAAAGAGCGCGTTGAAAGCCACGAAGAGAAGGATAATGGGGAGAAAGGAATTGCGGTTTCTATTTCTTGTCATTCTTTCTTGATGTATCCCTGATAGCTTTTGTAATCATGCCAATCAGGACGAGCAAAGGTAATGCCCACACCAATATCGGAAAGGAGAAATGAAATTTTTGATCCAGCTTTATTCCGGCGAAAACGGCAAGGCCAAGCAGCACTACAAGTTGCGCTCCCAGCCCTGCATATTGTAAAAGAAGTTTGCTATTATCTGGAGGCGGCTTCTGCATACTCGTTTTCATCCATATCGTTCATCGATACAACATTTCCATTCGCGTTACTTAAGGCATTCATATGACACTGTCCATTAAACGTTGCAGCGGGTTCTACTTGTAATTTTCCTGCACTGATGTTTCCTTTTACGACGCTTCCATTTTTCAGCTGGAGTAAGTCCTTGGCTTTAATAGATCCGGACACTGATCCCATAATGTCGGCCATCTGGCAAGAGATATCGCCTTCAACCGAACCATTTGCGCCAATGATCACTTTCGCGGAACCAATGATGTTACCTATGAGGTTTCCATCAATTCGGAGATCGCCATTACTGGTGATATCGCCTTTTAAAGAAGTTCCGGCACCTATCATGCTGGCACTTGCGGGAATGTTTTCTCCGCCTTCGGACTTGGATTTTGCGTTAAACATAGAATTGGTATTTTAATCGTTAATCGTTTCAGGATTTGGAACATTTATACTGGTCGTATCCATTTTCACCGTTGTACTTCCCTGCAAAACCGATTTCAGGCTGTTCAGATATTGATCCTTTTGTTGCATCGATTGCTCAAGTGAATCGGTTCGCATCTTCAATTCCCTTAATTCCTTGCTGGTATTGATGTCGCCATATCCGGGAATGTACAGTTTCAGCGGCGTAAAAACGATCAATGCCACTGTCAATCCCGTCAACACAACGAATATGGTGCTCAATAAAACATACACACTCAAGCGGGAAAGTTTAAAGGTCACTACCTCCTCGTATGTATCGTCATTCATGATTACCAGGCGATAGCGGTTTCTCAACCGCTTCAGCGTGGAATTCGCGTCAAATTTCGCCATAGTTGCAGATTCGAGCCAAAGGTAGCAACTTAACCATCAGCCTGCTGAAAATTTAGTGCCAAACATCTCGGATACTTAACGTATTAACGCGCTATTTTTGGCTGTTTATTTAAAATATTTTTCAAGAAAATCAGTTAATAGCCTTTAGCTTGCGGCCGATGCTATTTTTCCTTCAAAAACGGGTGCTCTTTCTTCCTGTTCTGCTTTGCCTTTCAACCACGGTTCTGAGCCAGGACGCGTTGAAAGTTGACGTGGACAAGCCCGAAAAATTTGAAAACAAGAAGCTGGGTTATGAAAAGACGGGGGAAAAGAAATTTACTGCGCCTCGCCGTTTCATGCAAAATACCACCACCCATTACAATTACTATTTCAACGCGAACGATAAACTGAACGCTGTTATTGCCAGGGGTAAGGCAATTCATCGCGACAAATACACTGAACTCCTTTCTTTTTATAATTATTCTCTGGAACAGACTGCCGGCGACAAACAAGAGCTGGACTCCGTCATTTATAAAGTAACTACAGGAATCCTCATTCATGATTTGAGGAATAACTGGCTGGACGATATGTACCTTCTGATGGGAAAGGCCTTTTATTTCCGCAATCAATTGGATAGTGCGTGGCAAACCTTTCAATATATTAATTATGCGTTTTCTCCGAAAGAAAAAGACGGGTACGATAAGGTGATTGGCAGCAATTCAAGTGAAGGCGGAGGAGTGTTTTCAATCGCTACTAAAGAAAAGACAAAAGGTCTTAAGAAAGTATTCGAACAGCCGCCGAGTCGGAATGAAAGTTTTATCTGGCAGATCAGGACCTTCATTCAAACTGATCAACTTGCAGAAGCTTCAGGATTGATCGAAATGTTGAAGAACGATCCGAATTTCCCGCAGCGCTTGCAACCGGATTTGAAAGAGGTACAGGCCTTCTGGTTCTATAAACAAAATATGTACGACAGTGCCGCGAAATATCTTTCGATGGCGCTGACCAATGCAGAAACCGCCAATGAAATGGCGAGGTGGGAGTACCTGGTAGCGCAATTGTATGAACGATCCGGAAAACACGACCATGCTCAGGAATACTATGCCAAGGCAATTAAACACACGTATGACCCCGTACTGGAAGTTTTTGCGCGACTGAATTCTTTACGCGAGAATAAGGATGGAAAAGAAAATACAATCAAGCAGAACATAGATGAACTGGTAAAGATGGCGCGGCGCGATAAGTATTTTAATTATCGCGGGTTGATCTATTATACCGCAGCGCAAATGGAATTGGATCGTCATAACGATGCCGGAGCAATTGCATTGCTTCTAAGGAGTACGAGGTATAGTGCGGATGATCCGGATCAGCGAAACATATCTTTTCTACAACTTGCCGACCTGGCGTTTAAAAACAAAGATTATCGTTCAGCAAAAAATTTCTATGACAGTGTAAATGCTACGCCTGGATTGATAAAGGATATGGATGCATTCCAGCAACGAAAGCGCAATGCGGCACTACTCCTCGTTCCTCTTAGCAGGATTGAGCGTGAGGATAGTCTTCAACGAGTAGCGGGAATGCCAGAAGCAGAGCGTGAAGCATACATTAGAAAACTCATTAAGCAATTGCGGCGTGCGCAAGGATTAAAGGAAGATGAAAACGCCAGTAATGTATCTGTGGTGAACCCAAATGCGAGCGAACCGGTCGACTTGTTTAATAAGGCCGATAAAGGAGTATGGTATTTTGATAATGCTTCCCTTAAGGCGAAAGGATTTGGCGAGTTTAAAGCTAAGTGGGGTACAAGACCAAATGTTGATAATTGGCGAAGGATAGCAGCGGTTGTACAATTTGCGCAAGCCCAACCCTCTGATGTAAAAATTGGAGATACTCCACCATTCGCCTCCGGCAGTACTGAAATTAGTTATGATGCATTGGCAGGAAATCTTCCACTCACACCAGAAAAAATAAAATTATCTAACGATACCATTGAAGCAGCATACCTGCAGTTGGGAAGAGTGTATCAAGACGAATTGGAGGATTATCCCTTTGCAATTGCCGCATATGAAAAGTTATTAAGCAGGTTTCCGAATACGACTCAAAAAGAAGATGCCTGGTTTAATCTTTATTATTCTTATTGGAAGATGAAGGATTATGAAAAGGCGAATTATTATAAGAGTTTGTTGATGCAGGATTATCCTACCGGCAAACACGTGAAGGCCTTAAACCCTGGCTCAGTGCCAATTTCCGCTGATAGTGTACTAAAGAATGAAGTGACAGCAGCGTATGGAAAGATTTATACGCTCTTCATCGAGGGCAAGTTTGACGAAGCCATCGCTGCGAAAAAAGATTTGGATGCCATGTACGGAAATAAGTACTGGACTCCTCAGCTTTCCTACATCGAAGCAGTATATCAAATCAGGCAACGCAATGATAGCGTGGCGAAAATGTTGCTCTCCGATATCGTATACAGGTTCAAGGATTCTCCCATGTACTCAAAAGCTGAAACCTTGCTTGATGTAGTCAATAGAAGAAAAGAAATTGAACAATACCTTACCAACCTTCAGGTGCAAAGGGCTGGTGAAGATTCTACTCGCGTTGTTGAACAAAAACAAGTCACTCAAACACAGGAGCCCGGTGTAAAGAACAATCAACCTGTAGTGAATCAAAACCAACCGCCAAAAGTACTGCCACCGCCTCCACCTAAAGCGGATTCCGCAACTAAAGTGATACCTCCCGCCGCCAAATCGGTTTATTCATTCAATGCGCAGCAGCCGCAAATGGTGATGGTGGTATTGGAGAAAGTGGACCCGGTTTACGTAACCGAAACGAGGAACGCCTTCAACCGCTACAACAGAGAAAAATATTATAATAAGACTATCGAGATCAATAATATTCCGCTTGACGACAATATCAAGTTGGTGGTGTTAAAGCCATTCGAGAATGCTGATGCAGCTATTGATTATATCGAAAAGGCCCGAAAGCTTACTAGAGGCGATATCATCCCTTGGTTACCCGCGGACAAATATGGATTGTATATGATCAGCCAGGAAAATCTTGATTTGTTGTTGGCTTCCAAAGATTTCAGTGCGTACAAGAAGGCCCTCGCTGACGCGTTTCCAGGTAAGTTTTAAGAAGCCGTTTTAGGAAGCCATTAGCTTTTAGCCATTAGCTTTTAGCTCCAGATTTCACTATAATTGAAAGCGGAAAAGACAAACCATAATCAATGGTGTTTCCGGCTAATAGCTAACAGCTAATGGCTAACGACTAACAAAAAACAAGTACAATATTTGCATAGCTACAATTCTACCCATCAATCGCCATTCAATCATCTTATATGTCAAAAGCTGTTCGCATTTTCTGGAGAATATTCTTCATCGGAGTTGCAGCATTCATTTTATTTCTTTTCCTGATCAACTGGGGCGTCTTTGGAAGGATGCCTTCGCTGGGGCAATTGGAAAATCCCGCCATAACCCTGGCATCAGAAATTTATGCAGATGATGGAACGCTCATGGGTAAATATTATAAAGAGCGCGGAAACCGGAGCAATGTTGAATACAGGGATATTTCCATTCACGCTATCCACGCCCTGGTGGCAACTGAAGACGAACGGTTCTACCAACACTCCGGAATCGACGGCAAGAGTCTTATGCGCGCCGTTGCATATATGGGTCGTGAAGGTGGTGCAAGTACGATTACCCAACAGTTAGCCAAGAACATGCTGGATCAGGGTTCAAAGAACACCATTACGAGGGTGATTGAAAAGATGAAGGAGTGGATCATCGCAGTCAAGCTTGAAAGAAACTTTACCAAAGAAGAAATACTTGCATTATATCTCAATACCGTTCCTTTCGGGGAACAGATCTATGGTATCAGGAATGCCTCTCGTACTTTTTTCCAGAAAGAGCCTGATCAGTTGAAGCCAGAAGAAGCAGCAGTACTCATTGGAATGTTGAAGGGTAACACCATCTATAATCCAAAGCGCAATCCCAAGGCAGCTATGGACCGGAGAAATACCGTGATCGATCAGATGGTGCGCAGCAAATTCATTGATGCGGCTAATGCGGCCAAATTAAAAGCCCAGCCCATAGTCTTAAATTATAAGAAACTGGATGAGAACAACGGCCTGGCTCCATATTTCCGCGACGTGATCCGGGACGATCTCAAGAAATGGTGCCGCGAGCATACTAAACCTGATGGCGATAATTATGATATCTATACAGACGGATTAAAGATTTACACCACCATTAACCCACGTATGCAATTGTATGCCGAAGAAGCTGTTGCCAGCAAACTTCCGCAATTGCAGAAAGCACTGAATCAACAAGGCAATATCAGGAAGGGAACCGTGTGGAAAGGGCATGAGAACATTTTAGAATCGCAGATGAAGAACAGTGATCGCTGGCACAATATGAAGGAAGATGGATTTACGGATGATGAAATTCGTGCGTCGTTCAAACAAAAAGTAAATATGAAAATATTTGCCTGGAATGAAAAGAGAGAGAAGGACACGATGATGACGCCCGCTGATTCCATCAAATATCATCGCCTGATGTTGCAAACCGCATTCATGGTGATGGATCCTATTACCGGACAGGTGAAAGCATGGGTAGGCGGAATTGATTTCAAGAATTACAAATTTGATCACGTTAATCTCGGTACAAAAAGACAAGTAGGCTCTTCAATAAAACCTTTCTTATATGCCGAAGCGGTTGAAGAAGCTGGCTTCACTCCACAAACGCCATTAGAAAACACTGCACAATACTTTCCGGGATCGGGCATGGTGCCTGCAAAAGGCGTGTGTAAAGGAAACGGAGAAACAGTGTCAATGGCTGGAGCGCTTACATGGTCGCTGAACTGCGCTACTGCGTATATCATGAAGCAAATAGGACCGCAACGCTTCACTGAATTCTTAAAGCAAATCAATATTCCAACTAAAGTTGAACCATATCCTTCCATTGCACTGGGAGCATGTGACCTTTCTTTATATGAAATGCTTTGGGGTTACACCATGTTCCCCTCTGGCGGATTTAGTACAAAGCCGATTTACATCACGCGCATTGAAGATAAAAATGGAAACGTGATTGCACGATTCGATGCTGACCGCAAAGAAGTGATCAATGAAGTAACTGCATACACGATGGTGAAGATGATGCAAGGCCCGGTAGATTTCGGAACCGCAGCAGGACTCAGAGCAAGGTTGGGTGTGGCTGAAATGGGCGGTAAAACAGGAACAACTAACGACAATGCTGATGCGTGGTTCTTCGGATACACACCACAACTACTCGCGGGTGTTTGGGTAGGTTGTGATGACCGTTTCATCAGATTGGAAAGTGGATTAGGCTACGGCGGTCAAGCTGCAAGACCTGTATGGGAATACTTCTTCCAGAAAGCATTTGCGGATAAAACGTTGGGTCTCGACAAACAAGCAATGTTTGTTCAACCTGAAAGCCTGAAGCAAGATATGAATATGGACTATGGTGGCATGATTGATCGCGTTCCTCCGCCAGGTGCCGAAGGTGAAGACGTAGGTAATGGCACCGCTGATCAATACCTTGATACTGCTACTCCAAAAATTCCTGTGGATTCTAAATTAACACCTGAAGAAAAAGACGTAAAAAAAGAAGCAGTGAATCCAAAGAATAATAAAGAAACAAAACCAGATAGCGCGCAGGATGACGATTCCAAAAAAAAGAAAAAGGGATTTTTTAGGAGATTGTTTGGGAAGAAGGATAAAGATTAAGAGTTTACGGTTTTCAGTTTACCGTTCTCGGTTACCGTTTTCGGTTTGTAGTTTGTCGTTTAGCGTTCCGCGTTTCGCGTTCCCTAAATCGTAGATCTATTCTAGAATAGAGAGTACCCGAACTTCGATCCATCCGCCTTTTGAATGAGGTAGTTTGAAAGAAAAGATCAACATTGTTCTCAATAGAGCGCTTTCTATTTTCAAAAGCTAACTCGAGTTAAAGAACGCGAAACGCTAAACTCTAAACGCGAAACTGATCAAGAACTAGCAACCAGCAACCAGAAACTTCAAACCTCAAACCTTCCCGAAAGTTCACGACTCGAACAATATAAGCTACGGTTTTCTGTTTTTGGAGCATATAACAGGCTTATGCCCAGTCCGAAAGTAACCTCCTCTACCGTCGTTGATAAATTGGTGTCAAACGCCAAGGCGATCCTATCTAATAGAATTGGGATTTCTCTCGGAGTAAAGAAAATGAATGAAATTGCATCTTCCCTTTCTGGCCAACAGAAATCTCAGATTGATTTAAGTGTATTTGAAGAATTTGCGAAGCGAATTAATGGATGTCCGGTGGGAAGTGAAAGGTTGCTTTGGGATAAGGAAGCGTTGAAAAAACAAGACATAATTGTTGATAAGGTAATCAGGGTTTATCGCGACAAGATCATCGATAAATGTTTTGAAATAATAGCCCTCGATAAGAAATGAAGGTTCGACAAAAGATATTCTTATTCTGTTTACTCTCTCTGTTATTTATTGGATGTGATCGTGTGACAAAAGATGTTGTGAGAAATAATCTTGTTGAAGGAGTCAGCACATCCTATCTGCATGATACATTTCGATTGGTATATGTACAAAATACCGGTGCAGCCTTAAACCTCGGCGATAGTCTTCCTCCGAAGCTTAGTCTTTGGTTACTCAGTATCCTTCCACTGATTATTCTTTCCATGGTTTTTTACTACGCCATAAAGAATGCCGGCAAGATGGGATCACTCAAACTGCTTGGCATATGCCTGATTTTTGCTGGTGGCATTGGTAATATCATTGATCGAATATTTTTTGACAGGCATGTCACCGATTTCATGAACGTTGGAATTGGGTATCTTAGAACAGGCATCTTCAACTTTGCAGATTTGTGCGTAACAACCGGCGTGATTCTCTTTCTTATATTCAGGAACGACAAGTCAACCTCCGCGCTCGCCACCTAATAACTAACGATAAGGAAGGGGCAACCCTTTCGAGTTGCCAATTGCCAATTGCCGATTAAAAAAAGCCGCCCATGTTTTGCAGACAGGCGGCTTACATAACCACTCATTGAATACTTATTTCCTCACCAGTAGTTCTTTGATCTTGTTGGATAGAAAATGTCCGAAAGGTGGATTTGAATTGGAAAGAATGATGACGATATATTCACTCTTCGTATAAATATTGAGTTCATCGCAAACATTAATAAATCCTCCACTGTGTCCTACAATATTCTCGTTCGCTAATACCTGATGCTCCGTTCCATAACCATACTTGCCATTCACCGTGTATTGGAAAAGTTCTTTTGTCGTCTCTTCGCTGAGCAGATCGTTTCTCAATAGTGCGATAGAAAACTTGTGAAGGTCGTTTACCGTTGACAGTCCGCCGCCGGCACCACCGCCCACAACAGAATTAGACATATATGCTTTTGCAAAAATGTTCTCTCTCACATAGCGTTCAAAACGTTCGTGAGTCAGTCTTTCAATGATCAGCGATAACAAGCAGAATCCTGTGTTACTGTACTGCCATCCGTTTCCTGGCTCAAACGAAAGCTTCTCTGCTTCGAAAAATGGCATGAAATCCGCAGGCGATCGAAGGCTATCTTTTAGTTTTTCATACATCGGACTTTCAAAAAAATCGCCCATACCAGAGGTATGCGTCAGGAGTTGTTTGATAGTAACATTGGCAACTGCTTTGTTCTTTAATGACAGATAAGTTCCAACCTTATCATCTATTGAAAGAACTCCCTGATCCCTCAATTGGAGAATGCTGATTGCCGTAAACATTTTCCCCATCGATGCAAGATCGAATTGCTGATCAAACTGGTTCGGTTCGCTATTGGCATTAGAACCAAAGGACTTTGCATACACCAATTCATTGCCTTTTGCAATCAAAACGTTTCCGGAGAAGTCGCCCGACAGTTTATTTGCAATGTATTGATCGATGTTGTTTCTTAATTCTTGCGTGGAAAGCGTCCCCGATTTAATGAAATAGCTTTCAAATGGGATCGGCATAATTGTCCGGTTTTTGAAATGCTGAAATGAATCGGTATAGATCGCAAACTTCCACCATGCGTCATGTTGATTATCCTGGGCCCAAACCTCTGCCTCATAAGGAGAGTTGAATTGTACCTTTCTTACTTCCACTTTGCCGATTACACGATATGCATTCTTATAACCCGTCAATACCTTTTCAAGCTGGGCTTGACTTTCTGCCACAGGTTCCAGGAATTTGCGGTAGGCAGCCGTATCGCCATTATTATACAATGTGAAGAAGTCATTGACTACATCATATAGTTTATTATGCGGCATGTTTGGTTGAGCAAACCCCCGTGTGCTAAACAGGAGGCAAAGCGCGGTGAGCGAAAAGATCATGACCGCGATCAAGAAATTACTGCTTTTCATGTTATACTTTTTAATAGTTACAGCATTTGACTACGACTGAAGGAGGCAGGTTACACAACGTTTGCGATTGATTAATTTAGTTCCTTCAAACTCTTGTTATGAGAATCTTCTTTAGCATTTCCCTTTTATGTGTTGCGGGTTATTCTTCAGCGCAGCAAACCTTCTTCACTAATAATAATACACTCGCGCATACTTTTTCTATTGTAGCGAGAGACACCAAAACGGGCGAGATGGCTGTTGCGGTACAGAGTCATTGGTTCAGCGTGGGGACTGTTGTAGCCTGGGGCGAAGCAGGAGTAGGTGTTGTGGCAACGCAATCATTCGTAAACAAATCCTTTGGAATCCGCGGATTGAATTTGCTTCGCGATGGACGATCGCCGCAGGAAACCTTAAATATTCTTTTGTCTGATGATTCAGGAAAGGAGGTACGACAAGTCGCGATCCTCGACACTTCGGGCAGAGTGGCAACGCACACTGGTAAAAATTGCATCGACGCCGCCGGTCATATTAACGGAGACAATTTTTCTGTGCAGGCAAACATGATGCTGAATGATAAAGTATGGCCTGCGATGGCAAGCGCCTGGAAAAAGTACGACCAGCTTCCTTTGGCAGAACGAGTTATTGAAGTGTTGAAAGCCGCACAGTTGGCAGGCGGAGATATTCGCGGCAAGCAATCGGCAGGAATAAAGGTATTTGCTGCACATAAATCTGGAGAGCCATGGAACGATGAGTTGATCGACTTGCGCGTTGACGACAGTAAAGAGCCAATAAAGGAATTAGAACGACTTCTAAAAGTTCACCGCGCATATGAGCATATGAACAAGGGTGATTTATATACAGAAAAGAATGACATGGAAAATGCGATGAAAGAATACAATGCTGCGATGAAGCAATTCCCGGATAATGTAGAAATGAAATATTGGACGGCCATCACACTCGCCAACAACAAGCAGGTGAGCAAAGCTCTTCCAATGTTGAAAAGCATTTACGCAAAAGATCCGAATTGGAGGGAGCTAACAAGAAGGTTACCGAAAGTTGGATTATTAAACGTGAGTGAAACTGAGCTTAAGCAAATGACGCAATAATCAGTGGGCAATAGGCAATCGGCAATAGGCAATGGGCAACAAGCAATTCTTGCACGCGAGTCTCGGCTTGAGGGACTCACATGTTATTCTCGTCATCAACTGTAAACTGTAAACTGTAAACTGTGAACTTCAAACCTATATCTCTAACAACATCCATCTATCGCATCCATAATGCCCCGAGTTTCCCATAGGTCCGTTCAAATGTTTGAAGCCAAATTTTTCATACACGCTCAATGCCTTTTTAAGCTCGGGCATCGTTTCCAGGTACATTTTACTATACCCCAATGATTTTGCGGCATCGATACACCGGTTGATCAGGTCTTTTCCCAATCCAAAACCTCTTGCCTTTGGCACCAAATACATTTTGACGAGTTCACAGGTATCCGCTGGCAATCCATCGGTGGGAAAAATGCCGGCTCCGCCAACAATTTCATTGTTGATGAGGGCAACGTGATAAATACTTCGTTCTTTTTGGAAGACTTGATACAGCGTATCAGTGGTAGGATCGTAGTAGACAGTTCCGGGACGGTTAGCACCAAATTCTGCAAGCGTGTTCCTGACAATCACGGCGAGCGCTTTATTATCTCCAGGCTGAATGGTTCGGATAAATACGTTCTCCATGCCGCGAAAATACGCAGGCATACAATAGGGTGGGGAACCTGATTAACTAATGATCGCGAATAATGAATAAATGAGGATCAAACCCAGAACAATGGAGGCGAGGAATGTACGATCGGCTTTTGGCATAGGTTGTTTTTTAGAAATGTTGGATATATGTAAAGTAGATAAAAATATAAACAGATGCAAGCAACTGATTATTGTTTTCGTCGAAAAAGTTTTGAAATGTTTTACGAAGCGTTAACGTAACGCGGCGTTTCGAGTTTTGCATTTTGCGTTTCGCGTTGGGCTTATGAATTTGGAAAGAGGTCTAAGAATTAGTGGCGGAGTAAGGTGTTCTTCCTCTCCGAACAGTAAGCATTTCCATTTAGTGTTAAGCTTTCGAATTAATGAACGCGAAACGTTAAACGCCAAACGGCAAACCAGTAATGCATTCCTCGTGGTCTGTTGTCCGTGGTCCGTGGTCTAGTAATGCCATCTAACAAACGCTTCCAGCGCGGCGTATTGGGTAAGTCCGAGTTTTGCATACTGTTTGGCCGTATCCGCATTGCGGTCCTCGGCCCTTTGCCAAAATTCGCGATTATCCGTTCCCTGAAATGGAACCATGTCTTTTTGGGACTGATGTATAAAAATTCCGAATCGTTTTTGTAATACCTGGCCTGGACTCATTGGTATAGCCATTTCAATTTCTTCAATATTCCATTCCTGCCAGGCACCTTTATATAACCACATCCAACAGTCTTTTACCCAGTCGTCACCTTCCGCTTTGATGCGTTTCAATGATTCCATAACGATGTCTAGACATACTTTATGGGTGCCATGGGGGTCAGCCAGATCGCCGGCGCAGTAAACCTGATGAGGCTTAATTTTTTTGAGAAGGTCCATAGTGATCTTCACATCCTCTTCGCCCATTGGATTCTTTTCGATGGTACCGGTTTCATAAAATGGGAGGTTAAGGAAGTGTGCATTCTCTTCTTTGATTCCCACGTATCGACAGGTGGCTCGTGCCTCACATCTCCTGATCAATCCTTTGATCGCGCGTATTTCGGCGGTATCAACCTGATTCGACTTCTTTTGCTCCAGGAATTTCTTTGCATCGTCTAATATCCGGCTCGATTTCTTGGTATCAATTCCCGATATCTCTTCGAATCCAACCGCAAAATCAAGGAACCGGGTTACGAATTCATCGGTTACCGCAATATTGCCGGAGGTCTGATAAGCAACATGAACATCATGTCCCTGATCGTGCAACCGCTGAAAGGTACCGCCCATGCTGATGATATCATCATCGGGATGCGGGGAAAAAATTACGACACGCTTTGGATAGGGCGTCGACCTTTCAGGATGGTTAGGTAGAACCGCATTGGGTTTTCCTCCGGGCCAGCCGGTGATGGTGTCCCTTACGAGATAGTATACTTCAAGGTTGATTTCATATGCGTCACCTTTTTCAACAAGGAGATCGCTTAATCCAAACTCGTTGTAGTCATTGTTGGTTAGTGATAAAATTGGCTTTCCCAATTTGAGAGCCATATTCACTACGGCCCGCTTCGTCATCGCGGCGGTCCATTCTATTTCGCCTGTTAACCATGGGCTCTTAAATCGTGTTAATTCAGCCGCGGCTTGTTCGTCCACTACAAATAATACATCGGGATGTTGTTGTAACAAGCTTGCGGGAATTTGTTCAGTAAGATTTCCCTCCACTGATTTTTGAAGCACCGGTGCCTTGTGTGGTCCCCATGCCATCAGAACAATTCGCTTCGCTTTTAAAATAGTTGATATGCCCATCGTAATGGCCAGGCGCGGAACCTGCGAAATATGTTGGAACTCGTAGGAATTGGCGAGGCGTGTGGAATTCTCGAGGGCAATCAATCTCGTCCGGGAATGAATACTCGATCCCGGTTCATTGAAGCCAATATGTCCGTTGTTACCAATACCAAGGATTTGAAGGTCGATGCCACCCACTTCTTCAATTTTCTGTTCGTATTCCGCACAATGTTTTTTCACTTCCTCCTTCGGCAATTCGCCGTTTGGAATATGACAGTTCGCCGGCTCGATATCAACATGATCAAACAAATTCACTTTCATGAAGCGTGCGTAACTCTGCAAAGCATCTTTATCGATGGGATAATATTCATCAAGATTAAATGCAACTACATTCTTGAAACTTAATCCTTCCTCTTTATGCATCCGTACCAGTTCAGCGTACAACGTTTTAGGCGTTGATCCGGTGGCTAGACCCAATACACATTTCTCTTTCTTTGATTGTTTGGCCCTAATGAGCTTAGCAATTTCTTTTGCTACAGATAGAGAACCTAGTTTAAGATCAGGGAAAATATTGAGAGTAACTTTCTCGAATGAATCGACCATGCTCATTGAATAGTAAAGTTGGTGGAGGCACGAAAGTATCTCTAAATTGGGAAATTTTGACGCCTTTACACCAGAAGGATGGAAGAGTCTATTATTCGCCAGGCCAATTGGGAAATTGCGAGATTGCCTTACTCCACGCTTATTTCGTCAATCAATATCAACGCAGGATCTCCCTCGCCACGCATTCCGGCGGGGATTTTTGCATAGTTCTTGGCTATCACTTTGACATAGCGAGTAGTGGACGGATCGAATTGTGCGGTTAACCAGCCAAATGATCCGTTTGCATCAGCTTTAAATTCTTTGGAAGATGCCACTTGTTTGAATTCTTTTCCGTCTTGCGAAACGAATGCCTGCACTTCGGTTGGTGGATACACTCTGCTGCCTCCGGCACTGTTTGCATGCACTGCTACCTTCGAAATAGATTTTGCTTTACCGAGGTCGATCGTGGCCTCCATATCATCTCCCCTCCATCCCTGCCATTCAACGGACATAGTAGGTTTATTGGGATCGGCCACTGCACCGTTTATCAACCCAAATGCACCACCATTACCTAAATATCCGTCAATCGGATTCTTAGTAATTGTAATTTTCTTTCCCGTCGCTTTGCTGGTATAAAACCATTGTTCAGCGAATGAAGTGCCGTTTCCAGCAAACAAATGCATTGGCGAATCAGTAGGGACAAAAATTCTCATCCTGATTGGATAAGTGGAATCAATAGAAGTCTTTGGTATGTTTTTGATTCGGGGATCCGATGGATTGCGGATAAAATATTTTTCTGCTAATGGCGAATTGATTCTCGCCTTTTCACTGCTGGCTCCAATAGGTGCATTTAATTTACTTCGAAGTGTCCATATTAGTCCGGTACCCGTTGCACTCGGTGTGATTGATGAAACAATATCGTAGTAGGCCTTACTATAATTTGCTTTCCACAAATTGTATCTCTTGAATTGAGTAGGCAACCTCTTTTCAAAATCTTTAAAATTTCTTTTTTCTTTGGGCGACCACAATACTTCACTTAAAGCACTAGCCCTCGGTAAGATCATATATTCCACTTTGCGCGGATTGCTGACGTATTCGGTCCAAAGATTTCCCTGCGCGCCTAAAACAAATTTCCATTTATCAGAAGGCAATTCTTTTGGAATTGGCTCATAATTATATGTTGTTTCCAAAGGAGTGTATCCACCAATAGTAACTGAATCTTCGTTTTTTGATTGTGAGTGATCAAGGTAAACGTATCCACCAGGCGTCATGATCACAGAATGATTCTCTTTAGCTGCCTGTATGCCTCCCTGTTCTCCTCTCCAACTCATCACAATAGCATTCGGAGCAAGGCCACCTTCGAGTATCTCATCCCATCCTATCAAAGTTTTTCCTTTGCTGTTTACATATTTCTCCATCCGCTGAATGAAGTAACTCTGCAATTCATGCTCATCTTTCAGGTTATTGTCTTTGATTCTTTTCTGGCAATTAGGACAACGCTTCCAATTGTTTTTTGGACATTCATCGCCTCCGGCATGAATATACTGACCAGGAAATAGCGGAACTACTTCATCAATCACATCCTGCAAAAATTGAAACGTGGAATCTTTTCCGGCACAGAACACATCATCAAAAACGCCCCATGTTTCCTGAACAAGTTTTCCTGTTGCTTCCTTACTTGCTTTAGAAATCATGTTGTCGGGAATCTTTGTTTTTTCCTCTGGGAAGCAACTCAAGAAAGGATAGGCAGCAATTGCAGCACTGGCATGACCCGGCATTTCAATTTCGGGTACAACAGTAATGAATCGTTTTGCAGCGTAATCCACAACATCTTTGATTTCTTCCTGCGTGTAAAATCCTCCATCTGGTTTGTTGTCGTTTCCTTTGCCAGGATAACGACCGATGATGGTTCCGTTTCTGTATCCACCAATCTGAGTGAGTCTTGGATATTTTTTGATCTCTATTCTCCAGCCTTGATCATCGGTAAGGTGCCAGTGGAAATAATTCATTTTATGCAGTGCGAGGTAGTCGATGTATTTCTTTACATAATCAACGGGAAAGAAATGGCGACAAACATCCAAATGCATTCCGCGATAACTGAACCTTGGATAATCTTCTACTGCAATGCAAGGGATCGAAATTGTTTGTGTTGTTGAAGTATTAGTAGGAACAGGCAGTAATTGAATCAATGTCTGCATTCCATAAAAAGTGCCTTGGTATGTATCACCTTCAATACTCACAGTGTGTGGTGAAACCAACATTCGATATTTTCCCTCGGTACCAGCCTTGATGAACTTTAAAGTTCCAAAACGCACGTAGTTGGCCGTTGCTGATTTTGCGATCGGTAAACTAAAACCATAATATCGCTTGAGATAATCGTTAAAGAAGTCTGCAGTATTTCTTTCGCCTTCATCCGTCAATACGATGACAGTACTTTTCGAAAGTGTAAAATTTCCTTTGCTTACCTCAGCGGACACTGGTTTCGGGATAATGTTGACGTTCTGGGCATGCGTTGTAAGGCAAACAATCGTTAGCAGGAGAAGAATTCGATTTTTCATAGCGGGCAAATTAAGAAATAGTTCCACAAAGAGAACATGGGGGACTCAAGGAACACCAGGAATTTTTAGGAAAAATTAAATCGAGGTCATTATCGTTAGGAGAAAAAGGCTCAGAATATCCAGACGAAGTCGGGATTAAAAAATTACGACTGTCCATAACCAGTTCGCGCAGCGAGCCATAGTGCTTTTCTCTCTCGCGAAATAGAGATCATGGCAATCAGTTAGTATGTTCCCTCTTCTTCTCTTTGTGATCCTCGTGTATTCTTCGTGTAGCCCGCTCGCGGGCGCCTTCGTGACGCGCCGAGGGCGAAAGTATTGAATCATTTCCGCGCATTGGCGCTTCTTCATTCGCGTCAATTCGCATATAATAAAAAACCTCCGGGGTTTTTCAGCAACTCCATCAAATTGAAGCCACCAAAAAACCCCGGAGGTTTATATAGTTATTTAAATCAGATTATCCGATTCAAACTTTTGGAATTTGTCTCTTAACTCTTGATATAATTTTCGAAAGGTATCCATACGATCAAGTAAGTCGGCGTGTACATCATGTTCGCCGTTATTTGAGAAGAAGATCGATTCTAATCTTCTTGGCGAATCGGGCAGGTCGTGCCGTAATTCGTCAATCACTTCTTTTTGTCTGATGAAATTGTTTTGGAAATGTTCGATGTGGGGGAAGATGTCACGATTGTGACTGTGTGATGCTAATCCTGCTAGTTCTCTTTCAAAGGATTTTATTTCTTCTTTGGTAGAAGATAATTCACGTTTCCAGGACTGCAACTCATCCTGAAACTGTTCGATGGAAGCTGTTGACTCCATAGCAGTAAAATTTAGTGAACAATGAGGTTTAAAGATCTACTGTAATTTAAAAAAAATTGGTTGGAATATTTAAATGATTTTTATCACAGCGTGTGAACAATCCCCGGGCTCGGTTGCCGGTGAAGCAATCTTTAAACAACTAGATGAACAGTCATCGATTGTGTCCCCAAAATCGATCCACGTCGCGTTAATGCGTGTGAGGACGCACGCCTTGGCACATAGTCACCTCAGACCTTGGACCACAGACGACGGACGACAATCAATAGGCAATAGACAAGAGGCAATAGACAATAGGCAATAGACAATAGGCAATAGACAATAGGCAATAGACAACACGCAATAGGCAATAAGCAATAGACAATAAGCAATAGGCAAAAAGCACTAGGCAATAAGCAATGAAGAAGCTGTTGTATCCGGCATCCTGCATCCGGCATCCTGCATCCGGCATCGTGGCTTTAATGCATTTCCTACCGTCATCTGTCATCTGTCATCTTAGAATAGACAGCATAACCGATGATGGATGAGCAGCGTCATGATATATACGGATAGTGGCTTTTTGAAAGTCCGATTCAGAAGCCTCGGGAATTTTCACGAATTTCTGAGGGTTGAGGTCAACAATGGGAAACCAGCTGCTTTGGACCTGCACCATGATCTTATGGCCTTTCTTGAAGAGATGGGCTACCTCGTTCAGCTCGAAGTGAATCTTTTCTACTCTATTAGGAGTGAACGGTTCAGGAGATTCATAACTGTTCCGGAACTTACCCCTAAACACCTCCGCACGCACCATTCGCTGAAAACCCGCCATTTGAAAACCACGCGGATTTGGCGCGGAATCAGGTTCGTTGTCCGGCAAAACGTCTATTAGTTTGACAATGAAGTCGGCATCAGTCCCGGATGTGCTTACGAAAAGATTCACCGCGGTCCTGCCCGTTACCAAAACGTCCTGGTCCAAAATGGAAGATTCAAAAGATAGCACATCAGGCCGCTTGGTGGCAAACCGCTGATCCTCGACCAGGTATTCATTGTTCCGGTCCTGAAATACACCATTCGTATAGGGTATGGGGTTAGCCGGGTCGCTTATATATTCTGAAAACCCTTCATTCCCCACAGGACTTTCAGTGGCTAGCTTACCTTGTTTATGCAGGTAGAAATTGGTATTGGTGGTGTTGCCTGGAGGCCATACTGCGTATTGCTTCCAAGTATTACTGCCCGTTTCAAAAACCGAAGCCTCTGCGGCGTTGAATGTTCCTTTGTTCTTCAGGTAAAAATTGAAGAAACCAGATTCGATTTCCCGGTAATACTCATTTAAATTGGAACCAAAAGAATAGGATCCAAATTTTGTCCAGACTGGCGCGGCCCAGGCACCATGTGTCCATGGACCCACCAACAGGCGATTATTATTTTGTGGGTTTTGTTTTTCAATAGCCTCATAGGTTCGTAGGGCTCCGAACATGTCCTCGGCATCAAACCATCCGCCCACAACCAACACAGCAGGCTTTATATTGTTGAAGTGCAAACGGATGTTCCTTGCTCTCCAAAAAGTATCATATGTATCATGTGTTAGGATTTGGTTCCATATCTCGCCTTTGCGGTCGTAATATTTTGGGCTATTCGAATTTTTTAAGGGACCCAATTGTTTAAAGAATTCATATGCATCTGCATAATCAACTTTGAAAACATTTGTATAAGAGCTGCTATCAGCAGTGCGCTGTCCATCGAAATAATTATAGAAGTCGAAATTATCCAGGAGGAAAAATGCACCATTGTGATTGCAATCGTCGCCAATGAATTCATCCGTAACCGGAGCTTGCGGTGAAACTGCTTTGATTGCGGGATGTGCATTGGGTAGAGAAGCCGATGCGTAAAAGCCAGGATAGGATATCCCATAAATGCCGACCCTTCCATTATTCTTAGTGTTCTTTAATAACCATTCAACGGTGTCATAAGTATCGCTGCTTTCGTCAACTTCATTCTTAGTTTTTTTGTCGTCAATTGCCGGAGTCATCTCTTTAAAATTTCCTTCGCTCTTATATCGTCCACGCACGTCCTGGTAAACGAAGATGTATTTTTCTCGCATCACACCCGGGTTAGGACCAAGCGATCTTCTAAATTTTTCGCTACCATATGGATTGCATGAATAAGGAGTCCGCTGCATTAAAATAGGAAGTGACTCGCCCGCCTCTTTCGGTTCATAGATAGCAGTAAAGAGTTTCGCACCATCGCGCATCAGAATATACACTTCACGCTTTGTGTAATTGTTTCTTGCAAATGCTGAATCTTCTCTGGGCTGGGCAGAGAGTATGAAAGGGAATAAGAAGAAAACTATTGTTGAAATTTTCATTCGAGTTGTGATTTGAATGGGGAACCTTAAATCTAATGATAAATACGTTATATGCGACGTTTCCATTGGTCACAAAGTGCACGAAGGACCACCAAGAGCACAAAGTTTTTTTGAGAAGAATGAGAGCGAATTAGAAAAGCATGCCTCATGCGATTTGCGAGAGAAAAGCGCACAAAAAGGACTGTCTTGCGACAGTCCTGGCATCGTTCTATGGTTGGTCCGCCTTCGCTGGCGAAGGCTCTGCTTTGTGTCCTTCTCTCTCGGAATTAAACGTTGCTACCCGTTTATTTTGAATCACCATCTTTCTCTTCTTCGTGCGCATCGTGGTTCTTTGTGCATCCGCCTTAGGCGGACGTAGTGACCCCTTTTCTAACTGCTGGGTAAGCTTTCAATCATTTGATAACCGGCAATACTATGCTTGAACTGTTAGTAGCGTCATGATAAATCCGGATCGTGGCTTTTTGGAAATCGCTCACATTCGCCTCATAGATATTCATAAACTTTTGCGGGTTGCGATCCGCAAGCGGAAACCATGAACTCTGAATCTGTATCATTACACGATGGCCTTTCTTGAAAGTGTGTGCTACATCAGGCAAAGTAAATTTTACCGTGGTGATCTTATTTGGCGAAAAGGCTTCAGGATTTTCGAAACTGTTTCTGTACTTACCTCTCATAATCTCACCGCGCACCAACATCTGATATCCTTCCATCACATACGAACCACCGCCGGATCTTCCTTGTTCACTGGCGCTATTGGGATAGTTAAAATTATCTGGAAACACATCGATCACCTTCACCACAAAATCTGCATCGCTAGAAGAAATGCTCACTTTAAGATCAGCTGTCACTGGTCCGCCAATAGTGAGGTCTTCATTTAAAACATCGGTTTGAAATTCCAACACATCAGGTCTTCTTCCCGCGAATCGCTGATCATCGTCCATATACGCGACGGTCCTATTGAAGTGCACATCTTCTGTATATGGAACCGGATTGGCAGGATCACTTATGTATTCACTAAAATTATTTTTCCCGGAAGGCGCGTCCCATCCGAGTTTTCCATCGGGTTGAAGATAGATGGCTTTGTCTGATTTTTCTGCCGCAGGCCATTGATTATATTTTCGCCATTTATTTTCTCCTGTGAAGAATATAGTTGCTTCTGCCTGTTTCGAAATATCACCTTTGCCTTTCAAATAATAATTGAAGAAAGGAATTTCAATATTGTTTTGGTACCATTCCGAAGTATTTGAATCAAATTTTATGTTACCCATTTGTGTTCCGTCTCTTGATGCCCATTGACCATGATACCAGGGACCCATCACCAGCTTATTATTATTCTTAGCTTTTTGTTCAATTGCTTTGTACGTATTCCATGCACCAAAACAATCTTCTGCGTCGAATAATCCTCCAACAATCATAGTGGCCGTACCGTTGGGAACATTGTTTACAAAGTTGCGGGGATTGCGACTCTGCCACCATGCGTCGTAATTTGGATGTGCATACAAGTCCTTCCAGAATTGAATGCTGTCGCCCATATACTCAGCTAATTTTTTTAAAGTGCCTGCTTGTAAATAAAAATTGTAGTTGTCGCGGTTTGGATAGTTAAAACCCGAAGGGCCAATAGTTGTAGGCTTTGGGCGTGGCTTACCAAACGAAGTATAAAATGCAAATCCATCCATTTGGAAGAAGGCACCATTGTGGTGGAAATCGTCACCAATAAACCAATCTGTTACCGGAGCTTGCGGACTCACTGCCTTAAGTGATGGATGTCCGCTCAGCGATGCCATAGTACTATAAAAGCCGGGATAGGAAATGCCCATTACACCCACCTTGTTATTATTATGAGGAACATTTTTAACCAGCCAGTCGATGGCATCATAAGTATCACTCGCTTCATCAAATTCTTTCCCTGTTTTATTAGGATTGAAGGGACGCACATCCACAAAATCACCCTCGCTCATCCAACGGCCGCGTACATCCTGGATGACGATGATATACCCTTCGCGCATATAGTAACGCCAATGTGAATACCAGAAGGCTTTGAAATTATTTTCACCATAGGGCGCACAACTATATGGAGTGCGACTCATCAAAATCGGATGTTCTTCAGTAGTGTCCTTTGGAATATAGATCGCGGTAAACAATTTAATACCGTCGCGCATGGGGATGCTTCGCTCAATCTTATAATAATTATCCCTGATCCACGATGAATCTTGTGAGAATTGGGAAAATGTAATAAGGGAAAGCAATAGGAAGACCGGGAGCAACAACAGTTTTCTCATGTGATGTGATTTGATAAAGAAATCGAATATAAGGATTGTGTTTAATTCTTTTACGCATCCGCCTAAGGCGGATGAAACACGAATTCTCGCGAATTAGAATTTTCACGAATTGAGGAGGATGTGAAGTTGCAGCCCGCGCCTGAGATTAAAATGGTGAAACCCTATTCTTAATTCGTTTGAATTTGTGTAATTCGTGTCAATCAGGAAACGACGGCTTCAACCGTTAATCGCTCCGTCATCCAGAGGAATTCACTAACGAAATTGTGCACCGAATTCAAAAAGGTTTGATCAACAAGATTCCCTTTCGCATCAAATTTCTTATCCACTTGCGGAACAATCAACATATAAGGCGAACCAATCCCAAACAAAGCAATCACCAGCAACTGCATTTGTTGAGCCGCCCTGATTCCACCCATTGCACCAGGCGAAGCGGTCGCAATGCCGAATGGTTTGTGATGTTGCTTGGGGTAATGATCCAAAAGATTTTTTAAAGCGGGCGAGTAGCTTCCGTTGTATTCTGGAGAAAGAAGAATAAAAGCATCTGCCGCAAACATTCTTTCACTGAGTGCCTTCCATTTCTCTGGCGTATTTTCCACCGAACTGAAAACTGATTCCAAGGGTGGAAGATTCCATTCCCTGGTGTTAATGAGTCCAATTTCATGCGATGTATGCTCTGTTAAATATTGTTGTAAGTGCAGCGCTACGCGCAAAGTGATACTGGTCTTCCTCGGACTTCCTGCAATGATCTCAATCTTCATGCTTAATAACTTTAAAATGTTATTGTCAAATTATGGGCCTCTTTTTTCACCTCCGAGGTTTGCGAATTATGATCAAAATCGTAAATATGCAAATCTCTCTAGGTCATTTTGAAAACCCCAGAGGTGAAAAAATCTATGATTGGTCGAAGAAAATTCCTGAATGCTTCATTGTTTGGCTCTCTTGGCACCATCATGCCTAACCGATATTTTGCAAAGATCGATGAAAACCAGTCCCCGCTAAAAGGTAATCCCATCGTGATTTCTACGTGGAACGAAGGCATAAAAGCAAACAACGGTGCGTGGGAAGTTTTATCAACTGGTGGTCGCGCGCTCGATGCTGTTGAAGCCGGCGTGAAAATCACAGAGGCTTCGCAGAACTGCTGCGTTGGTTTGGGTGCCAATCCCGACAGAGATGGATTTGTAACACTCGACGCCTGTATTATGGATGAACATTACAATTGTGGTGGGGTTGCTTTCCTCGAACGAATTAAGCATCCGATTTCAGTTGCCCGGCGCGTCATGGAAAAAACGCCACACGTGCTGCTGGTTGGTGCAGGTGCGCAACAATTTGCAATCGCCGAAGGTTTTCCGTTGGAAGAGCAGAAACTTTCTGAGGACGCGAAAAAAGCATATGAAAATTGGTTGAAGAAATCAGAATACAAACCGATCGTCAATGTCGAAAACCAACAACATAATGGTCCTTATATTCCCAATGTTTTGGAAGATGGTCAATGGAATCATGATACCATTGGAATGGTTGCCATGGATATGAATGGCAATCTTAGTGGAAGTTGCACTACCAGCGGAATGGGATTTAAGATGCGTGGCAGAGTAGGGGACTCGCCAATAATCGGGGCCGGCTTGTATGTCGATAACGAAGTTGGTGCAGTTGCAGCAACCGGGCAAGGCGAAGACGTCATCAGGGTTTGTGGTTCGCATCTGGTGGTGGAGTTTATGCGACAGGGATTATCACCCGAGCAAGCTTGTAAAAAAGGAGTTGAACGTATTTCAAAAATTAAAGGAAGCAAAGCGAAAGATATCCAGGTGGGATTCATAGCGCTGAATAAAAAAGGGCAGGTTGGTGCATTCGCATTGCAAAAAGGATTTACCTATGCAGTAAAATCAAAAGAGGTAGAGGAATTGAGAAATGCAAAATTCTTAATTTAAACCTTGAGCGTTTTGGAAGGTTGCTCTGAATAAGCAAAAGCATTTCCAAACGCGAAGGTTTAACGCCAAACACGTGAACGAACAATTGATCAAACAATTTTATAACGCTTTCCAGAAGTTGGATTATCGAACCATGCAGGATTGTTACAGTGAGCATCCGATTTTCAATGATCCTGTATTTGGAATTCTTGAAGGAGACGAAGTGAAGGCGATGTGGGAGATGTTATGCAAGAGTGCGAAAGATTTTTCGTTGACCTATTCTAATATACAATTGCTCGATGATGAATATGCCACGTGCAACTGGACAGCCACATATACTTTTTCGAAAACGGGAAGAAAAGTGGTGAATCATATTAAGGCGTATATGCGGATTCAGAATGGAAAGATCACGGAGCACACAGATTTTTTCAAATTCTGGATTTGGAGCAGGCAGGCATTGGGAATTAGTGGTTGGCTTCTGGGATGGAGTAGCTACCTGAAAAGAAAAGTGCGCGCGAATGCGCATAAGAATCTTGAACGGTTTATGGAAAAACAATGAGCAACTTCATTATAGAAATAGCAACTTCGGACTTCACGTCCTCGCTTGCTGCATACAAAGGCGGTGCGGACCGGATTGAGTTGTGCGATAATCTTGCTGAAGGCGGCACAACACAAAGCAAAGCGGTGATCAAACATTGCAGACAGAAATTAGATATTCAACTCTTTCCCATCATTCGGCCGAGAGGCGGTGATTTTTTATACACTGATGGGGAATTTGAGATCATGTACAACGATATCGAACTGTGCAAGGAATTGAATTGTGATGGTGTGGTGATCGGGTTGTTAAAAACTGATGGATCGATAGATGTTGAGAGAACAAGTCGGCTTGTGAATCTTGCCTATCCCATGGAAGTCACTTTTCATCGTGCCTTCGATCGCTGCAGAGATCCACTCGAAGCACTGGAACAATTGATTCAAATAGGTTGCACCCGCATTCTTACTTCCGGGCAGATGCCCACCGCACCCGAGGGAAAAGATTTAATCAAACAACTTGTTACAGCCGCGGGAGAACGCATTATCATCATGCCCGGTTCCGGGGTAAGAAAGGAAAATATTGCGATGCTCGCCGAACATACGGGCTCGAGAGAACTTCATTCGTCACTCAGAAAAAAAGTGAAGAGCAAAATGCAATTCAGGCATCCTGCATTTGGAGAAGATAGCTATGAACATTTCTCCGTTCTTGAAGAAGACGTGAAGGCATTGTGTGATGCGGTGAAGGACATCAATACAGTAAGCAGCCTTTAGCCTTTAGCCATTAGCCATTAGCTCAGATTCGTGGGCTTTCGGTTTATTTTTTTTCATGACATAACCGTAATAAAGCTAAAGGCTAACGGCTAGCGGCTAATGGCTAATGGCTAATGGCTAATCCCTTAAGCTTCCAAACGTGGACCCTCAATCCACCTTAGTAATCTTCAAAATATTTGTTGGTAAGTGCAGATGCACTGGCGTGCTTCCGGTGCTCACTATGATATTTCCGGAACTGATGAACCCTCTTTCTTTCAAAATTGCAATCTGGTCCTGCAAAATATTGTCGAGACTTTCCTCTTCCGCATAAAAGAATGCGCGCACTCCCCAGCTCAAACTCATCTGATTGATCAGTGATCGTTCTTTTGAGAATATATATAAAGGAGATTTAGGACGATAGCTGCTTAATACAAAGGCAGTGTAACCCGATTGCGTCATCCCAATCAGCGCGTCAGCACTTACATCCCTTGCAAGTTTGCACGCATTGTAACAAATAGCGTCGCTCAGGAATGAAGGGGAGTGGGACTGAGGTACCAGTTCATCTTCCAGGTTATAGGGATAATCAGTGCGCTCAACTTCAATGATGATTTTTCTCATGGTTTCAACCACCAGCGCAGGATGTTGACCAGTTGCTGTTTCGCCACTCAACATCACTGCATCCGCACCTTCAAGTACTGCATTGGCAACGTCAGTGATTTCTGAACGATTAGGCTTGGTGCGATCGATCATACTCTCCATCATTTGCGTAGCAACGATTACTGGCTTCGCTCTATGAATAGATTTTTTGATCAATTGTTTTTGTATCAACGGCACTTGCTCAACAGGTAATTCAACACCGAGGTCGCCACGCGCAATCATAATACCATCCGATTCAACAATGATATCCCGAATATTAGTGAGCGCTTCCGGCTTTTCAATTTTTGCAATGATCTTGGTTTTGCTCTTTCTCTCGTGTAGTTTGTTGCGAAGGATGATGATATCTTTCACGCTTCTCACAAACGACAAAGCCACCCAATCCAATTCCTGATCAATAATAAATTCAAGATCTGTTAGATCCTTATCGGTAAGTGCTGGAAGCGAAATCTTTGTGTCAGGAAGATTGACACCTTTCTTCGAGGAAAGAATTCCTCCCATTACTACTTCCACCTTTACATCTTTTTCTCTCGTGATTTCCATTACTCTAACTTCCAACTTACCATCATCAATCATAATGATGTTTCCGATTTTCACATCTGCATGAAGGTTAGGATATGAAACATAAATTCTTTCTTTATTGCCAACCAGTTTCTCATTTGTGAAAGTGAGAATGTCTCCAGGCGCTACCAACATACTTCCACCTTCAATTTCACCAACTCTCAATTTCGGTCCTTGCAGGTCGCCGAGAATTGCAATGTTGTAAGGTTCAGTCTTGTTGATATTGCGGATATGTTCGATGATCCTTGCCTTGTCTTCGTGCGCGCCGTGAGAGAAATTAAGTCGGAAAACGTTCACGCCTGCCTTTACCAGTTCAAGTAATTTTTCGTAAGTATCACTGGCAGGACCAACAGTAGCAACAATTTTCGTTCGGTGAAAAGTGTGCTCTAATCCAGCCTGCTTATCCATTTGCTGGTGCAAATATTTCGAGAGGTTCTTTGACATCTTGGTTTTAGTGTTTTGTGTTTCCATTTTGGAAGGGGTTAGGATGCGAGAATTTTTACAATCTTCAGCCATTCGTCACTTACTCTTTGTTTTGACTTGACGGCTTTCTCAAGGGGGATATAGTTCATGGTGTTGTTTCGAATGCCCACCATCACATTGAATCTTCCTTCGAGCAAAGATTCAACGGCGGAATAGCCCATTCTGCTAGCGATTAAGCGGTCCAAACATGTTGGTGATCCGCCGCGTTGGATGTGGCCGAGAATGCAAACGCGCGTTTCGGCATTCGGCATTCTCTCTGCAATGATGCGGGCGATCTCATTCGCTCCAAATTCATCTCCTTCGGCAACCACCACCATGTTCACCAGTTTCTTTCTTCTTTCTTTTTCCATCAAAGAACTAACTAATTCTTCGATATCCGTTTTGCGTTCAGGGATCAGAATATTTTCCGCGCCGGTGGCAATCCCGCTGTGCAACGCGATGTAACCAGCGTCGCGACCCATTACTTCAATGATGAACAGACGGTCATGTGCATCCGCGGTGTCACGGATTTTATCAATCGCCCCCACTGCTGTGTTCACCGCTGTATCGAAACCGATGGTGAAATCAGTGCCGGCAATGTCTTTATCAATGGTACCAGGTAGACCAATACAAGGAATGTCAAACTCAGATGCAAACACATTAGCGCCACGGAAGGACCCATCACCGCCAATTACCACTAATCCGTTCAGGCCAAGGGCTTTCATATGTTCGTACGCCTTCTTTCTACCGGCAGGTTCAAAAAAATCTTTACAACGGGCAGTCTTCAGTATCGTTCCGCCTCTTTGGATAATGTTGGCCACTGAGCGTGAGTGCATAGGCACTATATCGTTCTCGATCAGTCCCTGATATCCTCGCATGATTCCAAATACTTCCAGTCCGTAGAAAATTCCGGTTCGCACTACAGCTCTGATGGCGGCATTCATACCAGGGGCATCTCCTCCTGAGCTTAATACGCCGATCTTAGTTACTTTTTTTGCCATTTAATCAGGTTAAACCCAATATGTTTAATTAAAAGTCAATGACAAGCAAGGATGATTTGAAAATGTATCGTTTTCGGGCGGTCAAAGATAAGTAACTGAGGGCAAGTAACAAGAGGAGAAAGCCAATAGCCGTTAGCCCTTAGCCGTTAGCAGCTAATAGCTAATGGCTAAAAGCTAAAAGCTAAACTTAACGCTCATCAAGAAATTACCCGGTTCAGTAGATTTTTCTGTAAACTTGGTTTCAATAAAAACTACTTATGATGAAGTCCCTCCGATTCATTCTGTTCTTTCTACTCCCATTTAGCTTATCGGCGCAACTGCAATATCCTTCCACCAAAAAGACGGATCAGGTTGATGATTATAACGGAACTAAAGTGAATGATCCATATCGCTGGCTGGAAAACGACACAAGTGCCGAAACAAAAGCGTGGGTAGCCGAAGAAAATAAAGTGACGTTTGGGTATTTATCTCAAATACCATTCAGGAAGGAATGGCAGAAGCGGATTGAAGAAGTATATAACTATCCGAAATATTCCGCTCCATTCAGAAATGGCGAGAATTATTTTTTTTATAAGAATGATGGCTTGCAAAACCAATCTGTGCTTTACGTGCAAAAAGGTTTGGATGGCAAACCTGAAGTGGTGATAGATCCCAATAAATTATCTACCGACGGAACAACTTCTCTTTCCACTTTCGCTGTGTCAAAAAACGGAAATTATGCAGGATATGGCTTATCGAAAGGAGGATCCGACTGGCAAACGTATTACGTTCGGGATATGAAAACGGGTAAAGATCTTTCTGACGAATTGAAATGGGTTAAAGTGTCGAACATAGCATGGCAGGGCGATGGATTTTATTATAGCAAGTATCCCACGCCGGAAAAAGGAAAAGAACTTTCTACTAAAAATGAAAATCACCAGGTGTATTACCACAAGGTCGGTACTTCGCAGGAGCAGGATCAATTGGTTTACGAAGACAAAAACAATCCGCAAAGATTTCATATTCCACTTACGAGTGAAGATGAAAAATATGCGTTGTTAATCATAAGTGATAGAGGAAAAGGATTCCAGGGAAATGCGCTTTGGTACATCGACAAACCTGGAGGACAGTTGAAACCCTTGATTAAAGACGTGAGTGAGTTCACCTACAACTTTGTTGATAATATTGGCGACAAGTTTCTCATTCGTACAAATAAAGGCGCAAAAAATTACAGGCTCGTCGTAATCGATCCAAAAGATCCATCGGAATCAAATTGGAAGGAGTTTGTTCCTGAAAAATCGGAGCCCATGCAAGGGGTAGGAACAGCAGGAGGTAGAGTGTTTGTAAATTATTTGAAAGATGTCAGCTCGCGGATTCAAGTGTATGACGAAAAAGGCAAACTGGAAAGAGAAGTCAAATTACCAGGCCTCGGTACTGCCGGGGGATTTGGTGGATGGAGAGATGATAAATTTATTTTCTTCACGTACAATTCGTTTAATTATCCGCCTACTATTTTTCGATATGAGATAAACAGCGGCAAGACCACTGTGTTTCGTCAACCCAACATTGCTGCATTCAATCCTTCGGATTACGAAACGAAGCAGGTGTTTTATCCTTCAAAGGATGGAACAAAAGTTCCCATGTTCATCGTGCATAAAAAGGGCATTAAGCTAAACGGAACAAATCCTACTATTCTTTATGGATATGGTGGATTCAACATTAGTTCTCTTCCCGGCTTTAATGCAACGTTGCTACCCTGGTTAGAACAAGGAGGCGTATATGCACTGGCTAATCTCCGCGGCGGAGCTGAATATGGAGAGAAATGGCACGAGGCTGGGATGCGGACGAACAAGCAAAACGTGTTTGATGATTTTATCGCGGCCGGTGAATACCTCGTGAAAAATAAATACACTTCAAAAGATTATCTGGCAATCAGGGGTGGATCGAATGGCGGTTTGTTGGTGGGTGCTGTTATGAACCAGCGGCCTGATCTTTTTAGAGTAGCGATTCCACAAGTAGGTGTAATGGACATGTTGCGCTTTCATAAGTTTACCATCGGCTGGAACTGGATTGCTGAGTATGGATCGAGCGAAAATGCAGACGACTTCAAAAACCTGTATGCTTATTCGCCACTGCACAATATCAAACCAGGAGTTAATTATCCTGCCACACTTATTACAACGGCTGATCATGATGATCGTGTTGTGCCTGCACATTCATTCAAATATGCGGCTACACTTCAGGAAATGTACAAAGGCAACAATCCTGTGTTGATCAGGATCGAAACCAATTCTGGTCATGGAGCAAGCAACGTGACTAAGAATATTGAAGTGTTGTCTGATATTTATTCATTCATTTTTTACAACATGGGATTGAAGCCGCAGTTCACAAATCTTTACAAGGGAGACGCGGAGAAGAAGAAACCCTTTTAAGCTGTTAGCTGTTAGCCATTAGCCGTTAGCCTGATAACGTTATCAAGCTAATGGCTAACGGCTATCGGCTGACAAATCCGCACTAACTTTACGGCATGAAAATATTACTCACGGGCGCGAACGGATTACTCGGTCGTCACCTTGTAAAAAAATTGGCAGAGAAAGGGTATGAAGTGATTGCTACTGCAAAAGGGGAATCGAAAATAAATTCCATTGGCAAGGGCAAAGTCAAATTCTTTTCGCTTGATATTACGGACGGCGCTGCAGTGAACAAGCTGATGAATGAAGTGAGACCGGACGTGTTATTACACGCTGCGGCAATGACGCAGGTGGACGAATGCGAACTGAATAAGATCGATTGCTGGAATACGAATGTTACGGCAACAAGATTCCTTATTGACTCAGCAGAAGAAACAAAAAGTAGAATGATATTTATTTCTACTGATTTCGTATTTGATGGACTCCACGGTCCTTATAAAGAAGAAGACGAACCCAATCCGGTTAACTACTATGGAAGTACCAAACTCGCGGCGGAAAAAGCGGTGATTCAATCTGGATTGGATTGGGCAATCGTTAGGACGGTGCTGGTAGTTGGAAATACTGAAGATGGCCAGCGACTAAACATCCTCACCTGGGTGAAAGAGAAATTGGAGAAAGGGGAAACGATCAAGGTAGTAGATGACCAGGTAAGGACGCCAACGTACGTTGAAGACTTGGCGGATGGAATCATCCTGATACTAGAAAAAAAATCAAAAGGGATTTTTCATATTGCAGGAAAGGACACACTCACTCCATATCAAATTGCATGGCAAACTGCAGAGTTTCTCAAATTGAATAGCAAGCTGATTGAAAAATCCGACGCGAGCAACTTCACACAGGCGGCGCTTCGTCCGCCAACAACGGGATTTAAAATTGACAAGGCGAAGAATGAATTGTCCTATCAACCGCATTCATTTAGCGAGATTCTAAAAGAGGTGTTCGCATAATACCGACATGTTGCCCCTACAGGGCAAAGAGGATTCGTGAATATCGTCACATACATGTTGCTCCTACGGAGCAAAAGAAAATTACGTGAATATTTTTGCTACCGATATGTTGCCCCTACGGGGCAAGGAGGATTCGTGAATATCGTCACATACATGTTGCTCCTACGGAGCAAAAGAAAATTACGTGAATATTTTTGCTACCGATATGTTGCCCCTACGGGGCAAGGAGGATTCGTGAATATCGTCACATACATGTTGCTCCTACGGAGCAAAAGAAAATTACGTGAATATTTTTGCTACCGATATGTTGCCCCTACGGGGCAAGGAGGATTCGTGAATATCGTCACATACATGTTGCTCCTACGGAGCAAAAGAAAATTACGTGAATATTTTTGCTACCGATATGTTGCTCCTACGGAGCAAAGAGATACGTGAATATGCCATATACATGTTGCTCTAAGGAGCGAAATGAATTACGATAATTCTTCAATTTCCTTGCCCCAGCGGGGCAACATGTCGGTAGAAAAAATGCAGACCGAAAAGATTCCTTGCCCGTAGGGGCAATATGTCGAAATGAAGGTTCTTCGAAGATGCTAATGTTTTTTCTCAAACGCCTTTTCTCCGGCTTTGATCGCAACCTTCAAGTCATTCTCTGCCGGCGGAATGGGACAATTATACCCAGTGGTGTATGCGCAATAGGGATTGTATGCTTTATTGAAATCAAGGAGAAGTTTGTTGTTCTTAATATCGCTGATTTTGTAGTCCAGGTATCTTCCCCCGCCATAGCTTTCATTGCCCGATGTGTTATCAGTAAAAGGAATGAATAGATAGTCCGCGTAATCCGTTGACGTCATTAATGATTGTGACTGGTACACATTCAGACGTACCGTTGTGTCATGAATTTTAAATGTGAGCACTCCATATTTGCGATACGCTTGTGTTTCCGTTCCTGAGGTCTTCATCGCAAACCACTTCGCGTTTTTGGATGGTGTAAAATTGCTTGTCACCCTAAAGTCCGGGTCAATTGCAAAAAAATGCATGTACTGTTTGTCGCCATTCTTCACTACCTCATGACTATCTACGTACATCTTACGATATGCACGCATGCCTTCAACATATGATTTGGTTTGTGCAAATGTTGCGTAAGAGGAAACGACAACTGACAATATCAAAATGGATTTTCTAAGCATAACTACCATATTCTTTTCTTCTATTTCCTATTCTTCTTCACTACCGACTACTGACTTCTCTATTCTACACTCGTGATTCGCGACCGCTGACAGGGTCTTCCACCGCAGTTAGGGTGCGCATTAATTCATCATTAAAACATTCACACTTCGCTGCAAAATGTTGAATGCAATTTCCGACATGAGGTTTTCTTTGTCGAGGGTTGGATTGACTTCGGCAATTTCAAAACAACAAACTTTTCTGTTTTGCATGAATTTGCTGATAAGGTCTTCCACTTCACGTTCTCTCAAACCATTACTAACAGGAGTGCCCGTTCCTTTCGAGATGGAAGAGTCGAGACTGTCCACATCGAAGCTAATGTAGATGTCGGTGCAATCTGCGAGGTAGCGGATGACGGCACGCACGATATTCTCAGGACCTTTCCTTCTCACCTCATTTGTAGAAATCACTTTCATTCCGTATTTATCGATCAGGTGTTTTTCTTCTTTCTCATAATCGCGCAGCGAAATAAAAACCACGTCCTCGGGCAAAACCTTAGGCGCAATCTTCCCCATGTTCTTCAACTGGTTCCAATATTTTATGGTTTCGTCGTCAAGTTGATGAACCGCATCTTCAGCATTGTCTTCATCCAATGCTGCGGCTAGTGGCATTCCATGAACATTGCCCGAGGGGGTAGTAAAAGGAGTATGAAGATCGGCGTGTGCATCGATCCAGATCACACCAAGTTTGCTTTTGGGTCGCGCCATTTTAATACCGGCCATCGTTGCACCGGCAATACTATGGTCGCCGCTGAGTATTACGGGGAAGAAATTATTCTTTAAGCTATCGCTCACCGCCTTGCTGACGCGTTCATACATGGACACGATACCCTTAATCCGCTTGGCATAAGGTGACTCAATTGGTTCGTATAATAATTTATTCTCATGAGGAACTTTTTCAGAGGGAAAATGAATGAAAAAATTACTCATAAAGTCAAGTGCGGCTATCTTAATCGCGTCAATGCCCATGCTGGCTCCCCGTGTTCCTGCTCCTATCTCCGACGGTACTTCTATTAATTTGATGTTCTTCATTCAATCAATTTTTTTGTAAGTCAGCGGAAGTAAAACGATTGAGTCTGAGTAAGAAGTATCAATCAGGGATGTAAAAATTCCTGGGAAGAATCTGTTGTGCGAAAGAAAGGATCATAGGAAATGAATAAAATCTTTTTTTCATCAATTGGCAAGGTTACTATCCGAACTATTCGGGCTTATAACCTCAAAAGTATAGGATTTCCTGTGAGCGGGAAATAAAAACTAACATCCGTTAGCTATATTTGCGGCACCAAAAAGGAAACCGAATGCAATTCCAATTGAATGAAGAACACAAAATGATCCAGAAGGCCGCGCACGACTTCGCAGTAACTGAATGCCTGCCAGGAGTTATAGAGCGGGATGAACATCAAAAATTCCCCAAGGAACAGGTGATGAAATTGGCCGACCTGGGATTTATGGGCATGATGGTGAATACCAAATATGGTGGATCGGGAATGGATACTATAAGTTATGTATTGGCCATGGAGGAGATCTCCAAGATTGACGCTAGCGTGAGCGTATGTATGAGTGTTAACAATAGTCTTGTTTGTTGGGGACTTGAAGCATACGGGAGCGAAGCACAAAAGGAAAAATATCTTACTCCATTAGCGCAAGGCAAAAAGGATGGTGAATTATATATTGGTGCATTTCTCTTAAGTGAGCCCGAAGCAGGCAGCGACGCTACTTCTCAAAGAACTACCGCAGAGGTCGAGGGTGACTATTATGTTCTTAATGGAACAAAGAATTGGATCACCAACGGAAATTCCGCTTCAGTGTACCTGGTGATGGCGCAAACTGATTCGGCAAAGGGAAGTAAGGGTATCAATACTTTCATTGTTGAAAAGAAATGGCCGGGTGTTTCGGTAGGCGCAAAGGAAAATAAATTAGGTATTCGCGGCAGCGATACACATAGCATCATGTTCCAGGATGTGAAAGTGCCAAAGGAAAATAGAATTGGCGAAGATGGATTTGGATTCACCTTCGCGATGAAAACTCTTGCAGGTGGAAGAATAGGCATTGCATCCCAGGCGCTCGGCATTGCTAGTGGCGCATACGAATTATCATTAAAGTATTCCAAGGAGCGGAAAGCGTTTGGTAAAGAAATCGCTGGTCACCAGGCGATCCAATTTAAGTTGGCTGACATGGCAACGAGAATTGAGGCAGCCAGGTTATTGTGTTTAAGGGCCGCATGGGAAAAAGACCAGGGCATTGACTATGCACTGAGTAGCTCAATGGCCAAAGTATACGCATCAGAAACTGCGATGTGGGCCTCCGTTGAAGCAGTACAAATTCACGGCGGTTATGGATACGTGAAGGAGTATCACGTTGAGCGATTGATGCGTGATGCTAAAATCACGCAGATATATGAAGGAACTTCAGAAGTGCAGCGGATTGTAATTGGACGAACTATATTGAAATGATCAAATTTGGTTCAGGATATAAATAAGATACATTTTTTGTATCGGTTAATTACTGCATAGAGTTTACTGGAGGGCTAAAGCCCGGAAGATTTTCATATGCATTATACCCCAGCCTAAAGGGCTGGGGTTATTAAAGCACATCAATTATTGCATAATTGTGCCTTTAGGCTGGGGTTTCAACATCCCCCAAATTTTCCGGGGCTTTAGCCCCATGCGTAATCCTTAATGTGCAACCGTAATTCTCGTAGGGCTTCAGCCTCTAGTCGAGCACCATGTTGTAAATTGCGCTCCTTATGCCGATTGATCAGGACGCATACAAAAGAATCTCAACAGCGTTATCACTAAAGCATGTACAACTGGTAGCGGTTTCAAAAACAAAACCGGTTGCGGATATTTTTGAATTGTATCAACTCGGACAGCGGGACTTTGGAGAAAATTATGTTCAGGAGTTGATTGAAAAGAGATTACTTCTTCCGCACGATATCCGCTGGCATTTCATTGGTCACCTGCAATCCAACAAGGTCAAGTACATCGCGCCATTTGTTCATATGATCCATGGCGTGGATAGTTTCAAACTCCTCAGAGAAATCAATCGGCAAGCAGAAAAATTTCATCGCGTGATCCATTGCCTGCTGCAGGTACACATCGCACAGGAGGAATCGAAATTCGGGTTAAATGAAAAAGAATTAGAAGAATTGATTGGCGATTTGCAACGCGCAAAGGAAATAGGAGAACTAACGCATATCAAAGTGTGTGGCCTCATGGGCATGGCCTCTTTTACAGATGATCTGCAGAAGGTCCGTTTTGAATTCAAGTACCTGCAAATGCTCTACGACAAATATTCAACCCAACGAACTGCTAATTGCGAACTGGGAATACTTTCTATGGGAATGAGTAGTGACTACATGTTGGCTATTGAGGAAGGAAGCAACCTGGTAAGGATTGGAAGCTTGTTGTTTGGCGCGCGAGAACATGGCGTGACTGGTTGATAAGACCCGAGCAAATCGGGATCCGTGAAACGCAAATACCCTGGGTCGAAAAGAGAACGCGGATAACTTTTGATGATTAAAATTAATTAAGATCGGCAACGGCAATTTTCCAGAAAGACTTCACCATTAACATCCTATCCCGATAGTTATCGGGACTGCGTTCCTTTCATACGTCACTTGGTTTTAACTCAATTGGGTAGTAGGAACGACCTTAATTTTTCTTATGCGGTTAAAAAGCGAAGCTATTCGTCAAGCGAAACCTACTATACATGTAGTTAAGGATGCGGTTGGGATTTCTTACTTTTATTTTGACGTATGAATGCGGGCAAAACCTTCCTAAAGTTCAAATTGCACCACCTCTTGTTTTGGATGGTGTTCTTCGCGGGTTGGTATTTTCTTCGCTACCAGGATTTCTCTTCACGTCAGCTCGCAATCAAGATTACCGCTATAAAGGTTGTGGACCTTGCACTGATGGTGTATATCACCAATCTTATTTTTATTCCGAAGCTCCTTTATCGCAAAAAGTATGTGTTATTTACTGCTGCTTATGTTTCGATGATTTTTTTGAGCAGCGTAAGCAAGCAATACATATTGGCCGACATGATGCATATCTCCAATTTTTCCGTGTGGGTCGATTTTAAGAAAAAGCTATACGATAATATTATTCCGCACTATTTACTGGTCAGTACCGGAGCGGCAATAAAGCTCCTGGTGGATTATGCAAGGGCTCAACGGCGATTGGCAGAGATTACGCGTGAAAAAGCAGATTCAGAATTAAAATTCCTGAAATCACAGATCAATCCACATTTTCTTTTTAACTCACTGAACACGGTTTATTTTCTTATTGATAAATCGAACAAGGAGGCAAGAGAATCACTACACAAGTTCTCTGATATGCTCCGATATCAACTGTATGAATGCGGTGGAGAAAAAATTGAAATTGAAAAAGAGATCCGCTATTTGCAGGACTATGTAGACTTGCAGCGACTACGAAAAGATGAAAAGTATAAAGTAGAATTTCAATGCTCGAATGATGTTGTTGGATTTGCAATAGAGCCGCTGCTCCTGATTCCATTCGTTGAAAATTCATTCAAGCATTTGTCGCATTACGGAAATGGAAAATTAAACCAGGTGAATATTGAAGCCAGCAGGAAAAACGGTCAATTCCTTTTCTCTGTGGCGAATACGGTTGATTACAGCAGTAACAAAGCTTCTGATCCGGTTGGCGGCATCGGATTGCGAAATGTAAAAAGAAGATTAGAACTTTTATATCCAGAGAAACACGATTTGAGCATTAAGGAAAATGAGGGTTGGTTTATGGTGAGTTTGAGTTTGACGTTGTGAGGGTAAAGGATCACGGCGTCCTTCGCTCAAGCTACGGCGGCCAAGGACGACGGGCCACAGAAGAGGGATGACAGATGACAGTTGACTGATGACAGCAGGAATCGTGGAGTACAAACCACAAACCACGAATGACAAACGACAAACCGCTGTTTTGAACTTGTGTGAATCATAGCTACAAAAAATGAAAATAAATTGTATCATAATTGACGACGAGCCGCTGGCCAGGAAAGGATTGCGTGAGTATATCCAGGACGTTGATTTTTTGGAATTGGTGGGCGAATTTGACAATCCTTTGAAAGCTACAGAATGCTTTGGCGATCAAAAAATAGAATTGATGTTCCTGGACATTCATATGCCCAAGCTCACCGGAATTGAATTTCTGCGTTCGTTACAACATCCGCCGCAAGTAATATTCACCACTGCATATCCACAATACGCAGTCGAAGGATTTGATCTTAACGTGGTGGATTATTTGGTGAAGCCAATTTCATTTGATAGATTTTTGAAATCGGTGATGAAGGCAAAGGAGGTTTTGTCGAGGCAGCCGGCTTCAACATCCCAAAGTTCTGCGGATGATTACGTGTTCATTAAAGCGGACAATAAATTAGTCAAGATCTTTTATCATGAAATTCTTTTTGTTGAAGCATTGCAGAACTACGTGACTGTATACACGCCAAATAAAAAGTACATCACCTATCTCACTTTCAAAAGTGTTGAGGAAAGTCTGCCAGCAGAGCAATTTATCCGGGTACATAAATCATATCTTGTTTCCGCAGCGAAAATTGAAAGTATTGAAGGCAATTGTATTCGAATCGGGCAACATGAAATACCGATCAGCAGGTCCATTAAAGATGAGGTAATGGAGAAACTCTTGAAGGGAAGGTTTTTGAAGAGGTGACTGTGCTTTTTCCGACGAATTTCAAGAACTATGATTTAATGAATCAGGTGCCTCTTTTTCCTCCATGTGCGCACCGTAGTACTTTGTGGGCCCACCTCAGGGGGCCTTGTGACCTATCGAAGCGGAGCCACTGCTTCAACCCTCAACTGCTTACTGTCAATTATGCTGCGACCTCTTCAGGGGCATAATTGTTGCAACACTTTAATAAAAACGGAAATGGATTTTCTATTTCATTCGGTTTATAACGAAGAGGACCACTCCAAATATTTTAACGTCTACAAACTGGAGGACAATCGCTTTCTTGCAGAGTGTCATCATTTTAATCGTGAACGGGACTGTCTGGGAGACTTTGAGATTGTTAAGGAAGGCGGACATTGGAAACCTAATGACCCAAAGTTCAAGGAAGTTGCGCAGCAGATAGGAGAGGAGATTGAAAGAATGGATACCATTCACCCGAGCGAAAACACCCGTTAAGTAGACCTGCCCTTCCGATCCCAATGATCCCGGACAATCTGTCCGGACCTATCCTTTACGATCTTTCGCGAATACCTCTCGCCTTTTATATTTCCATTCTCTTTGAGTTGGCCGATAAAAAATTGAATTCCCTGACCATCTTTATCTGTAATTAATGCCACATCCTTTCCACGAAACCTGAATTGGATAGTGGAGGAGGGCTCGTACAATCTGTTTAATTTCTTCAGTAGCTCTTCACTCAAGGGCATAAAACCTAGTTTACAGTTTTCGGTTTACAACTTATTAAATAAACTGCCAAACCTCAAATGCAGACGCTTGCGGTCTGCATCCCGACCGGCTTTGCCGCGTCGGGACCACAAACCTCAAACTTCAAACTTCAAACCTTAAAACAGTAATCGTAATGCAGTGCTGGCACAAGTTTTATGCATTTCCATGCAAAGTCCCGTTTTATGCTCCCCTTGCCCACGCGTTACCACGCGACCGTAGATTATTCATTTAGTCTTTTCCTCATGTTAGCACCTGCCATCTTTGGATTCGGAGAAGCGGAGGCCGAAACAATTGTTCCCATCGTTGCGGGAATGACGATCTGTTTCTACAGTTTCTTCACCAAATATGAGGGTGGTCTTTCTCCATTCATCTCTATCAAGCTGCATTATTTTTTTGACATCGTTGTTGGATTACTGGTAGCCCTCTCACCATGGCTTTTTGGATTCCGGCAAATAGTTTATAAACCTCATGTGTTTATCGGGATAGCCTTCATGCTTGTTGGTGCATACAATTTATGGCCGTTGATCAAGTTTCAAAAACTGGATTTTCACAGGCCCCTGGCTGGTTTGATCCGGGTTGATTAATTGATACCCAGCGGCGGAATCGAGTAGAAACCCCGAAATAATTCGAGTACAGTTGCGTTTTAGATTGGTAAAAATCCATTCTTATGCGAAAAGCCATCATACTTTTCTGCCTTGTGGCATGCGCTGCGGGGTATGGTCAAAAAGTAGATCTCGACAGGTTTTATTTTACTGCTTCCTATAGGGAGCTGCCCTCACAGCCTCTCGACACTTCCTTTCACACGTTTTCGGTTATGGCAGAATCGGGTCCACTAACCCGACTGGCCGTACAACCATCGGAGATGGAACAACGCGTAATGATGGATGGATGGAAAAGATTGGGTGCAGGCGCTCATCTTCAAGTACAATTCAAGTTTGAGGACGTGATTGTTGAACAAACCGGTACTAAAGAAAATGTGGAAATCCTAAAAGATAAGAATGGTAAGGAAACCGGTAAACGCAGCACATATGTAATGCAGGCTACCTATACTTATGGAGCTACTGCGAGGATTACTGATTACCATGGTCAATTCGTTGGCAGCTTCACATTCTCTAGCCGTGATCAAAAACGAGTATACAATTCTGAATCTTTTCCGACCGCAACAGAAGCACTCGCATATATCCGATTTGGTTTAGTAGTTCTCACCAAGCAACTGGTCACTCAATCAGTAAACGAGGCGATCAATAGCTTGAACGCAACACTCAGTTACAATTACGGCTATTCGGACAAATCAGTTAATGATTATTTCTGGGTGCTTGACTCCAGGAAACATCCGGAATATGAAAATCATCGGAGAGCATGGATCAATTTCAAACAGGCCATCAGTGCTATGACACCTGATGAACCACTTGACAAGGTGAGAACGGAATTGCAACCGATAATAGACTATTATAATTCTGTCAAGAAAAAATATAATTCGAATTCAAAGGCCGACAAAAAATTGAGATATGCCAGTTATTATAACCTTGCAAAAATATATTGGTACCTCGATGATCCTGATGCCGGCATGAAGGAAGCAAATGAACTGGTGATAAATGGTTTTGATGCAAAGGATGGAAGAGGGCTGGAGGCGGGCGCCACCAACCTCAAGATGCAATTGAGATCAGCAAAAAGAACAACCCGCCACTTCCCGATCAATATTGACGATTACCAGGGGATTGGTTACGGAGGCCAGTAGACAATAGGCAACCCCTCGACTGCGCTCGGGACCAATAGGCAACACGCAATGGACAATAGGCATTAGCAGTACCCGGCGGCCGTAGCTTTTGAGTAGCGAAGTTCTACGCCATTTCCGAAAGTGAAGGCAATCGTGAAGGATTCGAGAACCTGGCACTGTCATTTAACTTTAGCAAATTCGACTTAAATAACGCCAAGCTCCAAACGCCAAACGGTTTCACGCCGATCACCGCATATGCCTTTCAATCCCATCCACAATCTTTCGAATAAACACCAACGGAATACCATCTTCTTCAGTACTAAGCTGATCGTTTTTGTAAACGAGTACAATAGTGTCTCTTAAAAATTCTGGCAGTTCTTCGCCAATAAAATTAACGTGATAGGTTAACTGTCCCTTGGTATGGACATAAACATTTGCATATAACGGACGGCCATTGAAGCGAACTTCAATCATGAAGGTATTTGCCATATTATTTGTTGGTCTGCGGCTAACAATAAATGGTTTCACACAAATTTTTGCAAAACGCAAAAATTTAAAAGTAAAGAGAATAGTTGAAAATCAACCTCAAATTATCGACGTATCCAATTAGTTGAAAAATCGACCAACTGTGGCATGTATTTTTTCTATTTATACATATGGGCCGGTCACTGCAGACCGTCATGTAATTATACATGGCAGCATTGGGACTCACACCCTTTGCCGGCCCTTTTTTTTGCCAACAGGCGAAGATTTTCCACTCATTTCCTGCTTAAAAATACAAAAGAGAATCAGCAACTACGCATCAGCGTTAGTAATTTGAAAGCAATCAAAATCTTGATGAAATTTTTCCACAACAGATTGGGGACTGTGCCAGAATTTGCCGGTTTTTTTACGGCGTACTGATGAGTTCGGCTAGCATAAGTAATTCCCGTTGCTTGTATTCATCCTTTGGCGTGTCGAAGCATTTGCTGAATTCTTCGAGCAAAGTTTGAATGATGCGTTTGTGATCAACGGCTTTGAAGTATGAAGCCACTGGCGGTACTGAAATGCGTTTGAAATAATTTTCGACATCTTTATGCGTGAATACCTGTCCACTAAGAGGGTCAATATAAAATTCAATCTGCTCTTGCGGTGTTTGTTTTGGATCAAGACTGTATTCTGATTTAAAATAAGCCAAAACAAATTGCTTGGGAATATTGATCGCCTTTACAGGGATGTCCAGCAACTGACTTAAAACGAGATACAATATACCGTTAGAGATGGTGTTTCCGCGCTTGCACTCTAGCACTTTGTTCACCAGGAATTCTTCCGGATGCTGGTAGCCCACTTCCATTCCTTTTAGGCCATAATAATTATAGAGAATGCTCGAAATAACATTCACCTGTTCGAGCGGCGTGAGGTAACTATTTAATTCAAGCCAAATATTTCTGCGGAGTTTTTCCATCTCCTGCATAATACTGGTAGAAACTAAGTCGGGGTATTGAAAACGCGATACAAGAATGGATGCTGATAAAAGATCCTGGTAAGGACTCCTTTTCCAATTTGTGAATTCTTCCTGCAGGTCCTGGAAGTGCAACCTATGAATTAGCATCTCAATTCTATCCTGTGTATCTTCCTGGGTTGTGTTTTCCCAAAGATTTTCCAGGTTAGGAATGATGCCGGTGCCATATCCCATTATTTTTCCTGAAATAACGTTGAATACTTCTTCGTCGGGATCATCAATGAGATGAAGCAGGGCCTTTATTTCTCGATTCTCTTGCATGGGCACTGATTAGTTTCCAAGATATTGATAGGGGTTTTAAAAAATTCAATATCGAGTAACTTTTAATGTTATTGTAAAATCATTTTCCACATATCCACAATGGATTGCGGATTACGGATTACGGATTACGGATTACGGATTTCGGATTGAATAGCTGTAAATCCAATCCGCAATCCGCAATTTCGCAATCCGCAATTAAATCAGTTTCTCTTCTTCCTGCGCGCAGTTTTTTTTGGTGGGTTGGCTTTGAGCTCTCCAATTGTTTTCGTTACTTCCTCTAAGCTCAGATCAGCGGCTCGTTCTTGTTGCTCCTTACTTAATTTATAATTCTTCAAGCCTTGCTTGATATAGGGTCCATACGGCCCGCGAAGGACCTGGATTTTTTCTTTCTCAAAGACCTTGATTGTTCTCTCTTCCTTTGCCTTTCGCTTGCTCTCAACAATCGGTATTCCTTCCTCTAACGTAATACTATAGGGATCTATTTCCTTCCCCAGGGAATAGAATTTATTATCATGTGCAATGTATGGGCCAAACCTTCCAATGTTTACCACCACGTCTTTATCCTCAAAACTGCCCAGATTTCGGGGCAATCGGAAAAGATCCATTGCCTCATCTAACGAAATAGTCTCGATGCTTTGTGTGTTCTTGAGCTTCGCGAAGCGAGGTTTTTCTTCGTCGCTTACGTCGCCTATCTGAACCATTGGACCGTACCTGCCCATCCTGGCCAGCACTTTTTTGCCAGACTGCGCATCGATTCCCAATTCCCTTTCTCCCTTAATGCGTTCAGCAGTTTCAATAGTCTTTTCTACATCCTTTTTAAATGGAGTATAAAAGTCATCGAGCATGGAATTCCATTTCATCTTGCCGCTCGCCACTTCATCGAATTCCTCCTCAATGCGCGCAGTGAAATTGTAATCCATGATATCATCAAAATATTGTTTCAGGAAATCAGTGACCACCAAACCAAGGTCAGTAGGAAACAATTTTGATTTCTCGGCGCCGGTATTTTCCTGCTCAGTTACCTTAGTGATTTTATTATCCTTTAACTGCAACACGCGAAAGTCACGCTTCACTCCCTCCTTATCCCTTTTTTCTACATACCCTCTTTTTTGAATAGTGGAAATGGTGGGGGCATAAGTGGACGGTCTTCCGATTCCTAGTTCCTCAAGTTTTTTCACCAAAGAAGCCTCAGTAAAGCGCGGCGCAGGCCTGCTGAATCTTTCAGTAGCCTTCATTTGTATTAAAGGCAGTTGCTGTCCCACCGTTAGCGGAGGCAACATTCCTTCCTGCAATTCATCTTCTGTTACTTCTTCCTCATCCCTGTCCTCCCGATATACTTTTAAGAATCCTTCAAATTTCAATACTTCACCTTGCGCGCTTAATTCCTCGCGGTTGGTGGAAATTTGAATTTTTGCCGTCGTCTTTTCCAATTCCGCATCGGCCATTTGTGAAGCCATCGTTCTTTTCCAGATAAGGTCGTACAGTCTTTTACAATCCGCTTCATCAACGCCTAATCTTTGCATCGATGTAGGTCTGATGGCTTCGTGTGCTTCCTGGGCCGACTCACTTTTATTCTTATATTTTCTCGGTTGTACGTATTCGTTACCATATTGGTTTTTGATCTGGCCGGTGATATCAGTCATCGCCGTTTCGCTCAGGTTCACACTGTCCGTACGCATGTATGTGATATTACCGCTCTCGTATAATTTTTGAGCGAGCAACATGGTGCGACTAACAGAATATCCCAATTTACGACTGGCTTCCTGTTGAAGTGTAGAAGTTGTGAAAGGAGCCGCGGGAGATTTTTTGGCCGGCTTTACTTGAATGTCAGTAACTGAATAGGTAGCTCCAACGCACGACTTTAGAAACTGTTCGGCGTCTTCTGACTTACTATACCGCTTTCCTTCAGCACCGAAGTTTACATTCTTTCCCGAAACATCTTTCGCGGTGAACTCAGCGTCAATTCTGAATGTGCTCACTGGGGTGAACGCATTAATTTCTCTTTCCCTTTCGGCTATGAGTCGAACCGCAACACTTTGTACCCGACCTGCGCTGAGGTTATTCTTCATGCTCATTTTGCGCCAAAGCACGGGACTCAATTCAAAGCCCACGATCCTATCCAGTATTCGCCGCGCCTGTTGTGCATTTACGAGGTTCATATCCACGGTGCGTGGATTTTTTACGGCGGCCTGAATTGCAGGCTTGGTTATTTCATGAAAAACAATTCGTTTGGTTTTGGCGGGATCGAGACCCAACACCTCACAGAGGTGCCAGCTAATGGCTTCTCCTTCACGGTCTTCATCCGTTGCCAGCCATATCTCTTCACTCTTTTTTGCCAGGCTTTTTAATTCCTTTACCACCTTTTCCTTATCCGCGGGAACAATATATCTTGGTTTGAAATTGTTCTTAACGTCGATGCCCATCTCGTCTTTTTCCAGATCTCTGATGTGCCCATAACAACTCTTCACCTCAAAATCCTGCCCCAAAATTTTCTCGATGGTTTTTGCCTTGGCCGGAGATTCTACTATCAATAAGTTCTTTGCCATAGAAAATTTACCCGCACATTAGTCCTTCCGGGCCGTGCAATTTTAGTGTATAACGGCTAAAGTAAAAAATTGGTGCTGCTCGGGTCGCGTATTGGAAGCTCCGGCATCAGTCATTTATAATAATATTTCTTCACAGCCGTTCTTGTCACAATCTTCATTCTAACGTGAGCCGCCAAAAGGTAAATAAAGAGTTCGATCCCCTAATCGGGCAGTCTTTTTACTTAACAAGAAGCCTCCTACTCCGACATTTAAAAAAACATTTTGGTCAATTAAAAGGCCGTATGCTCGATTTTGGCTGCGGAAGCAAGCCCTATAAAAGCCTCATCAATGCGGATCAATACGTAGGCATGGATTATCAAGGACAGGGTCACAGCCATGAAAATGAGCAGATAGATGTTTTTTATGACGGAAAGATGATTCCACTTGAATCAAACTCATTCGACAGCGTGCTGTCTACCGAAGTATTTGAACACGTATTCAACCTCGAGGAAATGCTTTCGGAATTACACAGGGTAATGAAGCCCGGGGCTGTAATGCTAATAAGCTGCCCTTTCATTATAGCAGAACATGAAGCTCCGAATGATTGTAGCCGTTATACTTCATACGGGCTGCAAAAATTACTTGCACGAAAAGGATTTGAAATAGTCCATTACCAAAAAATCGGAACCTCCGTGCAAACTCGAATGCAGATGCTGATGTCCTACCTGGATATGGCAGTAATATCGAAGTTAAATTTTGCAAAGCCTCTCAAGCACCTTGTTGCGTTTTGCACTTTTTCTTTTCTCAATATCTGGTGCATGCTCATAAATGAGTTGTTGCCGAAGAGGTACGATGCATTCCTTAACCACATTGTTCTATGCAGGAAGGTTGAGGCCAATGCCTCCGCTGTTGCTGCTTCCGAGGAAACCTCCCTGGATTCCGTGAGGCCAGCCGCATAGCACCAGGATTCCCATCTCACATAAATGGTTTCGATTCGAATCCCATCCCGACTCACTATATTTACGATCCAAAAATCAACCGCACAGCCGGTTAATGCTCCGATTGCTCATGACCGAAACGTCCTCATACCAGATCTTTGCGCTGGGAGATAATGCGGTTACAATTGACCTGGGCAATCGTATTTGCAATGGGTTAAATCAGAAAGCCCTTGCCATGGAGGCATGGGTAAGGTCACATCCTTTCACCGGCCTGAGAGATATTATTCTCGGCTATAGCTCACTGTCAGTATTATACGATCCTTTCCAGCTTCATCGCAAATATAAATTGCAATCCACCGCATTCGAATTTGTGAAAGAGAAATTGGAGGAAGCATATTTAAAGACTCCTGATCATCTGCACGTAAATGAAGAAATAATTTATTTGCCGGTTTGTTATGATGCCGACTTTGGACCGGACTTATCCTGCATTTCATCGAAAAAACAATTGGAAGTTGAAGAAATTATCCAAATTCATTTATCAAAAGCATATCGCGTTTACATGATGGGCTTTCTACCCGGATTCCCATACATGGGAGAAGTGGATGAACGCATCCGGGTTTCCAGGAAATTGAAACCTGAAAACGTTTTGGCTGGAAGTGTAGGCATTGCAAATGGTCAAACGGGAATTTACCCGGTGAATTCACCCGGCGGCTGGCAGATTATCGGTCGTACCCCGGTAAAATTATTTGATGCCGCGGCCAGTCAACCCGTAAAGTTGAAAGCCGGGCAAACAGTGCAGTTTCAAAGAATCACCATCAACGAGTTTCATGAAATGAACGCTGCTCAATAAGAAGAAATATGTCTGTCTCCATTTTGAAATCGGGAGTGTTAGATACTATACAGGACCTTGGCCGGTATGGTTACAGCAATCTTGGCATCAACATTAGTGGGCCAATGGACCAGTATGCAATGAAGACAGCGAACCTGCTTGTTTCAAATGAAACAGAAAAGGCGGTAATGGAGATTCATTATCCAGGTCCACAAATACTGTTTGAGCAAAACGCATTGATCAGTTTAACAGGAGCTGATTTTGGTGCAACAATTAATGGCGAGTCAGTGTCGTTTTGGAAACCTTTAGTCGTGAAGGGGAAATCTGTTTTACAATTTACACATCGGCAAGCGGGAGCAAGGTGTTACCTGGCGGTACATGGGGGATTCTGTGTTCCGAAATGGCTAGATAGTTCGAGTACAAATTTAAAAGCGAAAGCGGGTGGATGGCAGGGAAGAAAATTGGAGAAGGGCGACGAAATAAATTTTGGAGAAACAAGTTTGTATTATCCTCTTTTGCTAAAAGACAGAAACATTTCCGAGCTGCCGTGGAGTGTGGATCACAATAACGTTTACCAGTTTCCGCATGAAATCGCATTTATTCCGGGTCATGAGTGGACGTTATTGAGTGAAGATTCGCAGCAACGGTTACTCCAAAATAATTTTATCATTCATCCATCGTCCGATAGAATGGGATATCATTTACGCGGTCCAGAAATTATCCCGAGAGAAGATTTTCAATTGGTTTCAACTGCTGTGAGCTTTGGGACCATCCAGTTGCTACCAAATAATCAACTGATCATTCTAATGGCCGATCATCAAACTACCGGAGGTTATCCGAGGATAGGTCATGTAATAAGTGCACATTTGCCAAAACTTGCTCAGTTAGCGGCAAGTGATTGTCTGAAATTAAGAACCGTGGATATAAAAACGGCCGAAGAATATTTATTTGCACAAGAAATGGAATTGCAGATTTTGCATCATGGCTGTTTCGAACGAATGAAAAATGCAATATGCTTAGCATAGACATCAATTGTGACCTGGGGGAAGGAATGCCCAACGATGCCTCTATCATGCCCTTTATTAGCTCCGCTAATATCGCGTGTGGATTTCATGCTGGCGATGAAACTACGATCAGGAATACTATCCGACTGGCCGTAAAAAATCATTTGGCAGTTGGGGCACACCCGGGATTTGCTGACAAGGAAAATTTCGGAAGAGTGGAGATTCTTCTTCCTACGCATGAATATTATGCGTTGGTGATGGAGCAATTAGTGCTCTTCAAGGAAATTGCGGAGCAGGAAGGAGTTGCTGTGCATCATGTAAAACCTCATGGAGCACTATATAACCTGGCTGTTAAAAATGAAATGGTGGCAACGGAAATAGCAAAGGCTGTTCACGATTTCGATCCTTCGCTGATCTATTATGCGTTGTCCAATTCGGCCATGTTGCGAATAGCTGAAGACATGGGATTGAAAACAGCAAGCGAAGTATTTGCGGATCGTACATATCAGGATGATGGTACGCTTACACCACGCACCCAGAGAAACGCGATGCTAACCGATTCTGAAATGGCGGCAAAGCAAGTGTTGATGATGGCTAAAGACAAAAAAGTGACGACCTTAAATGGCAAATCTTTTCCGGTGAAGGCCGATACCATTTGCATTCATGGCGACTTGCCACAGGCTTATTCTTTTGCTAAGGCGATATGCAAATCGCTTAAGGAAAACAAGATTGATGTGAAGGCGATTTAGAAATTAGCCACTGCGCTGTGTGGACGCTTCGAAGACTAAAGACACTGCATCAACGTCGAGTCATCATTATTTTCTTCGAAGATTTTATAGATCGAGACTAGAGACGCAACCCTCACAATATTGAAATGCTTGATATTCGAAAGTTATGAATATTGTCTTCTAATTATTCTTGCCTTTCAAGATTGAGGCTTCTGTCTTTATACTCGAGTATTCCGAAGTTGGAAAAATATCAACATGCTTTGAACCGCATGACGCGTCTTTAGTCTTCGAAGGGAAATCTAAGCAAAGAATAAATTGAAGGATCAACCCACCAAATTTAGCAACATCATCAAGCCCGCAGTAGGAAGTGCCGTGTTGGGGGCAGCTTTCTTAATGGCGAATTCGTCAATTGGTCCCGGGTTTCTTACACAGACAACGGTATTTACACAGCAACTCGTCGCAAGTTTTGGTTTTGTGATTCTGGTTTCGGTGCTTATTGATATCGGCGCGCAGTTGAATACATGGCGGGTGCTTACTATTAGTGGCATGCGTGCACAAGACGTTTCCAACGCATTACTACCGGGCCTTGGTTATTTTCTTTCATTGATGGTGGTATTGGGAGGATTTGCATTTAATGTTGGCAACATTGCTGGCACTGCATTGGGATTAAATGTGCTTACCGGAATTTCTTTTAAGGCAGCGGCCATCATCAGCGGTTTAGTTGCTCTATTGCTTTTTTGGGTGAAGGAAATGGGAAAGATGCTGGACAATTTTGCAAAAGTGTTGGGCATCATGAAAATCATGCTCACCTTGTTCATTGCATTCAAGGCCCATCCACCAATACTGGAAGCATTTCATAGGACCGTATTTCCCGAAAAGATCAGCACACTTGCTATTGTTACCATTGTTGGTGGAACTGTTGGAGGATATCTTACGTTTTCCGGTGCGCATCGATTGCTTGATGCAGGCATCAAAGGCAAGGAACAGATTCGAACCGTAAACAGGAGTGCATTAAGTGGCATTTTGATTTCTTCCTTTATGCGATACGTTTTATTTCTTGCCGCATTGGGAGTGATAGTTCAGGGCGTTCAACTGGATAGCCAGAATCCTCCTGCGACCGTGTTCGGTCATGCTGCGGGTGAAATTGGTTTGCGAATTTTTGGATTGGTATTGTGGAGCGCTGCAATTTCTTCTGTAGTAGGCGCATCATATACTTCTATCTCATTTATGAAAACGCTTCATCCGCTCATTAACAAATATGAACGGGCGTGCATTTCGATTTTTATTTTAGTGACTACAATCCTTTTTGTTTTAATTGGAAAACCGAAGGACTTATTAATTGCTGCGGGACTGATCAACGGTTTGATTTTACCAATCGCGCTAGCAATTATTTTGATCGCCGCCACAAAGCCTGCGTTGATGAATGGATACAAACATCCGCTTTGGATGCAACTGGCTGGATGGATTGTTGTTTCTGTGATGTCGTGGATGGCGGTTGCGACGATTGTAGAGTTTGTGGGATAGAGGCCGGATGCCAGATGCCGGATGCAGGATGCCCGATGCAGTTTGCGAATAGGGATGCAGTATCAAGGATAAAGAGTGTAGCGTTGAGACGATTACAAGGTTGGTTTGTGATTCTGCTCAACGCTTTTGTAAAAATTATGTAGCAATCCGCCAAGCAAATCTATTTTTTTGTGCAGTTTTTGGTACACGGCTTCATCAGTTAATGATTTGGTTTCAAAAACAGTTTCCAAATGATCTCTCGTCTCATCGTTCGATGCAAGCGCATAAACAAGAAATTTTAAATATTCAGCCTTGTATATTCTGCGTCCATATCCTTCAACAATTGATGCTTTTACGTTCTTGCTCGACTTCCTTATTTGAGCACCTTCCTCGTAGAGTTCAAATTTCGGTAGCTTAAGCGCCATTTCATGTATTTCCATCACTACTTCCCGAGCCAGCTTCCAAATTTCAAGACTTTTATAACTCATATAAATCCGATTTCTTTAAAAGTGAGAAAGACTCGGTAGACAACAATGTGAAAAACACCATAAAGGATTGTTTTTTTTCTAGATTTCTTTGTGGTTTCAAAAATTGGTCGACCTGAGGCTGCATCCGGTATCCCGTACTCGTTTGGTATTTCGAAATTAATAGACCTGCATCCGGCATCATAAAGAGTACTGCCGTAGTTAATTAGGGTTTCCTTCACACTATCCTCGGTTATTTTTCGTTTTTTCATAGTCCCAACTTCAGCTCCACAGAATAAACTCTTCTTAATCAAACTTATTGGTATGAACAGCCAACCGTCTGCAAACGGACAGAATGGATTGCTAACCTATTCTTCATTTGATCATCATCAAAAAAAGGAGCGGTCCTCCAACTTTTTATGGTGGTGCGCCGGAGCACATCATCAACTATTAAAACAATATCCTTCCGAACATAGCAAGTACGCAGGGATCGGCGGAGTGATCCTTGCAACCTTTGTGCTTGCGGGCATCGCAGGTGGATACGCAGTTTACAGTGTATTTGGTAGTTGGTTGTGGACTATTGTGTTTGCAATTGTATGGGGACTCATCATTTTCAACTTCGACCGTTTTCTGGTTTCTACTATGCGCAAGTACGGGGTTTCGCGGGGGCAACAAATCAAGATGGCAGTGCCTCGTTTGTTACTCGCTTTACTCATTGGAGTTACCATCGCCCGTCCATTGGAGTTGAAAATCTTTGAAAAGGAAATCGATGTGAAGGTGGCTGAGAACAGGCATAAGAAAATGTTGTTGAATGATCGTCTCCTTAATCTCGAAACAACTTCCGCCATTAAAACTGCTGAAGCCGAGCGAAGCAGGCTAATCGGAAGAAAAGAAGCCATTGAAGATACTTTGCACCGACTACAATCCGCCTATGTGCAGGAAGCGGATGGAACTGGTGGTTCCCTGCGCAGGGGAATTGAATCATTGACCCTCATGAAGCAAGAAGCCTACACGAATGCTGTCCGACAGTATACGCCTGAATTGATACAACTGAGGTCGGGTATAGCCTACCAGGACAGCATTCTCTCCAATGTGCGCGGTACAACCGAAGCAAAGCGCAAGGTATATGAAGGTGACCTTGCAGGAAAAGTTGGATTTCTCGAAAGGAATAAAGCGCTTTCAGATCTGGCGAGTGAGGAAAGCAGCGTGTGGTGGAGTAATTTCCTGCTTTCACTATTGATTATCCTGATTGAGATCGGACCCGTACTTTCTAAGTTGATATTGAACGTGGGTCCATATGACATTGCGCTGGCGAAAGAAGAATTGTTGCAAATGGCCGAATCGGAACATCAACTCAGAACGCAGAAAGAAATGCTTATCGACAAGCATAAGCTTATTCGTCAAAGAAAGAAAGAAGTGTCAGAAGAATTGGTAGAAAAGCTTACGCAAATGCAGCGCGAGAATATGCAGAAAGATTTAGATCAGTGGCAGAAAGGGGAGACAAGCCCCGACAAGAAGCAATCACTTGATGATGTAGTGAGTAAAGGAAAGGAGAAGTATGATTATGACGGGGAGAATGTTTTGTGAGGTTCTGGTTACTGGTTACCAGTTATTAGTTACTGGTTGCTACCGATCACTACCGAAAGTTTCGGGTTAAATAAAAAGCTCCAACTACATCACAGTCGGAGCTTTTGTTTTAGACAGTATAAATACTTTGATTAAGATCCGATCTCTGACGAAGAAATTCTGTTTTTTCGACCTATCGCGTAATATAATATTAGCCCGATCACACCGCATAAAATAACTACCAGGAGCCATATGACCTGCTGCGTACTGTCGGTAAACTTGCTTCTCGCTATTTCCACAATACTTTTTATCCAAATGAACAGATAAGCAAGTACACAGAGGAGGATAAGAATTTCCGCACCGCCTGGGAGGCTGATAGCGAAGAAGGGGGATAAGATTTCCATGGTTTAATTTTTAAGATGAGCGATTGCTCTGGTGCATCCTTCACTAATACAAAATAATGCATTTCGATTTATGTACCCGTCCTAATATTGAATCTTTTTTCCATCTTTGACAATCCCCAACTCATGAATCAAAATTTGACATGTTAAGAATCGGCTTAATTAAAGAAGGGAAAATTCCAGCGGATAATAGAGTGGCTTTAACTCCCGCTCAATGCAAATGGATTCATAAGAATTTTAAGGACATTGTCATCATTGCGCAGCCGTCCAATTACCGGTGTTTTTCCGATAAAGAATACCTGATGGCAGGAGTGATGGTCCAGAACGACTTGAGCGTTTGCGACGTCCTCGTTGGCATAAAAGAAGTGCCTATCGATATGCTGATCCCTGGAAAAACATACATGTTCTTCTCCCATACAAAGAAGAAACAACCGCACAATCAAAAATTACTTCAAACCATCCTCGAAAAAAAAATCACGTTGATAGATTATGAATGCCTGGAGCATGAGGATGGGCAGCGCATCATTGGTTTTGGATTTTTTGCTGGAGTGGTAGGCGCACACAATGGGATGATGGCTTATGGTAATCGCACGGGCGCATTTACATTAGCGCGGGTGTATCAACAAAGAAGCTTTCGCGAACTCATTCATACCTATTTCGGTTTAAAGCTTCCTAATATCAAGATTGCTGTAACAGGAAGTGGGAGAGTGGCACATGGAATATTAGAAGTAATGAACCTGCTTGAAATTCATGAAGTGGAGCCGGATGAATTTTTAGCGAAAGAATATTCTTATCCCGTATACGTACAATTGAAGGGTGGAGACTTGTATGAGCATAAGTCGAGCGCACAATATTCCCGCCAGCATTTTCATGAACAACCCGAAGAATATAAATCGAAATTTCTTCCTTATGCGTTCACAACTGACGTGTTGATGAATGGCGTGTATTGGGATTTAAATATACCAAGGTTGTTTGAAAAGGAGTTAATTGAGGATGCCAGATTCCGGATACAAGTGATCGCAGATGTTACTGATGATGAACATGGATCGGTACCCATCAACTTGGGCGATCAAAGCATTGAGAATCCTGTTTACGGAGTAGATAAGAAAAGTTTTCAAAAAACTGCACCCGGCTTGCCAGGTTCTATTGACGTGATGGCGGTGGGAAATCTTCCTAATGAATTGCCACGCGATGCATCTCGTTACTTTGGCGAGCAATTGATCAAATTTGTTCTTCCTTATCTCGCGAGCGGCTCATCGATCATTGAGCGCGCAACTATCGTCAATCAAGGAGAACTTACTGCGCCTTACCAGTATTTAGAGGATTACGCGAGAGATTAGGCTCCGTCCCGATAGATATCGGGCTGTGGTAAAGGGCCGAAAGTTCACTACAGATACAGGTAATAGTCTTTTAATAACTGGATGAATTCTTCAGTGTACTCTCCCTCGCCTTTTACAATCACTAATTCTTTTTCTGAAATACTCGAAGATGTAATTCTGGAGTAATGTAAAATAGATCGGAAGTATTCGTGAGAAGGCGTCTGTTTCACTAATAATTTCTCCAATAAATGAAATCCTTTTCGTGCTGCCAACTTTTCGAAATGAGCCGTACGTTGGTAAGGCAATAACACCCCGAAGTGTCCATTTTGTGCGAGAAGTCCGTCTATGGATGAGATTAATTCTTCGAAACTGAGTTCCTTGCTGTGCCGCGCGAGATTGGCTTCGTTTGCTTCGGCTCGCAAACTGTTTTCGTAGAAAGGCGGATTGCTAATGATGAAATCAAATTTGATTTCACTCTTAAATGACCTGACATCGCCAGGAAAAGCTTTTAGTCGTTCTTGCCATTTACTGTTATGAATATTTTCCTGAAGCTGTTCAAAACATTTAGGATCGATTTCAATACCGCATATTCCTGAATCCTGTTTCTGTGCAAGCATCAACATCAACAAACCCGTTCCACTTCCTACGTCCAGAATTTTTTGCGCCCGCAAATCCTTATTCGCGAACCATGCACCAAAAAGGCAGGAATCAGTACTCACCTTCATAGCGCAGTGTTGCTGTTGAATGGTGAATTGTTTGAATTGGAAATAGGTGTTGGGCAAAAGTTCCGATCTTTTTAGAAAGGTCGGAACTTTTTAGAACTCCGCCCTGGCGGAGGGACTCACACTTAAGTCAGCAAAGTTCTTGTCTAAAAACTTGTAGTATCCGGTAATGGCAATCATTGCCGCATTATCAGTGCAGTATTGAAACGGCGGAATAAAAGTTCTCCAGTGTTGTTGCTTTCCAAGTTCAGTGAAAGCATTACGCAATCCGCTGTTGGCAGAAACTCCGCCCGCAAGACAAATATCACGAATACCTGTTTTCGATCCAGCCTGCTTTAATTTCTTTAGTAGTATCTCTATGATGGTTTGCTGAATGGATGCACATAGATCTGGCAGATTTTTTTGAATGAACTCCGGATCTTTCTTAACCTGATCCTGTAAGAAATAAAGTATCGAAGTTTTCAATCCGCTAAAACTGAAATCAAGTTCAGGGATATTCGGGTGCGCAAATTTGAATTTCGACGGATTACCTTCTTTAGCGTAACGGTCGATCAACGGGCCAGCAGGGTATGGCAATCCTAATAATTTTCCAGATTTATCAAATGCTTCGCCCGCGGCGTCATCAATTGTTTCGCCTAAAACTTTTAATTGATTCGGATTTTCGCACAATACTATTTGAGTATGTCCTCCACTTACTGTCAAGCATAAAAATGGAAAGGCGGGTAATGATTCGTGTGATCCTGGTATGAGGTTAGCCAGCACATGTGCTTGCATGTGGTGCACCGCAATCAGTGGCTTATTCAACGCCATGGCCAGCGATTTCGCAAATTGTGCTCCCACTAATAAAGAGCCAATTAATCCGGGGGCTTGTGTGAAGGCGATGGCATCAATAGTGGAAAATCGATCTGGTGCGGTGAGACCTGCTTTTTTCAACGCCGCTTCAACGGTAGGAACAATATTCTGCAAATGCGCGCGGCTCGCTAATTCTGGAACTACTCCACCCCATTGTTCGTGAATAGTTTGATTAGCGATGATATTCGAAAGAATGTTTCCGTCCTTGCAAATGGATGCGGACGTTTCATCGCAGGAAGATTCTATTGCTAAGATGGTAGGCAAGGGACGAAGATAAAGATTCGCACTATTTGTTTACGTGATGGAATGGTCAGACCGGGACGGTCAGACCATACACCGTCAGACCGGGGCGGTCAGACGGGAGCGCACGATTCGTCGCGGGAATATTTCATACCTAAGATGGTGGGCATACTGGTTGCTAGTTACTAGTTACTGGTTACTGCCTTATTCGATGGAAATTTCTGTGATAATGCAGCCAAAGATGGGTGCACCGGCGAAATAATAATAAAGCTTCGAATGAGAAGATAGCAACCAGCAACCAGCTACCAGTAACCTATACGATTTATTTACTTCTGATCGCCACTACTGGATCCATGCGGGCCGCGATGGAGGCGGGAATAATCCCTGCAATCACACCTACAATCATGCAGATGACAAATGCCAATACAAGAATATTTGCGGAAATGGTTACCGGAAAACTGAGCACCGCGGAAAATATCAACGTAAGGATAAATACTAATGTCAATCCAATGATGCCGCCAATGATGCAGAGAAATGCTGATTCCAATAAAAACTCAGTGAGTATTGTAGAGCGTTTCGCACCAATTGCTTTTTTCAGTCCAATTTGGCTGGTCCGTTCCCTAACGGTAACAAACATGATGTTTGCCACACCAAACATTCCAACCAACAATGATAGCGCGGCAATGGCCCATCCACCTTTGTTTACGCCACCAAATATATCGTGCATGAATTGACTGAAAGTATCAATATCATTCAAAGTGAAATCGTCTTCTTGTGTAGGCTTTAATTTTCTTAGTGAACGCATGGCGGCAGTTAATTCATCTTTCAATGCTGCCATTGGAATCGTTTCTTTTCCCTGCACCATAATCACCGGGTTCGCATATTTTTCTGGTATCAATTGTTTCATGAATCCACTTGGCATCAGCAAACTGTTATCATAGTCCCAACCGCCAATCATACTCTTACCTTGCTTCTTGATTACGCCAACTATCGTCCCCGTTTTACCACCACGCAACTTGATTTGTTTTCCGTGAGCCTTCTCCGCTTTGCCAAACATTTTTTCGGCCACTTCATACCCAATCACTATTGAATTGGCATCATAGTCATAGTCGGTCTGCTGCAAGTAACGACCAACATACATTTCTACCGGCTGGATATTGACGAAGTCTTCGGTGACGCCATAATAATTTACATTTCGCAACTGGTCGTCTTCATATTCAATTTTATCCTGGGTATTAATATTGAAAGCAACGTTTGCTGCGCTGGGCACTTTCAATTTCAGCGCCTTCATTTCATCATATTTCGGATCCGGGCGTTTGATGTATTTCCACCACGGATAATCACCTCCGCCTCCGCTATAATCCCACTTGTCTATGTAAACGGTATTGCTGCCGAGAGCTTTAATATCTTTTTGAATAGCCGCTTCCATACTGTTCACGGTTGACAGTACGCTGATAATACAGAATATTCCAAACGCAATACCCAGGAGGGAAAGAAATGTTCGCAATTTGTTGGATCGGAATTCCTGTAAAGCCATTTTGAGGCTCGTCCAAATGATCTCTAAGAAGCGGCGCATAGGTCAAATGTAAGACTAGTCACTCAATGTCGAAAACCGTTTATAAAGTTTGAAGTTTGATGTCCCGACGCGGCTTTAGCCGGTCGGGATGCAGACCGCAAGCGTCTGCATTTGATGTTCGCGGTTCGAAACATCATATGATAGCTGGCTTCAACCTCAAACATGGAACTAGTAAGGTTTTAGAGTTTTTTAATCGGCTTTTTCTTCAGCATTCCCCCTTTTGTTTCCCTTATAGAGTGGAATACTACGAACGCTTTTGGATCGATGGCCTGGATCTCTGTTTTTAAGCGAGACACTTCAAGTCGGGTAATAACCGTAAATACAATATTCGTTTCCTGCATTACATGACCTTCCTTTCCAAATGCCCTGATGCCTTTGTAAATGGTCACGCCTTTTTGCATGCCATCGGTAATAAGTCTAGTGATTTCTTCATGCTTCCTGGAAATGATCGTGACGCCCGTGTATTCTTCGATGCCTTCAATGATAAAGTCGATCGTTTTTGAAGCAACGAAATAAGTGATGATCGCATACAAGGCGGTTTCAACTGACAGCAGGTAAGCCACAAATGCAAACACAACAATGTTGAAGATTAAGATAAAATCGCCGACGCTTAATGAAGTTCTTTTGCTTACATAAATTGCCAGGACCTCTGATCCATCCAGCACTCCACCGCCCCGAACGGCCAAACCTATTCCACCTCCAAGAAAAAATCCGCCAAACACCGCAACCAACAGTTTATCATTTGTAACAACAGGATAATTTATTACTGCTACCACTACGGCTAGTCCGACGATTGAAATTGCAGTTCTTAATGCAAATAATTTGCTGACCTGGCTAAAGGCTAGCACAATAAAAGGAGCGTTCACCAATATTAGCAGAACTGAAAATGAAAGTGGCGTGACGTCCGTAAGCAAAAGTGAAATACCGGTGGCTCCGCCATCGATGAATCGGTTTGGTAGTAAAAAACCCTTAAGGCCGAATCCGGCGGCGAATACTCCGGCAGCGAGAAAGAAAATAGACCGGACATTACTTATCCGAATAAGCCTTTCACGGTATTTGCTTCGCACCGCATTATACTTCTGCTTTTGGCTCGAAGCCTTTGTGACTGTGTCGACTACAACCTGTTGGGCGAATGGATTCATTCGAAAAATTATAGTGTTAAAGATACCAAACAATTAGCGGCGAGATGACAATCAAGAGCAAATAACAGCGGGCTAAAGCTTACCTTTGCGCGCCTGATACAAGTTTGTAGTTTACAGTTCTCTGTTTGCCGTTACAAAAGCGCTTTGACGGTAAACGGAAAACTGTAAACAGAGAACTGTAAACAGAAAACGGTAAACTGAGCATGTACGAAATAGAAATACAGAAAAGAAAAACATTTGCGATCATTTCACACCCGGATGCTGGTAAGACCACGCTCACGGAGAAATTTCTCCTGTTTGGCGGAGCCATTCAAACCGCCGGGGCTGTGAAGAGTAACAAGATTAAAAAACATGCGACGAGTGATTTCATGGAGATCGAACGTCAACGCGGGATTTCTGTGGCTACTTCTGTGATGACATTCGATTATAAAGGCAACCTCATCAATTTGCTCGATACTCCCGGCCACAAGGATTTTGCTGAGGATACTTATCGAACATTGACTGCGGTGGACAGCGTTATTCTTGTTGTAGATAGTGTAAACGGGGTGGAGGAGCAAACAAGGAAGCTGATGGAAGTTTGCAGAATGCGCGATACGCCGGTGATCGTGTTCATCAACAAACTTGACCGCGACGGAAAAAATAGGTTCGATTTATTGGAAGAAATCGAAAAGGAGTTATCTATTCAACTACATCCAATGACCTGGCCGATCAATAGCGGAAAAGATTTTAAGGGCGTTTATAACATTCATGATAAAAGTCTCCTTTTGTTCAGCGCCAACCAAAAAGCATCAGAGGAAGATATTCTTCCGATCAAAACTCTTTCCGATAAAGTACTTGATGAGCAGTTAGGGGAAAAGGACGCTGCTCAATTGCGCGAAGACGCGGAGCTTATCGAGGGTGTTTATGGCGAATTGGATACAAAACAATACCTGGAAGGAAAAGTAGCGCCGGTATTTTTTGGAAGCGCCATTAACAATTTTGGTGTAAAAGAATTGCTTGACACTTTCATTCGCATTTCGCCTGAACCAAAGCACCGGCAAGTTACTACGCGTGTAGTTGAGCCGAATGAAAATAAATTCAGTGGTTTTGTATTTAAGATCCACGCTAACCTCGATCCAAAACATCGGGACCGCATCGCCTTTCTCCGCGTTTGTTCCGGTAGATTTGAAAGAAATAAATATTATCATCACGTTCGCCTGGACAAGGATGTAAGATTTAGCAATCCTTACAGTTTTCTGGCTCGTGAGAAAGATGTAATACAGGAAGCATTTCCTGGCGACGTTGTTGGATTATTCGATACAGGAAATTTTAAAATTGGTGACACGCTAACTGAAGGAGAAAATTTTTACTTCACTGGCATTCCCTCTTTTTCGCCAGAAATTTTTAAAGAGGTGGTCAATAAAGATCCGATGAAGACAAAACAGTTGGAAAAAGGATTGATGCAGTTGACCGATGAAGGTGTTGCCCAATTGTTTTCGCAGTTCGGTGGGAATAAAAAGATCATCGGTTGTGTTGGTGAACTGCAATTTGAAGTGATTCAATATCGGTTGTTGCATGAGTATGGCGCTTCCTGCGAATTCAGAGCGCTGCCGTATTATAAAGCTTGCTGGGTTACCAGCCTGGATCCGAAGAAGCTGGAAGAATTCATGCGCTTTAAGAATAATGTTGCGGAGGACAAAGACGGACATCCGGTTTACCTGGCGCAAAGCGAATGGTTTTTAAATACAGAAAGAACCAACAATCCGGATATTCAATTTCACTTTACTTCTGAGATTCATAAGGAGGCCGTTTAGTTACTGCGCGAATGCAACAGCAACTAAACGCTTGTCCAAGGAAAGCGGCTATTCCACTTTGGTAACTGAAAAAGTTCCTGTCCCACCGGTAGAAGGTGATGTAATCAGCCATTTACCTTCCGAAAGTAATCCTGACTTGCTGTCGAATTTCGCAGTCAACGTTTGTTGCGTGCCAATATTTGATTGAAAGCCAGAAAGGGTAGTCACATTCGCTGAAAAATCCGTACCCACTAAGGTCCAGGTTCCGGCGCCAAATTGCTCCTGTCCTGAAGTGAATCCCTCAAAAGTTACCTTACCATCTGGTTTTATCGAGAGGGCGTAAAATTGCGATGAATTCGCGTTACTGATATTTCCAATCCATAGTCCTTGAATAGTATGCTGCGCTGAAGGTGCGTCGTTTGATTTATTGCAACTGGTAAATGGAATGAGAGCGATAGTCAATAGAAGGAATTGCGAAAGTACAATGGTCTTAAACAGTTTCATAAAGTATGATTTTAAAAGCCTCGAAATTAAACGAACGCATTTACATTCGCAAGCTTGCATGACTTTGGTCAAGTTTTTTTCCTAACGGTGTCAACAGTATTTTTTTTAAAGTGCATGGAAACGTCGGTCGGCCAATAAGTTCGATTCTATTGTGACGACATTGAAATTGTTTGTCTTAGAATTAACAATTATTACAAATCCAAAGGAATTCCTGTATAGTTGTGAGGACTGATGCTCTTCAATTCTTTCTTCACAGCTTGCGGAACTTTAAGCTCATCGATGAATTGATGAATAGATTGCTGAGTGATGGAAGCATTGCCGCGTGTGAGGTCTTTTAACGCTTCATAAGGCGCTTCATAATTTTCTCGTCTGAGAATGGTTTGGATGGCTTCTGCTACAACGGCCCAATTTTCTTCGAGGTCCTGGCGGATCTTGTCTCGATTCAATAATAATTTTCCCAACCCTTTTTCAATGGATCGAAACGAAAGCGTGATGTGCGCGAATGGCACACCTAAATTTCGAAGTACAGTGGAATCAGTAAGGTCGCGCTGTAAACGCGAAATGGGAAGTTTATTTGAAAAATGTTCCAATAACGCATTCGCAACTCCAAGGTTTCCTTCCGCATTTTCAAAATCGATTGGATTCACTTTGTGTGGCATGGCAGAAGACCCAACTTCTCCTTTTTTTACTTGTTGCTTGAAATAATCTAAAGAGATATAGGTCCACAAGTCGCGACAAAAATCAATCAGAATATTATTAATCCTTCGCATGCCATCGAAGTGAGCGGCAAAAAAATCATAATGCTCAATCTGTGTAGTGTATTGTTGTCGCTCCAATCCCAATACTCCTTCAATAAAATCGTTTCCGAGTTTCGCCCAGTCTTTGTTCGGGAATGCAGCATAGTGAGCGTTAAAATTTCCGGTGGCACCGCCAAACTTTGCCGTGAAAGGAATTTGAATGAACAGTTCAATCTGATTGGTGATTCGTTCCACAAAAACCATGATCTCCTTTCCAAGAATAGTTGGGCTCGCGGGTTGTCCGTGTGTCCTGGCCAGCATCGCCACGTCCATCCAGTCCCGCGCCAGCAGTTCCAATTGACGTTTTAGGTTGAGGAGAGATGGTAAGTATTCAATTTCCACCGCATGTTTCCAGAACAGCGGGATTGCAGTGTTATTAATGTCCTGGGAAGTAAGGCCAAAATGAATCCACTCTTTTAATTCTGGTGCTTCAAAGTCTTCGACTTTCTTTTTTAAAAAATATTCTACCGCCTTAACGTCATGATTGGTAGTGGCTTCCAGTTTCTTAATCTCTTCAGCTTCTTCCAGGCCAAATGACTCAGAGAACTCTTGCAATTTCTTTTTTGTGGCCGCCGAAATAGTGCAAAACTTCCTTTCAGAGAGGAATAGCAGGTATTCAATTTCTACCAGAACGCGATATTTTATCAATGCACATTCTGAAAAATATTCGTCCAGGTGCTCTACCTGTTTATGATAGCGACCATCAATGGGTGATATGGCTGTTAACGGAGATAGTTCCATTCTATGGATCGTATTTATCCTGCTATTAAATTTGCGCCACAAACCTACTGCAATTTTGGTTGCAGTAGTATCAATAAAACAAAAGCTAAGCTATTGGATAATATTGTCAGGGTAGGCATTGTCAGTTACCTAAACACACGGCCACTTCTCTTTGGAATAGAACATTCCGGCATTCGACCTCAAATTGAACTCATTCAGGATTACCCTGCAAAGATAGCAAGTAAATTGCTGGAAGGTAGCATTGACATAGGACTAATACCGGTTGCGGTCATTCCCAACTTAAAGGAAAAGCACATTGTCACAAATTATTGCATTGGGTGTGATGGGCCAGTAGCATCCGTTTGCCTTTTTAGTGAAGTGCCGCTTGAACAAGTAGAGGAAGTCTTATTGGACTATCAAAGTCGCACTTCTGTTGCGCTCGCAAAATTATTGTTGAAAGAATATTGGAAAATTAATCCGCGACTCATTGATACGCGAAGAGAATATCAAGACCAAATCAAAGGGACTACAGCCGGGTTATTGATTGGAGACCGTGCATTGGCTCAACGAAAAGTTTCTCCATTCATTTATGATCTCGGCGAGGCGTGGATCAATCATACAGGTCTTCCATTTGTTTTTGCGGCTTGGGTAAGTAATAAGAAATTATCCGATAAATTCCTGTCGGATTTCAACGAAGCAAATAAATATGGAGTAGATCACCTCAAAGAAGTGATTGCCACAACGCACTCAGAAGTTTTTGATTTGAAAAAATATTATAGTTCGCACATCAGCTATTCGCTCGATGGTGAAAAGCGTGAAGGATTAGAGTTATTTCTGGAGAAGATTAAAAACCCAGCTAAGGATCCGATCTTTTAGGAAAGGATCCGATCTTTCCTAAAAGATCAGATCCTTTTATTTTATTGTTGCCTCAGCACTTTCAACGTTTCTATTCTATCAGCAAGTTTCACTCTGATCAAATAGCTGCCTGATGGATATTTTTCAAGTCCATCCACAGTCACCTGGTTGGTGCCACGCACCAGTTGAACAGGGATTGCTTTCAGTGAACGCCCCATCATATCTACAACAGCTATAGTTGCTCTTTCATTCTTTAATGAAGGGATGATCACTTTTACTGAATGCGTAAATGGATTTGGAAACGCAGTGATGCGATTGCCTTCACTCATGTCGGTACTCTTCACCTGCAAACTTTGATTTGCACCCGAACCATTGCATGGTGTTACTGTCACAGTCACTGGAATGGTATTGCTGTAACAATTTGCACCAGAAATATTGATGGCTGCATAGTATGTTCCTGATGTAGTTACATTCTGCGCTTGCGCGGGCGTTAACCGGTTTGCATCTGTTGCCGGAGTGCCGGTATGCCAGCTTACCGTTGTTCCTGCAGGTAAATTAGGAATTGAATATGCGTTGTTAAGATTGACGCTATTCGCTGGACATACATTACCAATGCATATTGTTCCTGCCGGGCATTGATTGACTACAGTCACATCCTGGTTCTTGTCACAAACAAGGGCCCAGTTGCTAGTGTAAAATGTCACCTTCACATGATACGTTCCCTGGCCAATGGGAATGTTAACTGTTCCGGGAGAGTTAGTGTAGGTTTGATTATATACAGAGGCCCAGCTACTGTTGAAGATTTGAACAGTTGCAACAGGGGCATTTACTCCACCAACAGTTATTTGGTTATTGCCTGGATTGATAGTAATACTGTTACAATTTCCCTGTGCCGTAGTATCATCGTCGTTTATTCTAATAGTTGCTGTAGAAATTGCAAGCGTTGCGTTTGTTGGGTTGCTCAGAATAATCGAGAAAGTTTCCGAATTCTCCGGTACCATATCGTCCAGGATATTAACTAAAGCGTCACCGCAGGTTTGACCTGCAGGAATCGTAAGGAGGCCTGAGGACACTGCTGTGTAATCGCTTCCGGCAATCGCGGTTCCATTTGCTGTGGAGTATTGAACAGTTACAGTTTGGGTACTCGTAGTTGATAAACATACATGAAATCTGGCCGTCCCAATATTTTCATATATCGTTTCTCCGTTCAACACAATTTGCGGCTGCGTCGGAGGAGGAGGTGGAGGTGGCGAAGAGCCACAACTGTCCACACACAACATTGTTGCCGGTATGGTCACCGGCACCGGTGACGAGCTTGTGTTAATCGTTAAGAGGCTCAAGTTTGCATTGACGGTAAATGGAGAACCCATGTTAGTCACAACAGGTGTTCTGGTTGTTGCCGTTTCATCGACGGACGTGCAATTGCTTTGCCGGCCCGAAATGTGGGTCTTTATCAAGAGTGCGTCGTTCAGTGAGCCAGTGTTTGTATACCCTATTCCTACTACATAGTAACCGTCCGTTATTATTTTCTGTATCCACTGGAGTCCCGCACGCGGATATTTCTTTGACCAGAGTACATTACCGCTAGCATCTGTTCTTATCAAATGGATATCGGTATTTTGGCTCGCGGCATCCTCGCCCTCTACAAAAAAATATCCTCCGTCATTCAATACAGTAACATGTCCATCTCCACATCCAGGTGCCCTCACTTCCTTGGCCAGCACTATATTGCCATTAAAGTCTGTTTTTATCAGCACTTCTATAGCGTTATCTGTAAACCATCCGTCGTGAGTCACGGCTGAAATCACAAATCCATCATTGACCTTTGTAATTTTCTTGAAACGATTTGTTCGCCCATCTAGGTCATAACTTTTTGACCAAAGAATATTTCCATTTGTAAGATCTAATTTTACGATCACCCCATCATAATTGGTGGCACTATAATTATTGCCGGTTATGATCAGTCCTGCGCCGCCGTTACCATCTTCCACAATGCTAAGTCCGTCATCAGAACTTTCAACACCAACCTTTTTTTGCCACTGTATCTGACCAGTTGAATTCGTTTTAATAATCATCATATCAGCAGGTCCCGGATTGAATGGAAAATCGCCAATAAAAGCATATCCGCCGTCGCTTGTTTGAATGACTCCATGAATTCTTCCGGGATTCGTATTATCGGTATATTTTTTTTGCCATTCGATATTTCCATTGCCATCCAGTTTCATCAACCAGGACTCCCCGGTATATGACCCGAAACCGGAGCTATTAAACGATCCGGCGGTAATTATTCCGCCATTTGTAGTAGCAGCTACGGTATAGAAATAGTCCTCTTGCCCACCTCCGTAAGTTTTACTCCACAACATATTTCCCCTACTATCAAACTTCATGACAAGCCCATCGTGATTGGTATTCCCCGATGCTGTTGCCATTCCCACCGCAACATAACCCCCGTCAATTGTCCTGACAAGGTCAACCGGATATTCGTCGGCGCCTGCATTTCCAAAAGTCTTTTGAAACGTCAGGGTGCAAGTGTCTGGTGGTGGGGGTTCCGTTGCGTTCACGGTAACATTAAATCCCTTTTCGCAGACAATCCCCCAACTATTGTTGTAGAACCTCACGTTTACAAAATAATTTCCGGGAGGAATTAACCCAATCGTGACAGGATCGCTATGTGGACTGGTAAATGTTTGATTGGCCATAGTGGCCCAACTGCTATTGAATACCTGCATTCCTACAATGGGCGCAGCAGATACACCAGAAGCAGATACGGATTGTAGTCCAGTAGTTACGTTTATAGTACTACAATCCTGAGCAATGGTCTCAAGGGAAAAGATCATTGATGCGAGAAATGCGAAGAGCGATTTCATACAGTTTTTTTATGCTGAGTCAATCGAAAACGGGTCTGCAACATGAAATTGGTTCATGCTTTATTTGCGGTGGATCAACGTAGCAGTGGCTTTTGGATATGGGATATCCTAAACGGTTAGGGGAACTTAATATAAAAATCGAATTAATCCCGAATTTGAGTACAATTTTTATTTGGCGTGCAGCTTAGGGGATAAGTGCGTAACGAGCTCGTCTCCCATTCCGGATTCAACTCACGACAGAATATATTGGCTAATGCCTGTGAATTCTTAAATAATAAAATAAAAAACCCCGACTTTTTAAATGTCGGGGCTCTATTTTTTTATTTTTCTCTCAACACTTTCAACGTTTCTAATTTATCAACAAGTTTCACTCTAATAAAGTAACTGCCTGAAGGATATTTTTCCAATCCGGTTACCATTACCTGGTTGCTTCCTGGTACCAGTTGCACCGTCATTGTTTTGAGTGGTCTTCCGAGCATGTCAACCAAATCCACGGTTGCCTTTTCACCCTTCACTGATGGGATAACTACTCTTATTGAATTAGTAAACGGGTTAGGGAATGCAGTAATTTTGTTAGTCTCATTCATGTCAGTACTCCTCACTTGCAAACTTCCATTTGCACTTGAACTACTGCATGGTGTTATCGTTACAGTAACCGGAATAGTATTGCTGTAACAATTTGCACCAGAAATATTGATGGCTGCATAGTATGTTCCGGACGTCGTAACATTCTGCGCTTGAGCCGGCGTTAATCGGTTTGCATCTGTTGCCGGTGTTCCGGTATGCCAGCTTACCGTTGTTCCTGATGGTAAGTTCGGAATAGAATATGCGTTATTGAGGTCTACCGATTGCGCAGGACAAATGTTCGAGATACAGTTTGCACCTGGTGGACATTGATTGACAACAGTCGCATCTTGGCTCTTGTCACAAATAAGTATCCAGTTGCTATTATAGAAAGCAACCTTGACATGATAAGTTCCTGGATTAATAGGAATATTTACCGAGCCAGGGGAATTGCTATAAGTCTGACTATAGACAGACGACCAACTACTGTTGAAAATCTGAACGGTAACAATCGGTGCAACTATCCCTGTAACCGTTATCTGATTATTTCCTGGGTTGAGGTTAATATTCTTGCAGTCAAATTGTGGTACATCATCATCGTTAATAGTGACTGTTCCGGAAACTTGCCCAATGGAAACCGTAAAACTCTCCGTTTGTTCGGAAATAGAATCGTTGATTATTGGTACTGCAATGTTTGTACATGTCTGACCCGGCAGAAAAGCTACAGTCCAGGTACCACCAATAAAATCCGCATTGGATGTTGCAGTTCCATTCCCGGAAGTGTATTGAAAAAATAGTGTATCTGCATACGGAGCAGACAAACAAACTTGCAGAATTGCATCGCCTGCATTCTCATTTATCGTGACATTTCCAATGGACGCGATTTTTGGAACTGCGCAGCTATCGATGCATAATACTGTCGCTGGCATATTTACCGCTGCCGGAAGGAAATTTGTGTTAGTTGAAACAAGGCTCCAGTCGGTAACAGTGGACCACGGGCTGGCCATTGTAGTTATACTGGGAACTTTGCTGATTCCTGTTTCGCTAGTTGCCGTGCAAGATCCAATATTGCCCGACAGATCACACTTCAGAAGAAGCACATCATTAAGTGTGCCCGAAGCACCGACACCGGTCGCCAATACTGAATTGCCATCCAATATCATTCCGTATATGCGCTGGTTTCCTTCTCTCGAATATCTTTTCGTCCAAACGATATTCCACGCCGCATCTACTCTCATCAAGTGAATGTCTGGATTAGAGCTGAACGTCGGTTCGCCCATAGCCAGCATAAATCCGCCGTCCGGTAATATTACGAATTGCCCATCTTTGCAACCCGGGGCCTGAAATTCCTTTCTCAACACTACGTTTCCGTTAAAATCTGTTTTCAAGATCATTTGAATCGCATTGTCTTCACCGAAGCCGTCATGATTTGCTGCCCGAATAATAAATCCGTCAGCGACCTTGAAAATGCTACCAAACCTATTTGATCTTCTATCAAAATCATACGTTTTTGACCAAAGCATATTTCCATTTGACAAATCAAACTTGGTGATACTTCCGTCATAATTCGTGGTGCTGCTCGTATTACCGGTAACAATTATTCCCGCTCCGCCATGATCATCTTCGATTAGGTTTACGCCTTCGTCGCTTTGCGAGGTTCCTATTCGTTTCTGCCATTGAATATTACCGGTTGGATCAGTCTTTATTACCATCCAGTCAGAAGACCCGGGAGAATTTGGAAAGGTTCCCGAGAGTGCATACCCGGCATCGCTTGTTTGTATAACACCATAAACAAACCCTGGACTTGAATTGTTCGTAAATCTTTTTTGCCAGAGAACATTTCCTGTTGCATCCGTTTTTACCAACCAGGGATCTCCAGCCGGGTTCCCAAAACTTTTCGTCATTCCTGCAGCAAGAAACCCACCATCAGTGGTTGTGATGATGCTATAAAATAAATCTTCGCCTCCTGCACCATAATGTTTAGCCCACACGGGAATTCCTCTGAAGTCAGTTTTCATTATGATTGCATTAGATGGAATCCCATCGCCGACCGAAGCCTTACCAGCTATAATATACCCATCAACCGTTCTGACAATATCGTTTCCATATTCGTCTCCACCAGCATTTCCAAAAAGTGTCAAAAATGTTGGATTGCAATTTTCTGTGGGCGGAGGAGTGGTTCCAGTTAAAGTTACGTTGGCACTCTTTTCACATATGGGACTCCAACTGTTATTGTAGAATCTCACATTCACATAATATTGACCCGCTGGTAACACTGATGTGGTTATATTATCCCCGTGGCTTGTATATGTTTGATTAAACACACTCGACCAACTCTGGTTAAATACCTGCACGCCAACAATGGCGGCGCTATTGATTCCCGAAACATTTACTGTATTTCCACCACTTGCAACAATGATTAAGCTACAATCAGGAGTTTGGCTATAAACTGGAATAAATGCGCACGAGAAAAGAAAAACTAGGAGACTTGATTTCATGAATAGCGATTTTGAAACTTAGGGATCAAATTTAAAATAAAATGTCAGGTGCAGTTTTCAGACAGAATGTATTTGAATCAACTTTTCAATCAGTCTGAAAAGATGCTGTGGTGAATTATAAATATAGAGTTGGCAGTTTACATTGGATCGACTTCATAAATAATTATCTGACGAGCATAATTACGCCTTTGAAGGTTATAACTCCGCAGGACGTCATCGCGTTTATAAAATATACGTATCCACCGGCATCTTGGTCGACACCGTTAACCTTTCCATTCCAACACTCCCCAGAATTTTTTGTGCTGAAAACTTTTTGCCCCCAGCGGTTAAAGATCGAAAAGTTTGTGACCTGAACTTCACCCCATTTCTCAATTCCAAAACAATCGTTTTTTCCATCATTATTTGGTGTAAACGCACTTGGCAATCTAAAGGTCTCCTTATTGCCGCTCGACGCATTAATCCGTATTGAATCAGTTGCCGTACATCCTTTTGAGTCTGTCACAAGTAAATGATAGGTGATAGACGTATTTGCAATTGCTGTGGGATTAGGAATATTTGTTTTGTCGAGTCCTATTGATGGAGACCATTCATAAGTTATGCCCCCTGAGGCTTTCAACTGTATTGGGAAACCGGGACATATGTTGACATCGTTTCCAGCGTCGGCAATCGGAATAGGATTGACATTTATCGATTGAGTTTTACTATCCGTGCAACCTTCATCGCTTACAAAAGTATAACGAATGTTGTGAGCGCCGACTCCGGCCAACGCAGGCGAGAAAACGCCGGCTGCGCTTACCCCATCCCCACTTAATGTTCCTATACCCCTTAAACCTGAGACTTCTCTTACATTAGAAAATTTAAATTCTGCTTTGTCAAGACAAACATCATTCAAAGGATCAAACTGAATGTTCGGTTTAGGATTTACTTTAATAGATAAACTTACGCAGGCAGTTGTATTGCAGCCACCCTCAGCTCTTACGAAATACATTGTGGTTTGTTGCGGCGAGACAGATATGGCTTGGCCAGACCCGATGGTTGCACCTGCACAACCTGACTCATACCACCTCCATGCGGATCCGTTTGTTAATGATCCTCCTATTGCACTAAGTTGAACAGTTGTGCCGCTACAGATGTTATTTGAACTTGCATGAACCGAGTCAGCCGCTATTGAAATTGGTTTGACAGTCACTACAGCTGAACCAACTAACGTCCCGGAACTGCTTCCGCATCCATTCGGATCTGCTATCGAGATCAATTGATAGGTAGTTGTGGAAGTCAATGGAGTTGTCAACGCAAAGGGAACTCCCGACATTACGCCGGTTTGCACTATAGTGTTTGTGCCATTTGATAACGCAAGAACAAAAGGACCCTGTCCATTTAGAGAATTGAATGTAAGATTCGCCACGTCACCAGCGCAGATCGTACTTCCAACTAAATTTCCGTCCAATATTGGGCAACATGAATCAGCTGCATATGCCGAACAGGTAGGATTAAATTCATTTATTGTTGCACTAGCCACTATTTGTCCATTCCAGGAAGGATTTCCTTGCTTGTTCAGTAGGTCTTCAAAGGTGTAATAGGCTAACAGACCTGGTTGAGTTGTCGGAGATGGAAGCGACGTATTCATATAACTGCGCAACTCCGATTGTGTGCGTGCCACCTTCCATATTCTCACTTCATTAATATAACCAATGAAACTTTCATTATAGAGTTCCAGGAAATAATACCCAATTCTGGTCTCAAAATCATTTTGAAACAGGTTTCCTGTTGCTATTACTTGACTCATCAAGAACCCATTTCTATAAAATTTCAAAACTGAACCGTTATATACCATCGCAACGTGATACGTCTTGTTCAATTCAATTTCGCAAATATCAGGCGTTTTAAAGTAGCCATTCGTTGTGGTTATCTCCGCATGATTTGGTCGAAGGAGATAATTGATATCTGTAGGTGCTGTGTGTTTCGAAACAATATCTCCTGCATAAAGTGGTCCGCCGGTCCAAGGCGCCGTCCTGTTAATGGTGGCTTCAACGGTAATTTGATCTCCGGATACGTCAAGGTCGCCAACTTTTACAAAGGAGCCACGAGCGGGAACTTTTAGCCAGTTACTACAGTTCAAGGCATTACTCGTGAGAATATTTGTTTGATTTAAGATCGATGTATCAGGATTTTCAAAAATCCTTTTTCGGAAATCGCTTGCTTTTGCCGTAGTCTGTAAGAAATCATCTTTAAGGTACACCTCCTGGGCGGACAGATTATGAAATAGTAGGGCAAGGATAAATCCTATAAAGAGGATACGAAACATAAAAAAATTCTAGCTAATTCGGATCTATTGTGTGCTTAAACAGTACAATATTCTGAATTTTTCTGCTATTTAGGCAGGAGTGTCAGTTGCAAAACTGGTCTGATTATTTTTATTGACTTAAGTCAACGAGAACTTATTCTAAATGTTCTAAACATCAGAATGGGCGTGAGTGCTAAATATCGATTCCCGTATACTGGTAGATTTTATTTTTCGCGTTTCTCCACAAGTTTTTTATTCTTGGAGGTCCACTCTCAATTTCTTCACTATCAATTGTACCAACCTTAATAGCAAATGGTTTTTCCATTTTCCTTTTTTCAAACACCAGAATGCTGTCATAGTAATGCATAGAGTGGGTGCTTTTGGTAAAATCATCCACTACCAACCTTCCTGTTTGAGAATGCCAGGCATTCAATTGGTCTATCAGGTTCTTACTATATTCTATGAAAGATTTTTTTCGCTTATAACCGCCCTCGTAAACTGGCCAATAGCAGGTATGTAAATCTTCCGCCAGATAAACTCCATCGTCTGCCACCCAGTCGTATAATTCCTCAAATGTGATTCGTAATTGATCCATCATGTGGCCTCCGTCATCAATCAGTATATCCACTTTTGGAATTTGCTTCTTAAGATTGCGAAGGAAATTTCGATCTTCCTGGGATCCAATGTAGATTTTGGTCCTTTCGTCTTCAAACTTCTTGCACTCTGGAATAATGTCAATCGCGATTATTTCGAGATTAGGACCAAAATATTTCCTCCACATGTCTAGCGACCCGCCCTTATACACGCCCACCTCCAATAATATAACTTTTTTATTTTTGAATTTTTGAAAATGCCTATCGTAAATTTCAAAATAGTGGGTCCATTTATGTATAATATTTCCATTGTGTTCTTTAAATATCTTTTCAAAATCGTTTTGGTACACGTTCTTTCGGTTTAATTGCAAATTTTGCCCGGTTGTAAATAATTAAGTTTACTTTTTGCGATCATATCTTTTCACTGCCTAAATGAGGAAGGCATTAATGGAAAAAGAGCACGAAAATAGTATTTCTGTAATTCATCTCATATGGGTACCGTTCGGGACAGGAATGTTTAGGAATTTTCTATCATCTTATTGCAAATATAATAGCGGTTACCCACATGAATTGGTGCTTCTGTTTAATGGTGTGGCATCAGAACAGGAAACTGCCGAATTCCGACAAATCATCGACGAAAAAAAGGTCGATTATAAGCCGCTCGTGAAATATGGTTTCTGCCAGGATCTCGATGTGTATTTTTGGGCCGCCGGGCAACTCCAGTCTAATCATTTGTTGTTTTTGAACAGCTATGCTGAATTTCTGTCCGAAGACTGGTTGAAAAAATATATGGAATTCTCGAATCGTGAAGACATAGGACTGATTGGTGCAACGGGGTCCTGGCAGAGTTATTATCGCTCGGTGTTCATTAATAACAAATGGAAGTGGGAAGGCGATAAATCGTGGAGTGAAAACTATACAAAGTTCAAATTGCTAATCAAAGCCTCCATTTACTGGAGATTTTTGTTCCCCGATTTCCCGAATCCGCATATCCGGACAAATGCATTCTTCATTCGTCGACAGCTGATGTTGCAATTAAAACGGATACCGCTAAGTAAAAAACTGGATGCGTACAGAATGGAAAGTGGATATGAAAGTATCACGAGGCAAATATTAAAGAAGGGGAAGGCTTGTATTATTATCGATAAGTTTGGAAATTCTTACGGCATAAAAGAGTGGGCAAAGGCAAAAATATTCTGGACGGAAAACCAGGAGGAGTTGCTTGTGGCCGACAACCAAACCAAAAAGTATCAAGTTGGGGATGCGCAAACGCGAGAAAATCTTTCGTATCATGCGTGGGGAAATCGTGATCGAGTTCCTGATTAAATAGAATTGCCTTTGAGTAATATAAATCCGCTGATTTCGATTTGCATTCCCGCGTACAAGCGGATTGATTTTTTAAAAAGGTTATTGCATTCCATAAGTATACAAACATTTCTCGATTTTGAAGTGGTGGTCACAGATGATAGTGCATCGCCGGAAGTGGCGAAACTGTGCGACGAATATGGAAAGCTTTTTCTTCTTCGATATTATAAAAATGAAAAGCCTTTCGGAACTCCGGAGAATTGGAATGAGGCAATCCGCAAAGCGAACGGCAGCTGGATTAAGATCATGCACGACGACGATTGGTTTCCTGATGAAGATAGCCTGGAGGAATATGCGGACGCCATTTATGATTATCCGGATGAAAAATTTTTCTACAGCGCATACAGGAATATGTATGCGAAATCAGGGCGTTTTAAGGAAGTTTTCATCAGCATTATTCGCAGGGCTAAGCTGCAAAAAAATCCAGCCATTCTTTTCGCCAGTAATGTGATTGGTCCCCCAAGTGTAACCCTTCATAAGAATGATAAAGAATTCTGGTATGACCCAGCCATCAAATGGGTAGTGGATATTGACTTTTATATAAGGGTGCTGCAAAAGTATAGGGCGATATATATTCCCAGCGTGCTGGTGAACGTAGGAATGCATGATGAACAAGTTACGGTAACGAGTTTTCGAAAACCTGAGCTTTCCAGCACATTGGGATCCTAAGCTTAGAATTCCACGTGGACAAGTTGT